>JACDJA010000395.1_pt1 | contig 51965 bp, 40 predicted proteins | sample 7449241 | NCBI WGS metagenome assembly JACDJA01 (sample SAMN14253289, study PRJNA609438) | sludge metagenome | isolation source: initial anaerobic sludge | collected 2018-12-20 | reverse complement strand
GTGTATGCCCGCGGCTCCAGCGTTCACTCCATGCAGATTGCCCACCGTTATCACAATGGCATTGTGGAAGAACGCCTGGTTCTGCAGGATGGAGGCAGCGGGGAAATTGTTCGCCGGGGTATGAACGTGGTCTGCGTGCTTCCCGAGCAGGGCAGGGTAAAACTTGATCAGGTGATTCCCTCGGGGCCGTTTGCCGAGGCCTTTACCCGCCAGCTGATACCGGTAAGCCGCTGGTACCGCGCCGAACTGAAGGGTGAGGACCGGATTGCCGGTTACGATGTGGTTACGGTGGCCCTGGCTGCCAAAGATCAGCATCGCTACAGCCATCGTTTGTGGCTGGAAAAATCCACGGGACTTCTGGTAAAAAGCCATGTGCGGACAGCCGACGGTGAAGTGCTCGAACACTTCCAGTTCACCAGCCTCGAGATAACTGACGATATTGCTGACAGTGAGTTTGAAATCCGTTCAGAAGGGCGGGAAATTACCCGAACCCTGAACGATGCCGGCAAACGGCCAGGCTCGCCGGATGAGTTTTCACGAACACCCAGAATGCATGGCTGGCATCTCGGTTGGCGCCCGGAGGGTTTTGAACCCGCCGCTGCACCCCGCTCCGGAAAAGGTCAGGCCGTGGCCTTTTCTGATGGCCTTGCGGCATTTTCTGTGTTTGTAGAGCCTGCGGGCCGGGTAAGCATGCCCACGGGGGCCTCGCGCATTGGGGCAACAACCATCTACATGAGTCAGTTAAAGAGTGCGGACAAGACGTTTATGGTGACGGTTGTGGGTGAGCTGCCCCCCGCCTCGGCGCGCAGAGTGGCTGAATCCGTGCGGATAGACGAAGCATTTGCGTTAGGTGCGATGAAACAGTGATTACTGAAACCGGAAAAGTGGTTGCCGTTACAGGTGAGCATGCCTGGGTCCAGACGATCCGTGCCAGTGCTTGCCAGAGTTGCTCTGCCCGTAATGGCTGTGGGCAGAAGGTTCTGGCCACGGCCACCGGTGGCAGGGCCAATCAGGTTCGTGTGTTTAATTCCGTTAACGCCCGGGTGGGAGAAGATGTCACGCTCGGTATTGATGAAAGTGCACTGCTGGGTGCCTCGTTACAGGTCTATGCACTGCCGCTGGTACTCATGGTGATGGCCAGCATGGCTGGGCATCATCTGTCTGGCGGCAGTGATCTGATGGCGATGGCAGGTGCTGCGGGCGGTCTTGCATCAGGCTTTCTTCTGAGCCGAAAATTACAGTGCCGGAATGCCGGTCGCTATGAACCCAGGCTGCTACGGGTAAACCGAATTCCGGTCGGAGTAGTTGCCCGTCCAGACTCACTAACATGACTTACAGGGGATACTGATATGCTGAAAACGACCACAGCTGTTACCCGGTTTTCCCCGGTATCACTCACTCAGAGGGTGCCGGGTTCTCTGCTGATAATGCTGTTTGCATTAGTGCTTGCCGCCTGGAGTCAGGCAGGTTTCGCACGAAGCCTGCCGGATTTTACCGACCTGGTTGAAGAAAACGCAGGTGCGGTTGTCAACATAAGCACCACCAGTGCTCCTGCATCTGGCAACAGGCGGTTTCAGGGGTTGCCTTTTGATGAACGGCAACTTGAACAGTTGCCGGAGTTCTTTCAGGAGTTCTTTCGCGGCCCCCAGTCCCCATTCGGTGGTGCGCCGGGCAACGCCCAGCCGCGCCGGTCCATGGGCTCCGGGTTCATAGTGTCGAAAGATGGTTACGTGTTAACCAATAATCACGTCGTCGAGGGTGCTGACGAGATCATCGTGCGGCTCAATGATCGTCGTGAACTGCCCGCAAAACTGATCGGAACGGATCCGCGCTCGGACATGGCGGTTCTGAAAATCGAGAACGGAGACGACCTGCCGGTTGTGAAGACGGGCCGCTCCAAAGATCTCAAGGTGGGTGAGTGGGTATTTGCCATCGGCTCGCCTTTCGGGTTCGACTACACAGTGACTGCCGGCATCGTCAGTGCACTCGGTCGCTCGCTCCCTTCCGAAAACTACGTGCCTTTTATCCAGACAGATGTGGCTATTAACCCCGGCAACTCGGGAGGTCCCCTGTTCAATCTGGATGGTGAGGTGATCGGTATAAACTCACAGATCTATACCCGTTCCGGTGGTTTCATGGGTGTTTCTTTTGCAATTCCCATTGACGATGCCATGAGCGTATTTCGCCAGATCCGCGACAAGGGTACGGTTTCCCGTGGCTGGTTGGGAGTGCTGATCCAGGAGGTCAACCGGGATCTCGCCGAGTCGTTCGGGCTCAAGCGTCCAAGAGGTGCGTTGATTGCTGAAGTAATGGATGGCTCGCCTGCCGAAGAAGGTGGCTTGCAAGCGGGCGACATAGTGCTTGAATACGACGGCGATGATATTCAGCTGTCTTCGGATCTGCCGCCCATGGTAGGCCGGACGCCGGTAGGTGAGACGGCTCGGCTTACGGTGCTGCGTGGCGGAAAGGAAATAACACTGGATGTGGAGATTGGCCAGCTACCGGATGAGCGCACTGCACAGCAAGCAGCGCCGTCCGTGGGCAGTTCCTCGACCTCACCCCTGGGACTGACGGTGGAAACCTTGCCGGCAGATCTGGCTGACTCTGTTGGTGTATCCGGTGGCGTTCTGGTTACAGAGGTGGGCAGAGGGCCGGCGTACAATGCAGGCATCCGGGCCCGGGATGTGATCACCGAAATCAACAGGAAATCTGTTTCGTCTGTTGAGGAGTTCCGGAAGGTGGTCAGAGGTTTACCGGAAGGGCGTGCAGTGTCCGTTCGGGTAGTGCGTCAGGGCAGGGCAATATATCTTGTGATGAAACCCTGATACTGCCGGGCGGGCAGCCATTATAGTAGCAGTGCGGAATGCCCCCGGGTCTGAGGTTAAAAGACAGTCCCGGGGGCTTTTGCTATACTGGCTGGCACAAATAACAACAACGGCCACGGAATGGACCAGGGCAGATTATGAACCGAAAGGACCTCCCCCTCCTGCAACTTCTGCATCCCCGTAACGCCTGGCTTGCGTGGCTGCTTCTGATCGTGGCGATTGTTGTAACGATTGCATCCTGGCAGTTTTCCATCCGCCTGGTGGAAGACCGCACTGAAGCCCGGTTTCGCACCCAGTCACTGCAACTGAAAACAGCTATTGAAGAGCGTTTGCTCAACTATGAGCAGGTGCTGGCCGGCAGCGCCGGCCTTTTTGCTGTTGCCGGGGAAGTGTCCCGTGAACAATGGGGAGAATACGTTCGCAACGTTGATATAAACCGTTATTACCCGGGTATCCAGGGCATCGGCTATGTCAAACGCATAGAAGTGCGCGAGATGGCGGACCACATCGCTTCGGTGCGCGCCGAGGGGGTTCACAAGTATCTGGTCAAACCCCTGGGGGTCGGGCCTTACTATTATCCGATGGTCTATCTGGAACCGGGTACTGTAAGCAATCGCAAAGCACTGGGCTACGACGCCTTCAGCGACCCCGTACACCGGAAAGCCATGGAGCGCTCCCGTGATTCCGCAATTCCGACTGTAACCGCGAAGGTTGTTCTGGTGCAGGAAGAGCTGGAGGAAGGGCAGGCCAGTTTTCTTATGTATTACCCGGTGTATCAGGGTGGTGAGGTGCCGGAAATACGGGCAGAACGCCGCATGATGCTGGCGGGTTTTGTTTTCAGTGCGTTCCGTATGAACAACCTTCTGGACGGTATTGTCGGGCTGATTTCGCCGTTTCTTGATGTCCGTATCTACGATAACGGGGTGGTAGACCGTGACAACCTGATGTACGGCTCCAATCTGGGCTCGCTGGACAACCAGTTCAGCTTCGAAATGAGCCAGACCGTAAGCCACGGTGGCCGGGACTGGCTGCTCCAGACCCGGTCTACCCCTGCCTTCGATTATCTGGCTTCCGACCCGCGACCGTTGATTGTGCTTGGCAGCGGCGCGGTTATAAGCGTCCTACTGTTCATGGTTGCACTGGTACTGATCCGTTCCCGTCTTATGGCGCAGATAAGCGCCGGCCGCTATCGTGCCATTACAGAGGGCGCGGCCAACGTAACCCTGGTGATGGATGAAACAGGGGCGCCCCTGCATGCCAGCCCTTCAAGCTTTGATATTCTCGGGTTCAACCCAGGGGAAGTGCAGACTCTTGCCCTGGAGAGTCTGGTCCACGAAGACGACTGGCCGCAGTTGGCGCAGGGATTTGACGATGCTATCCAGGCACCGGGCAAGCAGATGCCGGCCATTCGGGCGCGCATCCGCGATGCGGGTAATAACTGGCGGGATATGGAAGGCACGTTTACCGCAATGCTGAAGGTGCCCGGGGTTAACGGTGTCGTACTCAGTCTGCGCGATCTGACCCAGCTGAAAGCGGCTCAGTCTGAATTGCACCGGCTGGCCTTCTATGACCCGCTAACCGGGTTGGCCAACCGCCAGCTGTTCCGCGACCGCCTGAACAATGTGGTGCGCCGGAGCCGCAGGAGCGGGGAATCTGCCGCCCTGATGTTTCTGGATCTTGATGGTTTCAAGCGGATTAACGATACCCTGGGCCATGACGCAGGTGACGAGCTGTTGCGCCAGGTTGCGCAATGGCTTGAGGGCTGCGTGCGCGAAGAGGACTCTGTGGCGCGGCTTGGTGGTGACGAATTTGTTGTGTTGCTGTCTCAGGTCAGCGGTACATCTGCGGCTGCAAAGGTTGCCGAAACCATCCTGAGCCGGTTATGCCAGCGAATCCGGCTGAGTGATCATGAAGTGAGTGTTACGGTCAGTATCGGCATCACCATGATCCCCCACGACAGTGAAGACCCGGTTGCCCTGATGAAGTTTGCCGACCTGGCAATGTATCGCGCCAAGGAAATGGGCCGGAACACCTATCAGTTTTTCACCCCTGCCATGAATATCAAGGCGGCCAGGAGGTTGCTGCAGCAGGAAGAGCTGGCCGGTGCCCTCGAGGATGAGCGCTTTGTTCTGCACTACCAGCCCAAGGTGGATCTGGCCAGTGAGCGAGTGATCGGAGTTGAAGCCTTCCTGCGCTGGCACCACCCAGAAAAAGGCCTGGTCTCGGCGCAGCAGTTCATAAGCCTGGCCGAGGAAACCGGCCTGATAGTGCGGCTGGGGGAAATGGCGCTGCGACAGGCCTGTATTCAGGTGCAGGCTCTGGAGCGAGCCGGTTTTGAGGCACTGAAAATGGCGGTCAACCTGTCAGTCAGGCAGATAACGGATTCCCGTTTCCTTGATATGGTGCGGCAGGTCATTACAGAAACCGGTGTTTCTCCCGAAAAGCTGGAGCTTGAAATGCCGGTGGAACTGCTTAACGAAGATCCGCGCATGTTGCGCGAGCTTTTGGTATCGCTCAATGATCTGGGGGTTTGCCTGATTCTGGACGATTTCGGGGCCGGTTCCTGTTCCCTGGTCGCGTTGCAGCAGCTTCCACTTGATGTCATTAAAATTGATCACCGCTTTATTCGCGATATTCCGTACAATGTCAGTGCAACCGATGTGGCTTCGGCGGTTATTGCCCTGGCGCAAAAACTCCACCTTACTGTTGTAGCCGAAGGTGTGGAAACGCCGCAGCAGTTGAGTTTCCTGAAATCCGCCGGCTGCACCCAGTGTCAGGGCAACCTGTTCAGTTATCCACTGGACGAGGATGCGCTGATCGGTTTCCTGATCCGGCAATATGAACGGCTGCTTATTTCCTGATCATGGCAATGGCAGCCGGTAACCGGTAAAATCACGCCGTCCCCGGATCCCGGTAGTGGCCTCTCCGGGCTCAATCCTTCGTCTTTTTATGAGTATTCATTGTCTGTGACTGAACTGAGCCGAATCCGTAACTTCTCCATTATTGCCCACATTGACCATGGCAAATCCACCCTTGCAGACCGTTTTATCCAGATTTGCGGCGGCCTGACCAACAGGGAGATGGCCGAACAGGTGCTGGATTCCATGGATCTCGAGCGGGAGCGGGGCATCACTATCAAGGCCCAGAGCGTCACGCTTAACTACAAGGCACGGGATGGCGAGGTCTACAAGCTGAACCTGATCGATACCCCGGGCCACGTGGATTTCTCCTATGAGGTGTCGCGTTCGCTTTACGCCTGTGAAGGAGCGCTGCTGGTTGTGGATGCCGGCCAGGGTGTCGAGGCCCAGTCAGTGGCCAACTGCTATACCGCCATTGAACAGGGCCTGGAGGTCGTGCCGGTTCTGAACAAGATGGATCTGCCCCAGGCCGAGCCGGAGCGGGTTGCGGCTGAAATAGAAGACATCATCGGCATTGATGCCTCGGACGCGGTGCGCTGCTCCGCCAAGACCGGTATGGGTGTTGAAGATGTTCTGGAAGACCTTATAAAGAAAATACCGCCTCCCCAGGGGGATCGTTCGGCACCTCTGCAGGCCCTGATCATTGATTCCTGGTTCGATAACTATCTGGGGGTTGTTTCTCTTGTCCGGGTAACCCAGGGCATTCTGAAAAAGGGCGACAAGATTGTTATCAAGTCTACCGGCAAGGCCTGGAACGCCGACAAGGTGGGCATTTTTAACCCCAAGCCCCACGATACCAACATACTGGAAGCCGGTGACGTTGGCTTTGTGGTTGCCGGAATCAAGGATATTCACGGCGCGCCGGTGGGTGACACCATCGTGCACCACAAGTTTGCCGAAGAAACTCCCATGCTGCCGGGGTTCAAGAAAGTTCAGCCGCAGGTGTACGCTGGCCTGTTCCCGGTGAGCGCAGACGACTACAACGATTTCCGTGACGCGCTTGAAAAACTCACCCTCAACGATGCCTCCCTGTTCTACGAGCCTGAAAGCTCCGATGCTCTGGGTTTTGGTTTCCGCTGTGGTTTCCTCGGCATGCTGCACATGGAAATCATCCAGGAGCGGCTGGAGCGTGAATACGATATTGATCTGATCACCACCGCGCCTACGGTCATTTATGAGGTGTTGACCAAGCAGGGTGAGACCCTGTCGGTAGACAGCCCCTCAAAGTTGCCGGATATTGGCTCGATTGAGGAAATGCGCGAGCCCATAGTTGAAGCCAGTATTCTGGTGCCACAGGAACATCTCGGTAACGTGATTGCGCTGTGTGAGGAAAAGCGCGGTGTTCAGAAGAACATGCACTTCATGACCAGCCAGGTGCAGCTAACCTATGAGTTGCCCATGGCGGAAGTGGTACTGGATTTCTTTGACCGCATCAAATCCGCCAGCCGCGGATTTGCATCGCTGGATTATCATTTTGTGCGTTTTCAGCAGGCCAACCTCGTGCGCCTGGACGTGTTGATAAACGGCGAGCGGGTGGATGCTCTGGCGCTGATCGTTCATAAAGACCAGTCGCACTACAAGGGGCGCCAGCTCATTGAGAAAATGAAGGAGCTGATTCCCAGGCAAATGTTTGATATTGCCATCCAGGCGGCCATCGGTAACCAGGTGGTGTCTCGGGTCACGGTAAAAGCGTTGCGCAAGAACGTAACCGCAAAATGTTATGGCGGCGATGTGAGCCGTAAGAAAAAACTGCTCCAGAAGCAGAAGGAAGGCAAAAAACGCATGAAGCAGCTGGGTAATGTTGAGGTGCCTCAGGAAGCGTTCCTTGCCGTATTGAAAGTCGATAATTAGAAGGCGCCTTGATGGATATTGATTTTCCACTGGTTCTGGTGGTTCTTACCCTGGCTTCGGGGTTGATATGGCTGGCAGACATACTGTTTTTGCGAAAGCGTCGCCTTGCAGCAGCCCCGGCGGCTGCAGCCGGTGAAGAAGATGAGCCCAAAGAGCCCTACCTTGTTGATCTGAGCCGCTCGTTTTTCCCGGTGCTGGCAATCGTGCTGCTACTCAGATCGTTTCTGGTAGAACCTTTCCAGATCCCGTCCGGCTCCATGCTGCCAACACTGGAAGTGGGTGATTTTATACTGGTTAACAAATACGCCTATGGCCTGCGTTTGCCGGTTGCAGGAACCAAGATCCTGGATGTCGGAGATCCGGAGCGGGGCGACGTTATGGTGTTCCGCTACCCCAAGGATGGCGAAACCAACTACATCAAACGTGTGATTGGTCTGCCGGGGGATACTGTGCGCTATAGCAACAAGCAACTGTTTATCAATGGTCAGAAAATTGAAAGCGAATTTGTTGTGCGCCTGCCGCCGGTAGAAGTGCGCCGGGAAGATCTTGGCACAGTTGAGCACGACATCTTCCTGACCATGGGGCGCTCGGGTGAGGCCGGCGAAGGCGAGTGGCAGATACCGGAAGGCGAGTACTTTGTGATGGGTGATAACCGGGACAACAGTAACGATAGCCGGTACTGGGGCACGGTTCCGGATGAGCTGATTGTGGGCAAGGCCTTTGCGATCTGGATGCACTGGAAATCTCTCACCAGCCTGCCGTCCTTCAAGCGTGTTGGCGGTATTGAGTAAATCTGATTATTCTGGAGTTCAGTTGAAATGAAGAAAAACAAACTCTCCGCTATGGGCCGCCAGGGCGGTGCCTCAGCGCTGGTTGTGCTGATTATGGTGCTGTTTTTTGGTAGCCTGCTTACTCTTGTTATCAAGATCGGGCCAGCCTATATGGACGATTTTACCATTCAGGAAGCACTTGAAAGTCTGGACGGCACAGAGGGACTGTCACAGATGGGCCCCGCCCAGGTTCGGACACTGATCAACAAGCGTCTGAGCGTTAACAGCATCCGGGGCTTTGACGCCAAGGATATTTCGGTTGAGAAAGACGGCGATCTGGTTGTGATCAATGTCGACTATGAAGTCCGGAACAACATATTCCGCAATGTCGATACCGTCGTGCACTTTCAGCACAGATACGAGATGAAGGGCAAGTGAGTTCACAACCGGATCTGGATCAGTTACAGCGACGGATTGGCTACCAGTTCAAGTCGCCGGATCGCCTGATGCTGGCGCTTACGCATCGAAGCTACAGCAACCAGAATAACGAGCGGCTTGAATTTCTTGGTGATTCCATTGTCAACATGGTTATAGCCGAGTATCTGTTCCGGAACTTTGATAAAGCCCGGGAAGGGCATTTGAGTCGCCTGAGAGCCAGGATGGTGAAGGGTGTGACCCTGGCCGAGATTGCTCGTGAATTCCAGCTTGGCAGCTATTTGCGGCTGGGCTCTGGCGAGTTGAAAAGCGGAGGTTTTCGCCGCGAATCCATCCTTGCGGATGCGGTGGAATCGGTTATCGGCGCCATTTACCTCGACAGTGACTTTTACACCTGTCAGGAACAGGTATTACGCTGGTTTGAGCCCCGCCTGAAACAGCTTGACCTTCAGGATACCCAGAAAGATTCGAAGACCCGTTTGCAGGAGTATTTGCAATCGCGACAATTCCCGCTGCCCAGATACGAGGTTGTTTCCGTAGATGGCGAGGCCCATAGCCAGACGTTTCATGTGTCCTGTGTACTGCCATCGCTTGACCGAAAAACCAGCGGAGTGGGCAACAGCCGCCGCGTGGCGGAGCAGGAAGCGGCTCGCAGCGCGCTGAAACAACTCGGCGTGGAGACACCCTGATGAACGATATTACCCGCCCTGAAAACCCCGACAGTCGTTGCGGTTTTGTTGCCATTGTTGGTCGTCCCAACGTAGGCAAATCAACCTTGCTGAACCATATTCTCGGGCAGAAACTGAGTATTACGTCCCGCAAGCCGCAAACTACCCGCCACCAGGTCCTGGGTATCAAAACCCTGGGCCCTGTGCAAGCGATTTACGTGGATACACCGGGTATGCACGCGGAGGAGCCGAAAGCTCTGAATCGCTATATGAATAAAGCGGCTACGTCTGCTCTGATTGACGTGGATGTGGTGGTGTTTGTTGTGGATCAGCTTACCTGGACCACAGCCGATGAAATGGTGCTGGAAAAGCTGAGCAAGCTGACCTGCCCGGTGATTCTGGCCGTGAACAAGGTGGACCGGATAGAGAAACGGGAAACCCTGCTGCCGCACCTGGATATGCTTTCCAGAAAACGGGACTTTGCCGAGATTATTCCTGTTTCCGCATTAAAGGAAACCAACCTGCAGCCACTGGAAGAAGCGGTGGGTCGCTTCCTGCCACAGAGTGTTCATTTCTATCCCGATGATCAGATAACCGATCGCAGTGAGCGGTTTCTGGCTTCGGAAATGGTGCGTGAAAAAATCACCCGCCAGTTGGGAGCCGAGTTGCCTTACTCCGTTGCAGTGGAGATTGAAGAGTTCAGGCGCGATGGCAAGACCCTGCACATTTCCGCACTGATTCTTGTGGAGCGCGAAGGCCAGAAAAAGATCATGATCGGTGATAAAGGCGACAGGCTGCGTAGTATTGGTCAGGAAGCCCGGATCGATATGGAGCGTATGTTCGACAGTAAGGTCATGCTTCGGCTGTGGGTGAAGGTAAAGCGGGGCTGGGCTGACAGTGACCGGGCTTTGAAGAGCCTGGGCATGAACGACCTCTGAGGCTGCCATGCCCTCTCAGGCCTCAATGAGAAGGGTGCAACAGGAGCCCGCTTATGTGCTTCACCGCCGGCCCTGGCGGGAAACCAGCTTTATAGTTGACCTCTTTACCCTGAATCACGGGCGAGTGAGTGTGATAGCCCGCGGAGCCAGTGGCAGCAAGAGCCCGCTAAAGGCCCAGCTTCAGCCTTTTCAGCCACTGTTGCTTGGCTGGACAGGGCGTGGTGATCTGAAGACTCTGACCGAGGTAGATGTACGCGAAGGCCCTGTGCTGCACTACACGGCGTCCCTGTACAGCGGATTGTATCTGAACGAATTGATGCAGCGGGTTCTGCCCCAGGCTGACCCGCACCCGACCCTCTTTGCTGCCTATATCGAAACGCTTGCCGAACTTGCGCAAGCGAGCGATGTGGAGCCGGTTTTGCGCCGATTTGAGCAGGCGTTTGCAGCCGCTCTGGGCTACGACTTTTGCTGGGACAAGGCAATGGATACGGGGGATCGGGTGATTGCCGGGCAAACCTATTGCTACGACCCTGAACAGGGGATTGTGGCCGCCGCCTCTGTCGGCGTGCGCCTGCAGAACCTGCCAGGGGAAACATTGCTGGCGCTTGCCGAAGGCGATCTTCAAACGCCTGCAAGCCGCCGTGTATCAAAGCGGGTTATGCGTGTACTGACAGATTATCTGCTGCAGGGGCGCCCGCTCAACAGTCGCAGTCTTTTTGCGCACCATTGCGTCCGCTCACCACAGGAGAGAACGACATGAGTCCCAGAGTATTGCTTGGCGTCAATATCGACCATATTGCCACCTTACGTGAGGCCCGGGGAACGCGTTATCCCGACCCGGTTCAGGCTGCCCTGATGGCTGAGGAGGCAGGTGCGGACGGCATTACGATTCACCCCAGGGAAGACCGGCGCCATATTCAGGACCGGGATGTTTTACTGCTCAAGGAAGTCTTGCAGACCAAAATGAATCTCGAGATGGCGGTTACCGATGCCATGATTGAGTTTGCCGAACAAGTCCGGCCCGAGTGTGTGTGCCTGGTTCCGGAAAAACGCGAAGAGCTGACAACCGAGGGTGGGCTTGATGTTGAAGGGCAGGAAGAGCGGGTAGCCAGGGCGTGTGAACGCCTCGCCCGGCTGGGGGCAGAAGTCTCCCTGTTTATTGACCCGGACCCTGCCCAAATTGATGCCGCCGTGCGCTGTGGAGCGCCGGTGATTGAACTGCATACGGGTGAGTATGCAGAGGCTGCGGGCCCTGAAGCTGAAGATGCTGCCTTCAAGGTGTTGGCAGATGCGGTTGCCTACGGTCGCAAAAAAGGACTGATCGTGAATGCAGGCCACGGTCTGCATTACCACAACACGGAGCGAATTGCGGCCATTCCCGGCATCAATGAGCTCAACATTGGCCACGCGATCATTGCCAGGGCGGTGTTTTGTGGCCTGAAAGAGGCCGTTCGGGACATGAAGGCCATTGTTGACCGGGCCAGCACAAGAGCCTGATGGCTTTACGCGCGGAAATGGTGTTCACCATCAGCCGGATTCGGCGCGCTGATGGTGCTCCCGGAACATCTGCTGCCAGTCTGTCTCCTCACTCCAGATTTGCAACCGCTCAATGGCCGAGATCAGCTGATCCTTTTGTAGCTCAGTGTCCGGCGCCGAGCATTTGAGCGCCGTTTCCAGGCGGTTGGCGGCGGTGCGAAGCTCCGGTACCCCGCAGTAACGCGCAGCGCCGTGCAGTTTGTGCACGCAGTCCAGCAGGCTGTCTGTATCGTCTGCGCGCCAGAACCGGTCAATAGCGATGAGGTCGGTGGGAAGCTGCTCCAGCAACATACTGAACAATTCCTCAGCCAGGTCGGTCTTGCCGGCTGCCAGCTGGATGCTTTCTTTAACGCTCACACAATCCCGCTGCATTTTACGGGTGGAAGGCCTCAGCGCCCGCCTCGTATCGCGGATTTCGGGTACCGGAATCCGGTCAGGGTGGCCGGCGCTGATGCACCGGTAACCTGTGCATTCAAGTATGGTTTCGGCAAGTTGTCCGCTGCTGATGGGCTTGGGCAGGTAGCCATCAAACCCCTGTCGGCTAAGACGTTCCTGTTCATCGGCCAGCGCGTGGGCGGTCAGGGCAATGATGGCGGTTCGGCGGTTGTTGCTATCCAATTCGCGCAGGCGAGCAGTGGTTTCCACACCGTCCATGCCAGGCATCTGCAGATCCATGAATACCAGGTCAAAAGGCTTCTGCCGCGCCTTGCTCAGGGCTTCAAAGCCGCTTGATGCGCCTTCAGCGTCTATGTGATAGTCCTGCAACAGGGTCATGACCAGTTTGAGATTGGCTTCGTTATCGTCCACGGCCAATACCCGGGGTATGTTCCCCGCGGTAGGCAGAAGGGGCCTCTGCTCCGGGTGCCGGATGCCCTGGCCAGAGGTATTGATGCCATGTACCAGAAGCAGCAGTTCATCGTAAAGGGCGTCACGGCATACCGGTTTGGTGAGGTGGCCGCTGGCCAGTCCCGACAGGGGCATGTCGTGAACATCCAGTGTTGGCGTCAGCAGCAGCGTGCGGCAGTCACGCTCTATTTCCAGTGTCCGCACCAGCCCGCAGTACTGGCTTGAGTTAAACAGGTGCCGGGTAATGCCGATAATGGCCGCCGCATAGCCGGACTGGCTTTTCTGCGCTTCTTCAATCTGTTCCTGCATGGCGCCCGGAGATGCAACACGGTCAACGGTCACGCCCCAGTCCCGCAGCAGGTGCTCTACCGCCAGGCCGCAGGTTTTCTGGTGTTCGAGATAAATAACGCGCTCGCCTTTCAGGGCATCCCGTGGCGCAACCGCTTCTCCGCTCGATGAGAGTTCGGGAGTCAGGGTAAACCAGAAGGTGGAGCCTTTTCCGAGCTCACTCTGCAGGCCGATCTGGCCGCCCATTTCCTCTACCAGGCGCTTGGAGATGGCCAGCCCGAGACCTGTGCCGCCATACTGCCGGGCTGTGGAGGCATCCGCCTGGCTGAAGGCATTGAATAATGACTGTTGCTGGGCGCGGGACAGTCCTACCCCGGAATCGGTAATGCTCAGGCGCAGGGTAACGCGGTTCGTTTCCTTGTCTTCGTCTTCAAGACTTACACGCAGCACCACTTCACCGGTCTGGGTAAACTTGATGGCATTGTTAACCAGGTTGGTAAGCACCTGCTTGACCCGCAAGGGGTCGCCCATGATGTTGTCCGGAACGTCGCTGTACACCAGGGGGACCAGGTCCAGATTTTTACTGTGGGCAGCCGGTGCCAGCATCACCATCACTTCTTCCACGATATCCCTGAGCTGGAACGGAACGCGATCCAGTATCAGCTTGCCGGCTTCAATCTTGGAAAAGTCGAGAATGTCGTTAATGATGGTGAGCAGGATTTCCGAGGATTTGCGGATGGTGCTCAGGTGGTCCCGCTGCTGACGGGGTAGCGGGCTTTTCAGCAACAGCTCCGTAAACCCGATGATGCCGTTCAGTGGAGTGCGGATCTCGTGGGACATGTTGGCCAGAAATTCGGATTTTATGCGGCTGGCTTCCAGGGCTTCCTTGCGCGCAAGGTCCAGTTCAATGTTCTGGATTTCGATGGTTTCCAGGGTTTCCCGCAGATCTTCTGTTGCCTGGTCAATGTTCTGCTGCATTTCAGCCTGGGCTTTGCTCAGTTCCTCCGCCATGGCGTTGAGGCCGGATTCCAGTTGTTCAAACTCCGGTCCTGCGCCGGTATGAATACGGGTGTCGAGCTTGCCTTCCTTCAGCTTTGCCACGGCTTCATTCAGTTCAAAGACCGGGCCGGTAAAGGCGCGGCTCAGGCGCAGGGCGATCAGCAGGCTGAAAACAACGCCCGCAAGCACCAGTAAAAGGGATATCAGGAGGGCTTTGTACGTTTCTTTTTCTGTGCGTATATGGGACATCTCCACGGCAACCCAGCCAAGGGGCTCCCGTTGCTGCAAGTCCGGCTGCCGGGGGTCGGTTTCAAGCATGGACTGGATCATCAGGTCCTGAAGAAAAACCGGAGTCACAAAACGCGTGCTGGCGTTTCGGGGGATGCGGCTCGCCTGCTCGCTGGCCAGTTGCTTGCTGTCAAGGTTGTCGGAACTGCCGGGGCCGGTGTGCAGCAAGCGGCGACGGTCGCTGTCGAAGAAGGTGATAGAGCGAACATCCTGTTCTTCCAGAAGGGCATTGGAAAGGCTGCTTAACAGGCTGCGGTTAGCGGTGAACAGGCCGTATTCCGAGCCGGCCGCAAGCTGGCGGGAAAGCGACTCGCCGCGATCCTTTAGCAGGCTTTCGATATTGGTAACCCAGCTGTAGGTAAAGAAAAGCCCCAGCATCAGGGTGGTGATGAGGGTGGGAACCAGAGTTACCACCAGTACTTTTTTGCGAATGCCCCAGCGCCGCATATCAGATTCCTGAAAAATAACTCAACTCCGCCTGCATGTGCGGGTTACGTCCTTGTAATGATAAGCCATTCTGGCACAGATTCCTTGATACCAATGCCGACTGGGCCCAAAAAAGCACTATTCATATAGCGTCCAGTCATGGTTTTAGCGAGAAGCCGTATTGGGCCCCCGGGGCTATAAGGCGTATCATGCCATCCCAAAAGTGTACCACAGGGTTCTCATATGCATTTTCCCACCATTGAAGATTATGTCGGGCATACGCCTCTGGTTCGGTTGCAGCGTCTGCCTGGCAATACCAGTAACCTTATTCTGGCAAAACTTGAGGGTAATAACCCGGCTGGCTCTGTGAAAGACCGGCCTGCCCTGGGAATGATTCAGGAGGCTGAGCGTCGTGGTGAAATCAAACCCGGCGATACGCTGATTGAGGCCACCAGTGGGAATACCGGTATCGCTCTGGCCATGGCAGCGGCCATCAAGGGTTATCGTATGGTTCTGATCATGCCCGCAAACATGAGTGAAGAGCGCCGGGCCTCCATGCGAGCCTACGGTGCCGAGATTATCACTGTCAGCCAGGAAGAAGGCATGGAGGTGGCCCGGGACAGGGCTCTGCAAATGCAGGCTGAAGGCAGGGGCAGGGTTCTTGACCAGTTTGGCAACCAGGACAACCCTCTGTCCCATTACCGCACCACAGGGCCCGAGATCTGGGAACAGACAGAAGGGCGGGTTACTCACTTCGTCAGCTCCATGGGCACAACAGGCACCATTATGGGCGTTTCCCGGTATCTGAAAGAGCGCAATCCGGATATCAATATCATTGGCCTGCAGCCGAAAGAGGGTGCTTCCATACCGGGTATCCGCCGCTGGCCGGAAGCATACCTTCCCAGTATCTACGACGCGACCCGAGTGGATCAGGTAGTCGATATCGGCCAGCAGGAAGCCGAAGACACCATGCGTGCCCTGGCAGAGCAGGAAGGTATTTTCTGTGGTGTATCCTCCGGCGGTGCCATTGCAGCCGCTCTCCAGCTGTCAAAGCAGGTTGAAAACGCCATTATCGTGGCCATTATCTGTGATCGCGGCGACCGTTATTTGTCCACCGGTGTATTCCCCGGCGCCTGAACCACACGACAGCAAAGAGAACAGACTATGAGCAGACGACGCAGGAAAGTGCTTCCTACGGAACCCGTGCGCTGTGATGTGGAAAGCCTGAGCCACGATGGCCGCGGTATCGCTCGCCAGGAGGGCAAAATCCTGTTTGTGGATGGCGCTTTGCCAGGTGAAACAGTCATGGCCAAGGTGGTCTCCACGCGCCGCAATTTTGATGAGCTGCGTACACTTGAGGTGCTGGAGACAGCGCCCGACCGCCAGACGCCCCCCTGCGAGTTCGCAGATTTGTGTGGAGGCTGTAGCCTCCAGCACATGAGTAACGATGCGCAGATCCGCTTCAAGGAAAACACGCTGTGGGAGCAGTTTGCCCATTTTGGCGGCATAGAGCCTGAGCAATGGGTGGCACCGCTGCGCCCCGATAACACCCTGGGCTACCGCCGCAAAGCGCGCCTGGGTGTGCGCTACGTCAAGGCGCGTGAATCAGTGCTGGTCGGTTTCCGTGAAAAGCGTAACAGTTTTCTGACCGATATCGATCGTTGCGTGGTGCTGGACCCACGTATTGGTGAGCGCATTCTTCCGCTTCGCGAACTGCTGCACAGTATGGATGCCTACGCCCGCATTCCCCAGGTGGAGGTTGCCTGCGGTGACGATACGGCAGCCATGGTTTTTCGCAATATGGATGACCTGGGCAGCGGCGACCGGGAAAAGCTGATTGCTTTCGGGCAGGCTCATGAACTGCATATTTATTTGCAGCCCAAGGGCCCGGATACCGTTTATCGTATCTGGCCGGAATCAGCTGGCCGGGATGATGAGCGTCTGGATTATCGCCTGGATGACTTTGACCTCACCCTGAAATTTCATCCCATGGACTTTACTCAAGTCAATGCAGGCCTCAACAGGGCCATGGTAAACAGGGCCGTGGAATGGCTGGATGTGCAGCCGGGCGAGCGGGTTCTGGATCTGTTCTGCGGGCTTGGTAACTTTACCCTGCCGCTTGCTCGCCGGGGTGGTGAGGTTGTTGGCGTGGAAGGCGATGACGCCATGGTTGTGCGGGGCCGAGAGAACGCCCGGTTGAATGGCCTGGAAAACGTGTCGTTCCACGGCGCCGATCTGCATGGCGATTTTACCGGGCAGAGCTGGGCAAAGGAGGGTTTTGATAAAATTCTTATCGACCCCCCGCGCTCGGGCGCTGAGGATATCTGTAAATACCTCACCGCCTTCAAAGCCGGGCGTATTGTTTATGTTTCCTGTAATCCGGCCACCCTGGCCCGGGATGCGGGTATCATGGCGCGGAACGGGTATCGCTTGGTGCGCGCCGGTGTGATGGACATGTTTCCTCATACCACGCATGTGGAATCGATCGCGCTTTTTGAGCGTGACCCACATTGAATGTTGTTTATAGCAAGGGATTGCTGTGTGATCTACCGGGAATAACAAGACTGATATGGTAAAAGTTCGCGAAAACTACGCAATGACCGGAGATGGTCAGGTTGACATTGAAGGTTGGGTGCAGCAGATCGCCGCGCAGACCCCTCTGGATGATGTGGATCAGTTCCGCCAGGCTTGTGAAAAATCCGCCGAAATCGATTTGCAGGCCTTCCGGGAGGACCGCTTATGGTCGTCCGGGGCCAGCAGTTTCCGCACCGGTATTGAAATGGCTCAGGTGCTGGCGGAGCTGCGCCTGGACCAGTCCAGCCTCGTTGCCGCCATTCTCTACCGGGCAGTACGGGAGGAGCGGGTTGCACTCGAGGTGATCCGCAAGGAATTCGGTGACGAGATTGCCGGGCTGATTGACGGGGTGCAGCAGATGGCAGCCATCTCGTCCATACATCACCCCCTCAAGGGCAATGTGCTCGGGCAGAGCGAAGGCCAGTTGGATAACGTCCGCAAAATGCTGGTTACCATGGTGGATGATGTCCGGGTGCCGCTGATCAAACTTGCCGAGCGCACCTGCGCGATCCGGGGTGTCAAGGATGCCCCGGAAGAAAAGCGCATGCGGGTGGCCCGGGAGGTTTTCGATATCTATGCGCCGCTGGCCCATCGCCTGGGCATTGGCCATATCAAATGGGAGCTGGAGGATCTCTCTTTCCGCTACCTGCACGAAACGGCGTACAAGAAAATTGCCAAACTCCTGGACGAAAAGCGCCTGGACCGTGAAGGTTATATTCGCCGCGTTATTGCCACGCTGCAAGGGGAACTGAAAGCCTCGGGTATCAAAGCCAATCTTTCCGGTCGCGCCAAGCATATCTACAGCATCTGGCGGAAAATGCGCCTGAAAGGCATCGACTTTTCCCAGGTGTACGATATAAGGGCCGTGCGCATACTGGTGCCGGAAGTCCGGGACTGTTATGCCGTTCTGGGTATTGTGCATGCCCTGTGGCGCCACATACCCAATGAATTTGACGATTACATTGCCAACCCCAAAGAGAACGGCTACCAGTCCTTGCATACCGCTGTAATCGGGCCGGACGGCAAGGTCATGGAAGTGCAGATCCGCACCCACAAGATGCATGAGGATGCGGAGCTGGGTGTGTGCGCCCACTGGCTTTACAAAGGCACCGACAAAAGCAATAAATCTTCCGGTTATGATGCCAAGATCAACTGGCTGCGGCAGGTGCTGGAGTGGCAGGAAGAACTGGGTGATCTTTCCGGGCTGGCCGATCATCTCAAGACCGATATTGTCTCGGACCGGGTCTATGTGTTTACCCCCGATGGCCATGTTGTGGATCTGCCCCAGGGCGCTACACCGGTGGATTTTGCCTACCGGGTGCATACTGAAGTCGGCCATGCCTGCCGCGGCGCCAGGGTAAACGGCCGGATTGTGCCGCTTACCTATCCCCTGAAGACCGGAGACCAGGTATCCGTTCTTACCTCGAAAAACAACCCCTCTCCCAGCCGGGACTGGTTAAACCCGAGCCTTGGTTACATCAAGACTTCCCGGGCGCGTGCCAAACTGACGCACTGGTTCAAGCAACAGAATCGTGAGCGCAACGTAACCGACGGCCGGGCCATCATTGAAGACGAATTCCGGCGTTTGTCTTTGCACGATGTGGATCTGGGGGAACTGGCGCAGAAGGTGAACTATCATAGCGTTGAGGATATGTTTGCCGCTGTGGGTGCGGGTGATCTCCGGCCGGCCCACGTTGCCAATTTGGCCCAGCAGATGCTGGAGCCGAAATCCGAACAGCTGGATCTGAAGCTGACCACCCAGCGCCAGACGCCTTACGACACAGAATCGGATATTCACATCCGCGGCGTCGGCAAGCTCAAAACCCAGGTGGCGAAATGCTGCAAGCCTTTACCGGGGGACGCCATAGGTGGTTATATCACAGTCGGGCGTGGCGTGACTGTCCACCGCCAGGATTGCATTACATTCCTCAATCTGCAGGAATTCGAGCCCAACCGGATTATCGAAGTGAGCTGGGGCGGGCAACCGGCGTCTGTTTACCCTGTGGATATCGAAATCGAGGCTTACGACAGGTCCGGTCTGCTGCGGGACATCACTCAGGTGCTGTCGTCGTCCAAGAGTGATGTGCTGGCACTCCACACCATGACAAACCGCGATGACAATATCGCGACCATGGTTGTTACCGTGGAGATTTCCAGCCTGGAGCAACTGGCACGACTGCTGGCGCAGATTCGTAACCTTTCCAATGTTATTGATGTCAGGCGCAAGCGTTCATGACCTATTCCATTGATGACCTGAAAATTCTGATGGCCAGGCTGCGGGATCCGGATACCGGTTGTCCCTGGGATGCAAAGCAGACGTTCAGAAGCATCGTTCCGCATACTCTTGAAGAGGCCCACGAGGTGGCGGATGCCATTGAGCGGGAGGACTACGGCAACCTGAAAGACGAACTGGGCGATCTCCTGTTTCAGGTGATTTTCTACTCGCAGATAGGTGCGGAAGAGGGCCGGTTCGATTTCGATTCCGTGGTTGACAACCTGGTGTCCAAGCTGGTGCGACGGCATCCCCATGTATTTCCTGAAGGAACACTGGAAAGCCGGATTGACCCGGATAACCGGCCGGATGAGACGTGGATCAGGGAGAGCTGGGAGCGCATCAAGGCGGAAGAGCGGGCGTTACGGCAAGCAGAGGATGCATCGGAGACGGCACCACCTGGCCGGCTTGATGGTATCGCAAGGACGCTGCCGGGAATGCTGCGCGCGGAAAAGTTGCAAAGACGCGCCGCCCGGCATGGATTCGACTGGCCCGACATTGAACCGGTATTCGACAAGCTGCACGAAGAAATCGATGAGCTTAAAGTGGCCTGGCAGGCTGCAGAGGCCGGGCAGGGCGACCATGATGCCGTGGAAGATGAGCTTGGCGACCTGCTGTTCGTATGCGTGAACCTGGCGCGCTTTATGAAGGTAAATCCCGAGCAGGCGATCCGGCGCACCAACTACAAGTTTGAGGCGCGATTCCGGGCCATAGAGCAGACTCTGGAGCGGGAAGGCCGTTCGTTTGATGACGAATCGCTGGAAGCGCTGGATGCGATCTGGCAATCGGTAAAGGGCGTGGAAAAGAAAAGCTGACGCTGTCCACTGCCGCAAACGCCAATAGACTTTTCCGGCAATTCCTTAGTATCGTTAGTTGACTGTGTTTCCTGCTATTCATAAGGATGCCGATGTGACCGAGCTACACCCTGATCTCCGTGAAAATGTCCGTATGCTGGGCGAACTGTTGGGGCAAAGTATCCAGCGCCACCCCGGGATGGAGTGTTTCGAGCTTATCGAGGAGGTCCGGGCCGCCGCCAAGTCTGATCGCCGCCAGGAAAGCGGCTCGGGCCAGAGGCTGGTGAATCTGCTTGGAAAACTCAGCGACGACGAATTACTGCCGGTTACCAGAGCGTTCAACCAGTTCCTTAACCTTGCCAACCTGGCGGAGCAATATCACGGAATCCGCCGCAAGCGTGATCATCACTCCGACCTTATGGTTGAGCCGCTTTCCAGTGTGTTCGAGCGCCTGAAAACCAGCGGTATCAGTGCCGAAGCCCTGCATCAGTGCGTGGCCGGCATGCGTGCGGAGTTTGTGCTGACAGCGCACCCTACGGAAGTGGCGCGCCGCACGCTGATCATGAAATACGATGAAATGTCAGATTGCCTTGCCAGCCTGGATCACGACGACCTCTTGCCGGATGAGCGGGACTCGATCATCGAGCGCCTGTCCCGGCTTGTGGCCGAGGCCTGGCATACCGATGAAATTCGCCACGAGCGCCCCACCGCGGTTGATGAAGCGAAATGGGGATTTGCGGTTATCGAGAACAGCCTGTGGCAGGCCTTGCCGCGTTTTCTTGGCGATCTGGATACGTCGCTTCAGGAGGCGACCGGAAAAGGCCTGCCGTTGCAGGCATCACCGGTGCGCATTGCTTCCTGGATGGGGGGTGACCGCGACGGCAACCCGAATGTCACTCATCAGGTTACACAAAAAGTATTTCTGCTCGGGCGCTGGATGGCCGCAGATCTGTTCCTCCGTGATATCCGGTCGCTGAGGGCAGAGCTTTCCATGTGGCAGGCCAGTGATGAGCTTCGCGAGTTTACAGGCGAATCCCGGGAGCCCTATCGTCATGTGCTGGCGCAGTTGCGGGACCGGCTGATCAGAACGCGGGACTGGGCCGAGGCCCGTATTAATGGTGAACCTGCCGATACCAAAGACATTCTTTTTGAAAATGAGGACCTGACCGCACCCCTTGAGCTCTGTTACCGCTCAATGGTCGAATGCGGGCTTGAACACATAGCCAAAGGCGCATTGCTGGATACCATTCGCCGTGCCCACACCTTCGGCCTTCCCCTTATTCGCCTGGATATCCGCCAGGAGGCAACGCGTCACGCCGAGGCAGTTGCCGAGATAGTGGAATACCTGGGCCTGGGCGACTACCGCTCCTGGCCGGAAGAAGAGCGCCAGGGTTTTCTGGTGCAGGAACTTCAGGGGCGCCGGCCGCTGGTTCCCCGGAACTGGGAGCCATCTGAACCGGTACAGGAGGTGCTGGATACCTGTGCGGTGGTTGCCAAACAAACGCCGGAAGCGTTGGGCTCCTATGTTATATCCATGGCCAGCAAACCGTCCGATGTGCTGAGTGTTATTCTGCTCCTCCGTGAGTCCGGCATGAAATTTCCCATGCGGGTGGTTCCGCTGTTTGAAACCCTGGATGACCTGCGTGGTGCACCCGACAGCATGGCCGCCCTGTATGAGGTGGAGTGGTATCGGGATTATTGCCAGGGCAGGCAGGAAGTGATGATTGGCTATTCGGATTCGTCCAAGGATGCCGGTCAGCTTATGGCAGCCTGGGCCCAGTATCAGGCGCAGGAGCAACTGACCCGGGTGGCAACCCGGTACGGTATTCACCTGACCCTGTTTCACGGTCGTGGCGGCACCGTTGGTCGCGGTGGCGGCCCGGCAAACCGGGCGATCCTGTCCCAGCCTCCCGGCTCTGTGAATGGCAGTTTCCGCATTACCGAGCAGGGTGAGATGATCCGGTTCAAGTTTGGTTTGCCGCGTTTGGCGGTGCAAAGTCTAACCCTTTATACCAGTGCGATTGTTGAGGCTACGCTTGCGCCACCGCCTGAGCCTGAAGATGCCTGGCGCGACACCATGGACTGGCTGACGGAGCGTTCACTCAAGGCCTACCGGGAAGTGGTTCGGGAAAACCCTGACTTCGTGCCCTATTTCCGCCAGGTGACTCCCGAGCAGGCACTGGGGAAACTGGCACTGGGAAGTCGTCCGGCAAGGCGCAAATCGACTGGTGGCGTGGAGAGTTTGCGGGCTATCCCATGGATTTTTGCCTGGACCCAAATGCGGCTGATGCTGCCCAGCTGGCTGGGCAGTGATGTGGCGCTGGAAGATGCTGCCAGAGAGGGGCGTTTGCCCGTCTTGCGAGAGATGATGCAGGGGTGGCCATTTTTCCGTACCTACGTGGACATGCTTGAAATGGTGCTGGCCAAAGCCGATCTGCGCATTGCAGGGTATTATGAGAAGACCCTGCTGGATGACGACAGGCTCATAGCTCTGGGAGCCAGTCTTGGCAAGCGTCTTGAAGGTTGCGTTCAACGCCTTCTGGAGCTCAAGGAACAGGAAGAATTGCTGGAAGACGAACCTGTGTTCGCCCACTCCATGCGCGTGCGTAACCCTTACACAGATCCTTTGCATTATCTCCAGGCAGAACTGCTGAAACGTGATCGTGAAAGCGAAGGCAAGCGGGAAGTGCCAGAGCTGGTAGAGCGGGCGCTAAAGGTTACAATGGCGGGGATTTCCGCGGGTATGCGTAACACCGGTTAAAAATACCGGGAACGGACAGGGAGCGCGGGGCGCTTCCGCCATGGATAACAGGAGTATTCTTTTGGCTCTCGCAGCGCGACTGGAGCGGTTTCTCAATCAGCAGGGTATTGCCTACAAAGAGTTGCCAATTCATCGGGCGTCCAGTCTGGATGCGGCGATATCCCAGTTGGGGCAGTCCCGTCAGGACGTTATCAGGGCAACGCTGCTGATTGATATCAGTGGTATTGTGATGGTCGTTCACAGATACGACAGTACGCTTGACGCAGAAGCCCTGCGGCAGTTGACGGGGCGGCATCTGCAGCCCCTGACGGCCGGGCAAACCATGCGGTTGTTCAGTGATTGCGATCCGGGTTTTACGCCGCCGATTGGTAATGCCTATGAATTACCGGTTTTGCTGGACGAGGGCATTGCCCAGGCTGAGCAGGTTGTGTTTTCCAGTGGCACGGATCACTCGCTGGTAGAAATGGACGCACGCTCCCTGCGCCTTGCAATGGCCGGTAGCCGGGAGGGCAAGCTGGCTATTCGCGGGCCGGGTAATGATGGAACCCGGGAGGCACTAACCCTTGCCGAGGTGGCAAACAAGCTGAAAAAGCTGTACCGGCTGCCGCCCATGCCGGCGCTGGCTCTGCGCATTCTCCGGTTGACGTCCAATACAGAAGCAACCGCCCGCGAATTGGCGGAGCTCATCGAGTTTGACCCCAGCCTGACCGCGCAGGTGATGCGCTACGCACGATCTGCCCTGTTTAACTACCCGGGCCAGATCAACTCCGTACAGGAAGCGGTAACCCGCGTATTGGGGTTTGATCGTGTCGCTCATATTGCACTGGGTATCGCTTCGGTGCGCGCCTTCGATGTGCCCAGGGCCGGTATGCTGGGTATGGATAACTTCTGGCGCCACTCACTCTACTGCGCATTTCTGTGCCAGCGCCTTGCTCCCTATTGTGGTGCAGATAAAGGCCTGGCGTATCTGTGTGGGCTGTTGCACAACTTTGGCTTGCTGCTGGTGGGCCATTTGTTCCCGGCAGAATTCAAAGAGCTCAACAGGCTGCGGGAAGCCAATCCCGAAACCAGCATGCAGGCTCTGGAACAGCAAGTCTTCGGGCAAGGCAACGAGCAGGAAATTATCGCCGTGGGGCATGGCGCTATTGGCGGAATCCTGCATCGGCTCTGGGAGTTGCCCGACCCCGTTGTCAAGGCGGCAGGCGTGCACCAGCAGCCTGGTTATCATGGTGAACATGAAAACTACGTGATGATGGTTCAGCTGGCTAATGCGTTGCTGAAACAGAAGAACATAGGAGATGAGTTCAACCCCGATGATATTCCCGGGCTGCTGCATGGACTGAACCTGGAGTCTGCCATGATTGATGAGCTGATCTCTGAAACCGAACAGGTTGCGCCCGAACTGGATGCTCTGGCATTGTCACTGACCACCTGAGATTGATCTTTCCGGTCCGTGTGGGCCGGAAGATGATACGGAGGTCGACTTTCTCTGAAGTGCCTGACTTCGTATAATGCGCCACCGTCGAACCCGGCTGACACCTGTTCCGGCGGGAGAGGTTGTCGCAAAGGCAGAGGTTTTTGCCGCAACTTTTCAAACGATAATGACGAAAACGGGAGCACAGCGTTATGCGAATCATCATGTTAGGCGCACCAGGCGCGGGAAAAGGAACCCAGGCCCAGTTTATAACTGAGCGTTTTGGAATTCCCCAGATTTCCACGGGCGACATGCTGCGTGCAGCCGTCAAGGCCGAATCCGAGCTTGGCAAGCAGGTCAAGGAAGTGATGGCGACCGGTGGTCTGGTCTCTGACGACATCATTATTGCGCTGATTGAAGAGCGAATTCAGCAGCCGGACTGCAAGAACGGATTCCTGCTCGACGGCTTCCCCCGCACGATTCCCCAGGCTGAAGCCCTGAAAGATCAGGGTATTGTTATCGATTATGTTGTCGAAATCGCAGTGGATGACGAAGAGATTGTCAGCCGCCTGTCCGGTCGCCGCGTGCACGAGGGCAGTGGCCGTATCTATCACGTCAAATACGATCCACCCAAGGTGGAAGGCAAGGACGACGAAACCGGTGAGCCCCTGGTGCAGCGCGCAGACGACAAGGAAGAGACCGTTCGCAAGCGCCTCAAAATCTACCATGACCAGACCGCACCCCTGATTGGTTACTATCAGGAACTGGCTAAAAACGAGCCGGACGTAGCGCCCGAGTACGTGCGTGTGGAGGGTGTTGGTAGTCTGGAGAGTATTCGCGATAAGATCCTCGCCAGCCTGAAGTAAATTAATGATGCTCAACCGAGGCCATGCTCTGCCGTGAAACTTTTGGCGCTGGACACCTCCTCTGAGGGCTGCTCTGCAGCCCTCTTTGTTGACGGTAAGGTTACAGAGAAGTTCGAGGTTGCCCCCAGAGGACACACGCGGCTTCTGATGCCAATGGTCCGTGAATTGTTGGCGGAACAGGGGCTTGAGCCTGCGGATCTTGATGCACTGGCTTTTGCCCGTGGCCCCGGATCGTTCACCGGTGTGCGCATAGCCACAGGCGTGGTTCAGGGACTGGCGTGGGGGCTTGACCTCCCGGTTGTTCCCGTGTCGTCTCTGGAGGCGGTTGCTCTGGGGGCCATTGAAACCATGCAGGTACCTGTGGGCGAAGGCATTGCGGTCGCGTTTGATGCCCGCATGAGCGAACTCTACTGGGGCTGCTTCCGAAATCGTTCAGGGTTGCCGCAGCTGATGGGTGAGGAGCAGGTATGCTCGCCTTCGAAGGTTGTTCTGGAGCCAGGTGTTGAGCAATGGGCTGGCGCAGGCCAGGGGTGGGCATTTCGCGACAGCATGCCTGCCGCGGTTTCAGGCCGGATGTATTCCGTGGATGAAACCCTCATACCCCGTGCCAGCTGGGTTGCGCGGCTGGCTGCAGTCAGGTTCGGCCAGGGCCTGGCGGTGCCGGCGGAGCAGGCGCAACCGGTTTATATCCGGGATGAGGTTTCCTGGAAGAAACTTCCGGGACGCGCCTGAGGCTTGTACCCTATGGCACCCTCAGACACTCCGGATGCCCCTTCTGCAAACCGGATCATTCCTTTGGCTGTTGCCCGAAGTGCACTTGGTGATGAGCACCAGGCCAGGTCACTCAGTTCCGAACTTTCTTTGCCATACCTCGGCACTGTTCGCCCTAAAGACGTGCGACAAGCCCGTATTTTGCTGTTTCTGGATGAAAAGGGCCTGTGTCTTCAGTTAGCCGGAAAGGGGGCTCCGGGGCCGGTCAGAGCGGAGTTTGTGTCCGGTAAGATGGGGTACCGTCGGGAGCACGGCGGCGGAGCAGGGCAGCTTGTGGCGCGGGCAGTGGGCCTGCAGAAAACCAGAGCCAGCCTGCATGTTCTCGACGCCACCGCAGGTCTCGGGCAGGATGCCTTTGTGCTGGCCAGCCTTGGTTGCAGGGTCACCCTGTTCGAGCGTCATCCTGTTATTCATGCACTGCTGGCGGATGGCCTGGCCCGGGCCGCCCTGAATGTTGATTGCGCCCCTGTTGTCGGTCGGATGACACTTCGGGCCGGGAGCAGTATCGAGTGGATGTCGGCTGCCGCTGAAGGCCCGGATGTCGCGGATGTGATTTATCTCGACCCCATGTTCCCCCATCGGGACAAGTCAGCACTGGTAAAGAAGGAAATGCAGGTGTTCCGGACTCTTGTTGGAGACGATGATGACTCGGAAGTTCTGCTGAACGCCGCACTTGCGGTGGCCAGATACCGGGTTGTGGTAAAGCGCCCTCGCAAGGCCCCGGCTATCAGTGGGCCGCAGCCAGGCACTCAGTTAGAGGGCAAGAGCAGCCGTTACGATATTTACCCCATTCGTGCACTGCCACCGCGCTGAACCAGGGCCTTGATCCACACGGGAATCAGTGGCAGGAGCCTTGCCGGCCCCGGGGTTGTGAGCATCAGACACCCAGCATGGTCACTTGCTGAATGGCCTGGCGCTTTTCTACGCTCAGCACCAGCCTGGCATCATCGGCCACCTCATCCAGCCCTTCGCCATAACAGAGCAGACCGTTGTCATCGGTGGTAATAACACCGTTTTTCTGCATGTTGGCAATGAAATTCCGGAACAGGCTCTTGTCGAAAAATTCAGGCGCATTCAGCCCGAACAGTATGGACATGCGCTCGGCCAGTAATGTGCTTTGTTCTTCCAGTTCCTCTGCGGTGATCCGGGCCGAACCATTTTTACGCAGTATGCCCAGGACAATATGGTATCGCTCGACGGTCTGGATAATGAACCGGGACAGTACCCGCAGGCGCAGCATGGCTTCAGTGCCTTCTTCCGGGCGCGCGATTCGTTCGTTGTCCTGGGTAACCAGCAGGCCCTGGTCCACCAGAACATCAATCCACCGGTTGATGACGGCCTCTGCCTCGTCCGGCTGGTACTTCAGGAACAGTTCCGACTGAAGGTAGGGATAGGCCACGCCGGCAAGATACACGATCCGGTCCCGAGCCAGGGAGCTTTTGTTCTCGAACAGACTGGCCACCAATGCCGGCAGTGCAAAAAGATGCTGGATGTTGTTGCGGTAGTAAGTCATCAGAATGGCGTTGCTGCCTTCCAGCCCTATGATGTCCCCCAGCTTCTGGGGTTGCCGCGAAACCAGCCCCATGGACTCGCAATAAGCCACCCAGTCTTTGCCACTGCCTTCCGGCAGGGTCACGGTTTCGGCGTAAGGGAAGGCCCTCAGGAGATCGGCATACTGGTCTGCCAGGCGAATAAGCTGGCCCTCATCCATGGCCAGTCGCTCGGCGCCAAGCAGTACGGTAGCCGTTATGCCGATGGGATTGACCGCAACCGACGCGTTGATGTTGGAGGCAACCCGAAACGACAGTTCCGCCACCGCCTCGCTAAGCCAGGAAGGACGATACGCTGAATCGTAGGCTTCCTGATGCCAGCTGCTGCGAACATCATCCAGAACATCGGAAAGATGGATGGCGTCACCAAAGTTCACGGCAACCTGCCCGAAGGAATTGCTGAGCTTGCGAGCGGTTTTGGCAAGCCCCAATACGCTCTCTTTCTGTTTTTTCTTGCCCCTGAGTTCGCCAAGGTAAGAGCGCCCCTCCATGACTTTCTCATACCCGATGTATACCGGAATAAAAACGATGGGCTTGCGGTGATCGCGCAGAAAGCTGCGCACCGTCATGGCAAGCATGCCAGGTCTCGGTTGCAGCATCCGGCCGGTGCGGCTGCGGCCGCCCTCCACGAAATACTCCACCGAGTAACCCCGGGTGAACATAACGTGCATGTATTCGTTGAACACCGTGGCATAAAGCGGGTTGTCACGAAAGCTGCGGCGCATGAAAAAAGCCCCGCCCCGGCGGAGAATCGGCCCAACAACCGGCATGTTCAGGTTAATGCCTGCCGCAATGTGCGGAGGCATAAGGCCGTTCTTGTAGAGCACGTAAGACAGCAGCAGATAGTCGATGTGAGAACGATGGCAGGGCACATAAACCACCGCATTGTTCTGTGCCGTTTCTTTCACCACCCTGATGTTATTGACCGCGATACCTTTGTAGATGCGGTTCCACAACCAGGCGAGCACCACTTCCAGAAACCGGATCGTCACAATCGACATGCTGGCCGCAATTTCATCGGCGTATTTGTACGCACGGAGGCGTACTTTATCGGGCGCAATATCTTCCTTGGCGGCGGTTTCCCGTATGGCTTCTTTGACTGCCTGGGTTCGCAGCAAACCTTCCACAAGGGTTCTGCGGTGGGACAGATCCGGGCCCAGAACCGCCTGCCGCACCTTGCGAAAATGGGTTCGAAGAATGCGGGCAAGTTTGCGGTTAGCACGCTCCTCGCTTTCGCGATACTCTTCAATAACCTGCTTCAGGGAAAACGGTTTGTTGAACTGAACATACGTATTGCGACCGTGCACCAGAATAATCAGAAACTTCTGCAGCCGCCCCGCGACGGACCAGGTGTCTGACAGCAGCAGTTTCACCAGGGATTTTTCCTTGTCCGGAGAGCGGCCCCAGAACAGTGATACCGGAACGATCTGCACATCTTGATCAGGATTGTCCAGTCCAAAGCGCACCAGTGCCTGGAACTCAGAGGTGGGAACCGGGGTTTGGCGTTTACGGAGCGACCCGCCAATGCGGCGATACAGGAAAAAGAACGAGTGCGAAGGGCCATTCTTGACCGGAAGCGAGGTGGAGGCACCGGGTAACTGAGCGCGTATCACTTCCTCCTCCAGCACCAGGCGGCTCGACAGCGAACTGTACTGCAGCACGTAACACACCGGTGTGTCGGGCGACAGTCCCAGCGCTTCCACGCTGTTACCGCTGACATCTGTCCGGACCCATAAAAACAGTATTTTCCGGAAAAAGGTCAGAATCAGGCTTCGAATACCCTGGTAAAGACGCATAAAATGTCGCTCCGATGAAAAACAGTCGCCAAGTTTACTTGGTTGCGCAGAAGCCGGAAAGCCGGCGGCGCATTCTTGCTGATCCCGGCTCTGTGATACATTTCTCTCTTGAGCGTTTGACTGTCTTTTATAAAGCAGGTGCGAGGGCACATGGCAACATCAACAATTCAGTGGCGTCCAGGCTGGACCATTGACACGCCTGGCAAGGATGACCTTGTACTGGCGTTGTCGGGGTCGGGTATTTTTAAACCGGATAATGGCTGGTTACAACCGCTGGAGAAACTGCCTGGCAATGCCGGGGATGCAGGTTTTGTATCCCTGGGAAGTGCAGACGGGCACCGGGTTTTTGTTACCGAATTGCCCGGGTCTCAGGTAGCTGAACAGGATGTTGTGCCGTTGCGGGATGCCCTGATGATGATCAGTGATGCGCCCGCAGCCATGCTCAGTACCGGCTTTCAGGTGTGGCAGTGGTTTCGGGACCATCAATACTGTGGGCGTTGCGGGGGGCGTACAGGCTTTCACGCAAGAGAGAGGGCAAGGTGGTGCAGCAGGTGCAACATACCCTGGTACCCGCGGCTCGCTCCCTGCGTCATTGTGGTGATACGCCGGCAGGATCGCTATCTTCTGGCAAAGTCGTCCCGGGTCAGGCGGCACTTCTACAGCCTGATTGCCGGTTTTGTTGAGCCGGGTGAAAGCCTGGAGGCTGCAGTAGCCCGTGAGGTGAAAGAGGAAACGGGCCTGGATGTCACCAACATTCAGTACCAGGCGTCCGAGCCCTGGCCCTTTCCGCACCAGTTGATGGCAGGTTTTTTTGCCGATTACGCCGGCGGCGAGCTGGTTCTTCAGGAAGATGAGATTGCAGACGCGGGCTGGTTCTCGCCCCGTAGCCGGCCGCCTGTGCCTCCGGAAACCACCATTTCGGGGCGCCTGATACGCGATATGGAAAAAATGATCACCTCCGGAGGTGCCGGAACTTGAGCGAGTGTGGTATTCCCCGGATTCTGGTTTTCGATTCGGGTGTTGGCGGCTTGAGCGTTGCTGGTCGGGTGCATGACAAACTGCCCCATGCTTCTATTATATACCTTGCCGACAACGCAGCCTTCCCTTACGGCAATCAGCCGGAATCTGTCGTTATCGAACGCTGCTGCGGGCTTGTTGCCAGGGCGCTTGAACACTATCCCTGTGATGCGGTTGTTGTTGCATGTAACACCGCCAGTACCGTCGCCCTGCCGCATTTGCGAGCCATAACAGACGTGCCTGTGGTCGGAGTGGTGCCGGCAGTAAAACCTGCCGCGGCGCAAACGCTGAACCGCCGTATAGGCGTGCTGGCTACTCCGGCAACGGTGAACCGGCCGTATCTTGACGCGCTGATACGGGAATTTGCGGCTGATTGCCAGGTTGAGCGGGTGGGACATCCCGGGCTTGTGCAGTGGGCAGAGGACCTGGTTCGGGGGAAGCCGGTGCCCCAGGATGAACTGGATAACGCCGTCGCGCGCCTCGACGAGACCGGTGTTGATACAGTGGTACTCGGGTGTACCCATTATCCGCTTTTGCTGGACAGCCTCAGAAAGAGCCTTCCGGATGTGAAATTCTGGGTGGATTCAAGTGATGCCATTGCCCGCCGCGTGGTCTGGCTGCTGGCGCAAGCCGGCAAGCCTGTTGAGGCAAGCGGGTGGTATCATGGCGCCCATTATGACGCTCCCCGTGGCTATGGCACTCTCCATGATACTTGCTGCTCACCCGTGGCCGTTGCGCTTTTTACCGGCAGTGCTCCGGACGGCATTGCGGACTTTATGGCGGGCCTGTGTCTGCGACCGCAAGCAGTAAAAGAAAACTGGCCCGGCGCCTTATAGCAGGCGTGTCAGTTTGAACATGGCAAGGAACTCCAGAGCCGGAATGCTCCTCTTGTGGCAGCAGTAGGTCTTGAAGTTGTCGCCCCTGAAACGTGATTTGGTAAATTCCAGGCCCTTGAAATTATAAAGGAAATTTCCCCGGTTATAGAGAGCGTGCAGCAGCCGCTTCAGAAGCCGGCTTTCCTGATGCTCTGTGGCGGCGTCAAGGGACAGCGGAATAAGACCCAGGTCCAGATAGGGAACCCCCTCCGTTTTGAACGCCTCCATGGCATGCGCCATCAGGGTGTAGAAGATGCCCTGCCGGAAGTCCGCATTGGCGCGGGAGATGTTGGGCACATAGCTGATGATATCGTTGTTGCGGTAAATCGGGTCAAAGTAGATAAAGCCGACAGCCTTGCCATCCTGGTAGGCATAGAAATGGCGTTCGTTTTCACGGTAATCCATCTCCATGGGGCGAATCAGGAACCGGATCTCGTTGCTTTTGCATTTGCGTGTACGAATCCAGGCTTCCGAGATTTCCCGGGTATGGTCGTCACTGAAGCGTTCCTGCACTGTAATACCATTCTTCTCAGCCTGGTTCAGTGCCGTGCGCAGAATCTGCTTTTTCTTGCCGCTGAGGGACCATTTGGCCAGATCAATTCGGGATTCACTGCCGAACTGGGTTCCATACAGGCCAAAACGCGAGTGCATGAAGTCGACAACCGGTTTGGAAACCTGAATGTAGGAAGCATTAGGGAAGCGGTTGTGAAAACGCTCGAGCATTGCTCCGAAGTTCTCGGGTGCACATACCGGGTCGGACAGAACAAATGTACCGCCCCACTTGCGCATATAGGCGACATAGCCCATGCCCGGCACATCGTAATACTGCATGCCGGGCTGCAGCGTAGAAAAGGACTGGGAGTGGGCGCCAAACTTTTTCAGGTAACCAACCCTTTCACTGAAGGTGAATGCCGTGCTTTCAAGCTTTCCGGCCTGGTCGAGCGCAAGGATCTGGTCTGACATGATGATTCTCCCCGATTGTTATTGTCTGGCAGGCGGTCTGTTACGCCTGCTTGCGGCCGAGAATTGACCAGTAGCAATCCATGTTCAGCAGCTTGAAGTGCTTTTTCTCTGTCACCTCAAGGCCCAGGCGCCGCATGTGTTCCGGGTAGTTGTAGATTTTATGGAAGGCGTTGTTGGCAAACAGCCAGAAGATAAAAACGGCCATGTACCAGTAAAGCTTTTTGAACGTGCGTGACAGGACGTTGCCGGTGGGATAGCAGAAGTCGCCTACAACAACGCTCGCCTCTGCGTTGCCCAGCTGAATCAGATGTTCCAGCACCCGCACCATCATGGTTTCGTCAAAAACATTCAGGAAGAAGTTGGCCACGACCATGTCGTACTGGCCGAACTCGTCCACTTTCATGATGTCGTTATGAATGCGGCGAATGGTCAGGTGCGGAGCTTCGCTTTCCTGGGCTTCGCCAAATTTGCGTAACATGGTTTCAGAAAGGTCAACAACGGTCACGTCGGCACCCAGTTCTGCCGCACGTATGGCATCCCGGCCATGACCGACACCGGCAAACAGAATACGGTCTCCTGGCTTCACCGTTTCCACATCCAGCATGGCGGTCTTGCAGCGATGGATGTTTTTGCCGCTGTAAAGATTGCTGAGAAAATCGTATACCGGGCCGATATAACGGTACTTGTCGCGCATGGTAACTGCTGCCTGTTCTTGTTCGAGGGTCATTGCCACGCTTGTTATGGTTTTAGCCCTGCTGGCTGGCTCGGGGCGTTTCGGTGGTCAATGGCTTATGTGTGTAAGCTTAGTGAACAGGGTGGGGGAATTATGTGCAGTAATGCGCATTTCCGGATACAAAAGTTAACGCAAGGCAACACTTTGCAAACAGGGTCAAGGTTTGTGCTAGGAATGTCTGACAATTTTTGCGGGGGTGGTCTCGAGGTCAATCGGGCATCGCAGCGTCGCTTTTGTTTTTTTTAGCAATTTAGCGATATCCGTGGCAGGTTGGGCCGGGCCATAGAAAAAACCCTGAACCTGATGGCAGCCAAGGGTACGCAAGTACTCGAGCTGTTTATCTGTCTCCACACCTTCGGCAATGATCTCCAGTTTCAGGCCGTGGGCCATGGCCACGATGGCGTTGACAATGCAGGCATCATCCGCGCTGCTGCGAATGGCTTTCACGAAGGACTGGTCCACCTTCAGCGTGTGGATGGGCAGCCGGTGCAGGTAGTTGAGTGATGAATAACCGGTGCCAAAATCGTCTATCGCGATACGAATGCCTATGTTTGCCAGCTCCCGGAGCTTTTGGCTGATCTGTTCCAGGTCATTCATGATCACGTTTTCGGTAATTTCGATTTCCAGGTTGCCGGCCGGGAAACGGTTGGCTTTAACCCGGTCCATCAGGGTTTCCACAAACCGTGGGTGATCTACCTCAACAGGCGAGAGATTGACGGCCAGTCGCAGGTCCGGGTGGCCCGAGCGGATCCACTGGCTGACCTCCATGCAGGCCTGATCCAGAACCTGCTCACTGACCAGCCCGATCAGCCCGGTTTCTTCAGCCAGGCCGAGAAAATCCCTGGGGTAGAGCAAGCCGCGCTCCGGATGTTGCCAGCGCACCAGGGCTTCGAGCCCCACAATCCGGTTGGTGCTTGCGCAAACCTGGGGCTGATAGAATACCCGCAGTTCTTCTCGCTCCAGTGCCAGGCGCAGATCCCGCTCGAGATTGAGGCGATAGGTGCTGTCAACACTCATGCTTTCCGAGAAGAAACAGTAGTTGTCCTTGCCCCGCGCTTTTACATGGTACATGGCGATGTCGGCATTCTGGATCAACTGGTCCATGCTGTTTCCTGCTTCCGGGTAGATGGCTATGCCGATGCTGACACCCACGAACACTTCGTGCTCGCCCAGCAGGAAGGGCGCCTTGAGTGTTTTGATGAGTTTTCTGGCAATCTGGCTGGCATCTTCCTTGCCGTGAATCGAGGGCAGGAGCAGGGTGAATTCGTCACCACCGAAACGCGACAGGGTGTCACCCTTGCGCAGGCAGGTTTCGAGGCGCTGGGTGACGGCCTGCAACAGCTGGTCGCCCATGGCATGGCCCAGGGTGTCGTTAATAACCTTGAAGCGGTCGAGATCGAGAAACATGACCGCCAGCTTCTGCTTCTGACGGCGGCCATGGGTGATGGCCAGTTCCAGGCGATCCTTGAACAGGGCACGGTTTGGAAGGCGCGTCAGCAGATCATGATAAGCCTGAAAGTTAATGAATGCTTCCGCTTCCTTGCGTTCGGTAACGTCCCGGGCAATTCCGTAATAGCAGGCGCTGTGACCACTGCCACCGCCCCGGGTGCTGCTGTTGTGTGTCCATGACTGGGGGGCAATGGGAAACGCCGTTATTTCAAAATGTCGCGTGGCTCTCCGGCTGCCGCGTGTTTTCAGACGAATCTCCATGGTTCGCGGGTTGTCTGCGCTGATGTCCGGCGCATTGAGCGCGTATATTCCTTTGGCAACATCGCGATCGTCCAGAATGTGTCGAAAATGCTTGCCACAGAGTTCATCCGGCGTGTAACCCAGCAAACTCTCGATCTTGCTGTTAATAAAGCAGAAGTGGCCATCGGCATCGAGCATGAAAACAATATCGGGGGAGCTGTTTACAATGTAACGGTGCAGGGCTTCGGAGGTCTCGAGGCGCGCCTGTATGTTTTCGTGGGCTTTGATCAGTGATTGTTTGTCGACCACGCCTTTTACCGTGGCAATCAATTCTTCCGGATCAAAGGGTTTCCGGATGTAGTCCAGAGCGCCGCGACGGAGTGCCCGGCTGACAGCAGTAAAAGAACTCTCGCCACTGATGACGACCACTCCGCATTCCGGCTGCTGGCTCTCAAGGTGCGCCATCACAGCAAAACCATCGACATCCGGCATGCGCAAATCCAGTAACGCAAGGTCGAAGTGCACAGTGTCGGCAAGTTTGCAGGCATGCCTGCCGCTATGGGCTTCCGTTACATCATAACCATAGCTGCGCAACAGCGAAGCCAATGCCCCGGCCAGACGTGGCTCGTCGTCAACAACCAGAATGCGTGCAGCTATTCTGTACAAGTGCTGCCTGTTGGTATCTTCAGATGCCATCTGTCGGGATCCGTTGTTTCGTCAGTCAGAAGTCTTTTCATTCTCGTCGAACGCAGGTAGCAAAATCCGGAAAGTTGTGCCTTCCGGCCCCGTGCGACAAGCTATGATGCCCTCCATGTCATCAACGAGCTGTTTGACAATGGTTAACCCCAAGCCACTGTGGCTTTCTGCTTTTGTGGTTTTCCCGGGAGAAAACAGTGTTGCCCGCACCGCTTCCGGTATGCCGGTTCCGGTATCGGTCACTTCTGTTTCAATCCAGTTCCGGCCACCCTGCCAGACCGGGGCTGCGGTTTTTACTGTAACCGTTCCGCCTTCTTCCGGCATGCTTTCGACCGCGTTCCTGATCAGGTTTATGAGAATCTGACGAACAGCCGGTGGACTCGCGGCAGCATAGGTCTCTGCTCTACACACTAGCACGTTCAAATGCAGGTTGCTCTCACTGAAAAGACTGTCCTCAAGTACCTGGGCCAGGCTTCGTATTTCAGTGTTAAGGTCAGCGACCTTCTCGCTGTCGCGAAAATCATTATTGTAGCTGATCTGCAGCAAAAGGTTGCCGACACGATCCAGCTCCTCTTGCACAACATCAAGCTGGTCCCGAAAAGCCGCGTCATCAAGCCGGTTTCTGAGCTGATGGATGTATTGGCGGATGATGGTCAGGGGGTTGCTGATTTCATGGACTTGCCGGCGCAGTTTTTCGAAAGCTGCCAGCTGACTCCGGGTCTGGGTCGCGTCGGTTTCTTCGGCTTCCTGGTTGCTGCTTTTCTCCTGCAGGGCCGTTGCAAGCTGCTGGATAAACAGGTGTGTGAGTTCCACCGTCGCCTTCGGCATATTGCCGTCGTTGCCCAGTACGAAGACGCCGGGGCAGGCGTCTTCTGTGACCACAGGGAAAGCGGTCAGGGAACGTGTTCTCAGCAGCGACAAAAGCTGGCGATCAAGGACGGTTGGGTTTCGCCCATCGAAGCTGACATATGTTCGGGAGGCAAAAGCCCGGGTCAGTACGCTGCCGCCGGGCTGTGTGGTAACGGTCAGGTCCGGGTGCTGGCCGGTGGTGCCGGAAAGCAGAACCAGAGTGTCGTCGTCGAACCCGAAGCACAATGCCGGCAGCCCGGTAATCAGGGTCAGGCTGTTGACGGTTTCCGCCAGGACAGGGCCGCTGGGGCCGGCAAAGTTCATGGCCTGCCGGGCCATTGCCTGCTGCAGTACGGTCTGGCGCAGCTGCTGTGATGCCGGCTCGGCGTCATAACTGTTGATCAGCGGGATGCCCAGAGACTCTGCCATCGTGGAGACGTCCTGGTTGATTCGCCGGTTGATCTCGTGGGTCAGTTCCTCACTGAGCCCGAACATGGTACCTGCGGCGGCAATTCCGGCTGAATCGGACAGCGCCAGCCGGGTGGCAAGGCTGATGACCTTGACCAGATGCCCGGCGTCCTGAAGTTCCGAGGGCAGTGCCTGCTGATAACGCATGGCGTCAGCTGCCATCGGACCGAGCCCCCAGGAAGTAACCAGTTCTGCCGCGATATCAGACTGCCGGTCCATATACTCCTGCCGGACTTTCGCATCGGGCGTTTTGATGGCTATGAGTTCCCCGATATTATGGAGCAGGCCCAGCATGAAGGCTTCGTCTGCCTCCGGATAGCGGGTCAGTGTTGCCAGCGCCCGGGCTGTGAGGGCCGTGGTCAGGGCGTGGCGCCAGAAATCCCGTAATTGTTGCCAGGCGCCGCCACCCATTTCGAAAAGTATCTGGCGCAGTGCGGCGGTAAGTATCAGGGTTTTGAAGCGGCGGGTGCCAAGGCGCAGCAATGCCTGATCTATCGAGCGTATTCCGGAGGAGGGGCCGTACAGGGCCGAGTTGGCCAGGGCCAGGATTCGCACCACAAGAGCAGTGTCAGATGCTACGATTTCGCTGATCGCGCGGTAATTTTTTTCGCTTTGCTGGCAGGCTTCAAGTGCACGCAGGGTAACCTCCGGAAGGCTTGGGAGCTGAAGATCGGGTACTGTGTTCATAGCTTGGCCTGCCGCCTGCGAGAATCAGTTTGTGAAACTGAGTTCATTTTCTACTATCCAGTGCTGGAGCTTAACAAAAATATCTGAACATTAAATAGCAGTTGGTGGTTTTTTGGTCAGCATATTCACGGGAACGTGATATGTGTACAATTTCTACAGGCTAGGATTCATTTATCGTTTTTGCAAGGATGTAAGATCGCCCGCTATGAGTGTTCAGGAATCGCGCAAACACATGATGAACAGGCCCAGAACCATAGCGGTAACCGGCGGCAAGGGCGGTGTGGGTAAAACCTCTGTTGCCCTGAATCTGGCGTTGATGCTGGCTCGCAACAAGAAGCGTGTGTTGCTGCTCGACGGTGACACGGATCTTGCCAACGTCAGCATCATGCTCGGGCTGTATCCCGAGCGCACACTGGCCAATGTTGTTGCCGGTGACTGCTCCCTCGAAGATATTCTGCTGCGGGCAGATTACGGCCTGCATATTGTTCCGGGCGCCTCGGGTGTCCAGGAATGCATGGAGATGAGCCCCGAGGACAGCTTTCGCATCCTGCGGGCGCTCTCCTTACTGGAAAAACGCTACGATTACGTCATAACAGACACCGCTGCGGGGCTTCAGCCTGCCGGCTTGCATATGATTGCAGCAGCGGAACTTGCGTGTGTTGTTGTGACGCCAGACCCGGCCTCACTGACGGATGCGTTTTCTCTTATCAAGGTGTTGAAGCGTCGCGGATACCGGAGAACGCCCAGTGTTATCATCAACATGGCCCAGGGCGCCAGCCAGGCGCGTTCCGTATTTCAGCGTCTCGACTCGGCGGCGCGGCGCCATTTGCAGTGCCCCCTTCACTACATGGGCGGGATATGGCGTGATGAAACCTTGCGCCAGTCTGTGCTGAATCAGAAACCGGTCGCGCTTCTGCCGCTTTCTGATCCGTCCTGCCGACAGTTCAGTACCCTGGCCGACATGGTTGATGTGCGCCTGGCACAGCTGCCGGCGCGCAAGGCGGGCATAGCAGCCTACTGGCACTCGGTCTCCAGACGTCAGCCAGAAGCGGCGCCTATACCCGCGCCAGAAGTGGCAGCCCCTGCAATGACTCCCAAAGAACGCTGCCTGAAGGCTGTTGCTGAACTGGAAGACGTACTGGGGCAGACACAGGAAAATCCGGTACTGCGCTATGACGTGTTTATGCGTTTGTTTGCGCTGCTGGGGCGCACGCCGGATAGCGATGCCATCGAAATCGTTCAGACAGGGCTTGGCTCAATTGCCTGGGAAGGACTGAATGCCGGGCAGCGCGAGCATCTGGCAGAACATCTGCGGCATCTGGCTGACGGCATCTTGGCAGCCGACGACTCCGCCGATGAGGCCAGCGAAGAAAATCACAGCAGCCCCCCCCGGTCAGTGCTCCCTGAACCCTCCTATGATCGCATCAGTTTCGGGGACCAGGACAAGCTGGTAAGAGCGCTGAGGGAGCAACCGTCCGATATTTCTCTGGATCAGTTGCTTCGGGCGCTGGTGAACAAAGAAAATAACAACGGTTGAACTCGCCTTTTTGTGTAGCTCTGGTGATAACCTTGCACTTTGTCACCGCCCTGATTCACAGGGTGTGCAAGGATTGGTTACCACAGGCATTCGCGAAAAGGAGTTTTCAAATTGGCAAAGCAGGCATTGGGGGCTGTTGTGTCTTCTTCCAGGGTACTTGAGCAACTGCGTGGCAAGCAGATTCTGATTACCGGTACCACAGGGTTTCTTGGCAAGGTGGTTCTGGAAAAGCTGATTCGTGCGGTGCCGGATATCGGCGGCATACACCTCCTGGTGCGAGGCAATGCACAACACCATGATGCCCGCAGCCGTTTTCTTGCTGAAATCGCCACCTCTTCCGTGTTTGACCGTTTGCGGGGGGAGAATCCTGCGGCCTTTGACAACTTTCTGTCGTCCCGCCTGCACTGTATTACCGGCGAGGTGACACAGGCGGGCTTTGGTCTGGAACCGGAAGTTTTCCGGAAGCTGGCGGGCACTATTGACGTTGTGGTTAATTCCGCGGCCAGCGTTAATTTCCGTGAACAGCTGGATACCGCGTTGTCCATTAATACTCTGTGCCTGGAAAACATTGCAGAACTGGCCCGTCAGAATCCTTCTCTGGCGGTTGTCCAGGTTTCAACCTGCTACGTTAACGGGATGAATGCAGGTCAGGTGACGGAATCGGTGATAAAACCTGCGGGTGAAGATATTCCCCGGAACCCGGAGGGCTATTACGACATCGAGGAGCTGCTTCGGGTTCTCAATGACAGCATCGCTGACGTACGCTCCCGCTACACTGGTAAAATGCTGGAGCGCAAACTGGTGGATCTGGGAATTCGCGAAGCAAATCGCTATGGATGGAGCGACACCTATACCTTCACCAAATGGCTGGGTGAACAATTATTGATGAAAGCCCTGCAGGGTCGTGCCCTCACCATTGTGCGCCCGTCCATAGTCGAAAGCGCCCTGGAAGAACCGGCACCCGGCTGGATCGAAGGCGTGAAAGTGGCGGATGCGATCATTCTTGCCTATGCCAGGGAAAAGGTCACCCTGTTCCCTGGCAAACGCTCCGGCATTATAGATGTTGTGCCCGTTGATCTGGTGGCGAATGCCATAATTCTCGGGGTTGCGGAGGCGCTGGGTGAATCTCCACGCGTACGGATTTACCAGTGTTGCAGTGGCAGTTCAAATCCGGTGTCACTGGGTGAATTCATTGATCATCTTATGGCGGAAGCGAAAGCCAATTATGGTGCCTACGAGAACCTGTTTTACCGCCAGCCGGTCAAACCTTTTATTGCAGTAAACCGTACCCTGTTCGATGCCCTGGTGGGAGGTGCCCGCATCCCTTTGAGCGTGATCAACAGCGTGACACGTCTGCTCCGGCAGGATAGTGACCTCAGGGTGTTGAAAAATCTGGATACCACACGCTCACTGGCAACAATATTCGGTTTCTACACGGCTCCGGATTATATCTTCCACAACGATGATCTTCTGGCCCTGGCCAAACGCATGGGGGAGGCAGACAAGGCGCTGTTCCCGGTTGATGCCCGCCGGATCGACTGGGAGCTGTACCTGCGCAGGATCCATCTGGCAGGGCTTAACCGTTACGCCCTGAAAGCCAGGAAACCGCGGCGCCGGAAATCGACCGGGGTTGTCACCAAAGCGGTCTGATCGGATCAGTCCGGTGGCAGTACGCTTTGCCTGCTGGCCGGAGCGAGCTATGCTTTTGGTTAAACCTGTGCTCTTGGCACATCGCCATTGATTTCCTGAAGGTTATTGGTTTTTATGCGCTAAAAGTTCAGGGGCGTTAGGACGTTAGTCTAATTCATTGTGTAGTGGCACACATGTTGAACTACGGGTATGTGTCCGAAGGGCTCGTATGCCCTATTGCTCTGAATTAACGAAATCGACAATGACAACAAACTCTGATCAAGGGGGAGCACAATGACTGATAAGCACCTTTATCCGGTAGAGCCGAGCGTGGCCGAACGAGCCTTGCTGAACCGGGAACAGTATGAGGAAATGTACCGCCAGTCAATTGAGGATCCGGACGCCTTCTGGGGCGAGCACGGCAAACGCCTGGAATGGATCAAGCCATACACGAAAGTGAAGAATACCTCGTTCGACTACAACAATGTTTCTATCAAGTGGTTTGAGGATGGCCAGCTAAACGCGTCCGCCAACTGTCTTGATCGCCACCTGGAAACCCGCGGCGACCAGACAGCCATTATCTTTGAGGGCGATGATCCCTCGGAATCCCGCCATGTAACCTATCGTGAGCTGTATGAAGAGACCTGCAAATTCGCCAACGTTCTGAAAGGCCTGGGCGTCAAAAAAGGCGATGTTGTTACTATCTACATGCCAATGATTGTTGAAACCGGGGTTGCCATGCTCGCTTGCGCGCGTATCGGCGCCATTCACTCTGTTGTATTTGGCGGCTTTTCGCCAGAAGCGCTTGGTGCGCGGATTGCCAACGGCAAGTCCCGTTTCGTTATCACTGCTGACGAAGGTCTTCGCGGTGGCCGGACAATTCCGCTTAAAAAGAATGTAGACACCGCGCTCAAGAATGAAGCCGGTGCCAATGTTGATAAGGTTGTTGTTGTCAGCCGCACTGGCAACAAGGACGTTCCCTGGAATGCCGGCCGCGATGAGCGCTATGAGGATCTGATGGCATCGGCTTCCACAGACTGTCCGCCAGAGCCAATGAACGCGGAAGACCCTCTGTTCATGCTTTATACCTCCGGCTCAACCGGCGCGCCCAAAGGCGTTCTGCACACAACAGGCGGGTACATGGTATTCACATCCATGACCCATGAATATGTATTTGACTATCACGATGGTGATGTTTACTGGTGTACAGCGGACTTTGGCTGGGTAACCGGCCATAGCTACATTCTTTACGGGCCGCTGTGTAACGGTGCCGTGTCCTTGCTGTTTGAGGGCGTGCCTAGCTATCCCGACAGCTCCCGCATGGGGCAGATTGTTGATAAACACCAGGTAAACATTCTGTATACAGCGCCTACCGCTATCCGCGCACTGATGGCAGAGGGCGAGGCCTGCATGAAAGGCACAACCCGCAAGAGCCTGAAGCTGCTGGGTTCTGTAGGTGAACCGATCAACCCGGAGGCCTGGGAGTGGTACCATCGTGTTATCGGTAACAGCCAGTGCCCGATTGTGGATACCTGGTGGCAAACTGAAACCGGCGGCATTCTGATTTCGCCACTGCCTGGTGCGGTGGACCTGAAACCGGGTTCTGCAACCGTGCCTTTCTTTGGAGTTCTGCCTGGTCTGGTGGACAGCGAAGGTAATCTCCTGGAAGGCAAAACAGACGGCAACCTGGTTATTCTGGACAGCTGGCCAGGGCAGATGCGTACCATCTATGGTGATCACGATCGCTTCGTTCAGACTTATTTCAGCGCCTACAAAGGCATGTATTTTACCGGGGATGGTGCCCGCCGTGACGAAGACGGCGACTACTGGATTACCGGCCGCGTTGATGACGTACTCAACGTCTCCGGGCACCGCCTGGGTACCGCTGAGGTTGAGAGCGCTCTGGTAGCTCATGAAAAAGTGGCGGAGGCGGCGGTGGTCGGTTTCCCGCACGATATCAAGGGGCAGGGGCTGTATGTGTACGTCACCCTGATGCAGGGCATAGAACCTTCTGACGAGCTCAAGAAGGAGCTGGTACAGTGGGTGCGCAAGGAAATCGGTCCAATTGCCTCGCCGGATGTGATCCAGTGGGCGCCGGGCCTGCCGAAAACACGTTCAGGCAAGATTATGCGTCGGATTCTGCGTAAAATTGCAGCCAACGAGCATGATCAGTTGGGAGACACGTCTACACTGGCCGACCCCAGTGTGGTGGATGATCTCATCGACAGCCGTGAGTTCAAGTAGGGTCTGGAAGCAGGCCGCAAACCTGTGAGGAATCGGTTTAATGACACAAACTATTATCGTCGCTGATGATCATCCGCTGTTTCGGGCAGCCCTGAGACAGGCGGTCAGTCAGGCAGTGCCCGATGCTGAAACCGTAGAGGTTGACAGCATCAAGGCACTGCAGGCGTCGGTAGATTCGCACCCGGATGCAGATCTGGTTTTGCTGGATCTCAACATGCCGGGCGCCCACGGTTTTTCCGGGTTGGTGTTCATGCGAGGACAGTACCCGGGACTGCCCGTGGTGGTTGTGTCCGGTTCGGAAGAGCTCCAGGTAATGCGGCGTTCGATTGATTATGGGGCGTCTGGCTTTATTCCAAAGTCGGCCCCGTTGCCCACCATCACAGAGGCAATCGGGGACGTTCTTGCCGGTGATGTATGGCTGCCCGAAGGGGTCGCTGAAAAGCTTGAACGAATGCATGCAGACACCACAGACTTTTCCGAGAAACTGGCCTCACTGACTCCGCAACAGTTCCGGGTTCTGGGGATGCTGGCGGAAGGGCTGCTGAACAAGCAGATAGCCTACGATCTGGATGTGTCAGAGGCCACTATCAAAGCGCACATCACGGCGGTGTTCCGCAAGCTTGGCGTTCGTAACCGGACCCAGGCAGTGATTGCGATACAGCAGATGGAGATCGATCCCTCGGATCAGTCGTTGTCTGGCAGCTAAGGAATATGCCCCGGTGTATACCGGGGCGCTGTTATTTGCTCCCGGCGTACCCCAGCTTCTTATCCACCAGGTTGAACAACTCTTCGCCACTGTGCCAGCGGTCAAAGTTCTCAAGAAACTGATCGGTAAGGGCACGCTTCCACCCGATAAAATCGCCGGCCATGTGCGCCGTCATAATGACGTTTTCCATGTCCCAGAGAGGGTGGTCCTCCGGTAACGGTTCTTCCTCAAATACGTCGAGCCCGGCACCGGCTATTTCGCCACTTTCCAGGGCGGCCATTAAATCGCCCGTTTTTACAATGGGGCCACGACCAATGTTTATCAGGCGCGCGGTGTTTTTCATGGCTTTGAAGGCCCGCTCGTCAAAAAGCCCTTCTGTTTGCGGTGTCAGTGGTGCAGCGATGACCACGTAATCCGCATGGCCCAGCTGATCATACAGATCGTCATTACTGTGAACCGCTACGAAATCCGGGTCGTTCCTGCGGGCTGTTCGGGCAACGCCATGAGGCTTCATGCCAACGGCTGCAACCAGGCGACCAATCTGCCGGCCTATGGAGCCAGCACCTACCACCAGAACCTGCTTGCCCTCGGCTCTTTCGGTGTCCCTGTGTTTCCACTGATGCTTCATTTGCAGCCGGACGGAGCCCGGGAAATCCTTGGCGAACATCAGGATGGTGCACAGCACGTATTCGGCGATCGTCCGGTCAAATATGCCCCTGGCGTTAGTAACCACAACCTCGCCTTCTGTAAGTGCAGGGAACATCAAAGCATCCACCCCTGCGCTTGTCGCATGTATCCACTTCAGTTTGTCTGCACAGCTCCAGGCCGCTTCGAGGGCTTCGGTCCTGAAATCCGTTACCATCATTACATCGGTGCCGGGCAGGGTGTTGCGAAGGGTTGCCTCGTCACTGGCGAAACGTACCTCGGCGCGTGCACGGAGTGAATCCAGCCCCGGTGGCTCCTGCTCTCCGGGTGCGGTAAGAACGGTTATAACAGGCTTGCTGTGCTGAGACATTGGACCTCCACCGGGTTGATTGGCCAGATATCATGATGAGTGACCGCAAGGCCGGCCCTATCCATTTTGCGGCCTCCAGAACAGTCTGGTAGGCAGATATCGTTGGGTCAACCCTGGCCGGATCCGGTTCTGTCTATTTCCCGGGAAATTGTCAGGCAAACGCGGAATCCGCCGGTGCCAAACAGTATTTTGCCCGCTCCCTTGTATGCCCTGATTTAACTAGCTAACCTGCAGTAGCAGATATTTTTTTTGCTCCCGTTCCTTTGCAGGAGGTTGCCATGGCAAACGCCACCAACAGAGACACCGGCCAGTACAAACCGCGGAAGGTGAAGTACCGGAAAACCAAGGCCAGTTGGAACCCTGCCATGCAGGCGGTTCCTGTGCCGGGCATTCGGCGTATGGTCAATATGGCTGCCACCATGAAAGATGTTATTCATCTTTCTATTGGCCAGCCGGATCTGCCAACACCCAAGCATGTGATTGATGCTTATATCGATGCACTCAATGCGGGGCAGACCGGATACACCATGGATGCCGGGCTGCCGGAATTGCTGGTTGCATTGAGGGACTATTACGGCAAGCGCTATAACCGCAAGCTCACCAGGGACAATATTCTGGTCACCAGCGGTGCTACCGAGGCCATGTACCTTGCCATTTCGGCTACGGCCGCACCGGGGCGGCAGTTTATTGTAACGGACCCGTCCTTCCTGCTTTATGCGCCTCTGATCCGCATGAACGGTGGTGAAGTGAAGTTTGTACCGACCCGGGCCGATAATGATCACCAACTTGATCCCGATGAAGTGATCCGGGCCATGGGGTCGCGCACCTTTGCCTTGATACTCAACAACCCGAACAACCCCACAGGCGCGGTCTATCCGCGCAGCACCGTGGAAACGATTCTCGAAGAGTGTGCCTACCGCGGGATACAGGTCTATGCCGACGAGGTATACGACCACCTGATTTTTGATGATGATGATTTTGCCAGTGTCCTGAATTGTTCCATGGATCTGGATAACATCATGTGCATCAGCAGTTTCTCGAAAACCTACAGCATGGCCGGGCTGCGCGTCGGTTGGGTTATTTCCAGTCAGGCGGCGATCAAATCCCTGCGCCGTTACCATATGTTTACCACATCGGTTGCCAATACACCCTCCCAGTTCGCGGGTGTTGCAGCGCTGATGGGCGACCAGCAATGCGTGAAGGACATGGTGGATATCTACCGGGAGCGCCGGGATAAAGTGGTGGAACTTATCGATCAGACGCCCTATATGACAGGCTACAAGCCGGGCGGCGCTTTTTTCGCGTTCCCGGATTTGCCGCCTCATGTAGATGGCTCGGATCTCGCGCTGCGCATGCTCAAAGAGACCGGCGTGTGCGTGGTTCCCGGGGATGCGTTTGGTGAAGGCTGCACCAATGCCCTGCGTATCAGTTTCTCAACCACCTGTGAGAAGCTTGAGGCGGCCTTTGATCGCATCATTCCCTGGATGGCTAAACAACAGTTCTGAGGTGCGCCTATGCCGGCTCTGGATTCCGTGCTTATCCAGTGCCCCTACTGCTGGGAGACGCTGGAAATCAGCGTCGACCCTTCAGTGGCGGAACAGGAGTACGTTGAGGACTGCCAGGTGTGTTGTCAGCCTATTCTGTTGCGGGTTGTGTTTGATGATAACCTGACTCCGCAGGTCGAAGCCCGGGCCGAGAACGAATAAGCGGTCCGGGTTCTGACCAATTATTAACCTGCCGACCTTGTTCCGCTCTCAGTGCTGCAGCACGATAGGCGTTTAATTCATGGAGACTGAATGATGAACCGACAGCGCCGGAATGGTTTTTGGGGGTTGGTGTGCCTGACGCTCCTGTTGAGCAGCGGTTGTGCCAGCATCTCGCCGTATGCAATCTCCGAAGCGGAGCTGGAAAGCCATCTGCAGGAGGTGGTGCGGGATTATGATCGAATGCAGCTGAAGAATGGCTCCCCAATCAGCCTGCGCCTTGATGATGCGGATATTACCCTGGGCCCGGATGGGCGCGATGTAGCGGTCATTGACGTTAGAGGGCAGGTTGCACTGAACGCGTTTCTGGCCAAGCTGCCGGTCGATATCGCTCTTAAAGTGGAGGGGGCGCCGGTTTATGACAGCAAGGAAAAGGCTGTTTATATCCGAAGAATCAAATTGCTGGAAAGCAGTATTGATTCCGGCTTTTTCAAGGGTGATCTTGCGCCAGTCACTGACAATGTAATGCGGGTTGTGGCACAGATGCTTGAAACCATGCCGGTTTATCGACTGGATGACACCAGACTGGCCCAGCGAATGTTCGGAATGGTTCCCATGGATGTGCGTGTAGCGCCCGGTCGTCTCGAATTCGTTATGGCTGACGAGTAAGCGTTCAGCAGCAGGGCAGAGCCAGTAACTCTTTTCTGGCTCTGCGGATTCCGGTTCTCAGGCTGACAGCCGCTGACACACAGCTTCGCCAATCTCCCGGGTGCCCCGCTGGGCTCCGGCATTTTCCGCCAGGTCTGCTGCCACCGCATCGAACAGCTCTTTACCTGCGGCCGCCATCACCGGGTCTTTACGGCCAAACCACTCAAGCATGCGAGCTGTAGTGAACAGCATGGCTGTGGGATCCGCCAAACCCTGGCCGGCAATGTCCGGAGCACTGCCGTGGGTGGGCTCAAACATGGAGGGCATACCCGGATCTGTGGGGTTCAGGTTGCAGGAGGGCGCCACTCCCATGCCGCCGGACAGCACAGCAGCAAGGTCTGTGAGAATGTCCCCCTGCAGGTTGCTGGCAACCACTACATCGAACGCCCAGGGGCTTTGCACAAACTTCATACAAGCCGCATCCACCAGCTCATGGTGAGTGGCTACGTCCGGATATTCCTTGCTGATTTCCTCAAACGCCTCGGAGTACATATCGCCCCAGTAACGCAGGGCATTGCGTTTGGTGATCAGGCATACCTGACTTTCACAGGCAGTGCCATCAAGAGTGTGGAAGCTTCTTGTACGGCTTTCCTTGACCCGCTCTGCAGCCCGGGCGCGAGCCTGCTCGAATCCATAGCGGATAATGCGGTTGGTGGCCTTGCGGGTAAATACTTCCATCTGGGTCGCAACTTCATCCTCGGTTCCCTTGCGCAGGCGCCCGCCCTGGCTCACATATTCCCCTTCGGAGTTTTCCCGGATTACCAGCATGTCGATATCTTTCGCCCGCTCATCCGCAAGATACTGGCGCGCGCCGGGCAGCAGCCGGGCAGGGCGCTCGCACACCCACTGGTCAAAGCCCTTGCGCATTTCCAGCAAGGGTGCCAGTGAGACACTGTCGGTTAAAAGATAACGGTCCGGATCGTCCAGCGGCCCCGGGTCCCCCAGGGCGCCAAGCAGAATCGCATCGTAGGCTTTGAGCTGGGCCAGAGCGTCATCGGGCATGGATTCGCCATGCTCCTTATGCCAGGCGTGGGAGGGCCATGGGAACTGGTCCCACTCAAGGTTCAGGTTGTGTTTGGTACGCAGGGTTTCCAGGCAGCGTATGGCTTCCCCCACGACTTCGGGGCCAATGCCGTCACCCGGGGTTACAGCAATGCGAGTAGTTTGGGCCATTAAGAAGACTCCCTTGATTGACTGGCTCGTAAGGATTCTAAAGCCCAGTGTAGTTGGGTGACTCGCGGATGCCAGCGTTTGACACACTTTCACCGAATGTCGTTTTACCGGAGGGAGGTTGGCAGTTATAGTTGCCCGGGTAACAGGTTGGTTAATTAAACCGGCATGTCTGACTGGTAGCTCGGGAGTTTGCACCATTAAACCGGAAACCCTATTTGATGAATCGCACTGCGCAGAGTGCGCTTGTGGAGAAGGTCTCGATTTCTCTTTGACGTTTGCATTCCAGCCTATCGTGGATGTGGTCAACAAAACGGTTTACGCCTATGAAGCCCTGGTAAGGGGGCCGGAAGGTGAAGGCGCCATCCACGTTCTCGGCAAAGTGAACGAGAAGAACCGTTACGCTTTTGATCAGATCTGCCGGGTTAAGGCCGTAAAACTGGCGGCAAAGCTTGGCATGAAGTCCCTTCTGAGTATCAATTTCATGCCCAATGCTGTTTATAAAGCGGAATACTGCATTCGAACAACACTGGCAGCGGCAAAAACATACAACTTCGACACCAGCAGAATTATCTTCGAACTGACGGAGGGTGAGGACCTGAGCTCAGTCGACCACCTTGTCTCGATTATTGAAGCCTATCAGGAGATGGGGTTCAGTACGGCAATAGACGATTTCGGAGCAGGTTACTCCCGCTACAATATAATGATGGCCAGCCCACCGGATTTGCTTAAACTGGATATGGCTCTGGTTCGTAATGTTCATAAGGAGCCGAACAAGCAAGCCGTGGTAGCAGGGATCATTACGATGATGAAGTTGCTTGGCGGAAAAATCGTGGCCGAGGGAGTGGAAACAGAAGAAGAATATTTCTGGCTCCGTTCCCAGGGTATTACTCTCTACCAGGGCTATCTGTTTGCAAGGCCCGGTTTTGAGTGCCTGCCCGAGCCGTATTACCCGGCCTGACAAGTTTTCCAACTTACAGGAAGCCTGACTATTGCTCTATCGACTTATTACCATCATTGGCGGCCTGGTTTTTGTCGCCGCCCTGTTTGCCCTGGTCTGGTTCTTTTGCAAACAATTTCTTGAGCATCACGGCGTCAGGGACAATGTGACCGACCGCGCCACTGTGCTGGCAACCTGGACATTTGCCGGCATGAGTGTGGGCCTGGTGTTTGCTGTGGTGGGCGCCTTTATTCTGGGCCCCTGGGCGTTTTACCGCACCCTGCGTGGCCACGGAGTGCCGATTTCGGATGGGGCTGCTGTCTGGTGGGGCTTCGGTATTGTGCTTGCTTCACTCGGAATTACAGCCCTGGGTTTTTTCGGTTTCCTGGTGGCGGTAGGAGCTTACTGAATTGCCTTGAGCTGATCACGGAACCAGGTTAGCGCGGGCTCCTGGCCATAGGCGGTGTGCCAGTACAGATGCACATTCAGTGACGGCAGATCTGCCGGCGGGTTCATGATGGTAATGTTCGCCCGCTCCGAAATAATCCTGGCGTAGGTTTCCGGCATGGTCAGCAGAAGGTCTGTTGCCTCCACCACCCGGCAGGCAGCGTAGTAATGCTGGCAACGCAGGCGGATGCTGCGCTGAACCCCCAGTCTCGAGAGTTCGAAATCCTCAATCCCCGGTCCTTCAGTGCGTGATGAAACCAGCACGTGGCGGGCGGCAAGATAACCGTCCATGTCCAGAGTTTCTGACGCCAGTGGATGGCCGTCCCGCGCCAGAACCACAAGCCTGTCCCGCCTCAGGAGTTCATGGGATGTCTGGCTGCTCACCGGCAGCAGAACATCAACAGCAAAGTCCAGTTTGCCCGCCGCGAGTTGTGATTCCATATCCCGGCGGGGAACGCGTTTGCTGACAATCTCCAGCTCCGGGTAAGGATCCAGTCGCTGCATAAGCCGGGGCAGAAAGGTTGATTCCAGCACATCCCTCAGGCCCAGCGAATAGGTTTTGCGCTGTGTAGCGGGATCAAACGCATGAAACTGGTTAACTGCGCCCTGTATCTGGGTCAGCCCTGGCTTCATGGATTCAAGGAAGCGCCGGGCCAGCGGGGTTGGCACCATCTGGTTACCCTGGCGATTGAACAGGGGGTCGTCAAAATGATCCCGCAGCCGTGAGAGGGAATGGCTGACCGCTGGCTGGGTCAGGTGCAACGCCTGTGCCGCGCGGGTGAGGCTGCCCTCCCGGTAAATGGTGTCAAAAACATGTAAAAGATTGAGGTCGAGGCGAGTTCCGGCCATTGTCAGCGCGCTCTTTCTGAATAAGTATTATTAATAGTAAACGATAAGAATAATTCAGTCGTGTAATAGTTGATGTAGCTTTAGACTGACTGCATCGTGCGTATGTTCATCGTACCGCTTGTTGTGTCTAATTTTGCGAGGATTCGGCAATGGATTTCAGTATCTCAGAGAAGGGTCAGGATTATCTCAAACGTGTGAAAGCGTTTATGGTGGAAGAAATTTTCCCGGTAGAAACTCAGTACCACAAGGAACTGGCGTCTCTTGAAAACCGCTGGGTGGTTCTCCCCATCATCAGGGAACTGAAGGAAAAAGCCAAAGCCCAGGGGCTGTGGAACATGTTTTTTCCGGATGAAAAGCACGGCTGTGGACTGCTCAACTCCGATTACGCCCTGATTGCGGAAGAAACCGGCCGCAGCTTTATCGCCCCCGAGGTTTTCAACTGCAACGCGCCGGACACCGGCAACATGGAAGTGCTGATTCACTACGGTTCCGAGGAGCAAAAGGCCGAATGGCTGCCCCGTTTGCTCAGTGGCGAAATCCGCTCCGCCTTCTGCATGACCGAGCCCGCCGTAGCCTCCTCCGATGCCACCACCATGGAAGCAACCGCCGTGGTTGAGGGCGACGAAGTGGTTCTCAACGGCCGCAAATGGTGGAGCACCGGCATTGGTCACCCCGACTGCAAGGTGGCCATTTTCATGGGGCTGTCTGATCCCGACGCCCACAAACACCGCCGCCACTCCATGGTTCTGGTACCTCTGGACACGCCAGGCGTAAAGATTGAACGTATGCTCCCGGTATTTGGCGAGTACGACGAGCCATACGGCCACGGTCAGGTGTTGTTTGACAACGTACGTCTACCCAAAAGTGCCTTTATTGCCGGCCCCGGTCGCGGTTTTGAAATTGCCCAGGGCCGCCTTGGACCCGGCCGTGTACACCACTGTATGCGTGCGATTGGTGCCGCAGAGCGCACGCTTGAACTGCTGGTTAAGCGGGCGATGAGCCGTGAGGCGTTCGGCCGTCCTTTGGCGAAGCTCGGTGGCAACCCGGACATCATTGCCAACGCCCGCATGTCCATCGAACAGGCGCGTCTGTTAACGTTGAAATGTGCCTGGGCTTTGGATACCAAGGGCATTGCCGGCGCGATTCAGGAAGTTGCCATGATTAAGGCGGTGATCCCCAATATACTGCAAACCATTGTGGATCAGGCCATTCAGATTCACGGTGGTGCGGGTGTGAGCGATGACGACTTCCCGCTTACCCAGTTGTTTGCTTATGCTCGTGTACTCAGGTTGGCAGATGGCCCTGATGAAGTGCATCGCGCCACAGTTGCTCGCCTCGAATTACGCAAATATAAAAACTGATGGTTTAGCGCCAATGTTGAGAGGAGACGGCGGGGTGGGGGGTTATTAAAAAGTTGGGTGCCAAGGATGGCGGAGCCAAGCGTACAAGGACGT
>JACDJA010000393.1_pt1 | contig 52008 bp, 51 predicted proteins | sample 7449241 | NCBI WGS metagenome assembly JACDJA01 (sample SAMN14253289, study PRJNA609438) | sludge metagenome | isolation source: initial anaerobic sludge | collected 2018-12-20 | reverse complement strand
CAGCTGTTGAGCATAGAAGCAAAAACGAACCACGATACCCTATAGGGCACAGGCGACACAAAGAACACGAAGAAAAATAAATAAAAAAAACTTTGTGCACTTTGTGGTCGCCTGTCCTCGTTTACGGGGATTGTGGTTAAATGTTTAAACTCCAACTACAAATCCGAACAATGATTACAAGGGATTACCATGATGTACTATGATTTTCTTAGATCCTTGAGCCTTGAGCCTCGAAGTACCCGCAGCGAAGCAAGTGGTATCAGCCACCAGCCATGAGTTACGAAGTACCCGAACTTGTTGAGGGTATCAGCCAACACCTATTTCCTTGTATAATATTGATATGGATATAAATAACATTTCCCAAATACTTCACAAACATCAAGCTGATTTGGATCAGTTCGCTGTAAAATCGCTGGCAGTATTTGGATCGGTAGCTCGTGGTGAAGCAAAAGAAACCAGTGACATAGACCTTTTGGTGGAGTTCAACAGACCAATAGGATTGTTTGAATTCATCCGCCTAAAAAATTACCTGGAAAACCTGATCGATTACAAAGTTGACCTGGTGACACCAGATGCTCTACGCCCCACAATGCGCGACTCCATACTCAGTGAGGCTGTCTATGTGGCATGAACGTAATTGGAAAATGCGTGTTGAGGATATTTTAGTTTGCATTGGGAAAATCAAAACGTACACCCAAAGCATGACATTCGAACAATTCTCCGCAGATGATAAAACAGTGGATGCGGTCATACGAAATTTTGAGATTATCGGAGAAGCAGCCAGCCACATTCCACTCGAAATCCAAGATCAATACCCGCATCTTGCCTGGTTAGAGATGCGTGGAATGCGAAACATCATCGCCCATGAGTACTTTGGTGTCAGTTTATCAATCATTTGGCACACTGCTGAACATGATCTACCAACCCTAGAAAAAGAACTACGAAACTTACTCGATAATCTCGAATGATGATTAACTTTAGTGGGGAAAGAATTAGCTGTTGAGCATAGAAGCAAAAACGAACCACGATACCCTATAGGGCACAGGCGACACAAAGAACACGAAGAAAAATAAATAAAAAAAACTTTGTGCACTTTGTGGTCGCCTGTCCTTGTTTACGGGGATTGTGGTTAAATGTTTAAACCCCAACTACAAATCCGATCCGATTACAGGAGATTGACATGATGAACTATGATTTTCTTAGAGCCTTGAGCCTCGAAGTACCCGCAGCGAAGCGAGTGGTATCAGCCACCAGCCATGAGCCATCAGCTATCAGCCATCAGCCTTCAGCCTTCAGCCACGAAGTCCCCGCTAACAGGTCGCCTATGGTTAAAACCATAGTCTCCAAAAACACAAACCCGCTAAAGCAGGTTCAAGAAAATCCACAAACAAAAACCTGAACAATGATTTATTTAGCTCAAAGTTCATAGCTCACAGCTCAAAGCAAAAACCTTTTCCTACCCGCTACCAGCCACGAAGTACCCGCAGCGCAGCAAGTGGTATCAGCCACGAAGTACCCGCAGCGAAGCAAGTGGTACGAGCTACCAGCTACCAGCTACCAGCTAATTTTTCCAACCTTAAAATTTCTTTTCCCATCAGCCACGAAGTACCCGAACTTGTTGAGGGTATCAGCTAATAGTGTTATAATAAATATCGTTTGATCCAGACAATGAGGCGGGACTTCGCAGATCAAACTCCCACCATAGAAAATAAGCCCCACCCACCTGGCTCAAACCCACAACTAAATAGCAACACAACCGTAATGACAATCTAGCTCATAGCTCAAGGCTCATAGCTCATAGCAAAAAAACAATCTTTTCCTATCAGCTACGAAGTACCCGCAGCGAAGCAAGTGGTATCAGCCATCAGCCATCAGCCATCAGCTAACAGGATTGTCATAACGGCGGAGCATGCCAAAAGACAGTTCATTAGCTCATAAGTTCTTAAGCTCTTAAGCAAAAAACCAAAAAAACCGCCTGTGCCCAGAATGGGTATAGCGTCTTTGCGACGCCTGCCTGCCCTCGACTAATGGGGGTGCCCAGAATGGGTATAGCGTCTTCGCGACTTTGCGGTTCAATTTTTAAACACTATCAACCACATACCCTAATCCTAATTCTTCAAGGACAACAGACAATGAAAAACTTCGCCCTCATCGGAGCAGCCGGCTACATCGCCCCCAGACACCTCAAAGCCATCCGCGACACCGGCAACAAACTTATCGCCGCTGTCGACCCCCACGACTCGGTCGGTCTCCTCGACTCATTCTCCTTCGACACCCGCTTCTTCACCGAAATCGAACGTTTCGACCGCCACCTTGAAAAACTGCGTCGTGGACCAGACGCCGAAGCCAAACGTGCCCAATGGGTCAGCATCTGCTCCCCAAACTACCTCCATGATGCTCATTGTCGCCTCGCCCTGCGTGTTGGCGCGGATGTCATCTGCGAGAAACCCCTCGTCATCAACCCCTGGAACCTCGACCAGCTCGAGCAAATCGAAAACGAATCCGGGCACACCATCAACAACATCCTGCAACTACGCGTGCACCCGCAACTCATCCAGCTGCGTGAAAAAATCCAGCAAGCCAACGCCTCCCATCAATACGACGTCGTCCTCACCTACATCACCTCGCGAGGCAACTGGTATCACAACTCCTGGAAAGGTGATGAGACCAAATCCGGCGGCGTTGCCACCAACATCGGCGTCCACTTCTTTGACCTCCTCATGTGGCTCTTTGGTAGTGTCGGGCAGGTCAACGTTTTTCATCATGATCCAAAAAGAATGACCGGCTTTATCGAACTGGAACACGCCAGTGTGCGCTGGTTTCTCTCAGTCGACAATACTGACCTGCCGCAAGAAATGCGAAAAGAAGGAAAAATGACCTATCGCTCCATCACCGTCGACGGCGAAGAAGTCGAATTCTCCAATGGCTTTGGCGACCTGCACACCAAAGTGTACGAGCAAACCCTGGCAGGTAATGGCTTCCGCATCTCAGACGTCCGCCCTTCTATTGAGTTAGTCTATAATATCCGCACCACCGAACTCACTCCACCAAACGACCTCGTCCACCCATTTTTGAAAACCTGAACCACGAAGCCACAAAGCCCACAAAGATTTTTTTCCTAACCCCCAACACCTAACACCTAGCCCCAAGCTAACCCTCAACACCTAAGGAACCTATGAACTATTTTGCACACGAATCCTCCTACATCGACCCAGGAGCTATCATCGGCGACGGCACCAAAATCTGGCACTTCTCGCACGTCATGTCGACTGCCAGAATCGGGGTGAACTGCTCGATTGGGCAGAATGTGCTCGTGGCAGCGGACGTGGTCATCGGCGACAATGTCAAGATCCAGAACAACGTCTCGCTCTACACCGGCGTGATCATCGAGGACGATGTCTTCCTGGGTCCTTCAATGGTCTTCACCAACGTGATCAACCCACGCAGCCATGTGATCCGTAAGCATGAATATCAAACCACCCTGGTGAAAAAAGGGGCATCCATTGGCGCCAATGCTACCGTGGTGTGCGGCGTCACCCTGGGACGCTACTGCTTTGTAGGTGCCGGTGCGGTGGTGACCCGTGACGTCCCCGATTACGCGCTGGTGCATGGCAATCCCGCCCGCATTCAGGGCTGGTACTGTCAGTGTGGACACAAGCTGCAGTTCCATCTCTTCGCAGAGCACGAAGAAGCCACCTGTCAGACCTGTGGCGATTCCTATCACAAAACAGGGCAGGTAGTCACCCCAGTCCAGAAATAGAGAACAACATGACCATTCCATTACTCGATCTTAAAACTCAATACCAATCCATCAAACCCGAGATTGACGCCGCCATTCAGGATGTGCTCAACTCGGGCAAATTCATACTCGGGCCGCACGAGAAAGCCTTCGAACAGGAGATCGCGGACTACCTGGGCGTGCAACATGCTGTCGGTCTGGCATCCGGCACGGACGCGCTCATCATTGCCCTACGCGCTGCTGGCATCGGACCCGGCGATGAGGTCATCGTCCCGGCTTACAGCTTCTTCGCCACCGCCGGGGCTGTGTTGCATGTGGGTGCCACCCCGGTCTTCGTGGATATCAGCGCCGACACCTACCTGATCGATCCCAACCTCTTACCCGCCGCCCTGAGCGAACGCACGCGCGCCATCATCCCGGTGCACCTCTACGGACAGGCCGCTGATATGGATCGCATCCTCGACTTTGCCCGCCTGCACAACCTGATCGTGATCGAGGACAATGCCCAGGCGTTTGGCGCAGAGTACAAAGGACACAAAACCGGGGGCATCGGTGACCTGGGCTGCCTGAGCTTCTTCCCCAGCAAGAACCTGGGTGGCTATGGCGATGGCGGCATGCTGGTGACGAATGACGCTGAGCTGGCACGGCAGGCACGTATGTTGCGCACGCACGGCTGGCAGAAGAAATACTTCCCCGAGATCCTGGGTTATAACAGCCGGCTGGATGAACTGCAGGCCGCCATTATACGCGTCAAACTCAAATACGTGGATGGTTGGAACGCGCAGCGCCGCCAGGTTGCGATTTGGTACGACCAGGCACTCAGCGAGATTGGCGTACAGCCGCCCGTAGTTGCCCCCGATCAAACCCCGGTCTACCACCTTTACATGGTGCGCTTCAAAAATCGTAGCCAGGTGCAGCAGGCACTCAAAGATGCCGGCATAGCTTCGGATATCTATTATCCCCAGCCCCTGCATCAATGTCAGCCTTGCGTGGGGTTGCCACTTCCTGAAGAGGGTTTACCAATTTCTGAAGATGCCAGCAGAGAACTATTAGCCTTACCTCTCTTCCCGGAGATGACAATTGAACAAGTTAAACTGGTTATAAAAACCATCCAAAGTGCTTTATAATCACATTTCACAAAAAATCTGAACCCTCAACCCTGAATCCTGAATCCTATCACCTATGACCTCATCACCTAACACCTCCTATCAGCCATCAGCTATCAGCCATCAGCTAAACGATTGGGACTTAATCATAGAACCTAAACGTGGCCTATTGGATCTTCATTTAAAGGATTTATGGAGATATCGCGATTTAGTGTTATTGTTCGTCCGCAGAGACTTCGTCGCCGTCTACAAACAAACCATCCTCGGACCACTCTGGTACCTCATCCAGCCTCTCCTCACGACCATCACCTTCACGGTCATTTTCGGCAATATCGCCCAGCTGCCCACGGACGGACTGCCGCAGTTCCTCTTCTACATGTCCGGCACGGTCATCTGGACCTACTTCGCGGACTGTCTCACCAAGACCTCCAACACTTTCGTCAACAATGCCAACCTCTTCGGCAAGGTCTACTTCCCCCGCCTGGCAGTGCCGGTCTCCATCCTGCTCTCCAACCTGATTACCTTCGCCATCCAGTTCACCTTCTTCCTGGCCTTCATGGGATTCTTCGCTCTCACCGGCGCAGACCTGCGCCCCAATTGGTGGATCCTGATCTCCCCCATGCTCATCTTCATGATGGCTGGCCTCGGCCTCGGATTTGGCATCATCATCTCCTCCCTCACCACCAAATACCGCGACCTGCGCTTCCTGGTGACTTTTGGCGTATCACTGCTCATGTACGCCACCCCGGTCATCTACCCGGTTTCCTCCATCCCCGCCCGTTTTCAGCCCCTCATCCAGGCTAACCCCATGACCCCCATCGTCGAAGCCTTTCGCTACGCATTTTTAGGAGCAGGTTCATTTAACCCAGCCAATTTACTGTATTCATTTGGATTTATGGTTATTGTGGTAGTAATAGGAACTGTGATATTTAACAAGGTTGAAGCTACATTTATGGATACGGTGTAATGAAATTCATAGAATATAAATTTCTTGTTAAATCTGATTTATATAGATACGAAGGAGAAACCTCCTTAAAAACATTCCTTTATCATTATTTCATGACTCCCGGGTTTAAATATTCCTTTTGGATGCGAACTTGTAGCTACCTAAATAAAAAGAAACTATTGGTAGGTTTATCAATAATTTCAAAATTACTTCTGTTGCATTTCTCATATAAATACGGCATTTCAATCCCATTCCGAACAAAAATTGGGAGTGGTTTTTTTATAGGCCATTTTGGTGGAATAATAGTGAATGAAAATTCAATAATTGGTAAAAATTGTAATATATCTCATCAAGTGACTTTAGGTAAAGCCAACCGTGGCTTAAAAAAGGGTTATCCAATAATCGGAGATAATGTTTATATTGGGCCTGGTGCAAAAATTGTTGGTTCAGTAAAAATTGAAGATTACGTTGCTATTGGAGCAAACTGTGTTGTTACAAAAGACATACCTCATCATAGTGTTGTTGTAGGAATTCCTGGAAGAGTAATTTCTGACGATGGCTCAATTGGATATATAAACAATATCGAATATTAGTTTCCAAAATAATAGTATAGAAAAAATTATGACAACCGTAATATCTGTTGAAAACCTTTCAAAAATTTATAAACTAGGACAAATTGGATCTGGAACTTTAACCAATGACCTCAAGATTTGGTGGTCCAAAAAAACAGGAAAACCAAATCCTTTACTAAAAATTGGCCAAACTGATTATGGAAACCAAGATGGCGAAATTCTTTGGGCTTTGCGTGATGTTTCTTTTCAAGTAAATAAAGGTGAAGTGTTGGGAATCATCGGACGTAATGGAGCTGGGAAGTCAACTCTTTTAAAAATACTCTCTCGTGTCACCGCCCCGACCAACGGACAGGTCAAAATCAAAGGTCGCATCGCTTCTTTGCTCGAAGTCGGTACAGGTTTCCACCCCGAACTGACTGGGCGTGAGAATATCTTCCTCAATGGAGCTATCCTTGGCATGTCAAAGCAGGAAGTGCAGCAAAAATTCGATGAAATTGTCAGCTTCGCTGAGGTGGAGAAATTTGTCGATACCCCGGTTAAGCGTTATTCTAGCGGTATGTATGTCCGCCTCGCCTTTGCGGTGGCTGCTCATTTGGAATCCGAGATCTTAATTGTGGATGAAGTGCTTGCAGTTGGTGATGTAGAATTTCAAAAAAAATGTCTTGGTAAGATGGGTGATGTGGCATCAAAAGAAGGACGAACAGTGTTATTTGTTAGTCATAATTTAACTTCTATTCAAAATCTCTGTAAAAATTCAACTTTACTATCTAAAGGAAAATTAGAAGCTATTAGTACAACTGAAAAAATAATTTCTCTTTATTTGGATAACGAAAACAGGAAAAAGACTAATTTTTTTCGAAGGGAAAACAATACTAGAATTGATAACAGAATTATTGAATTAATTTCATTCAGTGTGTCGGATGTTAAGGGAAAAGAAAGAAACAGAGTAAGCTACAACCAAAAATGTATTTTTCGAATAGGTTACACAATAAAGGAGAAAAGGATAGCAAAGCATGTAGAAGTGGCATTAGCGGTTAGTGATTTCTTTGATAAAAAATTATTTACTCTTTCTACAGAATACATAAGGACTAACTTTGTTAATATTAACAAGGATGGTTTTTTTATTTGTATGGTTCCAAGAATACCTTTAATTCCCGGACAATACAAAGTTAGCTTATGGTGTTCAGTTAATGGTGAAACTTCAGATGTTATTAGTAATGCAGGAATAATTGAGGTTTACCAAGATGATTATTATGGAACAGGAAAATTACCCTCTAATAAGGATGGTAATTTTTTACTTGATTTTCAGTGGGAGAATGAGTAGGCAAAATTGATACATATCAGCTTTCTAATATATATTTTGAAAGGTTTTCTATGGGAAGATATTCAAGAGTTGTTAGAGATATAATTTTATTTAATCGGAAAATTAATAAAAAAATTTTTCTATTTTATTTTATTATTCTTTCAAAATTTAATTTTGTTCCTTTTCAATTGTTTATGGGTGGGTCAAAGAACAGAACTATTGGACGATTTTATATCGATGATTTTTGGAAAAATAATTTAAATTGTATTACAGGTGATGTTTTAGAAATTGGAAGAAGAAATTACTTTAATGACATTGATAGTTCAAGAATTTCTTCTTATCAATGTTTGGATATAGCAAAATTCGAAGATGTGGATATCGTAGCGGATATTCAAGACATGCCTCAAATACTTGATAATACTTATGATACGATAATCTGTACTCAAGTTTTAGAACACTTAGAATCCCCACAATCAGCGATAAATGAAATTTATCGGATCCTTAAAAAAAAGGGGGTTTTGCTTCTATCTGTCCCATTCTTAAATAATTATCACATGGAACCTCATGATTATTGGAGATTTACAGAATTTTCTGTCAGATATTTATTAAAAAATTTTACAAGTAAAGATATTAATAATTATGGGAATTCAAATGTGTTTACACTTGCTTCAATGGGCTTTACCTCAAAAGAAATACCTAAATGGTTGCTATTTAAATCCGAAGAGCCAATTCATTTTCCTATAATAATTACTGCCAAAGCAATAAAATGAACAGAATTCGCATTTTGGTGATTATGGATTCTTATCCTCCAAATCATTCTGGGGGTTATGAAATTAGGTGTAGAGATATTTGTGAATATTTATCAAGTAAGGGACATAATATTCAAATAATTACTACAAAAAATTTACAAAAAGAAAAATTAATAAATTTTAAAGACAATAAAAAATATATTTTTAGAATTCTGAATAAAAAAGCAGAAAAAAAGAATATTTTTCAACAAATTTCGAATGATTTTTTTGATTTGTTATTCATAAAAATAAATATAATAGTTTTTAAACCGACTCTTATATATTTAAGCCACACTATTAATTTAACAAGAACCATTTTTCCATTTATTAGTGAAATAAATATTCCTATTGTATATGATGAAGGGGGAAAAGGATTGTTATGGGCGTGGAAATTTCATGGAATTTGGTACTCGTTTATAGAGTCAAAAAGTCACAAACAAATAAAAACGACAATAAAGAATGCAATTGCTAAGCTAATCAATATAGTTAGTTTAGGTTTAATTAAAGAAAATTGGAAATGGCCTGATATATCAGCATTTTTTAATAATATAGATTCATATGAAAATATAAGAGATTCTCAAGTGTCTTTAGTTAATTCAAAAATAATTTTATCTGGCGTTGATACATTCAAATTTAATTATCGTGTGAAAGAGTGTATTAATTCACCTTTAGTCCTTATTTCACCAGGTAGAATTACTAAACAAAAGGGGATTATTGATTCAATTAAGTTGCTTCACATGTTGATTGAAGAAGGAATACACAGTAGATTGTATGTTGTTGGGAAATTTACTGATGGGGTTTATGTAGATGAAGTTGATAATTATATAAATAAAAACAATTTATCAGATTTTATTGAGAAAATCCCATTTGTAGAACAGGAAGAATTAATTCATCTTTACCATAAATCTGATATTTGTTTTTTCCCTAGTTATCAAAAGATTGGATTGTCGCGAATTCCTTTGGAAGCTATGGCATGTGGATGTATAGTTATAACTTATGGGAATGAAGGCTCTCGACATGTTATTAAGAATAATGAAACTGGATTTATTGTTCCCGAGGGAGACCTTAATTCAGTAGTTGAATTAATATCAGATTTGATTAAAAAAGATACATACAAAAAAGTAATAGAAAATGCAAGGTTAGAAATAGAGAATAACTATGATATTACGGATTATTTTTCAAAAGTAGAAAATTTTATTTTATCAGTCAATGACTCTTATAGAAATCGCTAAAATGATAAGTATAATTATCCCATTTTATAATGCCAAAGAATTTATAAATCAAGCAGTAGAATCTGCAATTTCCCAGCCAGAAACTAGTGAAATCATCATTGTGGATGACAATTCGAATCCTGGGGAAATGGTGATTTGCAATGAAATTGTTAAAAAAAATCCAATTGTCAAATTATACTCTCATGTTGATGGAAAAAATCATGGAGCAGCAGCATCTAGAAATTTAGGCATTTCGAAAGCGACAAATGATCTAATAGCATTTCTAGACGCTGATGATTATTACTTGCCTAATAGATTCTCGAAAGCAATACAGATTCTTAGAGATAACAATATTGATGGTGTATATGAAGCAATTGGTACGGACTTTCATGATCAAAATTCAAGAGATATTTTTAACAAATCAGGCATTAAAGAACTCACAACAGTAAGAGAGATTATTCCACCTGAAAAACTTTTTTTTGAAATAATAAATGGTCGAGTTGGATATTTTTCATTAAATGGTTTGACAATAAGAAAAGCTATTATTAATAAAATCGGATTATTTTCTGAAGATTTAATTTTTCATGAGGACACTGAATTTATCATAAGATTATGCTCAAAAGGTGTTTTATTACCTGGTAAGATCACAACTCCAGTTGCAATCAGAAGAGTTCACGATGATAATAGAATAACCCATCATCTTATAGACAAGAGAAAATCTTTCTACACAAGAATCAAATTTTGGAAAAAATTGATAAGCTGGGGGCGAAGTAATCTTTCTGAGGAAAAAATCGAGCAATTAATAATAGTTTATTTAAGAAATCAATATTTTATACATCTTCTTCCTGATTATGATTTTTTTGATTTTTTCAAATCCAGATTAGAAATGGTTCGAGTTATATTTTACTACCCAAGAATCCTCCTCGTGAGGTATTTTTGGGTTTATATGATACCGAAATTTTTTTGGAAAAAAAATAAATTATGAGAAATAAAATATTATCAGTAGTTACAGCGACTTATAATGACGAAAAATATATAGAGAGTGCTGTAAAATCTATACTATTACAGTCATATTGTGATTTCGAATATATTATTGTTGATGATGCATCGACTGACAACACAATTGAAGTATTGAGTACCATAAATGATGATAGAGTAAGGGTGATAAGAAATAAAGAAAGAGAAGGCCCAGGGGGTGCTAGAAACCGTGCAATTGAATTAGCTCAAGGACAATTTATCGCAATTATGGACGGTGATGATTATTCACATCCAGATCGTTTCAAATTACAGATGGATTTTCTAAGAAAAAAACCTGAGATTTTATATTTAGGCACTGGTGTGGAAATGATTGGTAAAAGCGAAGATAAATTCATTCGTAATGAGATAAAACCTTCAACAGATGGGGCAATTAAATGGATGCTATTATATAAATCACCTATTATTCATTCAACGAGTATTGGAAAAAAAGAAATAATTAATCAGGTAAAAAGATATGACCCATCGTTACTGCGCTGTCAAGATGTAGATCTAATGAGGAAAATAGCGAAAGTTGGAAAATTTGCTAATCTTCCTGAAATACTTTATAAATATCGAATTAGAGAAAATAACGATTTACAAACTATGTTCTTATATGGGAAACCTTATGCACGAAAAGTACACACAAATTATATAGGTGATTTGTTGAGGTCTAAATTTAATGAAAATGTCATTAATTTTTTTTGGTCTGTTCGTTACCCTATAAATGACGATTTACCTGTTGAAGGAAGGAATGCAATTATTTATCAAAGTTTAGCTATATTGTTTTTCCTTTATGAAGAATTTCATGAGATGCACGGTTTATCAAAAGAAGAAGAAGACTTCATACAAAACGATGTGCTCGTGTGGTTCTCGAAATTAATTAATAAAAGTGATAAATATAATGATGTAATAAACATTTTTCTTAAAGATGAAAATTTTAGATCATATAACGGTAATAATTTGTTTATTAAATTTTTAAGAAAATTATTGAGTTCATATGTAAGTAAAAAAAAGGTTTTACTTTTATAAATTAAACATTTTTCACTAATTTAATTTAATTGTTATTACTGATGAAAATTGAGCATACCTGTATGGATAAAAAACCTTCCTTAATTCTTTTTACTGAATCATTCCCATTTTATTCTTCTAAATCCGTTTCAGAAGTTAGTTTTCTTCAGAATGAAATAAAATTCTTGTCGAAAAAATTCTCCTTGGTAATAATTGTGCCCAATAAAATTCTTGAAGAGCAAATGACACTCCCAAAAAATGTAACTGTCGAGAAAGGTTATGCTATAGGTAGGGAATTTCTTTCATTCAGAGATCATTTCTTCAATTTAATCTGTAATAAATTTTTATATCAGGAAATTATTTTGCATCCTTTAATACTTATTAAAATTCATCCAATGAAAGATGTATTAAGAAGGTTATTATATGGTATTTATACATGTGAATGGTCCAAAAATTTAATTGAAAAATATTATTTAAATACTAAGAAAACTATAATTTATACATATTGGTTTGGAAACATAACTTTTGGAAATGCTTTATTAAAGGAAAAATATTTTCCTGATTTAACTTTAATTACAAGAGCTCATAGGAGCGACTTATACCACTATGTTAGAGAAAACAAATTTTTTGCATTTCGTGAAGCAACAATGAAATACTTAAATAATATTTACCTTATTTCTGAACATGGAAGAAATTATTTTCTCTCTCAGTACCCTTGGGCAAATAAAATTTGCAAGATTTCCAAATTAGGTGTAGTTAATCCCAATCATATTACTAATGGATCAGCTGATGGAATTTTTCGAATAGTATCTTGTTCAACTCTTACGCCGGTTAAACGTGTAGATTTAACTATAGAAGCTTTAACTAAATTAGCCTCAGAAAGAAAAGAAAGGTTTTTTGAGTGGCATCATTTTGGAGATGGTGAAACAATGAGTAAATGTATGGAATTAAGTAAAACTAGATTTCCAAATAATATTTATTGGAAATTTCATGGAAATATTAGTAACAAAGAAGTTTTAGATTTTTACACATCAAACTCTGTTGATTTATTTATTAACTTAAGTAAATCTGAAGGGATTCCAGTGGCTATAATGGAAGCGATAAGTGTTGGTATTCCAATAATTGCCACATCTGTTGGTGGGAATCCTGAAATAGTTAAAAATAATGGAATTTTATTGTCACCAAACCCAACAGTTTCCCAAATAGTTGATTCAATCGTTGAAATTTTAGATAATCTTGAAAAATCTGATGAATTTAGAAAGAATAGTCTTAGGATTTGGCAACAAACTTACAATGCAGATACAAATTTTTTGGATTTCACAAATGATTTAGCAAATCGCTTCAATAATTAACTATATTTAATACAAAAGATGAAGATAAATAAATCTTACAAAATCCTAATAATAAGTGATCCATTTCCAGGATTAGTTAATTTTTTTAATGGTATTTCTGTTGAAGATTATGGGCAACCTGGTTTTTACCAAGTTATAAAAAAAATAGATGAGAATAACCATATTGTCCATATTATTGTTCCTAACTCAATAAATATCACCAAAATATCTCATGTGTGGAAAAATACGAATATTTTTGCTTATAAACAATTATTTAAGAATGATCCATTAAAAATTGTTGAAAGAGTAAGATTAGGAGGGTTAACTCTTAATTTCTTATTGAATGTGTTGGTTTCTGTTTTTTATTCAATAAAACTTAATCAAAATAATAATTTTGATTTGGTTGTTGGACATTCTGAACATGGTGCTTTAGCGGCATATTTTGTTAGTAAAATCTTACATATTCCAAATATCACTCGTATTTATGGAAGCACTTTATTAAGTAGGGTAAAAAATAAATTAGTTTGGTACAAATTAGTCTTTCAATTAAATCGAATAATTCCGTTCATAACACCAGCATATCTATATATATGTACACAAGATGGCCAGAGAAGTGACATAATCGCAAAATACTTCAAAATACCAAATAATAAATTTAAACATATTATGAATGGCGTTGATAAGCCTCAAGAAGATAATGTGAAAAAACATCATAACAAAATTGAAATTACATTTATTGGCCATTTACAAGGTTGGAAGCAACCGATGAAAGTGGCTGAACTAATTCCTGCAATTTTAGAAAAAAGAAAAGATGTTATTTTTAATTTCGTAGGAAGTGGTAGTGATGAGTTATTGTTAAGAAAATTTGTTGTTGAAAATCAATTAGAGGATTTTGTTAAAATTCATGGGCGTTTATCCCAATTTCATAAAAATCAAGTGTTATTAAGAACAGATATATATGTTTCTTTTTATTTGAATTCTAATTTATCCAATACGATGCTTGAAGCTTTTGCGTATGGAAAAGCGATTCTAACATCAAATTCAGGTCAAATGGACTTGATTATTAAGAATAATGAGAACGCAATTCTCCTTCCATATTGGGATTTTGATTTAGCTTTAGAAAAATTAATTTGGTTAATTGAAAATGCCGAAGAACGATTCCGAATTTCTATAAAAGCAAAAAAATGGGCAGAGGAAAACCTGCTTTCTTGGGATCAAAGGTCTATTTTAGAAATAAATTATTATCTAGAGACTATTCATGAATATATAAATTTAGAATAATAAACGAATAATAAGGGATGGATAAATTGAATAAACGAGTTTTACATATATTTCCTCCGAACGTTAAATACAGATTCAGTGGACAAGTATTTTTATGGAGAAGGGTTTTTCCTAAATGGAGTATACCCACAATAAATCATCTTATTTTGGATTACGATTTAGGAAAACTTGTTGACTACAATACTTTTTTCAATGATTTTTACCTTAAAGATCAAAATAATATTTCTAGAATTTCTAGGTTCTTTTGGATATTTAAATTATTATTTTTGATATTAATTAACTTTAAAAAGATTGATATTTTACATGTGCATGTTTCTTGGTGGGGAGGACTTCTTTTAGGATTATTGGGAAAAATTCTTAATAAACCCACTTTATATGAAAGTGTTTTGCTTGGTTCAGATACACCTCCATCAATGCAGCTAGAAAGATATGGAAAATTAAAAGTAAAGTTATTTAGATTATTTACTGGTATTCTGGCAATTTCCGATCATTTAGGTAATGAATTTAAGGTTTCTGGCTTTAGAGAAGACAAAGTTTTCGTTTTGGTAAATCCTGTTGATTTATCAATTTTTTCTCCTGTATGTTCAGAGGAAAAAAAAAAGGAAATTCGATCACGATTTTCGCTACCTGAAGATTCAATCATCTTATCCTTTGTGGGGAGTATAATTAAAAGAAAGGGTGTTGATATATTAATTGATGCAATAATTACTATTACAGATGTATTCCCTAATTTATTCCTGTTGATTATAGGTCCCCAAAAAATATCAGAAAACCCTTCTATTGATGAATCTTTTGTTAATGAACTAAAGAATAAATTATTAATAAATGCTAAATGTCACCATGTAAAATTCTTAGGCTTAGTTCAGGATAATCAATTATTATCAGATTATTATAAAGCTTCAGATATTTTTCTTTTTCCATCAAGAAATGAAGGGCTAGGAAATGTGGTTTTGGAAGCAATGGCTTCAGGTTTACCGGTCATAGTGTCGGATTTACCTGTATTACAATCTATCATTTTTCACGAAGAAAATGGATTAATTGTTCCACAAGATGATTCTAGAGCTTTAACAAAAGCAATATCAAAATTGGTTAATAATGATGAAATAAGAAAATCAATTGGGCAGAGTGGAAACTTATTTATAAAAAACAACTTTTCATTAGAAAAATGGCAAATCGAATTAACAAAAATTTATGACTCCTTAATAAATCTCTAAGTTTACGAAATAAATTTATCTTTTAAGTTTTTTTATCTCGAAAATTGGTTCGAAAATTAATAAACTACCGATTTTCATTTTTTCAAATTATTAAAGGCTATGAATTCATTTTTTCCAACAATAATTATTATAATTCTATCTATTTTCGTTATTGCAATGATATTAAAAAAGCCATTTCTGGGAATCGTATTTACGTTATCATCGTTGCCAATAATCGATCTACTTCCAAGCATTCCTTTGCTTTCATCTTCTGCTATGCTAATAGGATTTATAACCCTATTCGTTTTTATTTTTGGTCGAAAAAAGAGTTCAAAGAGATTAATAAAAAAATTTGACGCAGTTCATTTTATTGGTCTATTGTTTGTTTGTTGGGTTTTCATTTCTAATCCTACAGCAGCATGGTTTGGAGTGAATCGAAATTGGTTACTAACTTTTATTCAATTATGGGTCTTGATGTTCTTGTCTGGTGAGTTACTAAATTCCAGTCGAAAACACCATATCTTAATTTGGTTTTTTGCAATTTTTTCTTTACTTTCAGCTTTCTCAGCTATCCAGCAAGGCTATATAGGTGAGAGTTTATCAACCTCTATTCGGGCAGAAGGTCTTGCTGGTCAATCCAACATAACTGCACGATATTTTGTAATTGCTACTGTGTTTTTTAATTATCTTAGATATGAAACTAAAGTTAAATGGTTAAGGCTTATAACATCGTTCGGAACAATAATTACATTTATTGGAGTATTTTTCACTTTGTCAAGATCCGGTATTTTATTATTGTTTTTTGCTGTAGGTTTGCAAATATTATTTACCTCAAATAAGAAAAATAAACTTCAATCACTTATAATTTTCATAATTGCCTTCATTTTTTTGTGGTTTTCAGCTGGAGGAATTTTCCAATTTATTGAAGCTATTATTCCATCAATCCAACAAGGTACGGACACAGTTGGCCTAAGATTCGCACTTTGGGATGCAGGGATAAAAATGTGGTTAGATAATGTAGTATCAGGGGTAGGGATAGGTAATTTTTCTAATTATTTACGATTTTATAATTCTGGTCTATCTATTTACCATAGGAATTTAGTCGCACATAATTCTTATATATCAATCCTTGCTGAAACAGGGTTTATTGGTTTTGTATTATTTATGTTATTAATCTCTCTCACCATAAAAAACTTTATAAATGATCAAAACATTATTCATCCAGAACAAAAATCAATAAGACAATTGTGGTTGATTGTTTTTATAATAATCTTATTGAGCGGGTTAACAAAAAACGACCAATATGATAAATTATTTTGGTCTATAATGGGTATAAGTGTCTATTTTACAAATAAGTCAAAAATGAATAAACAAAAATTTTTACCTGAAAAAATTGATGGTAATGTTTAGTGTTTATATCCATTTATTTTATTAGGCTGATTTAATTTAATTAAGATGATTAAAATTCTTTTCATAGCCGGTCAATTAGGTTTAGGGGGGGCAGAAAAACAACTGTATTTTCTAGTAAAAGAATTAATTAAAAATGGTTTTTTAGTAACTATTATCGATTTTTATCCAGAACAAAATGGATACTGGCGTGGTCCAATTTCCGATCTAGGTATTAACATAATTTCTTACTATAAACAACCGCGAATAAAAAAAATATTGATATTAATTAGAGACATATTACAAATAGATCCTGATATTCTTCATGGTTGGCATTTTCATACGAATATTTACGCTAATATTATTGGAAGAATATGTAATGTTCCAATACGCATTGGTAGCATTAGAGAAAATCCGATATATTGGCCAGGATTTTATTTTTATCAATTTTTATCCTTATTTGGTTTAGACTTAATTATTTCTAATTCATTGGTTTCAACTTCAGATGCGCAAAAAATATTGAAAAAACCTTTTTTCAAAAAAAGAATCATATCAATTCCTAATTTTGTTGATAGTCCTAATTATGAAAATGAGTTTAAAAGTTATTCTATTATAAATTCAGAAAAACAAGAAAGAATTAAAATTGTTGGCATAGGTAGATTAAATAAAAACAAAAATTGGGAGCTTATCATCCATGCATGTGAATTGTTAAAAGATGAAGGAAGGGAGATAGAATTTTCAATCATCGGTGACGGTCCTGAAAAAGAAAATTTACTTAAGTTGATCGAAGATTTGAATTTAGAGGATAACATATTTTTATTAGGCTCAATTCCAAATATTTCGTGTCAGTTAACAAGATATGATATTTTTTGTCTTTGTTCGCATATTGAAGGAATGCCAAATGTGGTAATGGAAGCATCTGCAGTGGGATTACCTGTTGTTGCAACAAAAGTTGGAGGTTTGGTAGAGATAGTTGAGGATGGAAATACTGGTTTCTTAATAGAAGATAATTATCTTGATCAATTGGTTGATAAGATGCGAAATTTGATCCTTGATCCTTCATTAAGGGAAAAAATGGGAAAAGCCGGGTCAAAGAAAATGGCTGTAGAGTATTCGTATGAAAAGTATGTTTCTACTTATATTTCAATATATTCAAAATTACTCAACGAAAAAATAAATGTGGAATCGAATTAAGTATTTAATTTTTAAATATCGCAAATTAATAACCTCTGATCCCTTCATTGTTGCAGACCTATGGAAAAAACGAGGTGTTGTCATTGGAAGAAATACCTGTATTTATCGTGATGTGATAATTAGTGGGGCAGGCGAGGAACCTGTTCGTATTGGTAATAATTGCGTTCTTACTGGTTGTACGCTCATTGCGCACGATGCCTCAACTAATAAATATCTAGGGTTATCCTATGGAGAAAAATCTCCTAATCTACCTATAGTTATCGAAGATGATTGTTTTATCGGATATCAATCAATTATATTAATGGGTGTTACGATTGGAAAAGGTTCGATTGTTGGGGCTGGGGCTGTTGTTACAAAAGATGTACCACCTAACAGTGTCGTGTCTGGAAATCCTGCGAAAGTTATTTGTTCAGTTGATCATTTGGTAGAGAAACGCCGACATCAATTTAAGAATAAAGAAATATTTTGAAAATTCTGATTATTACAAGTGAATGGCCTACAGAAGATCATCCGGAATGGGTTCCTTTTTTAAAGCATCAGGTGGAAGATCTCAGATGTCTTGGGCATCAGGTAGATGTGTTTAACTTTCGAGGAAATTCAAATCCTATCAAATATTTTCTCACCTGGGTAAAATTTCATTTCATGGAAAGAAAAGCGTATGATATCTTTCATGCACATTGGGGCCAAAATGGCCTGATTTGTTTTCCAACAAAAAAACCAGTAGTGATTACATTTCACGGAAGTGATCTACAAGGTATTGTTAAACCTGATGGGCAATATGATCGGTTCAGATCATTTATACTTAGATTTGCATCAAAAATATCAGCAAAGCTTTCTTCGAGAGTAATTCTGGTTTCTGGAATCCTGCAAAAGTACCTCCCGCAAGAAATAAACAAAACAGATATTATTCCCTGCGGGATAGATTTGGAAAAGTTTTCTCCTATAGAAAAACCCGAAGCAAGGCTTGTATTGAAATTGCCATTGGATAAAAGAATTGTATTATTCCCGGCAAATCCAGAATTTACGGTAAAAAGATATTATTTGGCTGCCGAGGTTGTTAATTTGCTTAAGAGTGATTTTGATATTGAATTAATTTCTTTATCCTCTGTACCACATGATTTAGTGCCTTATTATATGAATGCCAGTGATGTTCTATTAATGACATCCAGGCATGAAGGATCGCCGATGGTTATAAAAGAAGCATTGGCATGTAATTTACCAATTGTTTCAGTGAATGTAGGTGATGTAAAAGAAAGAATTTCTTCCATTCCTGGATGTGAAATTTGTGTTACTGATAACCCGGAAGAAATTGGGGAAAAATTAAGACTTGTTCTTGAAAGAGATCAAAAAATTGATGGGCGCTCCCAGATAGTAGACATATCAAGGATAGAAATTGCCAAGAAAATTGTTAGTATTTATCAGGATTTGATTAATTGAAACCCAAAATTTCAATTATTGTTCCCGTGCGAAATGAAGAAAGTTACGTAATCCGTTGTTTGGATTCTGTATTTTCACAATCAAATCTTGATGATAATAATCTTGATGTGATTGTTGTAGATGGGCTTTCAACGGATAATACACGTGAAATTGTCAGAGATTATCAAAAACAATATTCTAATCTAATTTTGCTTGATAATCCTGGTCTGATTGTACCGATCGGTATGAATAAAGCTTACGCAATAGCCAAAGGAGAAATTATCATCCGTGTTGATGGTCATTGTGAAATTGCGCCTGATTATGTCAGTAATTGTCTTAAATATCTCTCGGAAACCGATGCCGATGGGGTAGGCGGTCCCATGCAGACCATTGGAGAAACTCCACTCTCTGAAACCATTGCGGTAGCCATGAGTTCTATTTTTGGTGTTGGCAATTCTTCCTTTCGCACCATTCAGGGCAAAACGATGTATGTCGATAGTATTCCTTTCCCTGCTTATACACGTGAAATTATTGTAAAAGTTGGTTTTTACGACGAGGAAATGGTGCGCAACCAGGACGATGAATACAATTATCGTATTCGCGAAGCAGGTGGCAAGCTTCTATTGGCAGTAGATGTTCAATCCAGATATTACAGCCGCGGGTCATTAACGAAGCTCTGGAAGCAATATTTTCAGTATGGTTATTGGAAGGTTCGTGTTCTGCAGAAGAATCCTAGACAAATGAGTTTACGCCAGTTCATTCCACCGGCTTTTGTCGCTTCATTAATATTGTCTCTGGTTCTTACTTTGTTTGATCCTGTTTTTTGGAGCTTTTTTAAGATTATTTCAGGTGCTTATCTGCTGGCAAATCTTTCTGCTTCTATTCTTACATCTGCCAAAAAGGGTTGGCAGCATCTTTTTCTCTTACCTGTCGTATTTCCCATCCTGCATGTTAGCTATGGGCTGGGTTTTCTGGTAGGATTGGTCAAATTTGCCAAACGCTGGAATGATAAAATAGGTAAAGTACCGCCCGGAAAACCGTTTCAAATTTAATGGAAAAAGAATGAAATTAAGAATAATCCCCTGGTTCATTCTCCTCGCCCTCCTCGTAACGGAATATTTCGGTCAGGATTATTATGAATATTACCCGGGTGCTATGACAATTGCCAAAAAACTCATGCTCAATGACCATACGTATTCCCCGATTGGAACGAAAACCATTAGAACCAAAGGATTAGTATGCCGTGAAAGTTGGCTTTATTTTATCCGGGCGGATCACGATATCCGAGTTAATAATTCAAGATGGATCAAAAGTTTAATGACTTGTTCAGAGCTTTATGTGAGTATGTTATCAAAGCTTTATCCTGAAAATCTTGAGCTGGCAAATTTAGCAGTTTGGGAGTATCCGAATGAAGTAACACCATATTATTGGGTGATCAATGCCACCGATCCATCATTACGGGAGATTCCAAAAGGTCCTGTAGAAAAAATTCTTTCCATCAACCCCAAGGAAGGTCTTGCCTGGCGGTATATGGGGCTAATCTACCTTAAAGAAGGTAATATTCCCGCTGCCATCGATGCGCACATCCAATCCTGTTACAACGGTGACCCCGGTTCCAATGGCTGCTACAACGCTGGCCGTTTATATGAGCAAATTGGGGATTATCAAAATGCAATCAAATATTATAGTTTTTCTAAAAACGAAGGTTACCGCGCCAACGCCGATCATCTTGAAGCAGAATTATCCTCACAAAATCCATAAATGAAAAATTTCATCAAATCCGGGTTGCCTGTTGTTTTCTGGGCTGCCATCATTTTCCTCTTCTCCGCCAACCCCGATCCTTATAAATACTTACCCGAAGCCTGGCGCACCCTGGTCCCCCTTGGCGAGGTCAGCGATTCTTCATTGGCTGAATGGTTGGGTCAGGTAATGCATTTCATTGAATACGCAATCCTCGCCTTTCTGCTGTTCCGTGCGCTGCATGCTTCTTTTCCCAGTAATTCAAGAACACTTGCTTTCACAATTCTTTTCACGATGATTTTTGCTCTCAGTGACGAAATCCACCAGCTCTTCGTCCCTGGCCGTGCATTCCAGGTGGCGGATTTGTTGATTGATTTATTGGGTGTGCTGTGCGGAGTCTATTTGTATGCGAGGTTTAAATATGGAACCACGAAGACACAAAGATCACAAAGCTTTTTATGGGGTTTATTTTAAGATTCTTTAGATTTGATTTTTTTCAAATTTTTATTTTTTTCTTAGTGTTCTTCGTGGTCTTTGTGGTTCATTTTTTCTTTTCTTAAAATTTCCCGCGAATCTAATGTACTTAATCTAATATCCTATATAATTACTCTATCGGGGGAAAAAACCCTTGATAGCTCATAGCTCATAGCTGATAGGAAAACCCCAAAACTATTTTTTTTCTTTGTGCTCTTCGTGTTCTTTGTGGTTCATTTTTATAATCATACCCATCCAAATCATATAAATCAAAGTTCAGGCAATGGGGGTCAATTAAAGTGGAAGCTCGTGATACCAAACCAAGATACAATATACAAATGCCGGATACCTACCAGAAAGCAATCCCAGACCAGAATGGCTTTTTAGAAGTTCTCGAACGAATCATTCGCAGATCCATGGATATTCTCGTATCTCTCCTCGGTCTCCTTGTCCTCAGTCCGCTCTTCCTCTATATCGCCATCCGCATCAAACGCGATTCCCCCGGCCCGGTCTTCTACCGCGGTCCGCGTGTAGGGTACAAAGGCAAGCGCTTTGGCATCCTCAAGTTCCGCACCATGTACGAGGAAGAGCGCAGCTACCAGGGCAGCAAGGTGACCACCAATGGCGATGTGCGCATCACGCCTTTTGGCAAGTTTTTACGCGATACCAAATTCAACGAGCTCCCTCAGCTCTGGAATGTGCTGGTAGGCGAAATGTCCCTGGTCGGTCCCCGCCCGGAGGATCCTGAAATCGCTGCCGAGTGGCCTATCGAGGTGCAAGCGCTGATCTTCTCCGTCAGGCCCGGCGTCACCTCGCCCGCTTCGGTGCTCTACCGCAGTGAGGAGCAGATGCTGGACGGCAGCGACCCCATGCAGCAATACTTCCAGTCGGTGCTACCTTCCAAACTGCGCCTCGACCAGCTCTACGTGCGCAATCGCAACCTGCTCACCGATATTGATGTCATCTTCTGGACGGCAGTAGCCCTGCTCCCCAGGCTGCGCAATCGCTCCTTCAATGAAACCTCCCTCTTCTGGGGTCCGTTCGCCACCTTCGCCTCGCGCTTCCTGAGCTGGTTTGTGATTGACACGCTGGTGGCCTTCACGGCTTCCTTCCTCAGCGAGCTCATCTGGCGCACAACCCTGCCCCTCAACCTGGGTGCCGGCCGCGCGCTGCTGGTGGCGCTGCTCTTTGGCATGCTCTTCAGCCTCATCAACGCCTTGCTCGGGCTCAACCGCGTCACCTGGTCACGGGCCGCCGCCGGGGATGCCTTCACGCTGTTTCTCTCTTCAGCCCTGGCCACCGGGCTGCTGGTTGTGTTGAAGCTCACCTATCTTGATTCGGACATCCTGCCAGTCGGTCTGATCATCACCATCGGCCTGCTCAGCTTTATGGGCTTTGTCTTTGTGCGTTACCGCGAACGCCTCATCACCGGGGCTGCCTCGCGCTGGATTCGGGCACGCAGCCACGCCAGCACCATCGCCGAACGCGTCCTGATCATTGGCGCGGGCGATAACGGCGAGATGGCCTTGTGGATGTTGAACCGTCCCAACCTGGCGCGTGCTTTTAATGTGGTTGGGATGCTGGATGATGACCCGCGCAAGCAGGGTAGTGTTGTCAACGGCATCGAGATCATAGGCACCACCGAAATGCTGCGGGATGTAGTCGCCCAGCAAGATGTGGGACTCATCGTCTACACCATTCACAATGTCCACCCTGTGCGTCGCCTGCGATTGATCCGTGAAGCGCATCTCACCGGCATCCGCACCGTCGTCCTCCCCGATATGATGGCGCACCTCGCCAGGCCCGATAGCCACGCCGAGCAACTCCTCGAGCAGCACCCCCTCGACCAGCCCCTCACCTCCGCCGAGACCAGCCAGATCCTGCACCACATCGCCCACCTCGCCCAGCAAGGCGACCTCGACAGCGTCCAATCCCTCGCCGACCAACTGATTAATTTGCTGCCTACAGATGAGGATGATTACACCGTCTAGGTGTTAAGAAAAAATCGAACCACGAAGACCACAAAGCCCACGAAGAAAAGAAATTTTATAAAAAAATTAAAAGAAAAAACTTTACCCATAATATTAAGCATAATCTATCTAATCTTTCTTAAAAAATAAAAAACTTCGTGCTCTTCGTGTCTTTGTGGTTCAATATTTTATCTAACTAATTTGAAAAATATACATATTTCTGCTATACTGAAACAGCAGAAATTCTGCAGAAATGAGGTAGAAACATGAGCACAACAATTCAGGTGCGTGAACGTGGCGTAGTTACTCTCCCAGCTGACTTGCGCGAAAAATACAAAATTGATACCGGGCAAATCTTTCGCCTGGTAGACCTGGACGGCATCTTCGTCTTCGTCCCCATGGTGCCCATCCTCCCCGAATTGGCCAACGAGATTGAACGCCTGCGCCTGGAAGCTGGCCTGAGCATGGAAGATCTTCTGGTGAGTTTGCGCGAACAGCGTGAGAAATACTCAACAGATTGATATGGCGGATTGTCACCAGAAACCACGCGTTTTCATTGATGCCGATGTACTCTTTGCCGGGTCAGCATCTCCTAACCAGTATAGCGCCAGTCTGGTGATTCTGCGTATGGCAGAGATTACCCTCATCAAAGCCCTCACCAGCCAGCAGGTCATTCGCGAGGTGGAGCGCAACCTGGAAGAAAAAATTCCCGCTGCCCTGGTCACCTTCCGCATGCTGGTGAGCCGTTGCCTGGAGGTCGTTCCCGATCCCAAGCCAGAGCAGGTTGCAGCACTCGAAGGAACCACTGACCCCAAAGGCCTGCCTATCCTTGCCGCCGCCAATACCTACAACTGCCAATTCCTCACCACCTACAACATCAAGCCCTTCCAGCCGGGCGTTAAATCCGTCACCGTACTCGCCCCTGGGGACCTCGTTCAGCGTATCCGCTATCTCTTGAGTAGCATTTAGCTCGTACCACTCACTTCATTCGGGTATTTCATAGCTGGTACCACTCGCTTTGCTTACCCCTGCGGGGCACAGGCGGGTATTTCATAGCGGGTAGCTCGGCAAAAAATAAACCACATGAGCCCAATTCAGATAAAAAAATGGAACCACAAAGACGCAAAGAGCACAAAGGTTTTATAATTTTTAAGAATTTATCCATGATAATTTAATCTTTTGTAATTGGATTTAGATTTGGTTTCTCTAATATTTTTTATTTTAATATTCTTTTCTTCGTGTTCTTTGTGTCTTTGTGGTTCAGTTTTTAATCCAAGTTAACCGAAAACTAATCTATAATAACTCAACACCTTAACACCTTACGAAGTCCCCGAGTGAAGTTGCGAGGGGAACACCTTAACGCCTAATTCGGAGAATATCATGAAAATCCTTCTCACCGGAGCAGCTGGCTTCATCGGCTCCAACCTCGCCAAAAACCTATCAGCCATGAGCTATCAGCTATCAGCTTTTATTAGATACAACTCCCGTGCTGACATTGGCCTCCTCTCCACCCTCCCCGCTGAACTCCTCTCCCAAATCGATGTCATTTTCGGTGACCTGCGCGACCCATCAGCGATATTGGAAGCAGCCCAGGGTTGCGATCTGATCTACCACCTCGGTGCGCTCATCTCCATCCCCTACTCCTACCTGCACCCGGTTGAAACCGTGCAATCCAACGTCCTCGGCACCCTCAACATCCTCGAAGCCGCCCGCCAGCTCAGCATCCCCGTCGTGCACACCTCCACCAGCGAAGTCTACGGCACCGCCATACGCGTCCCGATCGATGAAGAACATCCGCTGCAGGGGCAGTCGCCCTACTCCGCCAGCAAAATTGGCGCGGATAAGCTGGTCGAAGCCTACTACAAATCCTTCAATGTCCCCGCCATTACCGTGCGCCCCTTCAATACCTATGGTCCGGGACAGTCCGCCCGCGCCGTCATCCCCACCATCATCACCCAGGCTCTCACCCAGGATCACCTCAACCTCGGCTCGCTCGACACCAAACGCGACTTTACCTACGTGGACGATACCGTCACAGGCTTCCTCATGGCTGGCCAGGCGTTGATGGATGCGCTGCAAGCAATGCGGGAACGACAAGCCGCGAAGGAGAGTGCTACGGAGAAGATGCGCAAGCTTAAACAGCAACGGAAAGAGCAGCAGGCTGCATCCCCTACCAAAAAGCCCTTCCCTACCGATTCGCTCAATCCTGAAACTGGTGACCCACTTATCAAAAAACCAGGCGAAACATCCCCGATCTCCCACCCCGCCCCTTTCCTCATCGACCACGACCCCTCAGAAGGCGGCGACTACTCCCAACTTTCAAATTCAGATTCCTACCAGCTACCAGCTATGAAATACCCGAGCAAAGCGAGCGGTACCAGCTATGAAATACCCGAGCGAAGCGAGTGGTACCAGCTAGTAGGTGAAACCTACAATCTTGGAACAGGTCGTGACGTCACCATCGGCGAAATCACCGAAATCATTCTCAAAATTGTGGGCAAGCCTGGATTGCCGATCAACCTGGTCCCCGAACGAATCCGCCCCGCCAAATCCGAAGTCATGCGCCTCCTCAGCGACAACAGCAAAGCCCGTGAACAGCTTGGCTGGCGACCCACCGTTTCCCTCGAAGAAGGCCTCGAGCGCACCATCGCCTGGATCTCCGACCACCTAGATCACTACCGCATTGGCACCTACGAGCGATAAAAAAAAATGGAACCACGAAGACACAAAGAGCACGAAGGTTTAATTATTAAAAAGAGTAATATTAAATTAAATATGATTATTGAGAATGAAATATAGTTTGATCATTAGTTGAAAAAATAAATTCCTTAAAAAATAATAACGTTTTTTCTTTGTGTTCTTCGTGTCGCCTGTGCCCTTGTAGGGTATCGTGGTTAAATATCTTTTTTTGAAAGGTCATCATGGACATCGAACAAATCGCCACACAAATCGTCGACGCAGCCATCAATGTCCACTCCAAACTTGGCCCAGGTCTTCTTGAATCAGCCTATCAAAAATGTATTGCGTATGAATTAACCCAAAGAGGATTAAAAGTACAAACTGAGATCATTCAACCGATAACATACGATAAAATGACAATAGATGCTGGTTACAGAATTGACATGCTAGTGGAAGATAAAATCATCATTGAGAACAAGACGGTTGATCAAATTCAGGGTATTCATGAAGCCCAATTATTAACCTACATGAAACTTCGAGGTTGCTCACTTGGCTTTATACTTAATTGGAAAGTAAAATTAATGAAATTCGGAATCAAACGAAAAGTACTATAAAAAAAGATAGGAACCACAAAGACACAAAGGCCACAAAGAAGATATTTTAATTAAGAAAAGAAAAAATTTAATAAACTTTTAAGTGATATAAAATTGTATTGACAAATTAAATTGATAAATTATTTATACAATTAAAACCTTCGTGCTCTTTGTGCTCTTTGTGGTTAATTTACTAAAGCTTATTAAACCAACTGCAAAAATTCACAAACAAAAACCATGATTTCTTTTCTAACCTTAAATAACTTTGTGCTCTTTGTGTCGCCTGTGCCCTTGTATCGTGGTTAATTTTTCTAACCTTATTAAACCAACTGCCATAAACCAATCAACAATCCCCACTTATCATTTACCTACCATAAAATCTTTGTGTTCTTCGTGTCTTCGTGGTTAAATCTATTTAGGAGTTGACAAATGCATTCAGTGATATTAGCCGGCGGAAAGGGCACTCGCCTCGCCCCCTACACCCGTGTTTTCCCCAAGCCAATGATGCCCATTGGCGACAAAACCATCCTCGAGATCCTGCTGCACCAGATGAAAACAGCCGGCATCAACCACGTTACCCTCACCGTGGGTCACCTGGCTGGCCTGATGCGCGCCTTCTTCCAGGATGGCTCGCAATACGATCTCGACATCCAATACGCCTATGAAGATACCCCCCTTGGCACCGCCGGGCCGCTTGCCAACATCACCCACCTCACCGATACCTTTTTGGTCGCGAATGGCGATGTGCTTTCCCTGCTCCCGATCGACCAACTGATTGCCTTCCATAAAGAAAAGGGCGGCATTTGCACCATCGCCATGCACCCACGAGCCGTCAAAATCGACCTCGGCGTGATTGAAATGGATGGCAACCACCAGGTGCAGAATTACATCGAAAAACCCACCATCGACTATAGTGTCAGTATGGGACTGTACGTCTTCGAACCGCGCGTTCTGGAATATATCCCCAAAGGCCAATACCTCGACTTCCCCGACCTCGTCAAAAAACTCCTTGCCGCCGGCGAAACCGTCATCGGCTACCCCTACGACGGCTACTGGCAAGACCTTGGCAACCCCGCAGACTACGAGCAAGCGGTGGAAGACTTCGAATCCATGCGACACTTGTTTTTACCGAATGAGAAGAAAGATTGAACCACAAAGAACACAAAGAACTCGAAGAAAAAAATTAAATCCTTGTGTCTTTGAGATTTTCATAATTAAACTTAATAAACCAACAACCATGAACTCATCAACAACCCTAATTCACCTTTTACCCACCTTAAAAATCTTTGTGCTCTTCGTGTCTTCGTGGTTAGTTTTTAAACCCCAGGAGTAACACACTATGATATGGAAAATCCCTCTCGCCGATCTAGACTACGACAATAACGAAGAGAACGCTGTCCTCTCCGTTCTACGTTCCAAATGGCTCACCATGGGATCAGTCACCGCCCAATTTGAACAGGATTTCGCGGCCATGACAGGAAGCAAACACTGCCTGAGCGTCTCGAATGCTACCGAGGCATTGCACCTGGCGTGTGTTGCTCTGGGGATTGGCCCTGGCGACGAGGTTATCGTGCCCTCCCTGACTTTTGTAGCCACCGCTAACGCCGTACTCTACACCGGTGCAAAGGTAGTTTTCGCCGACATCGTCTGCCCCAATGACCTCACCATCTCCCCAGCCTCCATCGAAGCCTGCATCAACCCGCGCACCAAAGCCATCATCGTCATGCACTACGCCGGCTACCCCTGCGATATGCCTGCCATCCTCGAGATAGCCCAACAGCACAACCTCTACATCATCGAAGACGCTGCTCACTGCCCGGGAGCCACTTTGGACGGCAAAGCACTCGGGACCTGGGGAGAGATCGGTTGTTTTAGCTTCTTCTCCAACAAAAACCTGGCAACCGGGGAGGGCGGGATGTTGACCACCAACTCCGATGAAATCGCAGCCAAACTTAAACTACTGCGCTCGCACGGCATGACCACCCTGACCTACGACCGCCACGCCGGGCACGCCTACACCTATGACGTGGTTGAGCTGGGATACAACTACCGCATCGACGAAATCCGCGCCGCCTTGGGTATCGAACAGCTCAAAAAGCTGCCTGCCAATAACCAGCATCGCCGCGAAATCGTCGCCCGCTACCGTAAACACCTTCCCGCCGAGCTCACCATCCCCTTCGCGGATCACCCCGGCATCTCCGCCTGCCACATTTGTCCTGTTCTTCTTCCCGCAGGCACCAGTCGTAAAGCTTTCCAGGATTATATGAAGGAGCATGGTATCCAGACCAGCATCCACTACCCGCCCATCCACACCTTCAGCTACTACCGTGAGCACTTCCCTGGCCCACATAACCTGCCAATCACCGAAACCATAGCCCCCCGCGAAGTCACCCTCCCCCTCTTCCCCAACATGAGTGAGGAACAGATTGACTATCTGATCGAACAAATCCCCCTTGCATTACAAGCTGCAAAAATCAGCTTATAAGTTCTTAAGAACTCATGAACTTATGAACTCAACAGCTCAACAACTCATGACCTCAACACCTGATCAATTCCAAACCATCGCCCACTACCTGCTTTACAAACACCATCTCACACCGCTCTTTACAGCACTCCAGCAAAACCACATCGAATTCATCGTCTTCAAAGGCTGGTCCTTCATCCCCGATCTCTACCCAGACCCAGCTTCCCGTCCCTTCACTGATGTTGACATCCTAATTCATCCGCAAGACTACCACATCGCCATAGCGCGAATGGCTGAGCTCGGTTTCGTACGGGCGGGTTCCAAACCCGCCCCTCCCCACATACCACTCGAAATCACCTGCTCTCATCCAGTTGGCGTCCACATCGATCTGCATACTCACATCCTGCAGCTCGCCTGGTGGCACCCAGCTTTCCCAATTGAAATAGACGAAGTGTGGCACCACGCCCAGTTTTACCAGGACACTACCGGGCTGAAACTCATGCGTTTTTCACCGGAAATAACCTTCCTGCACTTATGTTTACACCTTTTTAATCATGGCATCTTCAATACGGAATTTCACATGTACAAAGATATCGAAAGGTTAGTGGATAAATACAGCGTTGAAATGGACTGGAATTGTGTTATACAGAAGGCAAAAAAATGGGGCATGCAAAACATGGTGCACTGGGTCGTGAAAACCCTGGCTGAAGATTTTAACATAACACCACCTGTTACCTTCCAATCCAAAGCATCTCACAATGGTTTGCAATACCGCCTGATCAAATCGTATTACAAAGCAAGGCATCAATCACACACAGGTAGCCCCTGGCGCACAGCATTCCTCCTGCGTCTCGCCCTAATAGATGAGCTAAGTAAATTGCCAAAATTGCTTCTCTCAGCACTTTTCCCATCACCCGCTCTTAGGGCAGCCATTCACAATCAACCCAGTTCACTTATCAATCACTGGCGAAAATACACACTTCGCCTTCTTCGCCAATAACCCCTCACTGCTCCAAAACACCTCAACACAGCACCTGGCGCTTTCCATAAACAAAGTTTTGATCAATTCTAATTAAAATAATGCCTATAGAGAAAAAAAGGCTGAACCTTCACCTTAAACCTAATAGTAAATATAAACTTATTTCAGGACTACACATTGAATCTCCTCACACCAAGTAAAAAAATAGCCAAAAGTTGAAATATACATGAAAATAAATTTTCAACTATAATTTCCTTATCAGCTATCAGCTATCAGCTAACCCCCCCCTATGATCAACTGGAACTCCCTACTCTCAAATACCATCTGGGTAATATCCCTCTCCTGGCTCTTAGCCGTGCTTTCGATGGCCTACTGGTCAGCCCAAACCAATCAGCGTAAGCTCGGTCAGGAACTTGATCGTCCCAATCGCCAGGTCCAGCTCAACCTGGGTGGCATGCTTTTTTGCATCGGCTTAGCCTTAGTCTCCGACCAAACCTGGCAGATGATCGTCTTATTTGCCCTGGCATTTCTTTTCTTCATTCAATTGGTGATGGCAATGCGATCACTGCAAAAGAATAATTGAGATCTGACCTTTTTCAGCATAATTTCTATTATTGTTGATTCTGTGGGATAATTAACCTAATGAAAATGGACAAGAGGGAACTAAAAGTATGAACCGGTGCCCGTATCTCGGTTTGGAAGACGATAAACTCACTTGTATGTCCTTTGCGACATCAAGTCACGTTTGTTTTAAATTAGCCAAACCGAAAAATGTACCGATTGATCACCAACTGAAGTTCTGTTTACATGATGAGCACCTCCGTTGCCCTGTGATTTTGGATGGGGAGCAAGCTTTTCCTATGGAACAGAAAAGATCAGTTACCACAACTTTGTTTTCTAGAACCACCGTAAAAAGGGCAGGTATTGTGGGGGTAGCGCTCATCCTGGTCATGTCCTTCTGGTGGGTTGCCACCAACACCGACATTTTCACCCGTCCCGATCCGCCCGTGCAAGCATCAGGTGAGTTGCCACCCGGCATCACCCCAACAGTGACAAGGTCAAATGAGAGCGTCAAACCTGAAATCACATTGATCTATGATCTGACTTCCGAACCTGAGCAATTTGCAGCGGAGGAAACCCCCGAAGGGCAACAGTCAATTCCTTAAAGCTGCTCTCCCTCCTTACCCTGTGAACTTACCATCTATAATTAGAGAATGAAGAAATCCCAACCGTTAAAAATTGTCATCAACATCATCAAAATCGGGTTGGGATTATTGCTACTTTACCTTTCCTTCCGGCGTGTTGATTGGCCAGTTTTTTTGCAATCTGTCAGCGCTGTTTCACCAGGTTGGCTGGCACTGGCTGTCTTGAGCATTTTAGTTAGCTTAGGTCTGAAAGTTTGGCGTTGGAAATTGATGCTGGCTTTTTATCAGATCAAACTACCAAAATTGCGCCTGATTGGGGCATTTTTCCTGGGTCAGGCAGCCAACACATTGTTGGTCATCAGAGGGGGTGAGGTGGTACGCCTGGCCACCGCTCACCAGGCTGAAAAGGATGATTGGTTGGAGATAACCTCAACCATTGTGATTGAGAAGTATCTGGATCTTGTTTTTTTGGTGATACTGATGATGGCAATTTCTACCAATTTGCCGCCGATTGCGATGGAGAAATTGGGCAGTCTGCAGCCGGTAATGATTTCAATTACAGTTCTGTTGTTTGTCCTGGTACTCTTTGGACCACTGCTTTGGATGCGTTATTCACCGGGCTTTCGTCCAACCGGCTGGCTGCTAAATGTGCAGCGGAAATTAGATCAGTTTGTTCAGGCAAGTCTTTGGTTACGAGACCCAAAAAAGTTACTACCTTCCCTAGCTATTACAGCTATTATCTGGTTAGTGATGATGCTTACCAATAAATTGGTGTTTCTGGCGCTATCATTATCGCTAGGTTGGGATGCAGCAATTCTGGTGTTGGTGCTCATTTATATTGGTGTGCTACCAGCGCTAATGCCAGGCAATGTCGGTCCATTTACCTATTTTGCACAGCTTGCCCTGTTACCATTTGCCGTTTCAAGCGATGCTGCGTTGGCATTTGCCGTGATTCTGTATGTGATAGTGACCTTACCCCCCTTACTCATATCAGGTATCGTTATGTTATTACCCGCAAAATTGGGGTTGAAGAATAGCTATGAATGACAAACTTCCTCGCATTTCGGTCATAGTCCCTGCTAAGGATGCTGCTGATTGCATTGGCAAATGTCTTGACGCGTTATGCAGTCAGGAGAGCTACATTTTAGGCAGTGATTACGAGGTCATTCTGGTAGATGATGGTTCAACCGATCAGACTGTGCAAATTGCCAATGAGTTCGGGATACGGGTGATCTCGCAAGCCAATGCGGGTCCCGCTGCAGCACGCAACAAAGGCGTTGATCATGCACATGGCGACCTGATTCTTTTTACCGATGCCGATTGTGTTCCCACCGCCAATTGGATCCAGAAGATGGTCGAACCGTTTCAGGATGAGGGTGTGATTGGGGTGAAAGGAGCCTACCATTGCCGTGAAAAGAACGGCGTGGCGCGCTTTGTCCAACAGGAGTTTGAGTATAAATACCAGTCTTTAGCAAAGCTTCCAAAAATTGATTTCATTGATACATACTCGGCAGCCTACCGCAAGCGTATCTTTCAAGAAAATGGTGGTTTTGACACCCGTTTCCCGGTTCCCTCAGTTGAAGACCAGGAATTCTCTTTCCGGTTGGCGCGCAAAGGTTACACACTCGCTTTCAATGAAGATGCCCGAGTTTTTCACAGTCACGATTTGAGCTTATGGCAATATTTTCGTCGTAAATGGGGGATAGGCTACTGGAAAGCCTTTATGTTGCGCTGGTTGCCGGAAAAAACCCTCTCTGACAGTTATACACCGGGCTCTCAGCGATTACAGATACTTCTTTTGGCAATCTTATTATTAAGCTTGGTGTTGTCCATTTTCTTTCCATGGGCGCTTTGGTTTTCAGCCGCTATCTTTGCTATTTTTTTGATCACTGCACTTCCTTTTTTGAAAATGGTGGTGCAAAATGATCCGAAAATACTTCCGGTTTCTATACCGCTGCTATTCATCCGGGCAGGTGCATTGGGATTTGGCTTACTGGTTGGCTTTATATTCCCTCCCAGGTTGAAACTTCCCGCCAGGAGTGGGCTTAATTTTCTGGAGCGTTTTCTAAAGCGTTTGCTGGATATTATTGCTTCAATTGCAGGTCTGTTCGTTTTTTCTCCGGTCATGCTGGTGGCTACTTTGCTGATAAGGCTTGATTCCCCTGGTAAAGCCATTTTCAAACAAAAGAGGGTTGGTGAGGGTGGCAAACCCTTTTCCATGTATAAATTACGCACAATGGTGGAGGATGCCCCAGAGATGTTAGCTAAAGTATTGCAAGAAAGGAATATTGACCTATCCCAGCCAGTCTTCAAAATTCAGGATGATCCACGGGTTACGCGAGTGGGAAAATTCTTGCGCAAAACCAGCCTGGACGAAGTACCACAATTCTGGAATATTCTGCGTGGTGAAATGAGCCTGGTGGGTCCTCGACCAGAAGAAGCCTGGATTGTGGACATGTACAATGACCATCAACGTCAGCGTCTAGTTGTCAAACCTGGCCTTACCGGTCCGATGCAAGTTAGTGGGCGTGGAGACCTGGATATGGACTGCCGATTGGAAATTGAGTTAGACTACATCCAACACTATTCCTTGTGGTTGGATTTAAAAATTCTGCTGAAATCTTTCGGTGTTTGGTTTACGGGAAAAGGAGCCTATTGATCAATACCATCGCAAACCAAATCGGGCAAAATGTTAAATTTCTAACTCTTTTCTTGTTCATCCTCAGTATAGCAATCCTGGCTTTTGGTTTATCCGCCTTATTCAATCCAAGTGTAGAAATCGAATGGAAAACAGAATCAGAAATTGACACTCTTGGGTTTCAAATTTATCGGGTAAACGTTGAAGATGACAATAACATCACAAAAGTCAATGAAGATATCATATTTGCTGAGGGCTCATCGATCAATGGCTCCAATTATACATACACTGATGTTGAAGTTGTTGTGGGAGAAACCTATAGTTACCAGTTATATGAAATTCAACTAAATAATGAAGCTAAGTTGCTTGGTTCGCTTGAGGTCATGGTGAAATACCAAGGGCTTGTGGAGATTGGTATTTCGATTGTTCTTATGGTAATTGCAATCATTTGGAAGAAAAAAGTAGCTAAATGATACAACTTCCCATTGGTAAAGAATACCTCGAATTGGTAATTGAGGATCCAAAGCTTGAACATCAACTTCATAGGTGGTATCGATTTCCAGAAACCACAACTAATTCTTTGTTGGGTTCGGTGTTTATTACTGAAGTTGCTGAAGATTTTTCTGGTTTTCCACCCTTACCTGTGGTTGAGTGGGTGGATGATGTTTGTGTGTTCAAGGCAACTGGTTGCTTGGGCCAAGTAAGCTTTGACAAATCAGCAACCTTAGCGGTCAACCAACCTTTTCCAATTTTTTATATTGAACAGTTTCTTAGAGTTGTGACTGCAATTAGCGTTTTTAGAAGTGGCGGCTTATTTGTTCATTCAGCTGGTTTACTCAGAAATGGAAAAGGCTATCTCTTTTCAGGCCACTCTGGTGCTGGAAAGACAACCATCTGTAGGATTTCGCAAGATTGTCAGGTTTTGAATGACGATTTGGTGATCCTTTATCCTGGAGAACACAAATGGACGATCAGTGCAACGCCATTTTCAAACCCCACGCAGGTTCAACCAGGCAATGGATCAGGACATCTTGATATGATTGTGCACTTGAAGCAGGCTCCTCTTCATGAAATTCGTTCGGTGCCTTTCCATGAAGCATTATCAAGCTTGATTTCACATGCTCCGGTAATATCAGCGGCCCCACAATTTTCAGAAGAATTATTCAAGCGATGTCTTGAAATTATTCAAAAGACAGAAACCTGCGAACTATCATTTACCCCAGATGATGGGTTCTGGCAGTTGATCGAGTAAAATTTCCCCTAATCCAAACAAAAAAACAATCCCAACTAGAAAACTGGGATTGTTAGCTTAATTGCTTTAAGTAATTTTTAAACTGCCGATGACCTCTTCAGTGCAGATTGGATCATCAGAAATTCCCCGATATTATCCATCGTCACCAGACCCACCAGGCGATCATTCTCAAAAACTGGCACGCTATGGCAACCACAGTTTTGCAATCGCTCGGATACTCTTTCCAGCATGTCATTGGCATCTGCAGTGATGAAATTTTCATCCATTACGCCAGCAATGTTGGCGGTAGGGCCGTCTTTTGCCAACCCCTGCACCAGAGCAGAGCGGGTTAGAATGCCAACCATCTCATCCCCTTTCATCACCGGGAACTCCTGCTGATATCCAGTCAGTATGGCATCAACTGCGTCTGATAAACGCTGGTTGTAATCCAAGGTTTGGAATTGTGTAAGCATTGCTCGTCTGATCGGGATACCGGAAATCGCTTCACGCACTTGCACAGAGCTTGATTCTTGACTGGCACCAATCCAGACAAAGAAAGCGATAAAGAGCAACATCGGGTTGGTGAGGATCCCGATCAGGCCAAAGAGAAGTGCAAATCCCTGGCCGATTGTTGCAGCAGCCTGGGTTGCTTGTGTGTATTCCATTCTCATCGCCAAAAATGCCCGCAGTACACGTCCACCATCCATCGGGAAAGCTGGAATCAGGTTGAATAGCAGCAATGTCAGGTTAACGATTGCCAACCTTTGAATCAATGATCCTTCAGTAACAGTTGTGTTTACAATGCCACCTAAACCATTAGTCAGCAATAACCAGCCAAACAGAAGAATTGCTAAAACAAAATTAACTAATGGGCCCGCTAACGCAACCCAAAACTCTTGTTTGGGCTCTTTGGGCATTCTTTCCAGCCTTGCCAGGCCACCAATGGGTAATAGTGTGATATCCCGGGTAGCAATGCCATATTTCCTGGCTGCCAGCGCGTGACCAAACTCATGTAACAGCACAAATAAGAAAAGCAGGAGAATGAACACCACGCCATTCAACACTGCACTGATAGAATTCTGGGTTACCCAATATGAAAAACCAATCCAGATGATCAAAAGGAAGAATGTGCTGTGGATGAATACATCAATTCCAGCAATTCTAGCAATTTTCCATGACCATTTCATCATACCTCCAGATATAATCAATTCTTTTTAACAACATTAAAAATCAAATTCTATATTTATTATAATAATCATACAATCTTTGTATAGGAATTTGATCAGAAATCTAAGCTTTAAGATGATTCTTATAAAACGTTTATACAAATTTGATTGCTTTTAGCCTTATAACCTAATATAATAATTAATATGATAAAAATCTAATAAATTCCCTGAAGTGGATATCAGAAAGAGGTGAAAGAATGTCGGAAAAATTTGTGTTACCTGAATTAGGATTTGAATTCAATGCTTTAGAAGGAGCAATCGATGCTCAGACAATGGAAATTCATCATGGTAAACACCATGCTGCTTATGTCAATAACCTGAATGCTGCCCTCGAAAATGCGCCAAAATTCTTTATGAGTTCTATTGAAGATGTTTTGCGAAATATCAACGAGGTTCCACAGGAGATCCGCCAGGCCGTGATCAACAATGGTGGTGGCCATGCCAACCACTCATTGTTCTGGAAGGTTCTCACCCCTGGTGGTAATGCTTTGCCGGTGGGTGATGTTGCGAAGGAATTAGATGCAGTTTTCGGCTCTTATGATAATTTTGTGGATAAATTTTCTAAAGCTGCTGCCACCCGCTTCGGTTCTGGTTGGGCATGGTTGGTGTTAAACGGTCAGAAGAAATTAGAGGTATATTCCACCCCAAATCAGGATAGCCCCTTTATGCAGGGTCACATCCCTGTATTAGGATTAGATGTTTGGGAACATGCTTATTATTTACGCTATCAGAATCGCCGACCTGACTATATCAAAGCTTTTTGGTCAGTAGTAAACTGGGACAAAGTAAACCAGTTCTATGTTGAAAATAAGTAAGTGATAATTTCTTAATTAAATGGAGTTTATGAGGATTTGACCTTATAAACTCTTTTATTTTAAGCTGAAAAATTTAAATTCAATTCCTTCGGATGAGATTGACAGGATTGTTCCATCGGGTGAGATTGAGACCTGAGAAATAGCTTCTCCTTCAGTGTTCATCAGGGTGGTAAGCTCTTTACTATCAATATGATATTGCATGATAGAGTTTCCAAGTGATAAAACAAGAGCTGAGTTGTCTGGTGAGAAAATCAAGCTGTAAATTGCTTTTTCGGTGTTAAATTTGTCAACCAATTCACCTGTTATGAAATCATAAAGGAAAACGGTTGGCAGGAATTCATCGCCGACTGCTTCCGCTGCTGAAGTTGCTAATAATGTTCCAGCGGGATTCATGTCATAATCTAATACGAAGTCCTGGTGGAAAATGGCTGGATATAATTGATTGGTCGCGATCTCGCTTACCTGAATGGTAGCTCGGGCGTGCCAAATTGCATAATTCGGATTTTGTCCGTAAGTGACATTATAGACTGGTGCAGCTGTTTCAAAGCCTGTCAGTGTAGTTTGAAGGTCGCCAGTTGCGATATCAAAGATCAATCCGCCCCATTGTTCTCCACTGGCTATCATGATGGAGTTCCCATCAGGAGAGAATCCTCCACCCATAAAAAAAGTTCCAGTTTGAATAACATTTTCCGATCCTAATTCCCAGTTTCTTATCAACAACTCTTCGTTGTTGGTGGTCATGGCATAAGTTCTTCCATCAGGAGTTACATCGATCAAAAATTCGTTTTCACCAACCGGGTACGAAAAAAGCTCTTCCAGTTCTGGGTAGGAAAGCACTGAAAAACCTTCGTAGCTACTCAAAATGATGCAAGTTTGATCATAACACCATTCGAGGCTTGCTGGCATTTCAAGTGACAATTCATTGACCATTTCCAATGAATTCATTTCATCCGTGGAAGGGGTATTGGTTTCGGTTGGGGCTGGTGGTTCAGGGTCAGTTGTGGGGGTTGCACCTTTAGTGGGGTACAAATTCTCCTGTTCCTCTGTGATAGTGGGCAACGGTTCAGAAATTTCTGGTGTATCAGTATTTGCCATTGGTGTTGGTGTTTGGTTTGTTTTTTGACAGGAGGTGAGTAGTAGAATGCCAAAAATAACGATAGTTATCCATTTTTTTGTTTGTTTCATAATATCTCTCTTTTTCTTTGATAGAGATTTGACGAAGAAAAATCCCAATTAGTTCCGACTGAACAAGTCTTCTTCAATTTTATCAAATGAACGATTAAGGATATTGTAAACCTTTTCTTCTGCCCAATTGAGAGCTTTTTCTCCTAATTTAGTAATTTGCGCATGAAACCAGGAATCTACTTTCCCTTTCTGATTCTCAACCATTTTGCTCATGCTATCTTCTATACGGTGTGATAGGCTTGAAAAAAGGTTAACCCTTTGTTGGATAAGTATCACCGGAAACTCATTAACATAAATGGTCAGGGATTGGTCTGGATTCGTCTTCAGTTCCATGCCAGCATCAATGCTTAAGTCATATGTATCAGCTGCATAGGCACGATAATTTTTCCCAGGCAGGTCGGTAAAAGTAATTGGGTATGGGGATTGACCACCAGAGGCTGTCCATGCGTATATGATTAGGCGACCTTCTTTACGGAAACGAAATTCGTAAATTCCCTGGTCCTGTGGTGTGCCATAACTGGTGAATTCTTGAAATTGTCCTAAAGAACGAGCACCACCTAATAACCTTCCAAGGTTTGTGATGGCTTGTTGTCCATTTGGTCCTAAAACAAATCCAGGATTTTGCGGGTCTTCGTAAAGTGTGTTCCAGAAAATCTTCTCAACGCCTTCCTCTGACATAAGCGGGATGAGGCTGCGGACAACATAATTTGCCTCGACCTGATCATAAGCGAGGTAATGTTGATCAGCTGCGTATGTGAGCCAGGACTCATGCCAACCCAGCTCGGTAATCCAGATTGGTTTCTTTCCATTATCTTGGGAGAAATCACGCACCATACGTACTTCGTTAAGCTGGTTTGAATTCTGGGTGGTAGCTGGATCACAAGCTAAGGTTTTAATATCGACGATTGGACCGCGAGGAATCCAGGCTTCTGGTGGGTTGTTTTGCCAATAGGGGGTCAAACTGATCACGTCAAAGTCATTCCATGCGCCTGCATTCTTGATGTCGGATAAAAATTTGATGGGGGAAGTGGCGCAGGTATTATCCATCGAACTATACAACCCACCCAGGATGACCGTGTCTTTGCGATTGTGATCTTTGATGATTTCGTTGGCGGTGGTTAACAAACGGGCGTATAGAAAGGAATTTGGTTCACTGGTGGCTTCTAGGTTGGTGGGGAACATTAAATCGCCCCAAACAGCGGAATTATTGGCTTTAGGGATAATTTCCCAATAGTCGATCTGATCGCCAAAGCGATCCACCACAGCCTGGACATAGTTCTCCCAGTTTTTAACCAGTAAATCAACGTCAATGCTTTGATCGGGATAGAGGTGGGGGAGGTAGGCTGGTCCGGTGGTGAGAATGGCTACCACTTCAAGGTCGTGTTTGCGGGCTTCTTCCAGCATAAATTGGAAGTTGCGTTCGGTGTACCCATCGCTGTAATACCATTGGTATTCACCAGGGACTTGCTCGATTTCCCGCCAGGGGATCTCCTCGCGAATCCAATTGATGTTCATCTCTTCAATCTGTTGGTATACACCAGGGAGCCCATCTGTGCCCACACGCAGATGGGTGGAGGTACCCATGCCAATGCTATCCAGTTTGGATTGGGAGAGCTCCTTCTCCTTTGGCTTGATAAAAGCGCTGAGCACGAGAATTAGAATGGCAATGCCGAGAAGTTTTACCCAGAAGAATGAAAATCGTAAATTTAAACCCATAGTTACCTCACAGTTTTGGTAATGATATGGGTGCAAGATGGAGGCCAGGATGGGGGAGATGGTTATATCTTAATAAATCAGTCAAGTAAGTATAAATGAGCTATAAGTAATTTATTGAAATTATGCTTGGAATATTTTTTAGAACTTATTAGTATATAGTTTTTATTTGGAAAAGAAATTTTCTATGAATTCTACTAACCATGAAGTAACATCAATTTTTTCTGCAAGGAATTTATTCTTTTTCTCATTCTGAATATCTTTTGAGTTAGGCGAATTAACTATTTCAATCGCTTTCTCTATTGCTTTATCGCCATCGATAAATCTTGACATCAATCCATATTTATTAATTAACTCTTCAATAGTTCCTGCAGTTAAGGAATTCACATAAATACTCGGGGTACCTAAAATTGCGGATTCTGTTGCCATTGTGGCACCTTCACCAATGTACAAACTGCTAAAAGCCAGAAGATGGTGAATTTCAATTGGATTAGTGGGGAGAAGATAAGGTTTAAACTCATCAGGAAGAACCCCTTCTGAAGAAATAAAAACCTTTCCAAATCTCTCCAATTGGTGAATGAGCTTCCTTTTTTGCTTAAGAGTAAATCCCCATTGACCAGAATCATGCGATGCTTCCCAGGAAATAAACCTAATTATGAAAAATTTATCATTTTGGTTTAAATTAATTTTTGACAATACTGATAAATCTGGTTTAAATCGGTTTGGGTGAAGGTAAGAAAGTTCATGGTACCCATTGTATTTTACTTGTTTCCTACCTAAATCATCAAAATAACATGTCGGTGTACATATCTTTGTTGCAAAAGGATATGTAATTAAATTAGAAATTTTGGCATGTTCTGTATCCGAAAATACAATTGTTGGAATTCCTAATAATAGTCCTGGATGTACTATAAATGTTCCCCCAATATTCATCATTAAATCAATTTTATTTTTTCTTGCATAAAAAAACAATTTTTTTTCATGAGTTATTAACTCTTTAGCTAAAGATACTAATCCTTTCTTTGCAATACTAAATAACTCATAACTCATCCCTAAATTATCTAATAAATCAACGGTTACATCTTTCCTACGAGCCCCTAAAAAAACTTTATGACCACGTTCTTCTAAAATTTTAATGGGATTTTTGAAGAAATGTAGATGTGCTGGGTGAGTTATATCGATCAAAATATTCATTATTATCCCTGAACTCGAATCAAAATTTACAAAAAATAATGAAAGAATTTCTAAAAATATTTATAAGTTATTACTGAATCAAACATCATTAATTATGTTATCTATATTCTGGTTATATGCTATTTCTCCTCGATCATAACGTAGATGAGTTATTTGTTCTGATATCAAACCCATTAGAAAAAATAAAACTCCTGAGATTATCAAAATTACAGATGCTTGAGGCAATTTAGGACCAATCAAAAAATAAGTGTAAAGATACCAAAAAATACCCAAAAAAACAAAAATAAAACTTACTGGCCCAAAAACCTTCATAGGAGAGAATAAAGTTGTTATTTTTGAGAGAATTACTAAGAATCTAATTCCATCTTGTAAGGGTTTAATTTTGCTCTTTCCAACTCTCTTTGAAGCTTTAATAGGTACATATTTAATACAATGGCCTGCTTTTATTGTTGCCAATGTAATTGTTGTTGGGTACGAAAATGTATTTGGTAATAAATAAACAAATTGTTTCGCAATTGGAGCTCTAATAACCCGAAAACCAGAGGTCAGATCGAAAATCTTCAATCCACAAATATATGTTGCTAATGAATTGTAAAGAAAGTTTGCCAAATCACGATAAAGTGCTGTCTTAGATTCTTTAGTCCGCCAACCAACAACCATTCCATAATCAGGGATTTCAGCTAACATGCGAGGAATATCATTCGGATCATGTTGTCCATCACCATCCATCAAAACGATTACATCACCTTTTGCATTGCGAATTCCTGTTTTTACAGCAGCACCATTACCAATATTATATGCATGTCGAATTACCTGAGCCTCGCATTGTTTTGCTTTTTCGCTTGTTAGATCTTTTGAACCATCATCCACAACGATTACTTCGTAATTAATACTATTCTGTTGCATCACATCTTTAATAGACGTCAACACTTTCTCAATTATCAACTCTTCTTGGTATGCTGGAATAATTATCGAAACTAGATTCATCTTTTTCCTTTTACAAAATAAAATTTGACAAATTTTTTTATATATCAACATTCTCATTGAATGTAGGTTATTATTTCAGATCTATTCTCAGATAAAATAAGGTTACTCTTTAAGTATAAACTAATTTCTTGTTTATAATTATTGTTATCTGTTTTTCTAAGTAAACAACTTCAGGGAAATTAGGTATCCAAAGAATCCAAATGTTAAAAAAATTTCGAGATTATTTTCTAATCAAAAAGAGTGGTTTGTTTGATGCGGATTATTACCTCTCAGCTTACCAAGATGTAAAGATTGCTGAAGTAGATCCTTTGTATCATTTTGTGAATTTCGGTTGGAAAGAAGGAAGAAACCCATCTGAGGATTTCAATACTGATTACTACCTTGATGCAAATCCGGAAATTGTGGATTTTGATATAAATCCGCTCGTCCATTTTATAAAAACCAAATACAAACCTGAAAGTAAATCTATTTCAATGTTTGAAAAAAATAAAAATAGTGATAACACCAAACTCATCAAACAAGATAATTTGAACCATAATGTAAATGAACAAAATAATGAATACAAAAAGAGACGAAAAAACGGAATAATTCGTTTTTTATTTGATCGGTTGATGCTAGATATTAAAAAAGCTAAGCATTTTACACAGCAATACGGGCTAATTGGTTTATTAAGAAAATTGAATGACAGATTTATTAAGAATTCATCCTCAAAATTAAGTGGATTTCATGATATTGAGTTATTTACAGATGTGGATCTTGATGAAACAAAACAGGAACAGTTATTATTAAAACCACTCAATATTTATTATTTACCAAACCCAACAAAACGATTGAATTTAATAATAGACAATTTGGATGAGAACTCTTATTTTCTAATAATATTTCTTGCATTACTGGCAAATGAATGGAAATGTAAAATTAGGTTGATCACCAGAATGTCATTTGCAAAAAAATCTATTGTTAGTTCCGTTCTCAGAAGTGAGGATCTAAAAATTTCAAATATTGAATTTAGTTATCTGCCTGCAGGGAGTTCTAAAATTTTTATTTCAGTTTATGATAATGAATTCTTTCTTGTGAATTCATTGACCTCACTTTCAAGTTTAGCTCAAAATTTTGATTTAAAAAAATGTGTTTATATTTGTGAAAATTTGGAAAAGCTGCGAACTGAAATGCAGGAAGATGAAATTCTTTCTGGATTAGTTAATAAGAATTCAATTTTAATGATAATTACCAAATCTATAAATGAAAACGAAAAAAGCAAAATAGAAAAGGAAGTTTTTTCGAAGAGGATCATTCAAATTGATCCTAATCATATCAAATCTTCATGGAAACAAATTTATCCGATTATGACGAATCACTTCGAAATTAATAATTAGAGAATATCATATGTACATAATTAATATTCCAAAAATTAAATATCAGGATCCTTGGCAACAAACTTTTGATTTTCGACTTAATTTGCTTATTAGAAAGAATAAGATCAGAGTAGCTTACTATTATGAACGACCGGATAGTAGCACGTTTCGTTACCGTGTTTACAATATGGTGCAAACATTGAATGAATTATCTACTCAATATGTTGCATCTTTCTTTTGGGGTGAAGAAATAGAAAATATCAATATAATTATCGACAATGTTGACATCATTGTGATTTGTCGTTCAAGATATACAAATGCATTAGGTGGTTTTATTGCTACTGCTCGAAACAAAGGAAAGAAAGTTTTTTTTGATATTGATGATTTGGTATTCTGCCCAACTTACACACATTTAGTTGTAGATTCACTAAATCATGATCTAAATAATCCTATGGTAGCGGATTATTGGTTTTCATTCATAGCAAAACAGGCTGCAGTACTGAATCTGTGTGATGAGGTAATAGCGACAAATGAATACTTGGCTTCGATTATTAGGAATGAAACCAGGAAAAAAGTATCAGTTATTCCCAATTTTTTAAATAGAGAACAATTAGAAATTTCAAATCAAATTTATGAAGAAAAAAAGAAAAATGAATTTCAAAGAGACAATAAATTTCACATTGGTTATTTTAGTGGTTCTCCAACTCATACGAAGGACTTTGTGGTATTGGCAGATGCATTAATGGATTTATTGGATAAGTATGATAATTTGATATTCCGGATCGTTGGATATATGGATTTGGTCAAACCACTAAAAAAATATTCATCACGAATTGAAAGATATTCAATGCAAGATTTTTTAAATTTGCAGCGGCTTGTATCTGAGGTTGAACTAAACCTGGTACCATTGCAAGATAATGAATTTACAAATTGTAAATCGGAATTGAAGTATTTTGAAGCTGGCGTTGTTGGAACAGTAACTATTGCATCACCGACGTTTACATATAATAATGCAATATCCGATGGAGATAATGGTTTCATTGCTAATTCCTATCAATGGTATGAAAAAATAGAAAATCTAATCTTGAATCCTCAACAACTAGTGCAAATAGCGAAACATGCAAAAATTGATAGTGAATCCAAATTTTCCTGGCGAAACCAAATTAAATTAATAGAAAATGTATTAACCTGATCATGTAATCACGATGAGGATAAATAATTTATATTAACCACATGGGCCAATTATGAAATTAGTAATATCTTTTTGAGATATAATATCGTCAGGTAACTTCAAATCATAAGTGGTGGTTGTGAATCGAATCTTTTCTTATTTGAATAAAAACATTTTGATATCTATATTTTCACTTATTATGAGTATATGTTTTGTTCTCATAATTTTTTTAAACTTACCCTTTTTTTATGAATTGTCACGTATTAATACCTTAATATACTTTATTGGATCTGTTCTAATTTTATCTACTATATTATTTTTTTATTCTAAAGGGTTTATTCTTTCTATCCTTGATAAAATTTTTATGCTCAAGAATGTGATTTATAACCTGATAATTAGCATCATCTTGTTCGTTATAATTTTCTATTCATCAATAAATTATTGGTCAGTCCCTCAAGAACATAAACTTGAAATATGTTTTACCTCTGATAATCAGGATGAAATAATTAATATTAATCAAATTTATGATTTCAAAACAAAACTTTTGTATCCAGCTAAATTACTAGGAGATGATTATTATCCAATTATCATAAATCATGATGAATGTAAAACTGGATACTTCCTTGCTCTATTGGAGAAAGATTTGCTTTGGGAAGGTGTGACGGTTGTTCTTGAAGGAAATTTTGATAACTCAAAAGTCGATTTAGGATTTAATACAATTAGGAAGCAATACATTCTTAGCGATATTGAATCTTCAAACCAACAAAGTACAATACGTGTGGACTCTGGCACTCAATATGGAAACTTAATAGAAATGCCTTGGGCAAAAACATGGTTTACCATAATTCGTTGGCTTGCGCTTGCCTTTGGTTCAGTGGGATTATCCATTATTTTATTTGGATTTTCAGAAACGCTGATCAGGAATAATTTAGCTGGAAAAATGGAATGATATTGAATTTTTTGAAAGGTCTGGACTTAAAGAGAATTCCAAAATATAAAATATTACTTATTTTTGTTGTCTTATATTTCGTTGGTTTTGGAATTGCCATGATGCATATCAGTGGTCAACCTGATCAGGCACCACATGTTTATTTTTCAAATCGTTTTTCTGAAACCTGGGGAATCCCGGAAGAAGATCCTCAATCTGCGTATCATCTAACTGGTGAACCTTATCTCTACTACTGGATTAACGGTGCGGCTATAAAAATATGCGATTCGTTATCAGCCAATGGATGCCTAATGACGAGAAGGTATTTATGGCGATTGATATCTGTTTTTATTTCAACATTCACCATAATTTACCTTTACAAATTAACTTCACAAGTGACTAAGAATAAATATGCTGGCGTATTAGCTAGTTTTTTCCTTGCAAACACATTAATGTTTGTTTTTCTAAGTAGTGGTGTTTCGTATGATAATTTAATGAATTTGTGCAGTTTCGCAGCAATTTATCACCTGATTAAAATAATTAATAAAGAGGATTATCTTAGAAACACATTTTTTTTAGGTATTTGGTTAACCTTCAACACGCTTACAAAAGAACAAGCATTATTGTTAACATTAATATTATTTGTGATTTGGTTTATATTTTCAGTAAAAAATATTAAAAGAATTGAATTTAATTTTACTAAGATAAATATTTTATTATTAATCATTACGTTAGTTCTTGTCGGATTATTCTTAGGTTTGTACGCAGTCAATTATATTCAATATGGTCATCTAACACCTGGATGTGCTCAGGTAAAGTCCGCTGAAGTTTGTACCAGGTTCGCTGAGAGACGTGAAGTTATTCAACCTATCAATACTGCCTGGCTTTGGGAGCAGAGAAATAACCTCAATAATCCATTTCAATATGCTTTTAGTTTTTGGATCCTACAAATAATCAGATCGATTTGGGGGATAATTTCTCACAACACTTTTGTCCCAATGCTCACTACAGGTTTGCACGGTTGCTTAATAATCTGGGGTATTATCTGTGTGGTTAGATATTGGAGAAAAGAGGATACCACATCTACAGTACTAATCATAATTGTCATTTCTTACCTGAGTTATATTTTTTATCTAAACTATAAAACTGAACTAAGATATGAATTTCGTAATATCGGAATTCATGGTAGATATTTATTCCCTGTTTTTGGAGCATTTCTAACGATTTTAATAAATTACTTCCTGAAAATTCGTTCTAATTTAATTAAAAGATTAACATTTACATTTGCAATAATTTTGTATTTTGCAGGTGGATTGGGTGTTTTCTTATTTAGATATTCCCAAATTTTCATATATTGGAGAATTCCATTCTTATAATTGTTTTTCCAATAAACTACTAAACAAATCATTTAACTTCTTCATTTCGATATCGGCATTCAACGCATAGTGTGCTTTTATGGAAAAAGATTTCATTTCATCCCATTGTTCTGCTGTAGTTTGATTTAGCAAATCTGCAATGGTTTTTGGTTGGAAATTCTCAGCCACCAAACCACATTTATTGTGATTTACAATTTCAGCCATCGATGGAGAAGGGCCAATACATATTGCTAATCCAGCCGCAATAAATTCAAATAATTTATTTGGTAGAGCAATTAAGTTATTATAATTTGAAGGGTATAACGGATAAAGACCAACATCATAACCAGATATATTTTCAACTATTTCGTGTGGAGCACATGGAAGGTGGAAGAAAACTCTACCTGGCGCGATTTTTTCTGCTAATTTTTTCAGTTTTATTACATAAGCAGATTTATAGTTTGTGAACATCAAATGAAGCTCGTACCTAGGGTCACTTAAAGCTAATCCACGAATTAGGATATCAGTCCTACGAGAATGGGATGCAACTCCATGAGAGATCAATCGGATCTTAGTTGGTTTTGTATTTTTTATGCCAGTGATTGATGATTCAAATGGTGGAATGTTTCTAATAACAATTGGTGAAAAACCAAATTCAGCGTGTTGATTGGCAAGGGCTTTGACTACAGTAGTCGATGAATGAACGCGCTTTGAGTATTTCTTAAAAATTTTCTTAATAAGCTTTTTATTCAATCCCCAATACCAGGCATCATAAGATTCATGAATATCCAAAACCACTTTTCTACCAAATTTTTCGGCAGCAATTGCAGCAGCTGGTAGTGCATCCCAATTATTAGCCAGATAGACATCACATTCGATGTTACAAGCAATTTTTGTTGCCTTATGGGTTTTAGGAAAAAAAGGAATCAGAATAAAGCGGGAAAATAAGGTCGTTAGGATCCGAGATAATGGATTTTTTTCCAAGCTCAACTCAAACCATTGGAGGTTATTCTTAGAACGATACTTTTCAGGACACTTTCCAAAACCAATTACCACAACATTGTAAGATTGAGAAAGAAATTCGATTTGACGAAGGACTCTTCCATCATTTTCTATATTAGATAAAGAAATTACACATATCTTTTTTTTCATAAAGTTTTGATCAATTTTCCTTTTAGAATTTCGTATAGTTGGTAAAAGAATGTAAGTGTAGTTATTACAAATTTCTTTTTTTCGATTTCAGTTGCATGAAAAATTTTTTGATTAAAATTATCTCTTGCAAAATTATTGATTTAATTATTTTTTGATATTCCAATAATTCAGAAGAATTAATAATTTTGTTAATTATTACAAAAACAATAAATCCTGAAAAGATTTGAAAAGATAATTTCCAGAAGTTAGTATAATTTACAAATTCTCCTATCAAAAAAACGATTAATCCCATTAATGAGCTGGTAAATATTATTGAAACCTGATCGTTAAACCTCTCAAATAGGCTATATGAGATTAATTGTCCAACATAAAAGGAACTAATAACAAAAAATAAAATTGAAACAAGTAATTGACCTAGTAATAATGAAATTACCCCTCCACGAAATGTCAATAATATCGCAAAGACAATGAGTAATTTCTCAATCAGGATAAAAGTTAAATTAATTCCGGATTTCCCTTTTAAATTAATAATATTAAGATTAAGTAACCTTTGCGGATACAATAACCCGGTTACGCATAATAATTGAAAATAAGGGATACTTGGTGCCCATTTGTCGGTTAACAAAAAACGTAACAATGGATCAGCAACAAATATCAAACCAGTCATTAAAGGGAAATGAAAAAATGTTGACATCATTATTGTTTTTTTAATTGCTTGTTTTAGTTTGTTATTATCATTTTGATGTGGTGATAACGCTGGATAAATTACCCTGCTTATTGAAGTACTGGTAGCTTGAGTAGCAGCTGATTGAAATGTCATTGCACGGGAATAAAATCCTAATTCATTGGCTGTATAAATCTTACCAATTATTAGATGATAAATATTGTTAAAGATTACCTCTACTAAACTAAATGCTAAAATTTTTGAACCGAATGAAAACATTTCCTTAATTGATGAAAAACTAAAAACATAAGTCGGTTTCCATCTACTGATTAGCGAAATCATAACTACTCGACAAAGCGAATAACAAATCATTTGGGATGCCAGACTCCAAACACCCATATTTAATAATGCCATAATAATTCCAAGTGAACTCGATATAATAACAGAAATTAAACTCACCTGGAACAGTTTTTTAAAATTTAAATTCTTAGTGAATAAAGTAAATTGAATAAAACCAAATGAATTAATCAAGAAGGTAAATGATAAAAATCTCGTCAAAGGAATTAATTCGGGTTGATTGAAAAAATTCGCGATTATAGGTGCTGCTAGGAACAATAGTATTGTTAATGTCAATCCAGTAATCAGATTAATAAAGAATACTGAGGAAAAATCAACTTGATTTGCATTTTGTTTTCGAATAATTGCTGAACCAAAACCGCTATCTAAGATGGATTGACCTACAGCAGTAAAAATAGCAAGCATACCGATTAAACCGAATTCAGATGGCTCTAGTAATCTAGCTAAGATAATTGAACTAATTAAATGTAAGATTTGAATAGAAAACTTTTCGGAAACAGTCCATATCATACTTGAAATAGTTTTTTGTTTTAAGGTTTTCATTATGTATATTAATTAAGTAAGTTTATTTGAATATTTTCAAGGTTTCTATTTCTTATTAGTAAGATATAACTAATAATTATTAACAAAGAATTATTTGATTAAAAGTGTATTATTAATAGTTTCTATTAATTTTAAATAATATGCTTCATAACTAAATAAATCTAAACATGACTGCCGAATTTTATCATGATTATAAAAAGAATAATTAATTGCGATAGAGGCCATTGCTTCCGCTAATGAATTAACATCACCTACGGGAACCAATATTCCATTATTGGAATTTATTAAATAATTGGGGCCGCCAGATTTGGTTGAAATGACAGGTTTTCCACAAGAAAATGATTCTATAATTGTTATGCCAAAGGTTTCAAAATAACTTGCAGAAATCAGTACATGACTATCTTGAATTAGATTCTTAACTTCAAGTCGAGATAAATTTCCTAAGAAGAAAACTTGATCGACAATATCTAATTCTTCAACCAATTCTTGGAGGTGACGTCGATATTTCCCATCTCCACCAATTTTCAATATGACATTCTTATTTTTAAATTTTAAAGCAAAGGATTTTATCGCAATATCCACACCTTTATGAGGTGCTAAATAACAAATAATACAAAAGGTGAACGGTATATCCTCTATTGCCTTTTCTTTAGGTGTAAAAAAATCAGTATTGACTGGATTTGGTAGAATTTCAATTATATTTTCAGGAAATTTCTTTGACATTTGATCGGCTAAAAATTGACTTACCGCAAAAATTTTATCGGTGGATTTAATAGCATCTCTAATTATTGGAAATATATTTTCAGAAATCATATTCCTGACAAATAGAGAAGAATGTTCAATGACAATCAAAGGGATTTTATTCCTTTTTTTTATTTTTGTCGCAACAAAACCACCAAATAAATAACTTTGTGCAATAATTACTTTTGGCATTCCAATTAAGGGAACATATTTTTTAAAACTAAAATTGTAAAATCCAGTTAATATCACAAATATCAAATTTTTTGACATCAAATTCAATAATTTTTTAATAATTCTCAGAAATTTTGAAGTATATCCAGTTTTACTCTTTGAAAAATTTTGATCTATATTTTCATTTAATATAGGTGCATTCCAAATTTTGGGAATTTGTATTCTTATAACTAAGAGATTGTTTTCGATAGTAAGTTTTATCAGAGGAAATGCATTTTTAAGTGATTTAGATTGAAATATTTCAGAAAATGTTATGAATTGATGTGTAATTATTGAGATTTTATGTCCGCGCTTCGATAATTCTTCAGCTTGTTCTCTGAAAAAAATTCCTGAAAATTCATTGTTTGATCTTGGATACCAAGAGGGAATTATAAGAATATGCATATTTGATCACTTAAAATAAATAGCTATTTAAATTATTATTTATAGACATTGGTTGAGAGAAATTTTTGATTTAAATAAATTATAATTAAGATAAACTCACAATTAATGATAACAGAATTATAAAACTGATATTTCTAAAGAGGTTTAAAGGCTGATTAAATCGAAAACTGATTATATATATAATTATTAATGGGATTTTAAGGCAACAGGGGTTCAATAAAAAGGAATACTGAAACAATTTATCAATAGAAGGTATAAGTTCTATAAATCACTAAGATTAACAGAATATTTCACAAATTGCATATTCCGGTGAAATCGCACACCGATTCCGGAATCATGCCGCGCAATTTTCTTTGAGAATCACCCAACAAAGAAATGCGATAAGCATTATGAATAACGCGGTCAAGAATAGCATCTGCCAGAGTTGGATCGGGGAATCTGGAATGCCATTCAGAGATGGGAACTTGAGAAACAATGATGGTGGCCGAATGTCCAAAGCGATCATCGAATAATTCCAATAAATCCTGTGCAGCAGATAATTGAATAGGATCACGCATCCAATCATCCAGGATTAGAATGTCGTTTTTAGATAAAGAGCGGAGT
>JACDJA010000392.1_pt1 | contig 52175 bp, 48 predicted proteins | sample 7449241 | NCBI WGS metagenome assembly JACDJA01 (sample SAMN14253289, study PRJNA609438) | sludge metagenome | isolation source: initial anaerobic sludge | collected 2018-12-20 | reverse complement strand
GTGCCTGTCCATGATCAGCTTCAGTCTATGATCCATGAAACGACAAAAGCCCGGAGGTCGAAACCAACGGGCCTTTGGGAATCACGTCAGGCTAAGCTGTGCCTGTCCATGATCACTCGTGACAGGACTTATGAACAACCGACTGGAACATACTTGTTGTCGATATTCGCGGTTGTACAAGCCCAGCTTCCATCAGCACTGCGTGTCCAAACCACTGTCCCAGGGGTACCACTCTTCAAAATCGCAGCAGCATTATTGCCAAAAGTTGCAGTAATGGTGGTTGTTTCAGTCAAAGGAGCAGTAACCACAGGCACGCCCTTACCTGGGGTATTGTAGGGGAAAGGAGCGCTCGTGTTGCCACCGTCTGCCATTAAGTTAGAGACAGTTGCCCCCGGGTCACATTGTCCGGCACCATTACCAACCGCAGTCCTTCCATTGAGAATACAGTCTTCAATAGCGGTCTTCAACGAGCCAGCCTCGCCCATCACACGGTTGACCTGCGACCGAGCAATATAATCCTGATACTGCGGAATAGCGATCGCCGCCAAAATACCAATAATCGCCACAACGATCATCAGTTCGATCAGGGTAAAACCCTTCTGAGCATGATTGATTTGCATGTTCTTCATAGTCGACCTCTTCATTGTCGTTTATTAACTCAAAATGGCCCGGGGCCGGTGGAGCCTCGCCCCGCAACCGGTTTTGATGAGCCTGCAGTAGTGCCAGCACCTTCCATGCCAACAACAAAACCCAAAACACAAACCCTTTTCAATCAGCCCATTACAGGCCATCCAGAGATAAACGCTACACATCTAAAGCCAGCGCTTAGGCCGCAACCTGTCATTCAATGACAAATTTTGTCACCTGCCATTGCAAGAGCTTTACCCGAGTAGTTGCCCCCACACCTTTCCAAACCCACACCAGCCATCTAAACTCTCTGCAATCGCTGAAATACCCTTTTCAACCACTTAGGCAGCACTCTTTACTCCGTTTATGGCTACCAACAAAAGCAACATCACCCTCACCGGGCTGGCCCGGCGCTTTGTGGATGACGGGCTTCTTGACGAAGCAACCGCCAAGGATGCCTTTGTACAGGCCTCCCAGAACCGCATTCCACTCATAACCTACCTCACCCAGAACAAGCTGGCGGACAGTGCCAGGCTGGCGTTTTCCGCCGCCATGGAGTTCGGAGTATCGGTGCTGGACCTGTCGTCTTTTCTTCCGGAGATGATGCCGGAGAAGGTGGTGGACGATAAGCTGGTGCGCAAACACAATGCGCTCCCGCTGTTCAAACGAGGCAACCGCCTGTTTATTGCGGTTTCCGACCCCACCAACATCCAGGCTCTGGATGAAATCAAGTTCAACACCGGCCTGAGCACCGACGCCATTCTGGTGGACGACGCCAAACTTCGGGAGGCGATTGACAAGTACCTGGAATCCCAGGACACCACTATGGGTGATCTGGATGATGCCGATCTTGAAGGGGTTGAAACCGAGGGTGGCGAGCAGGAGGACGATGGTGCGGTTTCAGCCAGTGAAGTAGATGATGCACCCATCGTAAAGTATGTAAACAAGATGCTCCTGGACGCGATTCGCGGCGGCGCCTCGGATATCCACTTTGAACCCTACGAAAAGATCTACCGGGTCCGGTACAGAACAGACGGCATTCTCAAGGAAATGTCCCGGCCCTCCATCAAGCTGGCGCCCAAGATTTCCGCCCGTGTGAAGATTATGGCGCAACTGGATATATCCGAACGCCGGGTGCCCCAGGATGGCCGCATCAAGATGAAGCTGTCCAAAACCAAGGCCATAGATTTCCGGGTTAACACCCTGCCAACGCTCTGGGGCGAGAAAATCGTGCTGCGGATTCTGGACCCCAGCCAGGCGAAGCTGGGCATTGATGTGCTGGGTTATGAGGAGGACCAGAAGAAGCTGTACATGGATGCGCTGTCGCAACCCCAGGGCATGATTCTGGTGACCGGCCCCACCGGCTCGGGTAAAACGGTTTCCCTTTATACCGGCCTTAACATACTCAACACGCCGGACATCAACATTTCCACGGCGGAAGACCCGGCGGAGATCAACCTGGAAGGCATTAACCAGGTAAACGTTAACAACCGCGTGGGCCTGGGCTTTGCCGAGGCGCTGCGGGCGTTCCTGCGGCAAGACCCGGATGTGATCATGGTGGGCGAGATCCGGGACCTGGAAACCGCCAACATTGCGATCAAGGCGGCCCAGACCGGGCACCTGGTTCTCTCTACCCTGCACACCAACAGTGCCGCGGAAACGCTTACCCGAATGATGAACATGGGTGTGCCTGCGTTCAATATTGCCACTTCCGTTAGCCTGATTATTGCCCAGCGCCTTGGTCGCCGCCTGTGCAGCGCCTGCAAGCAGCCCGGCGATGTGCCAAAAGACGTACTTTTGGCCGAGGGGTTCACACAGGAACAAATTGATACAGGGTTCACGTTGTACCACCCCAAGGGCTGTGATAAATGCAATGGTGGGTATAAAGGCCGCGTCGGGATTTACGAGGTGGTCAAGATTACTGACCAGCTGGCCAACATGATTATGGAAGAAGCCAGCTCCATTAAAATTGCAAAGCAGGCTGAGGCTGAGGGCTTCCGGAATTTGCGCCAATCTGCACTGAGGAAGGTGATTGAGGGCGTAACCAGTCTTGAGGAAGCCAACCGCGTCACGAAGGATTAAGCATGGCAGAGAAAGCGCAAAAACTGGAATCGTATGTTTGGGAAGGCAAAGACCGGAAAGGCAATAAGTCCAGGGGCGAGCTGAACGGTGTCAGCCTGTCGCTGGTAAAAGCCCAGCTGCGCAAACAGGGCATTATTCCAGAGAAGGTGAAGAAAAAACCCAAGCCCCTGTTTGGCAGCGGCAGCAAAAAAATCACCCCCTTCGACATTGCCATGCTCACGCGCCAGCTGGCCACCATGATGAAAGCAGGTGTACCGCTGGTGCAAAGCTTCGACATTGTGGCAGATGGCCTTGAAAATAAAGGCCTGCAGGAGCTGGTGGTAAACATCCGCAACGATATCGCTTCGGGCACCAGCTTTGCGGGGGCTTTGCGCAAGCACCCGAAACACTTTGACAACCTTTACTGCAACCTGGTGGATTCCGGTGAAAAAGCCGGTGCGCTGGAGCAGATGCTGGACCGGATTGCGCTCTATCTTGAAAAAACCGAACTGCTGAAAAAGAAAGTCAAGAAAGCGATGACCTACCCCATTGCGGTTATCGTTGTTGCAATCGTGGTTACCGCGATTCTTCTTGTAAAAGTAGTTCCGCAGTTCGAGAGCCTGTTCCAGGGGTTTGGCGCCGAACTGCCCGTGTTCACCCAGATGGTTGTGCGGCTGTCTGAATGGATGCAGTCCTGGTGGTTTGTGGTGCTGCTGGGCATTGTGGGCACCATTTTCCTGTTCAAGGAAGCCAAACGCCGGTCGCAGAAGTTCTCGGATCTTGTGGACAAATACGTGCTCAAGTTGCCGGTTGTAGGCGAGATTCTGGATAAATCAGCCGTGGCGAAATTTGGCCGGGTTCTGTCCACTACGTTTGCCGCGGGTGTTCCGCTGGTGGATGCGCTGGACTCGGTGGCGGGCGCTACAGGTAATGCGGTTTACCGGGATGCGATTGACCGTATCAAGAACGATGTTTCCAGTGGTACGCAGTTACAGGCTTCCATGCGGCAACAGGATATATTTCCGGTGATGGCTGTGCAGCTGACGGCGATTGGTGAGGAATCCGGTAACCTGGATGAGATGCTGGAGAAGGTGGCCGTGCATTATGAGGCGGTGGTTGATGACATGGTGGATAACCTGACGGCGCTGATGGAGCCGATGATTATGGCGGTGTTGGGGGTGCTTGTAGGTGGGTTGATTATTGCTATGTACCTGCCGATATTTCAGATGGGGCAGGTTGTGGGGTAAGGGTGGCGCACCCCCTCTCCCCCGGCCCCTCTCCCGCGAGGGGAGAGGGGAGGCAACTCCCCAGTCTCGGGCATATGTCTTTAGCCCTCCCCCCCTCGAGGGGGAGGGGTTGGGGAGAGGGGGTTCTTTTTTTTATTTTTTATTCTTTATTTTTTAACTTGAGCTTTTGAATGGCAACACTCGATCTCTTCCTCTCAACCCCCTGGCTTCTGTACCTCGCGGTAGCACTGGTTTCCCTGTGTGTTGGCAGCTTTCTGAATGTGGTGATCCTTCGTTTGCCGAAGATGATGCAGCAGGAATGGCGCTGTCAGTGTGAGGCGTTTCTGGAGATTGCGGAAGACCAGCGCAAGCAGGAACCGCCTGTAACGCTTTCCAGCCCGGCTTCTACCTGCCCTTCCTGCGGCCATAAGATTCGCGCCTGGGAGAATATTCCGGTTATCAGTTACCTGTTTCTTGGTGGCAAGTGTAGCGGGTGCAAGGCGCCGATTTCTGTTCGTTACCCGCTGATTGAGGCGGTAACCGCGATTTTTTCAGTGTTGACGGTTTTTATTATTGGCCCTTCGGCAACCGCCTTGTGGGCGCTGGTTCTGGTGTGGGCGCTGGTGGCGCTTACGGTGATTGATTTTGATACCCAGCTGCTGCCAGACAGCATTACCCTGCCCTTGATGTGGCTTGGGCTGGTGTTGAGTTATTTCGGTTTTCTGGGGGAGTTCACCAGTGCATTCTGGGGCGCGGTGGCCGGTTATCTTTCTTTATGGTCGGTTTACTGGCTGTTTAAGCTGGCCACCGGCAAGGAAGGCATGGGGCACGGTGATTTCAAATTGCTCGCCGCCCTGGGCGCCTGGCTGGGCTGGGAGTTGCTGCCGGCGGTGATTCTGTTGTCGTCGGTTGTAGGTGCGGTTGTGGGTATTGGTTTGATGGTATTCAGGAAACACGGGCGCGAGGTTCCGATTCCGTTCGGGCCTTACCTGGCGGCAGCCGGTTTGCTGTGCCTGTGGTTTGGTGCGGAAATCCAGGGGTTCTGGTTCGGGGTACTGGGGGTTTGACGGGGCAGATGGTTGTTATCGGTTTAACCGGGGGCATTGGTTCCGGCAAATCCACCGTGGCCCGGCAGTTCGGTAGCCTGGGGGTACACTGGGTGGACGCCGACGACGTAGCGCGGGAGGTGGTGGAGCCGGGTACGCCTGCGCTGGCGGAAATTGCAGAGCACTTCGGGCAGGGCATTCTTACCCCTGAAGGTGCGCTTGACCGGGCGCGCCTTCGGCAGATTGTGTTCGAGCAACCCGAGCAGCGCGCCTGGCTTGAGGGATTGCTGCACCCGATTATCCGGGAAGAGCTGATTCGCCAACTGCATCCTGATGACTATAATCTGCCTTATGTTCTGCTGGTGTCGCCCCTGCTGCTGGAAACCGATCAGCATGAACTGGTGGAAAAAGTGATTGTGGTGGATGTTCCTGTGGAGGTTCAGATAGAGCGCACCATGGGCAGAGACAGCAACTCCCGGGAGCAGGTTGAGCGCATTATTGCGGCCCAGATGCCACGGGAACAGCGCCTGCAAAGGGCCAGTGCGGTGATTGATAACAACCAGCCTTCAGACAAGGTTGCGGCTGAGGTTCAGGCATTGCATGACGCATTCATGGTGGACTTTGGTTGACCGTATCCGCTGCAGGAACAGCATCGCACTCACCTGCTGCCTGGCCGTGCCGCTGCTGGTGTTCAGTTCGGCCAGCCATGGTCTCGAGCCGGTGTTCGAGATTGTGGAAGACAGCATTACCGAGAGGCTGAAGCCGGAAAAACTGCCATTGTCGTTTTATACCTTTGAGCCAGGTGAACGCTGGGCTGAGCCCCTGGACTCTTACTGGCTCGATTTCAGTAATTTCATTATGCTCCAGGAGCGTATTCAAGGGCCCAAGGTTCAGTCCCTCGGGCAATGGGCTGACCGGACCCTCTCCGGAGAAATCCATGATTTACCCAGGAACGACAGTTATCTGCGCCTGGGATTTGCCACGGAATCCGAGTACGGCAATCCGGCACAATTTGAGCCGGAGGCGCGCTTTCGGCTGGACATACCCACCACCAAACGCAAACTGCGGCTGGTGATTGAAAGCGAGAGTGATGAGCTGATCCCTCTGGAAGAGCGCCAGCGCGACCGTCAGCTTACCGAGCCGGAGCGGACATCTGGCCAGGCCACGGGTGCCTTCCGCTATCTTTCGCAAATCGGTGATGCCATTAACCTGTCCAACGATATTGGTGCCCGTTTGCACTTCCCGCCGGACGCCTTCTGGAGAGCAACGGCGGAAAGATACTGGAAACTGGACGATGACTGGGGGCTGCGCGCGCAGCAGCGTTTTTACTACTACCACCAGGATGGCTGGGGTGCCCGCAGCTGGCTTAATGTCGGTCGCAGCATTGGTAATGGCTGGCATTTCTGGTCCTCTTCGGAACTGGAGTGGGTTCACCGCGACAGCAAGTTTGTGGCGGCGCATATTTTCACAACCAGCAAGCGGCTCAATAACCGGTCTGTGTTATCCCCCAGGGTCGGAGTGCTGGGTGAGAGCAAGCCGGGCTGGCGCACGACCTCTGCCTTTGCTGATCTCACCTGGCGATACCGTCTGCACAGCGATTGGTTGTTTGCTGAGCTGATACCGGCATTGACCTTCCCCCGGGACGAGAGCTTTAAAGACCGGGGTTCGCTGATTTTCCGCATCGAAATGTACTTTTCCGGTAGCATTAATCCTGACTTCTGACTCCAAAGCCGGAGGAGGCCTGCAAGCGGGACCTTCCGGGAATGTCGGAGGCCATGGATGGCCGGAGTCAAGCGCACATGGATGTGCTTGTAGCGGTTCCCGGAAGGTCCCGCTTGCAGGCCTCAAACTCGGAGTATGAATTTAAAAGCCAATGCCAAGACACCACTCCATCCCCCCCGCCGACGCCCTGACACTTGATCTGATAGCGCTCACCCGTTCATGTTTCAAGGACAAGTTTGGCGTACCACGGCAGCCGGGGCTTACCCGCCACGCGCGGGCCGATCTGCTCATTCAGCCACCTTACGACCGGGAGGATGCATTCCGGGGCCTGGAAACCGCCAGTCATCTGTGGCTGATTTTCCAGTTTCACGAGGCCGTGCGGGCGGAATGGCGGCCAGTGGTGCGGCCGCCGCGCTTGGGGGGCAATCAGAAGATGGGTGTGTTCGCCAGTCGCTCGCCTTTCCGGCCTAACAGCCTGGGGCTGTCCGTGGTGCGAAACCGGGGGCTTGTGCGCAAAGATGGGCAACTGATCCTGCAGATCAGCGACCATGATCTGATTGAAGGCACGCCGATTCTGGATATCAAACCTTACCTGCCATTCGCGGATTCAGTTCCGGAGGCGACTCTGGGCTGGGCGGAAACGGCGCCCACGGAGCGGCTGGAGGTTGTATTTCGGCCGGAAGCGAAGGCCCAGCTTGCCGGCCTTGCGGCGGAGCAATACCCGGAGCTTGAAATGCTGATTACCGACATTGTGAGCTACGACCCCCGCCCCTCCTTTCGCAGAGGCCGGGAGGAGGAGCGCATTTACGGAGCGCACCTTTATGATCTGAATGTTCGCTTCCGGTTTGTGAATGATCATTCACAGAAACGTGTCGAAGTGCTGTCGGTCTGTTAGACTTCGATTGTTCAATTTGTAGCCGACACAGGGAATTTGTGCCTTGCCTTCAAACCGCTTTTTTACGCGCATGGGGATTCGGCCGCTGGCAATGCGGCTGCTCGTATACGTGCTGCTGTTCAGCCTGGTTATCTCGCTGGTAGCTACCGGCGTGCAGATGATCGGCGAGTTTGAGCGTTACAAGTCCGATCTTATGGAAACCCAGAAGCGGGCAGCCGGGCTCGTTTCCGGTGGCATGAGTAACAACATCTGGCTGATGAACTTCAGCGAGGTTGCCAACAGCCTGGATGATATGCGGGCGGTGGAGACTATTCATTACGCCAAGGTTGTCACCTCCACCGGTGAGCAGTTCACCACCGGCACGCACCCGGAAGGCCGGGTTATCTCGCAAACCTTTCCGTTGGTGTTCAACCGCTCCACGCTCCGTGCCCCCGAGGATGTGGGCACACTCACCATTACCTCGTCCATTGAACAGGTCTATTCCGAGCTTCGTGGCAGCGCTCTGATTAACCTGTTGTTCCAGTCGATTGTTGTGATGCTGGGCACCCTGGGGCTGTTGCTGATTGTGCGCTTCACCCTTTCCCGCCATCTGGAAGCCATGGCGGATTACGCCGCGCGGCTGAACCTCGACGCCCTGGTGGACCCGCTGAAGCTAAAGCGCAAACCGCCAAAAACCCCCGATGAGCTTTCAGAGCTGGAGCAGGCGCTGAACAAGATGCGCCTGCAGATTCTGGAAGACACCCGTTCGCTCCGGCAGACCACCCTGCAATCCCAGGGCGAGCGTGACGAGGCCATCCGGGCCAACCGCGCGAAAAACCAGTTTCTGGCCAATGTAAGCCATGAGCTGCGCACGCCCCTGCAGTCGGTTCTCGGTTACGCCAACCTGCTTACCGATACGCCACTGGATCAGGAGCAGCGGGAATACGTACACACCTTGCTCAGCGCCTCAGAAAGCCTTTCTGCCATTATTAACGACCTTCTCGACATTTCCAGCGTGGAGGCCGGGAAGCTTGAGCTTGAAAAGATTCCGTTCGATCTGCGGGAAACCCTGAACGACCTGGTGCACATGCTGGGCGCGCGCGCCCGGGAAAAAGGCCTGGCGCTGGAGCTGCGCATTGACGAGGATCTGCCTTGGGCCCTGCGGGGTGACCCTGTGCGGATTCGCCAGGTATTGCTGAACCTGGTATCCAATGCCATCAAGTTTACGGATTCCGGGCATGTGCTGATCAGTATAGAAGTGCTTGGGCGCCGCGATGAGAAGGTACGCCTGCGCCTGGCGGTGGAAGATACCGGCATCGGGATCAACCCGGAGGATATCCCCCTGGTGTACGAGCCCTATGTACAGCTGGGCCAGAGATTCCAGCGCCAGCTGCCCGGCGCCGGCCTCGGGCTGACAATCTGCCGCCAGCTCGTTAATCTGATGCAGGGTTCTCTGGATGTGGAAAGCCGGCCCGGTGAAGGCTCCACCTTCTGGATTGAATTGACTCTGCCCACAGCACCGGAGAGCACCTCGCGCGTGCGCCCGGATGCACGTATGGTGCAGGGCAAACGGGTTCTGGTGGCGGATTCCTACGAGCTTTCCCGCAAGATTACGCTGGAAATGCTGTCACGCCACGAGGTGCACATAGAAGCGGTCAAATCGGCGGGGGAAGCCCTGACGTGCCTGCGCCTCGCGTTTGACAATACCGAGCCCTTTGATGCGATTATCCTGGACGGTTTTCTGCCCGACATGGACAGTGACCTGCTGTGCCGTCAGATTCGCAGCAACCCCTTGTGGGCCGATATGCGCCTGCTTATCCTCTCGTCCAACCCGCAGCGGGGCGATGCCGAGCATTTCCGCCAGGCGGGGGCCGATGCGTTTCTCAGCAAATCCCTGAGAGAGTCCTGCCTCACACCCATTCTCAACCAGCTTTTTGAGGATGCAAGGAAGGATGAGCGCCGCTTTCTTACCCGGTTCTCACTACAGGCCACCGGCGATACGGAAAAACGCAGAGAACTGACCTCCCGCCGCATGAAAGTGTTGCTGGTGGAAGACAATCCGGTAAACCGGACCCTGACCCGCAGGCTGCTGGAAAAACTGGGCTGCGATGTGATGACCGCCAACGATGGCGAAGCGGCAAGCAGCCTGTGGCAGTGGCATCCGTTTGACCTGGTGTTCATGGACTGCATAATGCCCAGGGTTGACGGCTTTGAGGCGACCCGGCGCCTGCGCGCGTGGGAAGCCTCCCGCAAGCGCAGGCGGGTGCCAGTGGTGGCGCTGACTGCCAGCGCCATGGAAGAAGATGAAGAGCGCTGCCGCCGCGCCGGCATGGATTCCTTTGTTGCCAAGCCGGTTAATATTGAAATGCTGCGGGCGGTACTGGAACAATACGCCCACGGGTTGTCAGACGGAAAACCAAACCCACCTACAAATGAGACTTTGAAAGGCGATTATGAACGTCGAATGCCCTACCTGTAAAAAATCCGTGGAATGGTCAGAGGCCAGTCCCTGGCGACCATTCTGCTCGGAACGCTGTAAACTGATTGATCTTGGCGCCTGGGCCAATGAGGAGTACCGGGTTCCGGCAGAGAATGCATCGCCAGACGACCTTGACCAGGGTGGCGAAACCACGCATCACTGATCTTTAGGGTTCGCCCCCTTTTGTCCTGCTTTGCGGTCACAATCTTACATCGGTCTTACAGGGCTGTAAGTTGTGGTACCCGGAGCAGCCCGTTACCATCTGCACTACCGATTTACACCGCAATCATGAAGGTAAAAGAATGAGAGCATCCCGTATTTCTGTGTTGGTTCTTTCGCTGGCCGCTGCTCCGGCATTTGCCAGCGATCTGGACCTGAGCCTGACCAACGATTCCGTAAAAGGCCAGGTTAACTTTTTCGGCAACAACGACGACCTTCAACTGGGTGCCGGCTATACCTACCATGAAGGCAGCCGCCACATTGGCAATATTGATTTTCACGCTCAGGGCCGCACTGCGCTGGGCAACCTGCCCACAACCGCCGGCATAGGCCTGCGCGGCATTCTCTGGGACGACGACAACATCTGGAACCGCAGGGATGCTGATGGCGGCGCCGTGGGGCTGGGCGGTTTTGCCACCGTGAACATTCCGGAGGTGCCCGGCCTGTCCTTTACCGGCAGCCTGCATTATGCGCCCCGGATTCTGTCGTTTGGTGATTCGGACGATATGACCAGCTTTGAACTGCGCGGCAACTACCGGGTTATCCGCAACGCGGAACTGTTCGTTGGCTACCGCTACCTGAATACCGAGCTGGACTTTCCTACCGAGCCCGATATCAACCTGGACGAAGGCGTTCTGGCGGGCATGAAGATTTTCTTCTGACGCGACCCGTTCTCTGCTGCAGGCGCCTTTCCCGGGCGCCTGTTTCGTTCCCGCCCTACTGTTTCGTGCCCTCCCTCACGCTTTACCGCAACCGGCGCTGCTAGACTTGTTTGCTGTGTTTATCATCGCAGAACCAACAACGCTTTAGCACGGACGGCCAGATATGCGACTGAACCCCGGGTTATTTATCCTGCCCATTTCCTTGCTGGTAGCTGCCTGCGGCACTGGCGATGATGCGATTGACAATGTCCGCAAACAACCCAACAGCTTTGCCGGCGCTAAAAACCCCGTGGATGATTTCACCCCGGGGAGCACGGGTGATTCAGGCAATAATAGCGGACTGGCCGCGAACGAGGTCAGCATCACCCTGGAGGTGCCCGCCAGCCTGGCGCCCGATGGCGAGCCGACGCGGCGAAACCTTCGCATTGTTCAGCCGGATTCCATCCGTGTGTTCAGGACCAATCACAGCCTGCAGGATCTGGGCGAGCCGGCTATCAGTACCCGCAAGGATGAGAGCGGCTCCACCCTGATCCGGTTTGAAAACGGATTGCCCCTGGCACCCGATGTGGTTATTGAGGCGAGATACGGTGCTGGCATCCTGCGGGCGGTGGCCGCTGATGCCGACCGCAACATCAAGATAAACCCCTTTTCGGAATATCTGGTAGCAAACACCATTCCGAGCTACACCGCCAGTGAGTTCCAGCAACTTCTGGACTGCGCCAAGGACACCGAGGCGACTCTGTGCCTCAACAAGTTTGCCTGGTCGGCCCTTGCTGACCAGGTGCACGATTTCGAAATCGACATTCCAGCGGGCGCCAGTATTGCCAGTGCACTGGATGTACTTGCGGCGCGGCCGGATTTTGCCAGCTATGTTGACGCCATGGCGGACTATGCCCTGCTGCAGGAGCAGGCTTCGGGGAACGTTTCCGCAAGCTCGGCCGACTACAACCCGGTTTTTATGGGCCTGGAGCTGGGGCAGACGTTTCTGGAGAGCACTTATGCCGGGGCCGGCCAGTGGGGCGTGCGCATGGCCCGTGCAGAACCCACCGGCACCCAGGACGACCCGGCGTATTTATACCCGGGGCTGACCCTGGCCAGTTTTGATATCTTCGACATCCGGGTAACGTCGCTGGCAACACAGATTCCCTATGATCGCAAAACGCTGACCCATAAACGCGGCAGCCAGGGTTACGAATTCTTTGCACGGGGCCCGGACACCTGGGCCCTCAACACCCATTCAACCTCCCCCGGAGCCGCCACCCTGGACAGCAATACCCGCCTTCTGGCCAGCCGTGCCCTGCTGCAGAGCATTACCGGGTTGAACAGCGCCAGAACCATTGGCTGGACTCGCAACCCCTACTACATGGACGCCTATACCGGAGGCGCGGGCAACTCGGAGACCGGCCCGGACCGGGTGCTGTCGGGTTACTTCAGCGCAGGCAAGGCCATAGAGCTGGAATCGGTGCAGGGCAAGCTCAAGCGCAAGGACGAACTGGAGGCCCACTACCTCTCGGTACTGGAGCTCAACCTGCTGCGGGAGAAGGGGTTTGACACCGGCATTCTGAACGGTCGTAACTACAACACCGTGTACCTGGCCGCGCGGTTTGCCGGGTCTGCAGAACCCATGCAGGTTGAGGCGGGCTCCGGCACCTGGCAAATCAACGGGAATTCAGAAACCGCCACCATCACCCAGGCTCAGGCGTTTACCACAGTGAGCCGCCACGCATCAGGCAGCGTTTCATCCGACAACACCGGCAATCGCTCCGATAGCTGGACACTCTCTCAACGCGCCGCACTGCTGAGCACCGGGAACGAAAATATCGGGCGGCTTAATCTTGATGTGGAGAATTCCGCCGCCCAGTTTGAGCAACCGGACCTGGGCGTGGGCGCCAGCGTGCCAGACGGCTCGCTGCTGGCTTTCAACCTGGCCGGCGCAGCCTCCACCAGTGGCGTGATCGGTGATGGCCTGCTGATTGCCGCTGAGCAGGCCGCCGCGCCAAAACCCGACTCAGGGCGCTACCGTGTTCAGGGCTTTGCAGTGGGCATGAAAGACGGTTTAAACCGGCTGCTACACCTGGGTAACGGCACACTGGAGCTTTCCGGCGCCACCGCAAGCCTCGAAAGCAATACGCTGGAAGTACTGCATGATGTTGACGCCGGCACTGTCTCGGCGCCGGTTTCCGGGCAGTTGATGAGTAGCCTGGCGTACACGGGCAATGGCAACGGGCAGGTGAGTTTCAGTGCCGGCAATCTCTCGCTGAACGGTTTTGTAACGGCGGATGCCAGCCAGTTTTTCCTTGTGTACAGGGATAGCATTAACGGGGAAGAACGGTCCGGCCTGTTGATTGCCACCAAAACCCGGTGAGCCTTCGGCTAACCCTTCGCGTACAACCTGTTATAATCGTGAACACATCGCCAGGGTGCAGGGCCTCACAGGCTCTGGATCATATTGTGACGAGAGGTTTTATGTTTCTGCCAGTACGCTCACTGATGCTGTTTGTTCCGCTGGTCGCCTTTGCCATCGGAGGCGGGCTTTACGTTCCACCGGAATCATCAGCGAGCCATAACAACGACGGCTCAGAGCCTGCTCTGAGCTCGCTGCCCCCCCTGCCCTCCTGGGCCCGCGCCAGCTTGCCCGATTTCTCTGGCTACCGCGATACCACCGAGAAGAAAGCCGCTTTTTTCTCATTTCTGTACCCGCGCATTGTACTTGCCAACTCCCGCATTCTGATCGAACGGGACTACCTGCAAAGCCTGGCGCTCAAAGACAGCCTGTCAAAACAGGAGCTGGCCTGGCTATCAGCGCAGGCCAGGCGTTTACGGGTGGATGCAGAGCCTGGCAGCCCGGAACAGTTCGCCCTGCTGAATAAACGGCTGGATATTATCCCGCCTTCGTTGATACTGGCCCAGGCCGCCAATGAATCAGCCTGGGGCACATCACGCTTTGCCCGGCGCGGTAACAATCTGTTCGGCCAGTGGTGCTTTAGCAATGGCTGCGGCCTGGTGCCTTTGAGCCGCGCTGAAGGTGCCAGCCATGAGGTGGCGTCGTTCCCCTCGCCGTATCATTCCGTTCGGGCCTACATTCAAAACCTGAACAGGCACCCGAGCTATCAGATGTTACGGGACACCCGCATAGATGACAGAGAAGCTGACGACCCCCTCTCCGGGCTTACGCTTGCCCGCGGCCTGGTCAGTTACTCGGAACGCGGCGAAGAGTATGTTGATGAAATCCGCTCGATGATCCGTTACAACAACCTGGAGTTCTATGACACTGCGTTCCAGAGCATCCTGAGCGATCGCAGCCCGTCGCATCTGAAAAGCCTGGCTTCCGCAAGCGCTGAAAATGTTTTGCTTCCCGGCCAGGGCAGTGATGTGTCTGCCGAAGGCTGACTTCCGATTAACCCGATGATAACCTGAGATTTTCCCGCATGCTTGATTTTCTGCCTGCGCCGCTGAAGGGAACCCTGGCGGCCCTGCTGATTGCGCTGAACACCCTTGTACTGTTCCCGTTCCTGATGCTGTTTGCACTGCTCAAACTGCTGCTCCCGATTACCCCGGTGCGCAAGGCCTGTACGGTTGTATTAAATACCATTGCCCGGGTATGGATCGGGTTTAACAACCTGGTGATGGACATTCTGAACAAGGTGGAATGGGACGTGCGCGGCGCAGAAAACCTCAGCCGGCAGCACTGGTATTTTGTAACCTGCAACCATCAAAGCTGGGCCGATATAACGGCTATACAGTACGTACTCAACAGCAGGATTCCATTGCTCAAGTTTTTCCTGAAAAAAGAGCTTATCTGGGTGCCCTTGCTGGGTTTTGCCTGGTGGGCGCTGGATTTTCCTTTTATGCACCGCCATACCAAAGAGCAGATCGCCCGTAAGCCGGAGCTTAAAGGTAAGGACATAGCCGCCACGCAAGCGGCCTGTGAGAAATTCCGTTATACGCCGGTCACCATTTTCAATTTTATGGAAGGCACCCGCTTTACCCCGGAGAAGCACAAGCGCCAGAACTCACCCTACAAGCACCTGCTCAAGCCCCGGGCCGGCGGCACAGCCTTTGTTCTTGGCGCCATGGGGGAAATGCTGCATACCATGCTGGATGTCACGATTGTGTACCCCGGGCAGGACCGGGTGGGAATCTGGGATTATTTCAGCGGGCGCGTGCGGCGAATTGTGATTGATATCCGGGTGCGGGAAATTCCGCCGCAATTCCTGGGCATGGATTATGAAAATAACCGCGAGATCCGGGTAGCGTTCCAGCGCTGGGTGAGTGAGCTCTGGGCGGAAAAAGATGCGCGCATTGAGGCTCTGAAAGCTACAGAAGCCCCAGCTCCCGGGCACGGACAATAGCCTGGGTGCGGGAGCGCACTTCCAGCTTGGCGTTTATACGCCGGGCGTGGGTTTTAACCGTGTGCAGTGAAATGTGCAGTTTGTCTGCGATTTCCTGATTAGACAGCCCTTTGGCGATAAGCTCCAGAACACCCTGCTCGCGCTCGCTCACAGGCTCGGCCAGCGCCGCCGGCAACTTACCCCCGGCTATGCCAAACAACCGGCCCAGCGCCTCCCGGAAACGGGTCTCCGGGAGCTGGCTGTATACTTTGCCAATCAGTTCGGCCAGTTCCAGCTTCAGCTCTGCAAACGGGCTTATGAAATGTTCTTTCTCCGCTTCCCGAACCACCACCGTGAGTATTTTCTGCGCCGCTGGCAGGCCTTTTTCTTCGCTCACAAGTACCGCTTCCAGTAACCGCATGTGGAGGTCCACACCCCAGGGAATGGCGTCGCCGTAACGCTTGCGCGTGGCCAGCAGAGTTTCGCGGGCCCTGACGGTTTCACCCCTGGCAAGATCCAGACGCACCTGCAGGCAGTCAAGCAAACCGGGCATCATGGGAAAGAGCTCCGGCACACAGCCGGCTTCGCGGTATGGCTGCAACCTGGCAAGGGCCTGGGCAACGCTCTCCAGCTGATTCTGGGCCAGCCAGCAGCTGGCTTTCAGCGCCTCAAGGACAGGCACATACAGTGCTTCATCAACCTGCCAGGTGTGCATGGTGCGCTCCGCCCTTCCGATCCACACGAAGGCGTCTTCCAGGCGCCCCCGGGCACGGCACATCAGAACCCGTATGGCCATGGCAAGCAGCAAACCGAGATCGCGGGTTTGCTCCGCATGGCGGCCACAGGTTACCAGCAAGCGATCAGCTTCCGCTTCCCGCCCCTGATGCCAGAGTACGAGCACCAGGTTCAACTGCAGGCGTGTTTCGCCGATGCGGGCGGGGCGGGCCTGTTCCTGTATAACGGTATCCAGGCCGGTTCGCAGCAGTTGTTCTGCATACCGAAGCGCGCCCTTCCCCAGCTCGATCCTGGCGTGGGAATACACCGCCAGTGCTTCCGAACCGGAATCCCCCGCTTCCCTGGCCAGGCGGGAGGCAGCCCGGTTGGCGTCCCTGGCTTCCTGGAAGCGCCCGGAAGCGCACAGGGCACTGGCACGAACCATTTGGGTAACCAGCTGCCCCTGGGGTGAAAATCCGCCGCCGGCCAGGGCACGATCAGCCATTTCGAGGGCCGGCGCCACCTGGCCCTCGCCCCGGAGGATAAAGGCTTTGAGGGCGCAGATTCGCGCTTTATACTCCTGGCAGCGCCCATCAGAACCCGATTCACACATGCCATCGATCAGCGCCCGCGCCTGCCTGAACTGGCCCCCGATAGCATGCACCCAGCTATACACGATTCGCAGTCTCGGGCTGCGCTCGAGCAAAGGCGCCGGAAGGCTTTTACGCAAGCGCAACAGGGAGGCGGTGTCCTGCCCGAGCAGCAGGGCTTCGGAGCCTTCCGACGCAATGCGGATAATTTCTTCTGCTTCCCCGGCCAGCAATGAGTATTTCAGGGCTTCCGGAAACTGGTCCCGGCTACCGAACCATCGGCTCGCCGCAAGCATTCTGTCTGTATAACCCGCCATCACAGGTGTTTTCAGCCACTGCATCAATAATGGATTGAGGCGATACCAACGGCCCCAGCCCGGCATGGTTTTTACCGGCAGGCCTCGTTCACAGGCGTCAGACGGCAACAGGAAGCCGTCCGGTATCAAGGGCTCCAGTGCCAGAAGCAACTCATCCGAGCAGAGCCCAAGTTCCGCGACAGCTCTCAGGGAGCGTAGCTGGCCGGGTGTAAGGCTGCCCAGTACAGACTCTTTCAGAAAGCGCTCTACCCCGGGGGTTTCATGAACCGCATGCCTGTCAGAGCTTTGCAGAATGTCGCGGCGGTAGAGTGCAAGGGGGGTGGGCCAGCCTTCGGTCAGATCGTAGAGATGATCAATCGCCACGCTGGTGAGCTGATGATCGCTCAGAAGGTCGCGAAAGAACTCAAAGGTTTCACTGCGGCTGAACTCGAGCTTGTCCATGCCTATAGCAGTAAACCGGTTCTCCAGTTCCAGCGCATGTGTTTCGCAGGGCAAGGCTTGTCGAGAAAGCATGGCAACAGAATAGTGCGACGGCATATCCGCCACCAACTGCTGCAGAAGGGCTACGACAGCCGGGTTCGTGATGTGATGCAATCCATCCAGGACCAGAACGGAGCGGTCCTCAGCGGGCGTTTTCTTCAAAGCCAGCAGCATGATAGCAAGCGCATCGGAGAAGGTGCTTCCACCCTGCAGACTGCTTTCGCAGGATTCGGGAATATCCAGCGCTACAGACAGCAGGCTGAGAAAACGGGTTGGGGCGTTGTCCTGGGACGTCAGGGGCAGCCACTGTACCTGTTCATCACGCACCCCGGCAGCCTGCAGGCCCATGGCAACCGTGAGGGATTTACCGTAGCCGCAGGGTGCGTCCATAAAAAGCACACCGCGGGGTTTTAAAGCATCGCTGACCAACGCAGCCAGATGAGGACGCATTAACGAGTGTGCGGGCACTGTGGGAGCCTGCAGCCTTTGTTTCAGCATGTCCCGTACGAGCTCACCTCGCTGGAGCCCGCTGTTCGCCGACTGAAATTCGTCATTGGCTGCATAGCTATCAGGGAATGATTTCACACGCTGCCTCAGGTACGCCTTTAGTATGACAAGAAGGTTAAACTAATTGAGGGGCTGGCTGCAAAGTTTTGACGTGAAAGGTATTCATCTTGCGGCAGTTTTTTATCGCGGTAACAAAAACGGCGAGCCAGAGCCCGCCGTTTTTGCACGATCAACACAACCCTTTAACGGGTTCCCGCGCGGCGCAGAGCTGCGGGGGTGTAATCCCTGGACTGGCGCTTAACGCCAAACTGGTAGGGATTGACCTCCTCATTGGTCAGGCCCAGAACCAGGTAGCGGCCAGACAGCAGGTCGTAAAGGGTTTCAACCGCATACCAGGGCACTACCTGATCGTAGAACTGCATGGAATGGGCTTCTGCTACGCGCCATAGCTCGCCACGGCCATCGTAATGGTCGATAACCGAAGCCTGCCAGGTATCCTCATCAACGTAAAAATCACGCTGTGCATAGATGTGGCGCTCGCCCTCTTTCAGGGTGGCCCGCACGTGCCAGACGCGATGCAGCTCGTAACGGGTCAGGTCCTGATTGATATGGCCGGGCTTGATGATTTCATCATAGGTCAGGTCGCGGTCAACCAGCTTGTAGGAGTTGTACGGAATGTACATTTCCTTCTTGCCAATCAGTTCCCAGTTGTAGCGATCCGGAGCACCGTTGAACATATCGAAGTTGTCAGACGTACGCATGCCGTCAGCGGCTGTACCCGGGCCATCGTAGGCCACCTGGGGCGCACGGCGAACGCGACGCTGGCCGGCGTTGTATACCCACGCGCGGCGAGGCTCGCTTACCTGGTCCAGTGTCTCGTGTACCAGCAGCACGTTACCCGCCAGACGGGCCGGTGCGGTGATTGCCTGCTTGAAATAAAACAGCACGTTGGCATCTTTATCGGGGCTGTAGTCTTCCAGGTAGGTTCTCCAGGTCAACTCATCCTGAAACTTTACAATCGAGTAGGCGCCGTTGGGGGTGGGTGTTGCCTGCCCCACGTTACGCTGAACGGACCCCCCGCGATAACGGGTGATGTGGTTCCAGATGATTTCCAGACCATTCTGGGGAATCGGGAACGGCGTCGCACTCTGGTAATTTGCCAGGCCGTTACCATTCTTGATCATTTCGCTTCGGGTGGCGTTTTTGACCGTTTCCTCCATGACATCTTCAGGATACGCAGCGGTACGGTGGGTTTCATAAACCGGCAGCACGTAGTCCGGGTACTGCTTGATCATTGCCACCTGCCCGGGTGACAGCTTGTCTTCGTACTCTGCAACGTTGCTCTGATCAATGGTGAATTTTGGCGTTTCATCAGGAAACGGATTCACATAGATACCGTCATCCTTGTAGCCAGCCGGAGGCGTGGTCAGACCACCGTCCCAGGCCGGAATGGCACCGCCATTACCTGCTTTTTCGGCGCCCATCCGCGTCAGGGAGTCGCCAAGTTTGGCTGCTTCTTCGGCAGAAACCGCGCCCCATGCCTGGCCAGCAAACAGGCTCGCAGCCAATACGCCAGTGGCCAGTAGTTTCTTGTTCAGTTTCATTTAAATTACCTCGTTAAACGAATTCGTGACGGTTCAGAATGAGTAGGAAACGCTGGCACTCACGAAATCCCGGTCAGTCAACTCGTTATACGGCTTGCCACCGAAAAAGTTTGTGTAACCGATTTCACCGGTAATCTTGTTTTGATACACAGCCTCAAGCGACAGACCGATTGCCTTATTACCTTCATTGAAGTTACCGCCGGGCTGCGGGCTATAGCCCTTGACATCATGACTCCAGGCCAGTTGGGGTGACAGGTTGATACCCGCAATGGCGTTCGGGTAATTCCAGACCAGACGGGAGCGATAACCCCAGGAGAAGGATGTTGTGAACCCTTCGTTAGTACAGTAGCTGGCGTTGATGTTTACGCCCGCTGCACAAACGTCAACAATATTGCCACTCCCATCGTCTGTGGGAAGCGTACCCACACCAAATGTGCCGGAGCGACCGTAGCGGGCTTCATCAAGACCCGGCAAATCGTGAACGTAGGTGGCACCAAACTCAGTGATGAGAGAGACGCGGCTCGCGCCCATTACCTGATCGAAGAATTTGATCAGGGTAAACTGGGCCTGGGAAACACCAAACCGGTCGTACCCCGAAACTCTCGAACCGGGAACCAGCGTGCCCAACTCCTCGGTGCGCTGCTGCTCCAGCTTACTGACGATACTGCCATCAATGGGATTACGAAGCTGGATACCACCGTAGATAAGTTCGAAGGCGTTCCACTGCAAGGGCATTTTGTCGCGATAGGAGTACTCTGCACCCAGCGACCAGCCTCCCGGGGTATTGGTGTTGATGCTTATGCCATACAGATTAATGTTTTCCGGATACTCGATAAAGTATGACGGGAAAGGACCGCTGCTGTCCTTGATGGTACCGCTTACATAGGGCAGGCGGCTGTTGTACTTGATGTAATAAAAGCCAAGCTCGGAATCATTCAGTGCCGGCACATACCAGCGCATGGCCACACCAAACTGGTCTTTCGAATCTGCCTCCACATCACCCAGGCGCGGCGCCACAAAGCCCTGGGCCAGGGCCTGGGAATCAGGCAACTGACCGGCAAGCAGAACCGGGCCGCAACCGTCTGACGCAAAGTCATTGGTGGAGAAGAAAGTGCCGCAATCATCGGGGCGCACAGGTGCCCAGTCTGTCTGAACAAAGGTCTCCAGCGTGACGTTCTCTGTTACGCCCGCCGACATGTAGAACATTTCAACCGGCAACAGCGCGTCTTTCAGCTCTGAGCCGGGCGCCCGGAAGGCGGGAACGTCGATAGGGTTAATGGTATTGATACCGCCCTGGATAAAGGTGCTCTCACCCCAGCTGAGCACCTGCTTGCCGTAACGGACGCTCAGAGGTACAGCCCCAAGGTACCAGTCAGAAAACACGTAAGCGTCCAGTATTTCACCGCCGGATGCGTTGTCTTTTGCTTCGCTGTTCAGTTCGCGTTGCTGGCCGACATAATCCGTTGCACGGCCCTCGTCTTTCAGCTCGAAATCGTACCAGTAACGACCACGAAGCAGGCCGCCCACCCGGGTCAGGTAATCTCCATTCATGTCATAATTCAGGAACAACTCACTGTTACCTTTGACGATTTTGGAGTAAGTATCACCCTTATCGAAGTTAAGGTTACCGTCGTCGTAGTTGTTCGTGGAGGCGCCTACAGTTGTATTTGCGTACTGGGGACCAAGGTTGCCCTGGGCAATAAGGCGCTTGTCGCGATCCGAAACCCGCCAGCCAGCCCCTGCCGAAAGCGTGGTGTTGAACTGGGCTTCCACATCCCCAACATAGAAAGAGTAAGCGGATGCCTGGCTGGAAAATCCGGCTGCAACGGCCACGGCAAGCGGTAATTTTGACCAACGCTGCCATTGGTGTGTTTTTCTTGTCATTGGAAGGCTACTCCATTGTTGTTCTGAGTCGCTGCTCTGATTATTGGTATTCACGAAGTATTGGAGGCTTCATGCACAGTGCTCGTGATGTAAGCACTATAGCTAACGCTGTCCAGTGCTTTGATCAGTCAAAAGTATGATTTTGCTCCCATGGCCGCTCACCACCCATTCACAACCCCGATCGGCGCCGGGTTTACTCGCACAGATTCACTATAGACAAGAATCCGGAATGCAACCACTTTGCTTTCGATGGTTTTTTTGCGGTTTTCAAGGCTTGTGGGGGGCTTCCAGATATTCCTGTGACTGCATTTCCAGAAGGCGGGATTCGGTGCGCTCGAACTCAAAACTCAGGCGCCCGCCCGAATAGAGTTTGGTAATGGGAGCGGCGGCGGAAATAATGACTTTCACGTTGCGGTCGTAGAACTCATCGATCATGTTTACAAAACGGCGGGACTGATCGTCTTTGTCCCCGCCCAGCACGGGAACATTGCTGATGATAATGGCGTGGAACTGGCGCGCCATTTCAATGTAGTCGTTCTGGCTGCGAGGGCCATCGCACACATCCTTGAAATCGAACCAGACCACATCATCAGCATGGGCCTGGGCCGGAATCTTGCGACCGTTTATTTCCATGGTCTTGCTGTGCTTGCCGGCCTCAACCGCCAGGGCATCAAAACTCCGGCGCAGGCTGGCATCTGCCTCGTCACCCAGCGGCGAATGGTAGAGTTCGGCCTGCTCCAGAGTCCGCAGACGGTAATCAACCCCACCGTCGACGTTCACCACGTCAGTGTACTTTTTTACCAACGCTATGGCTGGCAGAAAGCGCGCCCGCTGCAGCCCGTCCTTGTACAGGCCATCGGGGGCAATGTTGGAGGTGCACACCAGGGTAACGCCGCGCTTGAACAAGCCATCCATGAGGGTTGCCAGAATCATGGCATCACCGATATCGGATACAAAAAACTCGTCAAAACAGATAACCCGGGCTTCAGCGGCAAATTTTTTCGCCACCAGATCCAGCGGATTTTTTTCACCCTTGAGTGCTCTGAGTTCCTTGTGAACACGCTGCATAAAGCGGTGAAAGTGCACCCGCATTTTGCGTTTGAACGGCAACGACTCAAAAAAGGTGTCCATCAGGTAGGTTTTACCGCGACCCACACCACCCCAGAAGTACAGGCCTTTAACGGGCTCTTCCCTGCCTTTTTTCAACTTGCGCCGCAATTTGGTGATTGCTTTACCGCGTTCGCTTTCCGCCTCTACCAGTTTATCGTAGAGTGACTGGAGTCGCTTGACGGCATCGGCCTGGGCAGGGTCTTTGTGAAACTCCGGGCGCTTGAGGTCTTCCTGGTAACGCTGCCAGGGTGTCTGGTTAGCAGTGGTTTCAGAAGGCGTGGACGCTGTCATCAGAAAATCCCGGTGTCTGGTCGTTGATTTTGGGCGGCGTATTATTACGTATTCGCGGTTTTTTCGCCACGCCGGGGGCCATTCGGGCAATACGACGATTGGCGCAGCACACAGGCATGGGCTGACAAGGCTGCGGGGGTTATACTGGCTTACAGGAATTGGTTCTTTTTTCAGGCAACAGGACGATACTGCATATGACAAACCTGATTCTGGCAGCGATTGCCGCATTGATTGTTGGCATTGTCATCGGAGCCTTGATTGGCCGCTCGGGGCAGGGTTCTTCGCTGCGGCAACGTCGCGCGGAACAGCAGGCTGAGGAAGTGCGCAACGAATACCTGCGCTACCAGGCTCAGGTGAATGAGCATTTTATGGAGTCGGCCCATCTGCTGCGCCGGTTTAACGATGCTTATCGGGATGTAAACCAGCATATGGCGCGCGGGGCGAACCGCTTGTGCAATGATGAAGAGTGGATGGCCGAGCTGGCTGAGGAAACTTCCCGCAAGCGGCTAGAAGAGGTTAGCGAGGACGGCGTTGAGCCACCGCGGGATTATGCACCCAAGACCTCCGGAACTTTGTCTGAAGACTTCGGGCTCAAGAAGGGCGACAGAGCGGCTGATGCCTGATTGTTTGTGGGCCTGGAGTCAGGGGTAAACAGGACTGATCAGACACTCGTACGCGACTTTCAAACCGGATTATCGCAGTCGATGAAACGGTGCTTGATTCCGAATTCTTTCTCGAGTGCCACTCCCAGTGCTTTTACGCCGTATCGCTCTGTTGCGTGATGGCCGGCGGCGTAATAGTGGATACCGCACTCTCTCGCCGTATGGGTGGTCGGTTCAGAGATCTCGCCACTGATGTAGGCGTCGAGACCGGCGTCAACAGCCGTGTTGATATATCCTTGAGCGGCACCTGTGCACCACCCTACCCGTTTGATTGCGGCTTTGCCGTCGCCAACTCGCAGTGGGTCGCGGTGGAGTGCTCTGGCAATGTGTAGCCCGAACTTTTCGGGAGACATGGCTTCCGGTAGCTCACCTTCCCACACCAGACCGCTTAGCGGACGAGGGTTCTTGATGCCGAGGATATCCGCTAGCTGTCGGTTGTTACCGTGTTCCGGGTGATCATCCAGCGGCAAATGATAGGCAACCAGGTTGATGTCGTTATCCAGCAGGCGCTTCAGGCGTTCGCGTTTCATGCCCCGGATGCTCTGGTCTTCGCCTTTCCAGAAGTAGCCGTGGTGAACGATTACCATATCGGCGTTTGCGGCGATTGCGGCTTCGATTAATTCACGTGAAGCGGTTACGCCGGTGACAATGGTGTTTATGTCGCTTTTGCCTTCCACTTGCAGGCCGTTGGGGCAGTAGTCCTGGAATTCTCCAGGCTGCAGCCACTCGTTGAGTTTGGCAAGAACACTATCACTCGTGACCATGTTTATCCCCCATTCGCTATATCACTAAATGTCGATGAGCGGAGCGCGAAGGGGGCTTCCGGGAATGTCGTAGGCCAAGGATGGCCGGAGACAAGCGCACATGGACGTGCTCGTAGCGGTTCCCGGAAGCCCCCTTCGCGCTCCGCTCTATGCCCGATATCGCAGGCTAGGCGCAGGACTGGAGCCCTGAAATCAACGCATCATTCTGCTCTGGGGTGCCGATGGTAATTCTCAAAAACTCGCTGATTCTCGGCTTGTTGAAGTGGCGGACAATAATGCCCTGCTCCCTCAGACCCCTGGACAGGCTTTCGCCGGATTTCTCTTTGTGGCGGGCGAAAACGAAGTTGGCTTTCGAGGGCAGAACCTCAAAGTTCAGACCCTCCAGGCTCCTGGTCATACGCTCCCGCTCGGAAATAACACCCTCGCAGGACTTCCGGAACCAATCGTGATCTTCATAGGCCGCTTTGGCACCAGCCAATGCCAACCTGTCCAGAGGATAGCTGTTGAAACTGTTTTTGACGCGATTCAAAGCTTCAATCAGATCCGGATTACCAATGGCGAAGCCAACCCGCAGCCCTGCCAGTGAGCGGGCCTTGGAAAGCGTCTGGCAAACCAGGAGATTGGGGTACTTGTCTACCAGTGTTATGGCAGTTTCACCACCGAAGTCAATGTAGGCTTCGTCAACAACAACAACCCGCTCCGGATTAGTCTGAAGAATGGTTTCTACGTGTTCAAGACCAAGGTAACAACCCGTTGGCGCATTGGGATTTGGGAAGATGATGCCACCGTTGGGCTGCCTGTAGTCTTCGGGATTGATTTCGAAGCTGTCTGTGAGGGGTACGGTTTTGCCTTCGATGTTATAGAGGCCGCAGTACACCGGGTAAAAGCTGTAGGTTACATCCGGGAACAGGATGGGCTGGCCGTGCTGGAACAGAGCGTAAAATATGTGGGCCAGTACTTCGTCGGAGCCGTTGCCGAGGAAGACTTGTTCGGGCTTTATGTTGTGGTAGCCGGCGATGGTTTGGCGCAGGCTTTCGCCTTCCGGGTCCGGATAGAGGCGCAGGCTGTCATTGAGTTCGGCTTGTATGGCTTCTATGACTTTTGGTGAGGGGCCATAGGGGTTTTCGTTGGTGTTCAGTTTTACCAGGTTGGCCATTTTTGGTTGTTCGCCTGGTACGTAGGGGACCAGATTTTTTACCGCCGGGCTCCAGAACTTGCTCATCTTTTTTGCTCCGAGGAGACGGCAGCTGGGGCGGGGTGTCGTCCGGGAAACGCTACGAGCACATCCATGTGCGCTTGTTTCGGGCCATCCCTGGCCCTCTACATTCCCGGACGACACTCCGCCCCAACTGCCTGCAGGCTACGGTGATATATTCTTAGCTTCCGGTTAAAACCCCATATGAGGTACAAAAACCAGAACTAACCATGCACAAACTGACTGTAAGACTAATCGTTTTTAACCCGATACTCAGCGGAGCGTGCGTGGGCAGTCAACCCCTCACCTCTCGCCAAAACCGAAGCGACCCGCCCCATCCGGTCAGCACCTTTGGCGCTGAAACCGATGATCGATGAGCGCTTCTGGAAGTCGTAAACACCCAACGGCGAAGAGAACCGGGCCGTGCCGCTGGTGGGCAGCACGTGGTTCGGGCCGGCGCAGTAGTCGCCCAGAGCTTCGGCTGTGTACCTACCCATGAAGATGGCGCCGGCGTGGCGGATTTCTTGCAGCAGGGTTTCCGGATCTTCCACGGACAGCTCCAGGTGTTCGGGCGCTATCCGGTTGGATACCTTTGCTGCTTCGCTGAGGTCTGCAACCTGTATGAGAGCCGCGCGGTCGGCCATGGACGTGCGGATAATGTCGGCGCGCTCCATGGTGGGCAGCAGTTTGTTGATGCTCGCCTCTACCGCATCGAGGAAGCCTGCATCCGGGCTGATGAGGATGGACTGGGCTTGCTCGTCGTGTTCGGCCTGGGAGAACAGGTCCATGGCGATCCAGTCGGGATCGGTTTTGCCGTCGCAGATCACGAGTATCTCCGAGGGCCCGGCGATCATGTCGATGCCTACGGTGCCAAACACTTCCCGTTTTGCGGTGGCTACAAAAATATTGCCAGGGCCTACGATTTTATCCACAGCCGGGATGGTTTCCGTACCATAGGCCAGCGCGCCAACGGCCTGGGCTCCACCTACCGTGAATACCCGATCAACGCCTGCAATGGCTGCGGCGGCCAGCACCAGATCATTCACTACGCCATCCGGAGTGGGAACCACCATGATGACCTCACTCACACCAGCCACTTTCGCAGGAATGGCGTTCATCAGAACAGACGATGGATAAGCAGCTTTGCCACCCGGCACATACAGCCCCGCCCGATCCAGAGGCGTCACCTTCTGCCCCAGCACCGTGCCGTCTTCATCTTTGTACTGCCAGGACTTCTGGTTCTGACGCTCGTGATAATCCCGAACCCGATCCGCAGCCTGCTCCAGCGCCACGCGCTGATCCTGAGGAATGGCTTCCAGAGCCTGCTGCAGGCGACTCTGACTCATTTCCAGCTCTGCAACACTGCCAACATTCAGCCGGTCGAATTTCTCAGTGAATTCCAGAACCGCCTGATCACCACGGGTTTTCACCTCATGCAGGATACGACGCACCGACTCGTTCACCTGATGATCAACACTGTCATCCCATGCCAGCAGCGCGGCCAGTTCACTGTCGAAGTCACTTTGGGAAGCGTTCAACCTTTTGATGTTCAGGGTCATTGCTTAAATCCTGCTTTGGATTATAGATTTACTATTTAGACGCTGTACGTGGCTACTCCCGGGCCCGTGGAAGTGTTCACGAAGAGCTTTCAAACACCAACTGCTACATACGCAAGAGTTAACGCTCAAAGCTCTTCCTGCACAATGTTCAACTTAACCCTAGCGGCGCTTATCCACAGCAGCCGCCATCTTCTCAATGATGGGGTTAATCTGCTGATGTTTCATCTTCATGGACGCACGGTTCACCACCAACCGGGTACTGATATTATCAATCAGCTCCCGCGCCTCCAGGCCATTGGCTTTCAGGGTATTCCCGGTATCCACAATATCAACGATCTCGTCGGCCAACCCGAGAATCGGCGCCAGCTCCATCGCACCATAAAGCTTGATGATATCGGCCTGCCGGCCCTGGGCTGCGTAATAACGACGGGCGATATCCACGAACTTGGTTGCCACCCGGATGCGCCCGGCAGGCGGGGTCTTCCCCTTGGGGCCCGCCGTCATCAAACGGCAGCGGGAAATGTTCAGATCCAGGGGTTCATAGAGCCCATCACCGCCATGCTCCATCAGCACGTCTTTACCGGTTACGCCCAGATCGGCACCACCGTACTGCACATAGGTGGGCACATCGGTGGCGCGGATAACAAGCACCCGCACATTCGGGTCCGTGGTGGAAAACACCAGTTTGCGGGATTTTTTGATATCGTCAATCAGCTCAATGCCGGCTTCCGCCAGCAATGGCAGGGTTTCTTCCAGGATTCGCCCCTTCGACAAAGCGATGGTAATGGAATCTGTCATGGGTCTTTGCGGTTCCCCGTTTGTGTCTGTCACGCCGGCAGGCGGCGGATGCTGGCGCCGAGCAGCTGCAGTTTTTCTTCAATACACTCGTAACCACGGTCGATGTGATAAATGCGGTCGACAATGGTATCGCCTTCGGCCATCAGGCCGGCGATAACCAGGCTGGCGGAGGCCCGCAGGTCGGTGGCCATAACCGGCGCGCCGGTCAGGTGATCAACCCCTTTGATAATGGCGGCATTGCCTTCCAGCGTAATATCCGCGCCCATGCGGATCAGCTCCTGCAAGTGCATGAAGCGGTTTTCGAATACGGTTTCGACGATGGTGCCTGTACCCTCTGCTACCGCGTTCATGGCCGCAAACTGGGCCTGCATATCGGTCGGGAATGCCGGGTACGGTGCTGTGCGCAGGTTGACGGCTTTCGGGCGCTGGCCTTTCATGTCCAGCTCAATCCAGTCGGGGCCGGAGGTTATATGGGCGCCGGCTTCTTCCAGCTTGAGCAACACGGCATCCAGAAGGTCCGCACGGGTGTCTTTCAGCTTCACCCGCCCCCCGGTTGCAGCGGCAGCCACCAGGTAGGTACCGGTTTCGATACGGTCTGGGAGTACGTCGTAGTGGCAGCCGTGCAGGCGCTCAACGCCTTCAATTTCGATGGTTGCACTGCCGTGCCCGGTAATCTTTGCCCCCATGGCGATCAGGCATTCGGCCAGATCCACCACTTCCGGTTCGCGGGCTGCGTTTTCCAGAATGGTTTTGCCTTCAGCCAGGGTTGCTGCCATTAACAGGTTTTCGGTACCCGTTACCGTTACCGTATCCATAAAGATGTGGGCGCCTTTCAGGCGGCCGTTGGTTTTGGCCTTGATGTAGCCATTTTCCACTTTGATATCCGCGCCCATCTGCTCAAGGCCCTGGATATGAAGGTTTACTGGCCGGCTACCGATCGCACAGCCTCCGGGCAGGGACACTTCGGCTTCGCCAAAATGCGCCACAAGAGGGCCCAGCACCAGAATGGAGGCGCGCATGGTTTTAACCAGTTCGTAGGGCGCGTGAAAGTGCTTGATGGTGTTGGCGTGTATTTCCACGCTCATTTTCTCATCAACCATCAGCTCCACGCCCATGCGGCCCAGCAGCTCGATCATGGTGGTCACGTCATGCAGGTGCGGCAGGTTGCCAACCGTCACGGGCTCATCCGCCAGCAGGGTTGCGGCAAGAATGGGCAGCGCGGCGTTTTTTGCACCGGAAATACGGATTTCGCCGTCCAGGGGTTTGCGGCCCCGGATCAAAAGTTTGTCCACAATAATAATCCTGTCGTGTGGGAGCAGTTCAGCCCTGGCGCGCAGCCCATTCAGCCGGTGTAAAGGCTTTGGGGTGAAGGGCGTGAATGGTGCCATCCATGATTTTCTCGAACAGCGCCTTGTTAATCAGCTGCTGCCGCTTAATGGTCGACAGGCCTTCAAAAACGTCACCTATGGCTACCACCATATAATGATTACCGTCGATCTGTACCTGCACTTCGCAATCGGGCAGTGCTTCTTTGACCAGTTCGGTGACTTGGGCGGCATCCATAATAAATCCTCGGGTATTTTGTAAATCAGGGGCGGGATTGTAACCAATCCTCGAGATTGCTCAAAGCGGCAAGGGAAACGAGCCGTTCCGGCGCGCCTTTAAATGTCAGGGAAACGCCCTGTTTTTCTGCCAGCCGGCTCCAACAAAGGAGCATGGACAAAATGACGCTGTGCGTTGTGGACAAGCCTGCAAGATCCACTGTCAGGCTGTCACCGGCGGTCCTGATCAGCCGTTCACCCTCTGCGCGCAAGGGAACGACATTGTGGGCATCGATTGCACCGGAGACGGACAACACGCCCGCCTCCAGCTGCGCCCGGGGAGTTTCAGTGTTCATGATTTATTTAGTTCATCTTCCAGATTGAGGGATTTCACAGCGTCGCTCCACCCGTCAATCACCGCCTGGATCTGCCCGCGGTTGGCTTCCATTTCCTGGGCAAAGCGGTCCCGGAAGGACAGACCTATATTCACACCTTCAACAATTATGTTTTCCATCATCCAGTCACTGTCTTCCTTGCGGTACATGGAATAGGTGACGGAATGGCGGTTGCCCGTTGCGGTAATCACTTCCATGGTTACGGAGGCGCGGTTGTCATCCCGGGGATTTATCGTGGCATCGTTAACCCTGATGGTGAAATCGTCGGCGCTGACCAACGCCTGGGCGTAGCTGTCAAACAGGCTGCGCTTGAACCTGACCACAAACTCGTCCCGCTGTTCAGGGGTTGTCTGGCGGGCATAGCGGCCCATGACCCGGGCTGCAATGCGGCGAAAGTCGACGAAACCTTCCAGGGCCTCGTCCATTTTCCGGTAGAAGGCCTCCGGATCACGCTCATACAGCCCACGCTCGGCATTGAGCCTGTCTACCAGCCGCTGGGTATTATCATCAACGTACCGTTGCAGGTCTTCTGCCTCGCCCGCCTGAACGGAGGTCACGCTCAGGGCCATTACTACCAGAGCAAGAAACAATCGCTGCGTTAATGCGCTCATCTGGCTTCTCCTGTTCCGTTTGCCGCTGGCTTACTTGCCAGAAGCGAAATTACTGATCAGCCGCTCGATGTTCATGGCGGACTGGGTGGAATAGAAGGTATCGCCCGGTTTCAGGGATTCCATTTCTCCACCAATGGATATATCAATATACTGCTCACCCAGCAGGCCGGATGTACGTATCACTGCGGCGCTGTCTGCGGGTATGTTGTCCACGTCGGAATGAATTGACATGGCAACACGGGCCTGAAAGGTTTCCTTGTTCAGGCGGATGGAATCAATGCTGCCTATGGTGACACCGGCCATGGACACCCTGCCACGGGGAGTAAGCCCCCCGGTATCGTTAAAATCCGCATAAACAACGTAGGTGCTCTCGGCGGATTTTGGCGACAGCCCGCTTACCTGCAGCGCCAGAAACAGCAGCGCAGCCAACCCGGCAAGCATAAACAGGCCAACTGTAATATCCGTCGTTCTTTGGTTCATTTCCGGCTCCCGGTATTATTTCGCCAATCGTTAATCAGAAGTTGCCGAACATTACGGCAGTCAACACAAAATCCAGCCCCAGTACAGCCAGCGAAGAATACACCACTGTTTTTGTGGTGGCCGAGCTGATGCCTGCAGAGGTAGGGACACAGTCATAACCCTGATAAACCGCGATCCAGGCACAGACAAAACCGAAGACCACGCTCTTGATTACGCCGTTTATCACGTCGTCCCGGAAATCCACGGAGGCCTGCATATTGCCCCAGTAGGAACCTTCAAAAACCCCGAGCCATTCCACGCCTACCAGCATACCGCCCCAGATACCCACCATGGAAAAGATAACAGCCAGCACCGGCATGGCTATAAAGCCGGCCCAGAGCCTGGGGGCAATAACCCGGCGCAGGGGGTCCACACCCATCATTTCCATGCTGGAGAGCTGCTCGGTTGCCTTCATCAGGCCAATTTCGGCAGTCAAAGCCGAGCCTGCACGCCCGGCAAACAGCAGTGCGGTCACAACGGGCCCAAGCTCGCGCACCAGAGTCAGGGCGATCATCTGCCCGATAGCGGCCTCGGAGCCAAAATCACTGAGAATGGTGTAGCCCTGAAGGCCCAGAACCATGCCAATGAACAACCCGGAAACCACGATAATCGCCAGCGATAGTACACCAACCGAGTACAGCTGCTTCATTAACAGAGGGAAACCGGTTACCGGGCGCGGAACACCGGACAGCACACCCGCCAGGAAGCGACCGGCGCGGCCGAAGGACAGAACCAGATCTATCCCGGTGCGCCCGAGGGAGGCAATTCTGTCGATCATGAGGCGTCTCCCGCAAGCCCGAAGTCCTCGCCGGCCCTGGAGGACGGATAATGGAATGGCACAGGCCCATCCGGGAGCCCCTGCAGAAACTGCTGTACCTGCTCGGAAGGATGATCCTGCAATTCGGCGGGCGTACCCGTGCCGATCACTTTGCCGTCTGCGATGATGCAGGCGTAATGGCAGATGCTCAGGGATTCTTTAACATCGTGGGACACCAGAACACTGGTCAGCCCCATGGAACTGTTGAGGTCACGAATCAGTTTCACCAGCACACCCATGCCTATCGGGTCCTGCCCGGCAAAGGGCTCATCGTACATGATCAGTTCCGGGTCCAGCGCAATACTGCGGGCCAGGGCGACACGCCGGTTCATGCCGCCGGAAAGCTCCGATGGCATCAGTTTGCGGGCGCCACGCAGCCCAACAGCCTCGAGTTTCATCAGCACGATGTCACGAATCATGTCTTCCGGCAGTTTGGTGTGCACTCGCATGGGGAAAGCAACGTTCTCGTAGACGCTCAGATCAGTAAACAGAGCACCACTCTGGAACAGCATGCCCATTTTTTCCCGCAGGGAATAAAGCTCCTTGCGGCGCAGATTCGGAACTGAATGGCCATCCACCAGTATACTGCCGGAGTCCGGCTTCAGCTGGCCACCAATCAGCCGCAGTAACGTGGTTTTCCCGCTGCCACTGGGCCCCATGACGGCGGTAATTTTCCCGCGGGGAATATCCATGGTGACACCGTTAAAAATACGGCGCCCGGAACGGGAAAATACAACATCCTTCAACGAAATGTACGAGCGCAAACCCATAGTCCTTACCTTTAAGCCCACAGCCTCAAGCTTTCATCGTCTGGCACTTGGCTTCCAGAGAGCGGCTACATTATGCCAAGGAGCCCTGAAGCTCAATCAAAGGTTCCCAAAATGAATTGATAGCAATGATCAGTTTCAACGATCACTGTGCTTAACTTGCCGTAACCAGACTGCTGTGCTGGCGGGAAATGATATACTCCCCTCACCTGATGGCAATCCCGTCTTTTTACACAGCAATCTACAGCGAGAAAACAGGCTCTCTGCCCAATGACTGAACACAAAGCATACGACTTCCAAACCTCCGCTCTTCAGGCCATTCGCATTGAACGTGACGCAATCAGTGCCCTGGAAGGCCGTATCGACCATCATTTCATACGTGCCTGTGAGGTTATCATGGCATGCAAGGGCCGGGTTGTAGTAACCGGCATGGGAAAATCCGGGCACATAGGCCACAAAATTGCCGCCACACTTGCCAGTACCGGAACCCCCTCCTTTTTTGTTCACCCGGGGGAAGCCAGCCATGGCGATATGGGCATGATCACCAGCCAGGATGTGGTTATTGCGATTTCGAACAGCGGCAACACCAGCGAGGTGGTCACCATTCTGCCCCTTATAAAACGCATGGGTGCACCGCTGATCAGTATGACCGGCAATCCCGCGTCCACACTGGCAAAAGAAGCCACGGCCAATCTCGATGTGAGCGTTGAAACCGAGGCCTGCCCGCTGGGCCTTGCACCCACCTCGAGCACCACGGCAACTCTGGTTATGGGTGACGCCCTGGCAGTGGCCCTGCTGGAAGCCCGGGGCTTCAGCGCAGAAGACTTTGCATTTTCCCATCCCGGCGGCAGCCTGGGGCGCAGGTTGCTGCTGCGGGTCTCGGATATCATGCATACCGGTGAGCGCATCCCCATTGTAAATGAAGATACGCCCCTCAGTGGTGCTCTGCTGGAGATATCACGCAAGGGGCTGGGTATGACCACGGTGGTGGACGCCAGTGGCACCATGACCGGCATTTTCACAGACGGTGACCTGCGCCGCACCATGGACAAGTCCATTGATGTGCACAACACCCCCATAAGGGATGTCATGACCCGCAATGGCCGATCCATTCAACCGGACCAGCTGGCAGCAGAAGCCCTCAACGTGATGGAAGGCCTAAAAATCAGCGCACTTCCGGTGGTTGATCATAACAACGCCCTGGTTGGCGCCATCAACATGCATGATCTGCTTCGCGCCGGAGTGATATAAGGTGCGGTCCAGGGTGCGATACACGGGGTGACAGGAAGAATGATCTTATGGCGGATGTAAAGGCCGGGTTACGCAGCCCTTTGGCAGATACCTGGCCAGAAGCGTTGCTGGCAAAAGCCGCACGCATCAAACTCGTGGCCCTGGATGTCGACGGCATTATGAGCGATGGCAAAATCTACTTCAGCGCCCTGGGTGATGAACTGAAAGGCTTCAATATTCTGGACGGGCTTGGGCTGAAGCAGATTATGGCAGCGGGAATCACCGTGGCGGTCATTACCGGGCGCAATTCGCCGCTGACTGAAAAACGCATGAAAGACCTTAAAATCCCGCATCTGATGCAAGGGCGGGAAGACAAGAAAGTTGCCCTCCAGGAACTGGTCAGCACACTGGGTGTTGCGCCGGACGCCATTGCCTACATGGGCGATGATCTGCCCGACTTACCCGCCATTCGCTACGCAGGCCTCGGGGTTACGGTTCCCAACGGATACTGGCTGGTGCACAAGCATGCTGATTACTGCACACGGGCCAGCGGCGGCGCCGGCGCGGTGCGCGAGCTGTGCGACCTGCTGCTGACCGCCGGCGGCCACCTGAACGCCACGCTGATGCCCTACCTGGAGCCATGACCATGGCGGAAAGTACAAAAAGCAGCTGGGTATCGACGCTGACGCTTACAAACAAACCCCGGGTTCGCATGCTGGCACTGGCTGTTACTGTCGCCGCCACCCTGTTCCTGCTGTGGCAGAGCAACGAGCCGGCCGTTACCAGTTACAGCGATGCCAGGCAACTGCGGGGGGATGCAGAGCCGGACGGCTTTGTAGTCAATGGCCGCTACACGTCTTACGATGAAAACGGCCAGCGCAAGATTGTTTTTACCAGCCCGCGCATCGAACAGTTCGAAGAAGGCAATATTGCCAATATGCAATCACCCCGGGCAGAACTGTTCAGCGACACCGGCGAGGGGCCGTGGATTCTCAATGCCGAGAACGGCAGCCTGCAACAGGATGACGACCTGCTTTACCTCACCGGTAATGTCCGGGTGGTGCGAACCATTGGTGAACGGGAAGCAACGCTGAAGACCGAAAGCCTGACCCTCGACAACAACAAGGGTACGGTATACACCGATGACCGGGTGGAAATTACCGACAGTGTTGGTACAACCCGGGCAAAGGGCATGAAAGCGTGGATCGACGACCGCATTCTGGAACTTAACTCCCAGGTGGAAGGACGCTATGAAACCGTCAGATAACATGATTCCCAGGATACTGGCCCTGATTCTGGCTGCCGGCTCCGGCGGCCAGGCTCTGGCTTTTGATCTGGACTCCGACATACCCATAACGGTCGGCGCCGACAGCGCTCGCCTGGACGACGGCCAGGGCATTGCCACCTATACAGGTTCGGTAGAACTGGTGCAGGGGAAAACGCGGCTGACGGCAGACAAGGTGGTTCTGTACCGGAGCGCCGACGGCCTCAGCCGCATTGAAGCCACCGGCTCCCCTGCCCACTATCAACAGCCGGTTACCAGCGGCGAAGGTGAGACCGATGCCAAAGCCCGGAATATTACCTGGTCGGCAACGGACAAACAGCTCACCTTTGAACGGGACGCGGTGATTGAGCAGAATGGTAACGTGTTCCGCGGCGATATCATTCATTACGACACCGAACAACGGGTGGTTACGGCGGAAGGCGGCAAAGATACCGGTGACGGCACAGGCCGGGTGGAAATGGTTATCCAGCCCCGTGGCACCTCCTCCAAATAACAGCTGATTACAGCACACAGGAATCCGATGGCAGTTCTCAGAGCGAGCAACCTGGCGAAAAGCTACAAGCAGAAAAAAGTGGTTATTGATGTCTCGCTGGAAATCCGCAGTGGTGAAATCGTCGGCCTGCTCGGGCCAAACGGGGCCGGCAAAACAACCTGCTTTTACATGATTGTAGGGCTGGTCAATGCAGATAACGGCCGCGTAACCATCGACAGCCAGGACATCACGTCGCTTCCCATGCATGGCCGCGCCCGCAAAGGCATAGGTTACCTGCCGCAGGAAGCCTCTGTGTTCCGCAAGCTCTCGGTGCGGGATAACATCATGGCGATTCTGGAAACCCGCAAGAACCTGAGCCGTGCGGAGCGCCTGAAAAAACTCGAGCAACTGCTGGAAGAGTTTCACATTACCCACATAAGGGACAGCATGGGCATGGCGCTCTCCGGCGGTGAACGGCGGCGGGTGGAAATAGCCCGGGCCCTGGCGATGGAGCCGGCTTTTATTCTGCTGGACGAGCCGTTTGCCGGCGTAGATCCTATTTCTGTCAGTGATATCAAACAGATTATCCGCCATCTGCGGGACAAGGGCATTGGCGTGCTGATTACCGATCACAACGTACGCGAAACCCTGGATATCTGCGAGAACGCCTACATCGTATCCGGCGGGCACATTATCGCGTCCGGGAAGCCGGAACTCATTCTTGCCAACCAGCAGGTCAAAGAGGTGTATCTTGGCAATGAGTTTCACATGTAACCACTCGCCACAGCCGGTTTTCGAGCCGCCCGGCTACCCGCGCGATTGTTTTGCTGACCCGGAGCAAGTAAACTCGGCAAAGAACTTGCTAGGCTATTTCTGATTGTCAGCAAGTAGCCGGCATATAAAGATTTTTTGGCCGACGCAAGCAACTCAAAGCAGGTATGAATGACGGATCCTGAGCGATGGTTATGAAAGCCTCATTACAATTAAAGCTGGGTCAGAGCCTGACAATGACGCCCCAGCTGCAACAGGCGATCAGGCTTCTGCAGTTATCGACCCTCGACCTTCAACAGGAAATCCAGGAGGCGCTCGACTCCAACCCTCTGCTGGAAACTGCCGAGGACGACCAGGCAGAATCGGCAACACCAGACGCCGAGCAGAATCAGGACACTGCGCCAGACGAGACCTCTGCAGATACAGACGCGGATTCTTCTGCTGCCGACTGGGACGAAAATGAAAACGGCCCGGACTGGCAGTCTGAAAACGAAATTCCCGACACTCTGCCTGACGATCTGCCGGTTGATACCGCCTGGGAAGACGTTTACCAGTCTGCCCCGGCTCCTGCCACGCGCAACGACGACGAAAGCGATCACGATTTCGAGACCCGCAATTCGCCCAGCGAAACCCTGCGTGATCATCTCGAATGGCAACTGAACCTCACCCCCCTGAGCGAACGTGACCAGGCCATTGCCCACGCGTTGCTGGATGCCGTGGATGAGCGTGGCTACCTGACCAGCCCCGTTGAAGACATCTACGCCGGGCTGGCAGACGATTCTGATGAAGACCCCCTGGAACTGGATGAAGTAGAGGCCGTGTTGCGGCGGTTACAGCATTTTGATCCGCCCGGGGTGTTTGCCCGGGACCTTCAGGATTGCCTGCTGATCCAGCTCAACCAGCTGCCGCCGGAAACCCCCTGGCTGGCGCAGGCCCGGCTTGTTATTACCCACTACATAAACCTGCTGGGCAATCGTGATTATGCCCAGCTGTTGCGCCGCAGCCGCCTGAAAGAGGACCAGCTCCGGCATGTGCTTGCGCTGATTACCGGGCTCAACCCGCAACCGGGCGATATCATTGATCGCACCGAACCGGATTACGTGATACCCGACGTGATCGTGCGCAAACATAATGGCCGCTGGCGTGTGGAGCTCAACCCGGAAATTGCCCCGCGCATTCGCGTCAATGCCAGCTATGCTTCATTAATAAGGCGGGCCGACAGCAGCGCTGACAACACCTATTTACGGGACCAGCTTCAGGAAGCCAAGTGGTTTATCAAGAGTCTGCAGAGCCGCAATGAGACACTGCTGAAGGTTGCAACCCGTATTGTGGAATACCAGCAGGGTTTTCTTGACCACGGGGAAGAGGCGATGAAGCCGTTGATTCTCTCGGACATTGCGCAGCTTGTGGAAATGCACGAATCCACCATTTCCCGTGTAACCACGCAGAAATACATGCACACACCCAGGGGCATTTTTGAGCTGAAGTACTTTTTCTCCAGCCATGTAAGCACCGACGAAGGCGGCGAATGCTCCTCAACGGCTATCCGCGCCATGATCAAAAAACTGGTGGCGGCAGAAACGCCCAGAAAGCCATTGAGTGACAGCAAGATTGCGGCCATGCTGGGGGAACAGGGAATCAAAGTGGCGCGGCGCACGGTTGCAAAATACCGCGAGGCGATGCACATTCCGCCCTCGAACGAGCGTAAGCGCCTGGTTTGAAACACAGGCTGTTCAGCTATACATGAAATTCGCGGGCGCAGTCATGCGTCAGCACTCAGGCCGGCTGATGCAGCCGGAACGGATGACAACAGGAGACGTCTATGCAACTCAACATTTCAGGCCATCACGTAGAACTGACTCCCGCCCTGAAGGACTATGTGTCCGAAAAATTCGAGAGACTGGAACGGCACTTCGACCACATCAGTAACTGTCAGGTCACTCTGGAAGTGGATAAAGTTCGTCAGATCGCGGATGCTACACTTCACGTGGTGGGTGGTGAGATTCACGCAAAGGCGGAAAATGAAGACATGTACGCGGCTATCGATGGCCTCGTGGACAAGCTTGACCGACAGATCATCAAGCATAAAGAGAAGAATGTGGACAGGATGCAGGGAAACATCGCCCGCTAGGCGACTGTTTTCAGGCATGTCATCTAATCAGGCTGCGGCACGGGCGACGTGTCGCAGCTTTTTTAACGGAAGCACGGTCGATTCATGAGCGACACAACCCTGACAATAGACAACATCCTTGCACCGGAACTCACGCTGTGCAAGGTGCCAGCGTCAAGCAAAAAGCGGGCTCTGGAGTTCATTGCCGAGCAGATCCGGGAGCATTACCAGACTGTCAGCGAAAACCAGATCTTCAATAACCTGATTGCACGGGAGCGGCTCGGCAGCACCGGAATCGGCCAGGGAATTGCTATTCCACACTGTCGCCTGGAAGGGCTTGTACGGGTTATTGGCGTACTGATGACGCTGGAAGAGGCGGTAGAGTTCGACGCGATAGACAATCAGCCGGTGGATCTGATATTTGCACTTGTTGTCCCGAAAGAAGCCACCAGTGAGCACCTTGAGTTACTGAGCCAGCTGGCTGAAAAATTCAACGAACGTTCGTTCTGCGACCGCCTCCGGCAGTGCGAGGATGCGCAAGCGCTTTACCGAAGTATGACCGCCGCAAGCGGCTGACACCCACTCTGGCAACAGGCTGTTTCACCATGAAGCTGATCATCGTCAGTGGCCGGTCCGGATCCGGCAAGAGTACCGCCCTTCACGTACTGGAAGACCTGGGGTTTTACTGCATTGATAACCTGCCTATCGGGCTTCTGTTCCCCCTGACGCGGGAGGCGGCTGACCAGAGTGCGCCGGGGCGGCTCGACAAGATGGCGGTGAGCATAGATGCCCGTAACCTGTCTGCCGAACTGGCCAATTTTGAAGAAATATACCGCAAGCTGCGAAAGGCAGATATCCAGGTGGAAATCATTTATCTGGATGCCGACGAGCAGTCACTGCTGCAGAGATTTCACGCTACGCGCCGCAAACATCCGCTCAGTAACAGCAAAACCTCACTCAGGGAGGCCATCGCCAGCGAGAAAGATCTGTTGGAACCACTGTCCAAGCTGGCTGATCTGTACATCAACACCAAAGGGCTGTCGATGTACGAGCTTCGGGATATGGTGAAGCAGCGTATTGCCGGCCGCAAGGATCAGGAGCTGGCGCTTCTGTTCCAGTCGTTCGGCTTCAAGCATGGCGTGCCGCTGGATTCCGATTTTGTATTCGATGTGCGCTGCCTGCCCAACCCCTACTGGGATACCAGCCTGCGGAAGTTTACCGGCACAGACCAGCCGGTTATCGAGTTTCTCGAAAAAGAGCCGGCAAGCCGCAGAATGGTGAATGACCTTATCGCCTTTCTGGAAACCTGGATCCCCTCGTTTGCCGACAGTAACCGCAGCTACATGACGATCTCCATTGGCTGCACTGGCGGCCAGCACCGCTCAGTCTATGTATGCGAACAGCTGGGCAAGCATTTTGGCAAGCAAAGCAGCAACGTTCAGGTTCGCCATAGCGAATTGCCACATTTACAGGCCCGGAAAGAGATCTGACCTGCCGTGATACGACGCCCCATTGTTATTGTTAACAAGCTTGGCCTGCACGCCCGGGCTACGGCAAAGCTGGTTGCCACCGCTTCGGAGTACGACAGCTCGGTAAAAGTCCGCAGCAAAGGCCGTGAAGTGGATGCCAAGAACATCATGCAGGTTATGATGCTCGCCGCCAGCAAGGGTACTGAAGTGGAGCTTGTGGCTGATGGGCCGGATGAACAAGAGGCTATCGAAGCCCTCGCCGCCCTGATCAACGATTATTTCGGCGAAGGCGAATAGGCATTCAGCCCTCAGCGCGTTTTTACCGCACGCTCTTTCAACTCATTCTCACGTGCGCCGGCTAACTCCGTTATAATACGGCAGTTTTCTGACTGCAGGTGATTCATGTCCGATATGCCGGAAAAAAGCCAGGCCCGCCAACGCTTACGCTCACTGAGTGAAGCGCTGGACACGGGTGCGCTGAAGCAGGTTTCCCGTATTCTCAACGGCGGCCTCAGCCCCAGTGATATTGCCCACCTGCTTGAATCCTCGCCACCACGCCAGCGTGCCCTGCTCTGGAACCTGGTGGACAAACAGCTGGAAGGCGATGTTCTCCAGTACCTCAACGAGGACATCCGGGCCGAATACCTGAGCCGGCTGAACGCTCAGGAACTGGCCGATATCGTCGAGGACTTTGAATCCGACGATCTTGCCGACCTTCTGCAGCAGCTGCCGGACAAGGTGATCCAGGAAGTTCTGGACGCCATGGACGAGCAGGACCGGCAGCGGGTTGAAGAGGTTCTGTCCTATCCGGAGGACACAGCCGGTGGCCTGATGAACACGGACACCATTACTGTGCGCCCGGAGATCAGCATTGATGTGGTGTTGCGCTATCTGCGCCGGCACCGTGCGCTGCCGCCGATGACAGACAGCCTGATTGTGGTGAACCGGCGCGACGAGTTTATCGGCATGTTGCCGATAACCAAGATGCTCGTCTCCAACCAGGCGGCAACGGTCAGGGAAGTTATGGATACCGACATCGAGCCGGTACCGGTTGCCCTCTCCGACACCAAGGTGGCCACCCTGTTTGAGCGCTACGACCTGATTTCCGCGCCGGTGGTAAATGAGGAGGGCCGCCTGCTCGGGCGCATCACCATCGATGACGTGGTGGATGTGATCCGGGAAGATGCAGACCACTCGTTAATGAGTATGGCGGGCCTTGATGACGACGAGGATACCTTTGCCCCGGTCTGGAAGACCACCCGACGCCGGGCGATCTGGCTTGGTGTGAACCTTCTCACGGCTTTCACGGCTTCGGCCGTCATTGGTCTGTTTGAGGACACCATAGCCAAGGTGGTTGCCCTGGCCGTGCTCATGCCCATTGTGGCCAGCATGGGTGGTATCGCCGGCAGCCAGACCCTTACGCTGGTTATCCGGGGTATGGCCGTGGGGCAGATCACCGGCGCCAATGTGGGCTGGCTGCTGAACCGGGAGTTTCTCTCGGGTATTCTCAACGGCATACTCTGGGCCGCCGTTGTAGCGGCAGCAGCCATGGCCTGGTTTCAGGACGTTTTGATAGGTGCAATCATTGCAGCGGCCCTGATCATCAATCTGGTTGCCGCAGCCCTGGCCGGCACGGTACTGCCGTTATTCCTGAAATCCCGTAATATCGACCCGGCCCTGGCGGGCAGCGTTATACTGACAACCGTTACTGATGTGGTTGGCTTTATGTCATTCCTTGGCCTTGCCACTATTTTTTACGCCTGAACCCAACATTCCGGATGTATTCATGATCGACAGCAATCAAGACGAGGCCCCGGAATACGCCGGGCCAAGCAAATCCCAACTGAAGCGGGAAATGCACGCGCTTCAGGATATCGGCAAGAGCATGCTGGAGCTGAGCAACGAGCAGCTGGACACACTCACCATAAGCGACACCCTGAGAAGCGCCATTGAGGAATCCCGCAGAATCCGGCAGAACGAAGCCAAACGCCGGCATCTTCAATATATCGGCAAGATTCTCCGGCAGGAAGAGGACCCGCAAGCCCTGAAGCGAGCTATTGAGGCCTTCGACTCAGGCAGCGAGGAACATACCCGCCGCCACCACCTGGCTGAACGCTGGCGTGACCGCATGATAGAGGAAGGCGATTCGGTAGCCGGTGAATTTTACTCGTATTGCCCCGGTGCAGACATTCAGCATTTGCGTAATCTTGTGCGAAATGCCCGCAAGGATGTGGATAAACAGAAAAATACCGGGCAGGCCCGCAAGCTGTTCCGCTACCTGCGGGAGTGCATTGATGAAGCGGAAGCCTGACCGCGATCCCGCAATCCGGGCGACCGGCTAATTTCCGTTATCAAACACCTTGCGCAGATCCACTTTCGGATCATCCCAGGTGCCGCTGACGGTGTAGCTGGCGCTGGTGAGTTTGCTCAGGGGGTCGCCAAGCACCTTGTCCAGCACAAAGAGGGCGCCGCCGATGGGGGCACTCGCTCCCATCAGCAAAGCGGCCAGTGGCAGGTTCTGTGTCAGTGGCAGAACAACCACCAGACGCATATCCAGAACCTCACTCACCAGATGGGTGCTGCCGCTGATCTTGAAAGCACCTGAAGGCCCCACCACCTGAAGTTCCGGGTCCATTGTCAACAAGCCATCATCAAGATGCGCCTTGCCGGAGATCGCATCGAAGGCAACGCCGCGCTCATAAAGATCTGAAAAGTCCAGCTTGAGCCGGCGCCAGAGGGTGTCGGCGTTGAGCAGGTTGAAAATACGGAATATCTGTGCGCTGTTGTTGCGCTCCAGAATCACCCCGTCGTCCAGCCGGAGGCTGACGTCGCCATCCAGGCTTGCCAGTTCGAACTCGTCAGGGCGCCCGGGCCAGTCCAGTTGAAACTCAATGCTGGTTTGCTTGTTGGACAACGGAATCTCCGTACCCCAGAGATCACCCAGGTCTGCCAGTGCACCACCATTCACCGAACCGGAAAACCGGGTGGTTTCCCTGTTGTTCACAACGCTCCAGGTCATATCCCCCAGCAGCGTAAGTGTTTTCAGGCGCCCTTCTATACCGGTGATATTGAGCTTCTGGTGTTCTGGCCGCAGATGGAACGACCAGCGCCCCAGGCTGTCGTCATTCAGTTGCAGGTCCGATATCGTGATATCCACGTCTGGCCAGCTCGCCATATCCATGGCGCGGAAGGCTTCAAGCTGCTGCTCTATGGTTAGCAGGTCAGGCGCATCACTGCCGCCGTTTTCATCGCGCATCAGGCGCAATACCTCGAAATCGGCTGTTACAAGGTCGCCGTCATCGGGCAGGACAAGCCGGCCCACAGCACGCTCCGAGCGAGTCGTTACCACCCAGCGATCGCCAAGATCAAGGGCCTCAAGATCGATATTCGTCAGGGTCTGCCCGCCCAGATAGAGCTCCTCGAAGGTCATCTCCACCCCGGTATCCTTTCGCAGCAGATCAAAGATTGCGCGATTTTCCCAGGTAGCGGAAATCCCCAGGCCGGCTTCATTCCGGGTATCCAGTTCTGCGACCAGCGGGGCAGCCTCGCCTGCTTCTTTGGCGAAGGGTCCCGGCCAGTCAATGGTTAGTCCCTCCAGGCTGGAGCTGATGACGATTCCGGACGCGCCTTCTGCTCCGACATCCAGCTGAGCCGCATAGTCAACCTTACCCTTGAGCCCGAACCAGCTCTGGTCGGAGCCGCCGCCGCTTTCCTCCTGTTGCGCAGGGATAATGTCAGCCTGTCGAAACGCATCCGGTATGTGCAAAGTGCCGGTTTGCCGGATTCGGAAGGTGTCTGCACTGGCGGACTGATCCGGGGAGGGCTGGCTGAACGCCACTGTCACAGGTTCCCCCAGAAATACAGCCTCCAGAGGGGGGCCGGAAAACCCACTGCGCGAATGGTAAGTCAGGGCACCGGAAATACTGTGCCACCGCAAGCCGGCTTCGGGGTACTCTACTGATCCGTTCGTGGTACGGACACCGATCTCCACCACGGACGCATCCATATTCTGCAGTGGCAGGTCCAGCGCAAGATCGAGCTGGTAATCGCCGCCGTAGGTCAGGCGGGCGGCTTCGGGCCCCGCCATACCCCCAAACGGACTGTTATCCATCCAGTAAGCTATGGAAGAAGCCGGCACAGGCGCCGATACGTCTACATGTACGAGTGCCCCCTCGTCGCCGGGGGTCACGGTAACCACACTTGGGTCAAGCGACAGCCCCCCGGTCGTTCCGGCCTCCAGCGATACGCGCGTATCACCATTGTGAATCGCAACGCGCCCGCGCGCATCGGTTACCTCCGGCCACTGGTCATCGTAGCGCACCCGTGCGTTCTCAAACTCGTACCACATGGAGGACACAAAGGAGCCAGCCGCCACACCTTCACCGATCGGGCCATGGCCATAATACACACCGGATGGAACCCGGGCTTCGGTGATTGCCGTGGTCAACCAGTCGTAAAGATCTGCATCCACAATCTTTCGGGGAACGAAGGCGGCCAGCATGGAGGCCTCACCATTGGCTACCGCGACGCGGAGGCCAAGGTTGTCTTCACCCTGCTGGTCCAGTTTCAGGTCAAAGGCGCCCTCCAGGCGCGTGCCCTCACCGTAGCTCAGGTGTATGTCGTCGGCATAAACCCGGGTAACATCATCCTCCAGACGCCAGGCCACCGTGGCCGAGAGTTCCGGAAACGACCACTCACTGCTGAACAGTTCCGGGAATGACAGGGTGACCGGCCGCAAACCGTTGCGGGCACGAACATAGCCGGCATTCTGGTCCACGTATATGAACCCGTAGACGCCATCTGCTGCAGGCGCCCCGGCATGGGCGGCGGCACCGACATCCCGGAGCCGGCCGGAGAACTCAAACGTGTTTTCCCCGCTTCCCGGAATGCGGACTGTTACATCGTCGAGAAAACCCGTTGGCCGATAGTCTTCGAGCGCATCACCGGCGACGGCTGGCAAAAGCGGTAGCGTGCCGGCCAGGCGCCTTAAAGGGCGCAGTGGCATGGCATCGGCCGTCAGGGTGATGCCTTCCGGCCCGGGGACCAGTTTCAGACTGAATGGCGACACTTCATCCCCGTCCCAGGTCCAGGCGAGCTGTTTGAGATGCCACTCACCAATCGTCTCCCGGGCTTTATCAGGCTTTCCGTCTGTGCCTGCCATCTCCTGCGCTTCCATCACCGAGCGGTGACGACGCCAGCCGAATCGTGCACTGATATCCTCCAGTGGCGCCAGGGACTCACCGTCAACACCCAGCTGCAGGTACGGCGTCCTCAAGGTTCCACTGACCTGCTGTAAAATGCCTTCGCGGAAGGTGAGCCAGGCTTCGCCGCCCAGATCAAAGCCTTCAACCCGGATGTCCCGCCACTGGTACTCATCAATCAGCCCGTCAAACAGTCGCCCGGAATCCACATCCAGGTAGAGCTGGCCACTGAAATCGCCCCGGAAGAACCGTTTTCCCACCAGTACGAAGCTGGCAAGCTGCTGGGTGGTGGCGGATTGCATGGCGCGCCCCGAGGCCCTGAACAGGCCTTTCCGGTAAACCAGATCAAGCTGGGGAATATCGATGTGACGAAGCTGGCCCTGGTTATCCCGGATTCCAAGATTTACGCGGGTCACCTTGATGTAGGGGTCGGACAGCCATTTGCCGGCCAGGTCCAGCCAGTGCCGGAGGCGATTATTGAGGGGCTCGGGAAACTCCGCACCCCGAACAGTCACATCACCACTGCTCTTCTGGTTCAGCGTGAGCTCGAGTCCGTCGCCCTCGAAATCTGCAAACACAATCCTGAAACGCATCAGCGATGCCAGGGCATCGAAGCGGATGGTCAGATGCTGCAGGCTCAACACCTGCACCCCGGAATCCGGGTTGGTTATTTCTATATCCTGCGCAGTGAAGGAGGGATCCAGCCAGAACCAGCGGGACGAAAGGCTGCCAATGTGCACGTCGTGCCCCAGGCGGGTGGAGAGCTCACGGGCGAGGTCATCCCGGAAGGCATCCACGTTCTGGGTAAGTTGCCGGCCAATGCCGGCATACAGCGCAAACAGCACCAGAACAATGAGAAGCAGCCACCACACGGTGCTGGTAAACCACGCCATCAAGCGCACAGGCGGGTTCGCCCGGCGCTTGTCCGGCAAAGGTGAATGGCGTTCGGAGGCGGGCATCCGGCGCGTCTCTCTGTATCAGGCCGGGGGCCGGCGAGTCGCCCCGGAGTCAGAGCAGAACAACATCGTACTGCTCCTGGCTGTAGAACGGCTCTACCTGGAACCGGATGGTTTTGGCGATAAAGGTCTCCAGATCCGCAACATTGTCGGCTTCTTCGTCCAGGAGGCGATCAACCACACTCTGGGAAGCCATAACCAGATAGCTTTCTGCGTCGTAAGCCCGGTTGATGCGCAGGATTTCCCGGAAAATCTCGAAGCACACGGTTTCGCTGGTTTTCAGGAAGCCTCTGCCATCGCATATGGGGCACGGCTCGCACAGCACCTGGCCCAGGCTCTCGGTGGTGCGCTTGCGGGTCATTTCAACCAGCCCCAGTTCGGACACGCCGGTAATCTTGGTTTTGGCGTGATCCCGCTCGAGCATTTTTTCCAGCATACGGTGCACCTGGCGCTGGTGCTCGGGGTCTTCCATGTCGATAAAGTCGATGATGATGATGCCACCCAGATTACGCAGGCGCAGTTGCCGGCTTATGGCACGGGCCGCTTCCAGGTTGGTCTTGAAAATCGTTTCTTCAAGATTGCGGTGGCCCACAAAGGCACCGGTGTTGATGTCGATGGTGGTCATGGCCTCGGTCTGATCAATGATCACATAACCACCGGACTTGAGCTGAACCTTTCGGCTGAGCGCCTTCTGGATCTCGTCTTCTACCGAGTAAAGATCAAAAATTGGCCGCTCACCCGGGTAGTATTCCACCTTGTCGGCAAATTCAGTCACGAACTCGTTGACAAACTCCATGACCCGCTGGTGGCTTTCGCGGCTGTCGATGCGCACCTTCTCGGTTTGTGGCCGGATCAGATCACGGATGGTGCGGATAAACAGTGGCAGATCCTTGTATACGGCTGCCGGTGCCTCCACCTTTTCAATGCGCTCTTGTATGGACTGGCTGAGATGGTGCAGATAATTCATATCCCCCATCAGTTCTTCCGGCGACGCAGCCTCGGCCGCCGTGCGAATTATATAGCCGCCCTGCACTTCAGGATGCGCCGCGGCACCTTCCTCCACGAGACTTTTCAGGCGGGTGCGTTCCGCTTCATCCTCAATGCGCTGGGAAATACCCACATGGCTGACCTCCGGCATAAAGACCAGATAGCGGGACGGAATGGAAAGCTGGGTTGTAAGGCGGGCGCCCTTGGTGCCGATAGGATCCTTGGTGACCTGCACCACCAGGGACTGGCCTTCACGCAGCAGGGTACGTATATCCGGCACGGTTTTTGGCCCTTCAGCCGGCTCGGTTGCGCCCGCATGGCTGGAAACCACATCGGAGGCATGAATAAAGGCAGCCCTTTCCAGGCCTATATCCACAAAGGCTGCTTCCATGCCCGGAAGCACCCGAACAACCTTGCCTTTGTAGATATTACCGACAATACCTTTACGGCTGGCGCGTTCTATATAGGCTTCCTGCAGCATACCGTTCTCGACCAGCGCAACCCGGGTTTCAACCGGTGTTACGTTGATCAGAATTTCTTCGCTCATGATTGGCTCTCCCGACTACTCGGCCAGTGTTTCCATACAGGGCAGCCGGCCTCAGCCAGCAGGGTAGCTGTTTCCTGCAACGGCAGGCCGACAACCGCACTGTAGCTCCCTTTCAGTTCCTTCACAAAAATACCACCAAGACCCTGGATTCCATAACTCCCGGCCTTGTCCATGGGTTCTCCTGATGCCACATAAGCCGCGATCTCCTGCTTCGTCAGCCCACGGAAGGTGACTTCGGTGGTGACCAGCCGGGACTCGCAGTGACTGCCCCGGGCCAGTGCAACCGCTGTCATTACCTGGTGTGTTGTGCCGGAGAGGGCACCGAGAGTCGCCATGGCCTCCTTGCCATCAACCGGCTTGCCCAGAATGACCCCGTTCAGCACAACTGAGGTATCTGAGCCCAGGACCAGATCGCCGGCAAAAGCTGCCGCCACCGCCAGAGCTTTCTCCCGCGCCAGGCGCTCAACATAGGCTGCGGGCCGCTCTGCTGTGCGCGGAGTCTCGTCAATGTGTGCTGGCTGAACCGAAAAAGGAACGCCGATCTGCGCCAGCAGCTCTGAGCGACGGGGCGATGCAGAGGCAAGAATAATGGCCGCCATGGCTACCCCAGCTTCCGGTTGATGTTGTCCATCAATATGGAGAACACGGGCCATATCAGGGCGCTGGTCAGTGCCGGCCACAGGTAGCTGAAACCGGCATCCTCGCCTCCGAACATCTGTTTGATAAAGTGCACCAGCATCTGATTGATACCCAGCAGCAGAAAGACCATCAGGCACTGTTGCGGCAAGGGATACATGCGCAGGCGCTGGTGTACCGTGAGCACCAGGAAGGCAATAACCCCCATGGCCAGAGCGTTCACGCCCAGGGGCGTTGCCTCAAGCACATCCAGCAGAAGCCCCAGGCACCATGCGAGCAGGACGCCGAACTGCGCCGGGGCCCGGAAGGTCCAGTAGAATACCACCAGCCCGAGCCACTCAGGCCGGAACTCGAACCAGCCTACGGGGAACAGGGAGATGCTCAGCACCAGCGATACGATCACTGAGAGCACAAATACCGGGTAACTGATTACAGACAGCATCAGCCTTGCGCCTCCTGCGACGAATCAGTGGCGGGGGGCTGTTGTTCCGGTTGCGGTTGCCGCTGATCGGCACCGGGTTCGGCGTGGGGCCCGTTTTCCGGCGGGAAAACCACCAGTACAAGGCGGCTCTGGTTAAGCTCTGCCTTGGGCCGGGCCCGTATGGATACAAATGGTTCGCCGGGCTCCTTGTTGATCAGGCTGACTTCCGCAACCGGGTAACCCCTTGGAAAGCGCCCGGCAAGGCCGGAGCTCACCAGCAAATCCCCCTCGCGAATGTCCGCCGTATCCGGCACGTGTACGAGATCGAGTGTTCCGGAATCGCCGGTGCCAAGCAGAATCGCCCGGAGCCCGTTACGCACCACTTCAACCGGCACAGCGTGGCTGCTATCGGAGACGAGCAGTACACGGGAGGTTACCTGGCTGGTCTGCACTACCTGGCCCATCAGGCCATGGGCATCCAGTATCGCCTGCCCTGGCTGCACGCCGTCACTGCGACCTTTGTTGATGATGATTTCATGGGAATAGGGGTCCGGCGATACGCCCACCACCTCACTGACAATAACCCGGTCATCAAGAAGCTCGGATGAGTTCATCAGGCGACGGAGTTCGTTGTTTTCAGAGGCCAGGGCAGCATACTTGAGAGCCCTGCGCTCGAGGATGAGCAGCCGGGCTTTCAGGTCTTCATTTTCCTGTTTCAGGTCTTCGCGGGTGGTAAACAGGCCCGATACCCAGTCGCTGAACTCGTAGGGGGCGTTGCCCAGCCAGTAAACTGGTGTGAGAACAGTTGCCAGGGTGCTGCGAACCGGGGTAACACGCTCAAACTGCTGATCGGCAACGATCAACCCCAACGATACGATAATAACAAGCAAAAGCCGGAGGCCTGGCACCTGCCCCTGGACAAAAATGGTTTTAATGGCGATCCCTCCCCAAAGGATTATCCCTCCTGGGAGAACATTCCGATGCCACCCCGGTCAATAACTTCCAGCGCCTTGCCGCCGCCGCGGGCAACACAGGTCAGCGGATCCTCGGCAATGATCACCGGCAGGCCGGTTTCTTCACTGATCAGTTTGTCGAGACCGCGCAGCAATGCACCCCCACCGGTCAGCACTATGCCACGCTCGGCAATATCCGATGCCAGCTCGGGCGGCGACTGCTCCAGTGCGCTTTTTACCGTTTGTACGATCTGCGCCAGTGATTCCTGGAGTGCGTCCAGGATTTCTTCGCTGTTAAGAGTGAAAGCACGGGGCACGCCTTCGGCCAGGTTACGACCGCGTACATCGATTTCGAGAATTTCGAGACCTTCGTAGGCGCAGCCAATTTCATGCTTGATACGCTCGGCAGTGGTGTCGCCAATCAGGCTGCCGTAGTTGCGGCGCACGTAGGTGACGATGGCTTCATCAAACTTGTCACCACCTACTCGCACAGAGTCTGCATAGACAATTCCATTCAGGGATATAATGGCAATTTCGGAGGTACCGCCACCAATGTCCACAATCATGGAGCCGCTGGCTTCTTCCACTGGCAGGCCGGCACCGATGGCGGCGGCCATGGGTTCTTCAATGAGGAACACTTCGCGGGCACCGGCCCCTAAAGCCGATTCGCGAATGGCCTTGCGCTCTACCTGGGTCGATTTGCTGGGCACGCATACCAGAACCCGGGGGCTGGGGGTGATGAAGCTGTTTTCATGCACTTTGTGAATAAAGTGCTGAAGCATTTTTTCGGTAACCACAAAATCGGCGATTACGCCGTCTTTCATGGGGCGAATGGCGGTAATATTCCCCGGGGTACGGCCCAGCATGCGCTTGGCCTCGGAGCCAACAGCAGCCACCATCTTCTGGGAGTTACTGGTACGAATGGCTACGACGGAAGGCTCGTTCAGCACAATTCCGCGGTCACGCACAAAAATAAGGGTGTTGGCGGTGCCCAGGTCAATGGACAGGTCGCTGGAGAATAAGCCTCGGAGTCTTTTAATCAACATTCGTGTAGTTTCAACCTGAAAGTTGCGGTTGCGGAAAGATGCGGCAACTTTAGCAGTGAGCACCCCGGCAGGCAAGGCAGCATCGGGCCTTGCGCCTTGTTATTCTCGCATTTTCCCGACCGGTTGGCCTCTCCCGCCTGTGTTCTAATCTGTTACTATACCTGGCTTGTTTTTTTGCCGGAGTGCAAGGCCATTCGGGGAAGGCTTTTCCAAACACGCTATGATCACATCCATGTGCGCTTGTTTCGGGCCATCCATGGCCCTCTACAGTTTTGAAAAGCCTTCCCCGAACGGCCCCATAACTCGGTGCAACACTCTTTTGCAGAGAGTGTCCTTTATATTACCGACATTTCATTTATCTGGGAGGCAATTTGTGTCCATTTCCCGTGAAGACATAGAAAAAGTCGCTGTTCTTGCCCGCATCCGCGTGGACGAAGCGCAGATATCGGCACTGGAAAGCGATCTGGGCAATATCCTGAATCTTGTCGACCAACTCAGCGCCGCAGACACCTCCAATGTCGAGCCCCTGGCTCACCCGCTGGATGCCGTGCAGCGTTTGCGCGCCGACGAAGTGACCGAGACCAATCAACGGGAAGCCTTTCAGGCCATCGCGCCGGCTACCGAAGACGGCCTTTATCTCGTACCCCGGGTTATCGAGTGATCTGACGAATCCCACTATCAGCCCACTACCAGGATTGAACATGCATAACAAATCCGTAGCAGAGCTTTCCCGTGAACTGGAAAGCGGCAAGATTTCAAGCGTGGAACTGACCCGTGAGTTCCTCGACCGCATCAAGGCTGAAGACGGCCAGTACAACAGTTTTATTACAGTTACCGAAGACCAGGCCATGGCCGATGCCAAAGCCGCCGACGAACAACGCGCAGCCGGTAAAGCCAGCGTGTGGACAGGCGTGCCCTTCGCCCACAAAGACATTTTCTGCACCAATGGCGTAGCCACCACTGCCGGTTCAAAAATGCTCGCCAATTTTGTGCCACCCTATGACGCCACGGTTACCGCCAACTTTCGCACTGCCGGTGCGGTGTGCCTCGGCAAAACCAATATGGACGAGTTCGCCATGGGTTCGTCCAACGAATCCAGTTTTTTCGGCCCGGTGACTAACCCCTGGGGATTGAGCAGTGGCGACAAGCGTGTACCCGGTGGGTCTTCCGGCGGTTCCGCCGCAGCCATTGCCGCTCGTTTGGTTCCGGCAGCGACGGCCACAGATACCGGCGGCTCCATCCGCCAGCCCGCCGCCCTGTGCGGCATCACCGGTTTGAAGCCAACTTATGGCAGGGTGTCCCGCTACGGGATGATTGCTTTTGCCTCCAGCCTGGATCAAGGCGGCACCATGGCGCGCACGGCAGAAGACAACGCGCTGATGCTGAATGTGATGGCCGGGTTCGACCCGAAGGATTCCACCTGCGTTGATCGCGCCGTGCCGGATTACACCGCCACGTTAAACGAGCCATTAAAGGGCCTGCGTGTTGGTCTTCCAAAAGAGTATTTCTCCGACCAGCTCAGCCCCGCGATGGAGCAGCAGGTGCGCAATGCGGTGAAGGAATACGAAAAGCTCGGTGCGACCGTAAAAGAAGTGTCCCTGCCCCACGCCAAGCTGGCCATTGCCGCCTATTACGTGATTGCACCTGCAGAAGCCTCCGCCAACCTGTCGCGTTTTGACGGCGTGCGTTACGGCTACCGCTGCGAAGACCCCAAGGACC
>JACDJA010000391.1_pt1 | contig 52255 bp, 49 predicted proteins | sample 7449241 | NCBI WGS metagenome assembly JACDJA01 (sample SAMN14253289, study PRJNA609438) | sludge metagenome | isolation source: initial anaerobic sludge | collected 2018-12-20 | reverse complement strand
GACCCGTATTGGAGTTTCAAATCCCATAGGGACTACTTTATGATAGCTTCCCCTTTTGGAAGTTGTGATTATACTTGGGTTTCAAATCCCATAGGGACTACTTTATGATCACGTAAATCAGCACAAATTCCACCATCTTCACTATTGTTTCAAATCCCATAGGGACTACTTTATGATATTTTTCCAAAGAATCAAACTGGTACATATAGTCACGTTTCAAATCCCATAGGGACTACTTTATGATCAAGGTATTTTTGCCTAAAGTGGGTTGGGTGAAGTGGTTTCAAATCCCATAGGGACTACTTTATGATGATTTCCCTTAATTTCATTCAGCTCTACAACATCTTGTTTCAAATCCCATAGGGACTACTTTATGATAGCAGAAAATTACCTATATTCCTATAAATAAACCTTTTTTTCGATAATTTTTCTACCTTTGATTTTCATTAATCGGTTATATTACAGATCAATACCATGCAAATCAACGGTTATTTCAATAACTTAAATATAGCTTTATCCTCATGCATAAATAAAAGCTTGATATTCAGCTGACTCACAAACTGACTTTTTTATACGGTTGACCTCTCTTCTAATAATTTGCCGCCATGTAAGCTGTTGTTGCCCAAGAGTAATCTGCTGTGTCATTTTTTGGATGATCTTCAGCTCTATCTTTTTGATCGCTTCATTGCTGAAACGTATTCTGCCACTATCGGTTTTAAAGTCAGTACCCGTTATCTCTTTTTTGTTGAGCATCGTAAAGATAAGATTATCACCTATCACAGGTTTAAATATCTCTGCAATATCCAGATGTAAACTTAATGAACGATAGTTCGGCTCATGCAAAAACCCTATTCTTGGATCAAGCTCCGTTTTGTATATCTCACTTAGGACGATATTGTAAATACGTGTGTTCAGGTAAGAGATAAAACTGTTGATTTTGTCTGTGGGTGGCTGCTTGCTGCGGGCAGTAAATTTGAAACTACGCTGATTGTTGATAATCAAATTCCATGCCTGATAATAGTTTTTCTTGAATGCTCCCTCAGCTGCCATAAGTTCATTAATGTTTTTCGCCTTCTCCATAGCCCTAATGTAGGGCTCAGACTCCATATCGACTTTATGCCGTTTGCAGTTATTGATCCCATTGAGAATATGCCCCCGCGTGATCTCTTTTGCAAGATAGAGACGATGTACGGGATCATCAAAAGCGCGTAGCTGTTGCAATAGTACGAACCCGCTTTTATTGACACTGTTGGAGGTATTGGGAAAGAAATTGCCGCGAAAACTGCCATAGGCACTGAAAAAATGCAACAGGATATTGTTATTTGCTGCAAAAGCCATTGTATAGCTGTCCATATCGACTTTGGAAAGTATATAAATCTCATCGATTGCATGGATGGGCAGTATCTTCGTACCTATGACATTATCCTCTTCATCATAGCGGTCAAAATAAAGATTGTTATCCTGCCGCCTCAGCCTCCCTTTACTCATCAAGAAATGTGTTCTATCCGTCTTTTGCATTGTTGCTTCCTCCTCTGTTTTAACTAAATAATGCCTCATTCTTATCAAGCCCCATAACTATGCGTTCGGTATAGTTAAGCCTGGTTGATTCATATATGATTATGGAGTCGAGCTTTCTATCCACTGCTTTAAGCAGTTCTGCTTTTAGTTTTTTGAGGTCACTTGGTCGCATCTCTCCCTCAAAGACCGAATACTGTACCCGTGTAAGATACTTCTCCACGGCTTTTCGGATACGGCGGCTGTTGTCTCTCTCTTTCTGGCTTCTGTCGGCGATATCGTAAAACAGGATCACATACATCAGCTACCCCACTCTTCATCAAGGTTTATCTTGCCCATGACATAGGAGTTGAGACGCGTATTGATCTTGCTTCTTGAAAATGCCATCTCATCAAAAAATCTACCATACCAGTCAATGAAATCATCATGTTGGGGATGTTCCATATCGTTAATCGCTTCCAAGAAATCTTCAAAACCGAAGATACCACCCACATCCTCAGGTGGCGCATTACGTTGACCACTGATACATACCGGGTAGCGTTTCGCCGTATCTACATCCGAAATCTTCTCCAAAACTATCGTATGCTCCCAGTTGTCACCAAAATCATAGAGGTACATCAGACGATCTTTTTGATTTTTGAGTATCTCTTTGAGCGTTATCTCTTTTGCATTTTCCGGCTGTTTCTCACTAAAATCATCTTCAAAAACAGATATCTCCCTGTCTTTATCAAAAAAGGAGTAAAGATGTGTATTTTCCCACTCAAACGCAAGCTGAATCAAATGGTGCAATTGATGCAGAGTATAAAAGTCCGGCACTTGAATTTTTCTATATATGGGTGGCAGTATGTCACTTAAAGTGACTTTCAGTTCCAATATTCGGTCGGATCTGGTAAACATATTTCTCAGTTTCTCTGTCATCTTCTCTCCTCAGTAGCAATAATCCCGATACCCGCATGCGTTGCAAAATTTGATTTTTTGAAACGGTGGCGGGGCATCTGTCTCCAGGAAGTGACGAACCTCATCAATAAGGTTTTGCATCTTATGCATATTCTCTTCATTTCCTTCAACAAAAAGTACCGTCTTTCCACTGATCACCTTGCCGTTGATCTCTCTGAGTTTCAGAGAGTTCTTGAGCTGATACATATAAAAGAGAAGCTGCATCTTTGCACCCTCGGAGTTTTTGAGCGTCTTTTTATACTCGGTAATAAGGTAATGGCCCCTTTGCTTTCCGATCTTATCAAACTTAAGCTGCGAAAACGGGAAAGTATGGAGTTGATCCTCCTTTATCTCTGCCAACGCCTTTCCCATCGCGATATTCTCATCCCACTGGTCCGCATGAACACGGCGGCTATAAAGCCATGCTTCACGCTTGCAGGTGACGTAGTAGTGAATGAGAGTGCCAGTGATGAGAGTTGAGTCTAAGTTAGTCATCTTCTAAGCCTATATCGCTAGCATTGATTTCATCGGGTTGATATTTTTTGACACCATAATCACCATTATATTCGATAGCTCCTGCGGGAAGATAAAGTATTTCATAAAGGTATTTCACTTTACCTATAGGTGTAGCAAATGCTTCTATCTCTTTTTTATTAACATTGACACCATATTGCATTAGCCTTTTAACTACACTTTGCACTAAATCTCTTTGTTTAAATTTATCTAGTGAAGTTTGTTTAATTTCTTCTAATTTTGCCTCAATTTTTTGGATAAAGCCACAATGGGGTTCAATAATAATGAGTTGCTTAAAATCTTGTCCATTCATCTGCTTATCTATCATTTTGGCAATGGTGGCAAATTCAAGCTTTTTCATCTCCTCTTCAAGCATAAGATTTTCAAGCTGTCTGTTGATTTTGTCAAAATAGAGTTGGCTAATAGCTAAGATATTGTACTCCTCGACACTATTTCCTCTTAGGAGTTCAAAGATGCTTTGACTAATCTGTTGCATATCTCCATAAATCAAATCACTATAGCCACAAATATCATCAAAGATATAGAGTGTGGATTGATGACTTCCAAAGTGACGATTTACCCGTCCTGCACTCTGAATAATCGAGCTAATGGGAGCTACTTCTCTAAATCCCACCTCAAAATCAAGATCAATTCCCGCTTCGATGGATTGTGTAGAGACAAGTATTATTTTACCATTATCTTGTTGCAGTCTATTGGCTATCTCTTTCACCGTTTTTTGCTTATCACTATCGGTCATATAGCCATTGAGAGAGTAACACTCAAATTTATCTTTGAGCTTCCAATAAAGCTCCTGTGCCTTGATTACTGTATTAACGACACAAAGAGTGTGCTTGGTTTTGGCTTCATTGCTCACTTTTCTGAGTAAACTATCTTGTCCGTTTTCCAAAGGAAGCCACTCCAAAACATAACGATTTTGATTATGAAAATAATTCAAATCAGAAATCTCACGGAAGTGATCGCTCACAATAGGCATCGTTGCCGACATCAAAATAAATACGGTGTTCATCTGCTCTGAAATCAATTCACAAAGCTTGATAAAATCAGCTCTAAAGGGATAGGGTATCGCTTGGGCTTCATCGATAATGACAACAGAGTTTTTTAATTGATTGAATTTGACATTCTCTTTATTGCTATTACCAAAGAGGGCAAAGATAATTTGATAAAGTGTGGTAATCGTAATCTCTCCACCAAAAGAGTTCATCAAAAATTTTACTTGTGAGTATCTATCTTGAGGAACGCTCTCATCAATATCGGTTTTGTGATGAACTTTATAGATATTGGCATCAGCTCCAAAAATACATGAAACCACATCATAAGTTTGGTCAATAATAGAGGTAAAAGGGAGGGCAAAGATAACTTTTTCACGATGAAATTGAAGAGCAAACTCCAAAGCGGTTAAAGTTTTACCATATCCTGTAGGGGCAGTGAGGGTAAAGAGTTTATGGGAAGCATCAAAACTATTTAAAACAAATTGCCTAAACGTATCTCTTTTTTTATTAAATGGGAGTTGGTTGATATACTTGGCGAGTATGGACGGTTCCAACTCTCTCATAAACTCTTTTACTACACCAAATATTGCTTCGTATTTATCACTGTAGATAAGCGAAGCATAGAGCTTTTTAAAGGCTACGAAATCGCTATATTCAAAACAATTTTTAAATTTAAAGCTTCGCAGATATTTTTGATACTGCTTAGTAAGCATTTTCAGATCATCGATTGTACCTTTGGTATGTGAATACAACTCCAACTTCTTTGACGAGTTGATCACTTCATCCATAAAATCTAACTCTTTTGAACGGGTGCAATATTTACCGATGTAGCGATTATCCTCACCCAATGCAAAAAAATTCTCCACGTCTCCGTGGTGTGAAGCGATTGCCAAAAAGCCAAAGAGTGCTTCTTTGGTTTCAAAATCACTATTAAGCAAAAAAAGATACGCCGAGAGCAAAGAGTGATTTTTATCTATCCCCTCTTCTCCGCGGATATATTTTTGAAAGTTCTCTTTGAGTTTGGCTATATCGTGAAACCGCTTGACCTCTTTTTCAAGTATTGTATCTTCATCATCAAACATATTGTTAATATGCTCACTGTAGAGTTTATCGGGATGTGAAAAAAACTGTTCATACAAAATAGACTCGATGTTCATTAATTTGATAGATATTGTCTTGATTTTTGGAGCGGATACGATTCTCACCACCAATCTCTACGATAAACTCTTTGAAATTTTTAAAAATGCGATTTTCTTCAATACCACACGCCATACGAGTAGTGGTAAGTTTCACCCCAAAGTTATCGACTTCAAATTCGAAATCTTCTTTGAGCGTAAAAGTATCAATATCGGTTAATTCATCCTCTACCTTTTCTATCGTTTCTATCTCTATCCACTCAAAATCTGCCAAACAGAAATTAATTCCCAAATAGGGGGTAAAGACAGTCTTATGCTCTTTGAGATATTGTGTTATCTTTGCTTGATAAGCATCATTAAGCTTTGACAAATCGACAAAAACCGTATAAGACGGGGAACAAATCAACTCTCTATAAAACTGTTTTTTTTCGCTTGAATCTTGATACCCCTCTTTTATGTGCATATTAGATGATAGAGCAAACTTTATACCATTAAAGACAAAACTTTTTTTGACAATACTTCTATCAACCTTGATACTATAGCGAATATCTCGAAGCCTATAATGCTCTTCTTCTCCAATCACTGCACCTAAAAATCCCATAATAACAGTCTTGGGTGGGATGGGATACGTGAGGCTCGAATAGATAGTAGCAGGATGCGAAAAGTGTGCATAATCTCCCGTGAGTTTAAAAGCAACAACATTCATCGTTTTATCTCTCTATCTTTATCCAACTGCTCTCAAACTGCTCTTGGTGGTTTTGTTCAAAATCATAATCGACAAAATACTCTACCTTCTTGATAGAATCAGCATATCGTGCCAACTTGGCTTTGAGTCTTGTAAAATCTATCGTATAATCATTGATACTACGAATCGCTTCATCATCTTTGGTTCCGACAAAGTCAACACTGTTGTTTAAGTCTCCTGCAAACGAATCATCTTTATAGGTGATAACCAGCATCAGTCGTGGTGTTTGACCCATTTTGGAACGGGTAATAAGATTTTTGGTTCCATACCAAAGAGCGTCGATGACTTTCGTCGCATCCTCTTCATTAAAACCTGTCTTTTTGGCATTGTAGTTATCCATTATCCCATAAGTTGCGAAAAGAGCATAACTTAAGAAATCTTCTTCTCTAAAGGTAGATTGTTGTTTTTGCTTTTTATTATCAGTGTCTGAGTAATCACTAGCAAAAGCCCCCGTCCCTTTGATATGTTTGGTATGAACTCTATGGAGAGATTTAGAAATACGAAATTGTACGGCACCTGTAAAATGTACTCCTGCAGTAGTAATCTCTTTATCTTTTTTCATTTCATCTTTATCAGAGATGGGCAGTACACCACCAAAGGCACGAATATCTATAAAACGTTCTAAAATCTCTTTTTCTAAATCAGCTTTGCTCTGTTTGATATTGATTTCATTTTCTCTAATCGCTGTTTTACAATCCAATACATTTTCATTGCGTTTATAGGGCTTGATAAATACTACTTCAGCCCCCTCTTTTTTAATCAACTCATCTCGAATGGTTCTTTTGATGCGTACATCCGTTGCCTCTGCTACGCCTGTCTCTTCATCGATTCTTGGGGCATTTCCGTTGAGCATATCACCGTTTGGATTCCAATTTTCACCATCCCACAAAAACAGTATCTCTTTTTTTTGCATTTTACTTCTCCTCTTTGGTTGTATTTTCTTTTTTGATATGTTTATTATAGTCACTACCACCCATTGCAAAAGCAAGTGAAACATATGAACTTTTTACAATACCCTTGTAACCCAAAGCATCGGCTAAATTTCCAATCAATAGCTCTTTGATCTCATTCACATTTTTATTGCCGCTCCCCGAAGTGGAGTTGAGTTTGCGAATTGTCTCCTCGGCCTTTTTCCAGATTCTATCCAGACTTTCTTTGGTAATGGCTCCGCTGTTATTAAGCCACTTATCATAAGAGCTATTATTACTGACACCATATTGCCAATTGATTAATGCACTTGAGAGCATCCCCATTAGATAGGCACTTTTGAGTACTTCATTGTCCAAAAATTCACTCGCATCAAGTAGTACTTGAACCTTCTCTTTTTTATCCGTTATTGCTTCCAATATTTGCTCCTTTTGTAGTATAAACTTCTCTTTGACCTTATTTGTGTGATTGAAAAATACCAAATATCTACCGATTGCCTCCATACTGCGTCCGTAGTAGTAGCCATTAAAATATTTACCCCATTCTATACGATGTGCATACGTTTTATTCATTGTCCCCCAGTTGATAAGCTCTGAGAATTTATGAATTAAGCTATCTTTATCTATTTTTTGTGAAGAGAGCAAAAGATTCATAATCTCCAATCTATCACTGAAGAGATTATGTAAATAGATGGTTTCTGGATTGGGAGATTTTTCATCTTTATTTTTAAAGGCTTTGATGTTGTTATCACCCAACTGAGTAGAGACATAGGAGATATGGGAAGGTAATACATCATCAATTTGAAGCAATACATCCACAGCGGAGTTGTTTTTGGCATAAAAGAGTATTGTATTAAGAAGAGGCAATCCTTTTTGTGCGTAGGCACTCTCTTCCAAAAACTCATTGATATAGATTTCACTCTCTTCGATTTCATGAATATCACCTTTTGCAGACTTTTCCAAAATCTCCAAAATCTCTTTATACTCCAATTCATCACTCAAAAGTGTGGGCATAATGGCGATTTTTAGACCATAAAAATTATGCGAAAGCATCTTATCCATCACTTCAAAGCCAATTTTGACTTTTTTAGCACTCTTAAATGAGAGAGGCAAAAGTTTGAGCTTAATGGGTTTGAGCAGAATCGGCATCTCATTGGTCGAACAAAAGGGTAAATTTGCATCCCCTCCAACTCCCTCCTGATTGGAAATAATATCATACCCTTTTAATGATACTTCATCTTCACGATTGAGATGCGTATCATAGATATTTTTATAATAGTATGAAATGGGATGACCTTTGTAAGAAAGTGCAAAATAGGTCGTTACTTTGGCTTTTTCACCTTTTTCTTTTTTATACTCTTGCAGTGCTTGAATCTCATCTTTGGCATCCACAAAAAATTCTTTGGATTCGTTGCAAAAAATTTTGAAATGATAATTATAGTCCGATAGCGTAAGTGGTACCAGATGGGTGGAAAATTTCAAATGAAGTAGATTGCCAAAAACTCCATTTTCGATACTATAAAGAAGTTGAAGCTTTTTATCCTGAAAAATTTCTTGTTGTGTAAAGTAAGAAAGCAAATTCGAGGTAGCTTTGAAAATCGCTTTGGTGAATTTGTTAAAATTGTTATTGACATCTTTATTAGTGAAATAGATATTAGGAAAAAGATTTCCACTGTTTGCTCCCACTCCAAAGCGGGCAATAATCAAATATTCTTTAGAGATATTTAAATGTGGTTCAATAGTGTGTGTCTCTATATCAAAAAGATACACCTTAATTTTATCATACTCATATGCTTTGTTTTTGATCCGTTTTTCATCATCAAGATATTGACTGCCAATACTTGCAAATGTTGTAATAATATCACCCAAACTATTCCCCTTCTCTTTGCCTATCCGTCGGTTTAAATCTCTTCATTTCCTCCACAAACCCAAGCCCCTGCATCCCATGCGCACCAAGTCCCGTATCTAGTATCATCCCCAGCATCTCTTCTGTTGCTTTGATCTCATACACTCCGTACCATGATTTGATCGCTCCTTTTTCATAGAAAAAGATCCTTTCTCTCGGTTTCTGTCCTACAGTGTTCAGCACCAATTCACCTTCATAAGGTCTGCCGAAGAGTGCTTCGTATTTCTGAAGCGTATGGTTGCGGATGATCTCCTGAAATTTATGGGTTTTGGGTTCGAGGTAGATCTTTTTGGATGAGTTGCCGTCTTTGATCGCTGCTACAACAAAACCACCGACTTTGATAGAACTATCGAGTGTTTGCCGATGCTGCAAAGAGACTTCGCTAGAAGCGATATGTATCTCCCCAAGCTTGAGCTTGTCAAAAAGTATCTTCTGGGCAATGACTTTTTCATGCGCTTTGTTGAGTGCGGTGTACCATATTGAGAGATCATTTCCACGATAGATGATCCTGAAATTCATCGACTTGAAAACTTTGCCACTTGGGTGCTTATAGCCTTCATGCTCTTTATCTTCAAGCGTCGAATAGACAAATGACTGAAAAAGCTTCGGCAATACCCTTTTTACAGGTAGATTGACAGTTGGTATCTTGGCATTGATTATCAACATTTTTTTTCCTAAAATGAACTTAAAAAAAAGTATACTACATTTTTATGATTAATTTATTTACCCTAGTATAGCGAAAGCATATTGACACTTATATGTCAAAAAATAACCAACCCTATCATCCTCTTTACCATAAGCTCCTCCCAAAAGCATTTCGGCTCAAGCATATGTACACTGGAAAGTTGATGTTTTACCTAAGCCATGAAATATTATAGCAACTTAGGGTAAAATACACCCAACTTAAAAACAAAGAAAATCATGCGTCTAAAATCCATCTTCACTAACAGTTTCGGTATATTATTGTCACGTGTTACGGGTTTGGGGCGTGATGTACTTATGGCTTCGGCTCTGGGTGCTTCGGTGTGGAGCGATATGTTCTTTGTTGCCTTTAAACTCCCTAACCTCTTTCGCCGTATCTTCGCTGAGGGCGCTTTTACACAAGCTTTTATGCCCTCTTTTGTGGCATCACGACATAAAGGGGTCTTTGCCACAGCCATATTTTTGCGATTTTTACTCTTTTTGACGGCCATCTCACTGCTCATAACCTTTTTTCCCGAACCCATCACCAAACTCTTGGCTTGGGGTTGGGAGAGTGAACTCATAGGTAAAACTGCACCGATGACAGCCATAAACTTTTGGTACTTGGATCTCATCTTTGTCGTAACATTTTTAGGCACACTGCTACAATACAAAAACCATTTTGCCACCACTGCCATGTCAACAGCCCTGCTCAACATTGCCATGATAGCAGCACTTTACATCTATATGAAAGAAGATCCAAAAACAGTAGCCTATGCACTTAGTTTTGCAGTACTCATCGGCGGGGCGCTGCAGGTAGCTGTTCATCTCGTTGCGGTAAACAAATTTGGCCTGCATAAAATTCTTGTTGGTGGATGGAGATACAGAAAAACCAAAGATGTCAAAGAGGAGAAAAAACACTTCCGATCTCTTTTTTTACCAGGTATACTGGGAAATTCCACTCCTCAGATCTCCGCTTTTATAGACACTATCCTGGCAACATTTCTCATGACAGGTTCAGTCTCCTACCTCTTTTACGCAAACCGTATTTTTCAACTTCCTCTTGCCATCATTGCCATAGCTACTGCTACTGTCCTTTTCCCTTCTGTCTCCAAAGCACTTAAAAATAAAAATGAAACAGAAGCATATAAGAATTTGAACCAGGCCTTTTGGCTTCTTTCTTTTTTATTAGGAGCCGCCATGGTGGGGGGTATGTTGCTGGCAGAACCCATCGTTTGGCTACTCTTTGAGAGAGGGAAATTTACACAGGTGCAAACAGCCCAAACCGTAAGCGTACTTCAAATGTATTTGGTGGGGTTACTGCCTTTTGGACTGGCTAAACTCTTTTCTCTTTTTCTCTATGCTTCACATAGACACTTGAAGGCTGCGAAAATAGCTGTTTATTCACTTGTAACTTCTGTGACAGCTTCTCTTCTGCTCATGCATCCTTTTGGCGCTTCGGGGCTTGCTTTGGCTGGAAGTATCGGCGGGTGGGTACTGTTTATCTTTACAGTCAAAGAGGTAGGAACAGATAGGTTTTTAGACATTATAAACTCTAAAAAGTCATTTTATTTTATAGTGATGATGCTGGTTTTTAGCCTATTCTTCTATTTTCTGAATGGTTGGATAGTCGGTCACCTTAGATAAATTTGCTATAATCACAAGAACAAAATAAAGGCAACATAAATATGCACATCTACGACAGCGTACAAAAAACAAAACTTCTTTTTGAACCCATCCGTAAAGATGAGGCAAGCATCTATGTCTGCGGTCCTACTGTTTATGATGATGCACACTTGGGCCATGCACGAAGCAGCCTTAGTTTTGACCTGCTTTCCCGTACCCTTAAAGCACTTGGCTTCAAAGTAACACTCGGAAAAAACTTTACCGACATTGACGATAAGATCATCAAAAAAGTAGAAGCTACAGGTAAATCTATGGAAGAGATCACTTCTTTTTACATCAAGCGATACCTTGAAGAGATGGAAGCCATCGGGGTACAACGTGCGGATATTGAACCAAAAGCTACAGACTCACTCCAGGCTATAGAAAGTATGATACAAAAACTCATCGACAAAGATATCGCCTATGTTGTCTCTACCGGTGATGTCTATTTTGATACGAGTAAAGACAGCCATTATGGTGATATTTCCCATCAGGTAGGTAAAGATGATGATAATCAAAGCCGTGTAGAACACACCTCCAAAAAACGTAATCCTAAAGACTTTGCCTTATGGAAAGCATGTAAAGGTAATGAAGATATCTGTTTTGATACAAGCTTCTCTTCGGGTCGTCCGGGGTGGCACATAGAGTGTTCTGCGATGATAGAAAAACATTTTGAAGGCAGTAATGAGTACAGCATAGATATCCATGGTGGTGGTGCGGACCTGCTCTTCCCCCATCATGAAAATGAAGCAGCCCAAAGCCGCTGCGCAACAGGTCATGAGCTTGCCAAATATTGGATGCATAATGGTTTTGTGCAGATAGATGGAGAAAAAATGAGTAAATCTTTAGGCAACAGCTTTTTTCTAAAAGATGCCCTTAAAGTCTATGACGGTGAAATACTGCGTTACTACCTCAACTCCGTACATTACAGAAATGACTTCAACTTCAATGAGGAAGATCTCCTTACAGCCAAAAAGAGACTTGACAAGCTCTACAGACTTAAAAAGAGAGTCTTGCCCGGCAAGGGATCTTCTGTCAACAAAGCGTTTAAAAAGTCACTTTTGGATGCTATGTCTGATGACCTCAATATCTCTATAGCACTCTCTGTCATAGATGATATAATAGCCAGTACAAATGAGAAATTTGATGCTAACCCTAAAGACAAAGCGCTCAAAAAAGAGACTATTGCCAACATCGAGTTTGTCGATATGCTGCTTGGATTTGGCGGTAAAGAGCCCTTCTCCTACTTTCAAACAGGAGTTAATGAAACACTCAAAGCACAAATAGAAGAACTTATCCTGGCACGTACTGAAGCAAAAAAAGAAAAGGACTTTACACGTTCGGATGCTATTCGTGATGAACTTATCGCCATGGGTATCTCCATTATGGATACAGCTGATGGTACAGTCTGGGAAAAATCTTAATGAAAAACCTTCTTAGACAGTATCTTCCCTATCTAGTCGGCTATAAAAAACAATTTTTCTTTGCCGTTTTAGGGATGATCGCTGTTGCTGTGGGAACTGCGGGAACAGCACAACTCATTAAACCTGTACTTGATGATGTTTTTATCGACAAAGACATAGCAATGTTAACACTTATGCCTTTTCTTCTTATTGCTGTGTTTACCCTAAAAGGGATAGGAGGATATATACAAACCTACTATACCTCTTACATCGGTCAGGATGTAGTACGTAAACTTCGAGATAAACTTGTTTTACATCTGGCTTACCTGGATATGAATTTCTTTAGAACCATGCACTCAGGAGAGTTGCTTTCGCGTGTCACCAACGACATCAGCCGTATCCAGATGGTAGTTGCAAATATCATTCCCGATCTCATCCGCGAAACGTTAACCATATTTGCACTTACAGGCTATGTCATCTATGAGAGCCCAAAGCTTGCGTTGTATTTTCTCATTATCATGCCACTGGCTATTTTTCCACTCTCCAGACTTGCTAAAAAAATGCGTAAATACTCAAAACTCTCTCAAGAGAGTACAGCTGATATGACCACTAGACTAGGTGAAATTTTATCTAACATCGAAGTGATTAAAGCAAATTCTACACAAGCATATGAGCAAGAGCGGTTTGCCAAAGAGAACCAAAATGTTTTTACTTTTATCATGAAACAGATCAAAACAAATGCCCTCACCTCACCTGTTATGGAAATTCTAGGTTCAGTTGCTATTGGAATAGTCATTTACATTGGAGGGAAAGAAGTGATTGACGGACATATGACCGTAGGGGCTTTTTTTGCTTTTGCTACTGCTCTTTTTATGCTCTATAATCCTATAAAGAAACTCTCATCTTTATACAATAGGGCACAAGATGCCATTACCGCCAATACACGTATGCATGAACTGCTAAACACTAAGCCCAACATTATATCAGGCATCAAAGAACTCACAGATACCATAGAAACCGTCACTCTAAAAAACGTCTCACTTAGCTATGCTGGCACACCTGCTCTAAAAGACATCTCTTTAGAAGTAAAAAAAGGGGAGTCTATTGCATTGGTAGGTGACAGTGGTGCGGGTAAAAGTTCACTGGTCAATCTGCTTGTGCGTTTTTATGACCCAAACAGTGGCGAAATTTTTATTAACAAAACAGACCATAGAGAGTTTACACTAGCCTCTTTACATCAAAAAATAGCCTATGTTACGCAACGCATTTATATTTTCAATGATACCATTGCTGCAAACGTCGCTTATGGTCAAAAGGTAGATGAGGAAAAAGTCATAGCTGCATTACGTAAATCCTATGCCATGGAGTTCATAGAAAAACTACAAGAAGGCATCCATACTATGTTATCTGAGAGCGGAGACAACCTTTCAGGCGGCCAAAGACAACGCATTGCATTGGCACGTGCACTCTATAAAAACCCTGATATTCTCATTTTAGATGAAGCAACCTCTGCGCTTGACAATAAAAGTGAAGCACTGATACAAAAAGCTCTACTGGAACTTAAATCACAAACGATCACCTTTACGGTTGCCCATAGACTCAGTACCATAGAACACGCCGATACTATTTTGGTTTTTCAAAACGGGGAAATTATTTGCAAAGGTTCACATCGTCATCTGCTCGAGCACTGTAAAACATATCGGAAGTTGGCTAAAAGTTCTAGTGAATAAGAACAAAACAAGTTGTCATACTATATTATTTTACGACACCGAATATATAACTTAAATTTTTTATAAAGGGGAATAATGTTTCGAACACTTATTGTATCGATACTATTTTTAACTTCACTCATCGGACAAGATTCCAAAGATTTTTCTTTTGTGGGCTTGTCTGTTTCAACACAAAACATCAATACTGATTTTGGAGATGTATCACAGAAAAGTGGTTTTGGATTAAAATATGGACAACAATCACTCGAGTGGAGAACCATTTTCACTCTGGACTATAACAGACATTCATATTACGGTGGTTTCGTAGAAGTGGATAAAATACTTTTAGATGATATGTTTGGCACTGCAAAACTTAGACCCTATCTGGGTGGAGTGGTTGGATACATGAAATTTGACAAGGATGAACTTACTATACCATTAGAAAAGAGCGAACTATTTGAAGAGACGAATGGATTTTATTTTGGCGGAAACTTTGGGTTTATCATTTATGCAACAGACAATATCGATATTGACATAAGCTACCACTACTATAAAGTTCAAAACCTAGATTTCCTGAATGATCTTCACGGTGCATCTCTTGGTGTACATTACTTCTTTTAAAATACTTTGATATAATGTCTACAATTAATCACGGAGGGTGAAGTGTCACTTTTTTCTTACCAAAACCTCAAAAAAATACTTTTTAAGCTTGACCCAGAGACTGCGCACTCCATTGCAGGGTTTGGACTTAGAGCCGTATCGCACTGTCCTGTGCTGCAACGTTATGTCAAAGAGCAAAACTTTATCACACATCCTATGCTTCAACAAAAAATTTTTGGACGGACTTTTCAAAATCCTGTAGGGCTTGGCGCGGGGTTTGATAAAAATGGCCAGTATATCACCGCTATGCCAACCTTGGGCTTTGGTTTTACAGAGATAGGCACAGTGACACCTATGCCCCAAGATGGTAATCCCAAACCAAGGCTTTTTAGACTCATTGAAGATCAATCCATCCAAAATGCGATGGGGTTCAACAATAAAGGTAGCGATTATATGCTGCAGCGTCTTGATAAACTTTACTTTTTTGACTATCCTCTGGGTATAAACATCGGTAAAAATAAAGTAACTCCTGAAGATGAAGCACTCAAAGATTATGAAATGCTTTTCAAATCTTTTAAAAACCATGGGGACTATATTGTGATCAATATCTCATCGCCCAATACACCGGGCTTACGTGATTTGCAAAATGAGAACTTTATCAAAGCTATTTTTAAAATGGCAAAAGAGATCACAACCCAACCGGTCTTACTTAAAATTGCGCCCGATATGGAAGCCGAAGATGCCATTGTACTTTGCAAAACAGCTGTAGAATCCGGCGCAGCAGGTATTATCGCTACCAATACGACTATAGACTACTCTCTTACTTCTCATGCAAAAGATTTTGGCGGAATTTCAGGTGCTTTGCTTACAGAAAAATCTTATCAACTTTTTAAAGCTGTTGCGAAAGAACTTTTTGGAAAAACACTTCTTATTTCAGTAGGCGGCATAGACTCCGCAGACGAAGCCTATAAACGTATCAAAGCAGGTGCTTCTTTAGTACAAGTTTACAGTATGCTGGTTTATAGAGGCCCTGCACTTATTAAAGAGATCAATGAAGGGCTTATTGAACTGTTAAAGAATGATGGATATAATCACATTTCTGAAGCTATCGGCGCAGATTTAAAATAAAATTATCGCCATCACATCATCTTCGCGCTGCACCAAAGATATTTCCGATGGACGCGCGGGGATTTTCAGTTTGATATTTTTTATCAAACCGGATAATTACAACATCTTATAGATTCCCGGCCAATCCCGGGAGAGACAGGAAATGGAGTTTTATATATGAAACATATACAAAAAATAATATTTACAATATTTATACTAACAGGAGCATTAATGGCCAATTCACTGCCAGAACATTTTACAAAAACCTTAGACAACGGAATGCAGGTTGTTGTCATCCCGATGGACAATGATTCAAATGTTATTACTACGGATATTTACTATAAAGTAGGCAGCCGAAATGAGATCATGGGGAAAAGCGGTATGGCGCACATGCTTGAGCATTTAAGTTTTAAGTCTACCGATAAACTAAAAGAGGGTGAATTTGACACTATCGTAAAAGGCCAAGGCGGCGTAAACAATGCTTCAACTGGCTTTGATCAGACACATTACTACATTAAAACTGCCAGTAAAAACCTCTCACTAAGCCTTGACTTGTTTGCCGAACTTATGCATAACTTAAAACTTACAGACGAAGAGTTTCAAAAAGAGCGTGATGTCGTTGCAGAAGAGAGACGTTTGCGTACAGACAACAACCCTATGGGATACCTTTATTTTCGTCTGTTCAATACACATTTCACCTACCATCCATACCACTGGCTTCCTATAGGATTCATGGAAGATATTCTCACATGGGAGATAGAAGATATCAGAGATTTTTATAAACGTTATTACCAGCCCAATAATGCTATCTTGGTGGTTGCAGGGGATATAAAGGCCCAAGATGTATTTACACAGGCAGAAAAGTATTTTGGAAACATTAAAAACGAACATGAGATTCCAAAAGTTGTCGCAGTTGAGCCTAAAGTCGATGGTGCCAAAAGAGCCGTATTGCATAAGCAGAGCAACAAAGTAGACACCGTAGCCATCGCTTATGCAATCCCCAACTATGAGCATGAAGACCAAGTGGCGCTCTCCGCGATCAGTCATATTTTAAGTTCTGGAAAAAGTTCGCGTTTTGAAAAAACACTTGTCAATGATAAGCAACTTGTCAACCAGATCTATGGATACAATATGGAATTAGCTGATCCTGGTGTCTTTTTGGTGATGGCACTCTGCTCACAAGATGTATCTCCTGAAACTGTAGAAAAAGAGATACTTCTTGAACTTGAAAAGCTCAAAAACGGTGATGTCACTCAAACCGAACTTGATAAAGTCAAGATCAACACAAAAGCAGAATTTATCTACTCATTAGAGAGTTCAAGTTCTGTCGCAGGACTCTATGGAGAGTACTATGTCAAAGGGAATATCAAGCCTTTACTTGAATATGAAGAGAAATTGGATAAAATAACACTTAAAGATATTAGCGATGTGGCTAAAAAATATTTTGATCACAACTATTCGACTACTGTGATACTAAAAAAGAATTAAGTAATAGGAAAAGATTAATGGGAAACTACATTACAGGTGCGACGACGGCACTCATTACACCATTTAAAAATGGAATACTGGATGAAGCAACTTATGCAAAACTCATTCAAAGGCAGATTAATCACGGCATTGATGCTGTGTGCCCGGTAGGCACCACGGGCGAGAGTGCTACTTTAAGCCATGATGAGCATAAAAGATGTATTGAGATTGCTGTTGAAGTATGTAAAGGTACACATACAAAAGTATTAGCCGGTGCTGGGAGCAATGCAACGCACGAAGCTATAGACATCGCTATACATGCACAAAAGTGCGGTGCAGATGCGTTATTTTCAGTAAGTCCTTACTACAATAAACCAAGCCAGGAAGGTCTCTACCAGCACTATAAAGCTATCGCCTCTGCGGTGAATATACCTTTTATGCTTTACAATGTACCAGGCAGAACAGGTGTTGATATTTTACCCGATACTGTCAAAAGACTCTTTGATGATGTAGAAAATATTATGGGTATCAAGGAAGCAACCGGTTCTATAGAAAGAACTGTTGAACTTTTGGCTAAAGTACCCAATCTTTATGTCTTTTCAGGTGATGATGCCATTGATTTTCCTATCTTGGCAAGCGGAGGGAAAGGGATCACTTCTGTTACCGCCAACCTTTTGCCAGATATGAAAGCAGATCTTGCCCACGCAGCACTTAGAGGAGATTTCAAAACAGCTAAAGCCATCAATGATGAACTCTTCGCTATCAATAAAGTACTTTTCTGTGAGAGTAATCCTATACCAATAAAAGCTGCAATGTATATTGCCGGACTGACAGATACATTGGAATACCGATTACCACTTCTGGCTCCAAGCAGTAAAAATATGAAAAAGATTAAAGAAGTAATGAAAAGATACAAAATTGTCGGCGCTTAAGACTTTAACTAAAATAAACAGGAGCATACATGTCAAATATGAAAGGTAAAACAGTCGTTATTACCGGTGCAACAAAAGGTATTGGTAAAGCTGTTGCCCAAAAATTTGCATCCAACGGTGTAAATGTTGCTTTTACATACAACAGTAACAAAGATGCAGCAGATGAAATTGCAGCTGACTTAACTAAAAAATATGGTGTAAAAGCAAAAGCTTATCCTCTTAATATTTTAGAATTGGATGAATTCAAACCACTCTTTTTAGCTATAGATGAAGATTTTGACAGAGTTGATTTCTTTGTCTCAAATGCAATGATCTATGGTCGCCCTGTAGTTGGAGGTTATGGTAAGTTTATGAAACTCAGACCATCAAAAGGGCTACAAAATATATATACTGCAACAGTTGGCGCTTTTGTACGTGGTTCACAAGAAGCTGCTGTCCGTATGGAAAAAGTTGGTGGTGGGTCAATAGTGACACTAAGTTCAACAGGAAACCTGATCTATATCGATAACTATGCCGGTCATGGTACAAGCAAAGCAGCCGTAGAAGCTATGAGCCGTTACGCAGCAGTCGAACTTGGAGAGATGGGTATTCGTGTAAATGCAGTCTCCGGAGGGCCTATAGATACAGACGCACTTAAAGCATTTACAAACTACGAAGAGGTAAAATCTGAAACCATTAGGCGTTCAGCAGTAAACAGAATGGGAACAACTGAAGATCTTGCCGGTTCTGTTTACTTCCTATGTACAGAGGATGCCAGCTGGATCACGGGTCACACACTTGTTGTTGACGGCGGAACAACGTTCCGTTAACACAATGGCTTTCAAAGCCATTTAACTTTAATCACGCAAAGCGTGCCTTGCCATTGTGAACATCCTTGAAAGCAAAGCGATTTGAGAGCAATGACGACTTTTGTTTACTTTTCTAGAAAAGTAAGAAGAGAAACAACACCTCGATATATTATAATGGGAAATTTAGTAAAATACTGAAGTATACATTCCCGCTCGCGCAAAGCATGTGAACGAGAAAAAGAGTACATTAATAAGGAAAAAGACAGATGTCCACATCACAAATATTCAACATCCCCAATATTTTAGCATTTGTCCGTCTTCTTCTTGCTCCTGTAATGTTTCTTTTTTTAGTGAATCAGGATGCCTCTATTTTTGAAGGCATTCATCAATCATGGCTCAACTACATTGCAGCATTTATCTTTGTGGTTGCCTCTGCTACTGATTTTTTTGATGGCTACATTGCAAGAACTTTCGATCAGGTTACGGTATTGGGCTCCATACTTGACCCTTTGGCAGACAAAATGCTGACGCTTGCAGGGTTTCTAGGGCTTATGATGCTTGGATCTGCTTCGCCTTGGGCAATATTTCTCATCATTACCCGCGAACTTTTCATTACAGGACTTCGAGTTTCTGCAGTAAGTCAAGGTTTGGACATTGCAGCTTCCTGGATGGGGAAAGTTAAAACAGTTGTGCAAATGATAGCTATAGGCTTTTTACTCATGCAGTGGCCAGGCGGGGAAGCTCTTCTATGGATCGCGGTTGTGCTTACCCTCTATTCTGGGTATGAATATGTAAGAGATTTCTTTAAAAATACCCAAATACATTAAAACCAGCAATTGTTTAAAACTAAAATCACAATGTTGTAATTTATAGTATGTTTTTTATGATAATGAATGTCATTTTAACATAGTTTAAGAATAAAAAGAGTAAATTACCCCTAGAGAAAGATAAATGATAATAATTTTCATTTTACATCTAAATAAAGAATAAGGATTCGTACAGTATGAAACCAATTGTTGTTGCACTTGCAGGACAACCTAACGTAGGAAAGTCTTCACTTATCAATGCCATCTCCAATGCCACACTTAAAGTAGGAAACTTCTCCGGGGTGACTGTCGATAAAACAGAAGTGATCTTTAATATCTGTGGTGATAAAAAGGGATGTGCAGATTATGAAGTACATATCATCGACCTTCCCGGAGCCTATTCTCTAACAGAATATACCATAGAAGAGAAAGTAACTAAGAGCTTTTTACAAAGTGATGAGTATGATATCATCGTTAATGTCGTTGACTCAACAAACCTGCAAAGAAACTTACTGTTTACAACGCAACTGCTTGAGACAGGTAAAAAAGTAGTTGTAGCACTCAATATGAGTGATGAAGCCCGAAAAGAAGGTATAGAGATAGATGAAAAGCAGCTCTCTTCCATTCTGGGAGTGCCGTGTATTAAAACCTCTGCTACTACAAAGGAAGGTATAGATGCGCTCGGAGAGGCTATTGTTGAAGTCTTTGAACAAAAAGAGACTTCAGCAAAAGTAGTCTATAGTGATCCCATAGAAGAAGAGATAGAAAATATCATTACTTTTATGAAAGAAAAGAACTATAAAAGCACCCTTTCCTATCGTCACCTTGCTGTGAAACTTTTACAAGAAGATGCAGATGTCTTTAAAAAGATGCATGATGAACCTATCTGGATAGAGATGCTCCCTATCATCAGGGAAGCACTTAGTCACATCTATCTGCATAAAAATACAAAAGATCTCAATGAAATCTTTGCAGATGAACATTTTGCATTTGCAAAAGGTGCAAAGATGGAAGTCATGTCTGTTAAGTCTATGAAGGCTAAAAACATGACTCAAAAAATAGACAATCTTCTGATAAACAAGATATTGGGTATTCCACTTTTTCTTTTCTTTATGTGGGGACTTTTCCAGCTGACTTTTGAACTGGGTGCTTTGCCTGTGGATTACATCGAAGTTGGTTTCAATTGGCTCGGTGCTCAAGCTAAAACTGCACTGGGTGGGGGTGAACTGGGTTCTCTTGTAGCAGATGGTATTATTGCAGGTGTGGGTGCGGTGGTCATGTTTTTGCCAAACATTGTCATACTCTTCATAGGTATCGCACTTCTTGAGACAACGGGCTACATGAGCCGTGTAGCTTTTTTACTGGATGGTTTTTTCCACAAGTTTGGTTTACATGGCAAAAGCTTCATCCCTCTTGTAACAGGTTTTGGATGTTCTGTGCCAGCCTATATGGCAGCTAGGACATTAAAAAATGAAAAAGACAGACTTATCACTCTGTTTATCATAGGATTTATGAGTTGTGGAGCGAAACTGCCCATCTACGTACTATTTGCATCAGCGTTCTTTGCTAAGGAGCAGGCAGGTAATATCTTGTTTATTATCTATATCTCAGGAGCACTGTTAGGCCTTCTGATGGCCAAAGCACTTAAAACTTTTGTCTTTAAAGGCGATGATGAACCCTTTGTTATGGAGATGCCAAAGTACCGTATGCCATCACTCAAACTTGTCTGGCACACAGTCTATGGGCAAGCTAGATCGTACCTCAAAAAGGCAGGTACATTTATCCTGGCTGCGGCTGTTCTTATCTGGTTTGCAAGTAACTATCCTAAAAATGCAGAACTTGAGGCTCAGTATGAAACAAAAATAGAACATGCTTTAACTGATGATGGCAAAAAGCAGTTAAGCAATGAACTCTCTCTTTCTTTGCTTGAGCAGAGTTATTTAGGGAAGATAGGACACGCATCAGAACCGTTCTTTGCGCCACTTGGGTTTGACTGGCGTATGGCTGTAGCGCTCGAAACGGGGTTGGCAGCTAAAGAGGTAGTCATTTCAACACTGGGAGTACTTTATGCTCTTGGAGAGGACATGGATGAAGGCAGTGAGGGGCTTATTTCACAGATTAAAGCAAATATTCCTTTTGCCTCTGCTGTTGCGTTTATCGTCTTTGTTATGATCTATCTTCCTTGTCTGGCTGCCTCTATGGTTTTTGCTAAAGAAGCAGGCGGATGGAAGTACCTTGCGTACTTGTTTTTTATGACAACTGCTAGTGCATGGATATTAAGTTTTGTAGCATACCGTGTTACACTAATGATTATATAGAGGTATAAAATGAAATTAAGCGAACTAGTTAAAGGCAACCGTGCTGAAATAATCAAGATCAATGCAGATAAAGCATTGAGAGACCGTTTAACTGCTTTTGGCGTAATAAAAGGAGAAAAACTGACTGTGAAAGGCTGTTCCCTTGCTAAGCAGACTATGGAAATCAAAGTTGGCTCTACACTCATTGCAGTACGCTCCGATGAAGCAGAAAGAATCGAAGTAGAAAAAATAGACTCATAAAGGTAAAGTACTACTTTATCCTTAGTCAAATTTAAATCAGGAAGAAACAAAAATGAAAAAGTTAATATTATGTACAGTTCCTTTAATGATAATGAGTATTGGTATTTATGGAGAAGAATTGACTGAGTCATTGGAAAAAGCGCAGACGGTATTTGAAGTTTCCGATACAAAAGAAAGAGTACAGCAACCCATCAAAATACGCAGTGTAAGAAATATCTTGGGAGAATACGATCTTATGGAACATACCAAGGGTCAACTAAGAGCAGGATATATTACATTTTCAGAAAATGAGGCTTCACGCACAAGTGCTTATGCACTTGGAGGTCACTACCACTTTGACACTAAAAGATGGAATGGATTGATGATTGGTGCTGAAGCATACACAGTATTAAATATTGGAATCAATCAAACTCCTCTTAAGGTCAATCCTGATTTTTTTGACTTGGAAGGAAAGAGCTTTATTCTTTTATCTCAGGCATATTTGGACGGAAAATGGGGAAACACACAGATCAAGCTTGGAAGACAGGCTCTTGATACTCCACACGCTGACGGTGATGATATCAGAATGATGCCAAACTATTTTGAAGCCTATACTATTACAAACACAGATATTGATGATCTGACACTCTCCGCAGGTATGATAGATAAAATGGCCGGCTGGGAAAATGGCATCAACAGCCCACATTTTGTTGATGTAGGTAAAACGCTGGGAGTGGATGCTAAAATTGACGGCATCTATTATCTTTCCGCGGTTTATGAGGGGATCAAAGATCTTTCATTAAGCCTCTGGTCTTACCGTTATAGTGATATTGCTGATGTTATCTATGGGGAGGCAGCATACAGCTATACGCTTCCTAAAAATACAATATTAACGCTAGGATTACAATATGACGGCAGCCGCCAAACAGGAAATGCTCTCTTAGGAAAGCAGGAAGCAAATTCATACGGCGTAAGCTTGGAAGCAGAATTTGCAGATCTTGGAGTAACTGTTTTAGCTGCTTACAATCGAGACAATGGAGAAACCGGAGCAACTGAACTTAATCTAGGCGGAGGGCCATTCTTTACTTCAATGGAGGATCAGACGCTCGATGCTATAGGAGAGTCAGGAAAAGCTTGGATGATTGGAGCAGGGTATAACTTTGAAAAGATAGATGTAAATGGCCTCGTTTTTGGTGTTGCGTATGGCAGTTTTGAAGCAGACGATTCTTCAGCCTATAAATCTAGAGAAATTGATGCTGTTTTAGAATACAGTTTAAATGAAGAACTTTCTGTCACTGCAGCCTTTGCTTCAGTAGACTTTAAAGTAAACGGCATGGAAGATTTTGATCAGTTTAGGCTGATTGCCGTATATAACTTTTAAGTGCTTTGGTATTGAGTGATTAAAATCTATTAATCATTTTTTTACAACTCTTAGATATAATCTGTTAAAAACTATACAGGAATTTTATGGGCATTTTAGTCGCACTTTTAGTCTTATCGGTACTTATCTTTTTTCACGAGTTGGGGCATTTTACAGCCGCGCGCCTTTTGGGTGTGCAAGTAGATGTATTTAGCATTGGATTTGGAAAAAAACTCTACTCTAAAATGATTGGTAAAACCCAGTGGACTCTCTCTGCTATCCCTCTTGGCGGTTATGTAAAAATGAAAGGCCAGGATGATACCGACCCTACAAACATAAGTTATGATGATGACAGTTACAATAGTAAAAAACCTTGGCAGCGCATCATCATTTTACTCGCTGGCCCTTTTGCCAATTTTCTTATGGCATTCTTACTTTACTTGGCCATCTCTTATATGGGTGTACCCAAACTGTTGGCATATGTTGGACAAGTAGGAAATGATACTCCTGCCTATCACACAGGGCTGCAAAAAGAAGATAAAATTGTTCAAATTAACGGAAACCACATCCTCTATTGGGAAGACATAGGCAAGCATATCAATGACAGCAAAGATGATATTACACTTATTATTGAACGAAACCATGCACTTATTGCTTTACAGTTAAAACCCAATATCATAGATGATCAAAATATTTTTGGTGAAAAAATTACCCGGCGCATCATTGGGATCAGTCCTTTAGACAAACAAACAACCGTTTACTATGGTTTCACGGATGGTTTCGGATATGCCTGGGGAGAGACAAAAAAAGCCAGCCTTCTTATTTTTCAAAGTGTACAAAAACTCATTACCGGTGCTGTGAGTACAGATAAACTCGGCGGCATCATTACCATCGTAGATGTTACTGCGCAAGCCAGCTCTGCGGGTATACTCTCACTCTTTTTCTTTACCGCACTCATTTCAGTAAACCTAGGAGTACTTAACCTCCTGCCTATCCCTGCACTCGATGGTGGACACATCATGTTTAATCTTTATGAAATGATACGAAGAAAAGCGCCCAGTGACAATGCTATGTATTACATCACACTTGCAGGATGGGCGATACTTATCAGCCTTATGGTTTTGGGACTGTATAATGATGTCAATAGGCTTTTGGGCTAAAATACTCAATAGGAAAAAATATGATACTGGACAAAGAGCAACTAAGAGCAAATTTAGATGAAGTTATCTGGAGTATTGAAGAAGCGCGTATCACTGTAAATGAACATCATATTGTAAAACTTGTCACCGTTGCCAAATATACTGAGGTTGAAAATATTGCTACTCTGTACACCTTAGGACAAAGAGCGTTTGGCGAAAACCAGGTACAGCAGCTCAAAGAGCGTATGGAAGTACTTGAAGAGCTTCCTCTTGAATGGCACATGATAGGCTCACTGCAAAAAAACAAGATCAATAATCTCATAAATCTCCGTCCCTCTCTTATGCAGTCACTTGACAGTATGGAGCTGGCCTTAGAACTTAACAAAAAGCTTTTGGCAAAAGAGCAAAACATGAACTGCCTTTTACAAATCAATGCTGCCAATGAAGCAGCCAAATCCGGTGTAAGTGCTGCGCAGGCAATAGATATCTATCAAGAGATAAAAGAAACCTGCCCGCAGATAAATCTTAAAGGAGTGATGACCATCGGTGCACACACTGAAGATACTAAACGTATACAGAAAAGTTTTGAAATAACCCAAAACATTTATGAAAAGTTAACAAAAGAAGGTGCTACTGTCTGTTCCATGGGTATGAGTAGTGATTACACATTGGCTATAAAATGCGGATCAAATCTAATAAGAGTCGGGTCCGCATTGTTTAAATAAAGTATCTCCAAAAGTATCTAAAGAGATACACCCGATAACGGTATGCTTCTTTATGAAGCTTCTTGCATTTGACACTTTTCGCAAATACCATAAAGATTGATCTGTCGCTTATTGAGCTTAAAACGCTCTTCTTCTATCAATGTATAAAGTATTTTATCTGCACTCTCCAAGCAAGATCTATCTTCAACTTCTCCGCACTCTGTACAGATAAGATGTATATGATCATCCTTAGAAAGTTCATATTTTGATTTCTTGCCAACTATGGGTACTTCAACCAAAACACCCTTTTGCATCATCAAAATAATATTTTTATAGATCGTTGCCAAAGAGAGTGAAGGATGTATTTTTATGACTTCCTCGTAAATATCTTCTACAGACATATGTCCATTTTTTTCAATGACTTCCAGGATATTCATACGTTGGAAAGTTGCTTTAAGCCCACTCTCTTTAAGAAGTACTGCATAATGTGTCATAACTGTCCTTTCAATATATACATAAAACTATCACTATAAACTTATGTATACATCCCCACCTGTAGAAGTGGGGACACGTAACATATTATAGTTCGTCTGCGTGTTTGCCAAGATATTCAGCAACACCCTTGGTATCAGCTTTCATACCCTCATCACCTTTTACCCAACCAGCTGGACACACTTCTCCAAACTCGTTAGTAAACAACATCGTATCAACCATTCTGATCATTTCATCGATGTTTCTTCCAAGTGGAAGGTCATTGATCACTGCATGTCTTACCGTGCCATCTGCATCAATAAGGAATGAGCCTCTAAGCGCTACAGATTCGTCAAGAAGAACATCATAGTCTCTAGCGATTTGTTTGTTAAGATCAGCGACTAATGGAAAATTAATTCTACCGATACCACCTTGATCTACTGGTGTTTCTCTCCACGCAAAGTGTGAAAACTGGCTGTCTACAGATACACCTATAACGTTGATACCTCTATCAGTAAATTCTTTAGCTCTGTGTGAGAATGCAATAATTTCTGACGGACATACAAAGGTAAAGTCAAGCGGATAAAAGAAAAGAACTGCACCCTTTTTTCCAAGGTTATCCATAAGATTAAAATCTTCTACAATTTGTCCGTCTGCAAGTACAGCTGTTGCTGTAAAATCTGGAGCTTTTTTAGTTACTAACATAGTTCTTCCTTAAAGATAATTTTTATTTACAAGTAAATATTATCATATTAAGTTTAAAAGAAGATAAAAGACTTTTATTTAAAAGGTAAAAGTCCAAATTTTTTAATGAATGCTTCATCTATGTCAATCAGTTCTTCTTTCTGAAGCATATCAAGCACTTCTTTTGTGCAGAACGTATCTCCGGGCCACTCCCTTGTAAAGCCATCCATTTCACCTTTATTTGTAGCATCAATCGCTATAAAAGGTTTAAGCTTCACATCTCTTTGTGCATCGATATTATTCACCACGCGCCAGACAAGCATATAAAGATCTTCGATATCATTATTGTATTTATCAATAATAACAAGCAGTCTAATATGTTTTTTTAGGACTTTTAGTTTTTTAATGAGTCTCAGTTGAGATTCTTTTTTATGTACACTAATCACACAGATTGGTGTCTTAGTCTGTGTAAAATACTGTTTTAATTCAATGATATTACTATCAATCTCCTGCGTTTTTTCAAGAAGTTCACTATCAGCAAGCAGTGATTCTACACCCTCTTCTATTTCATCACCAGTTGCATCGACTCCGAGTTTTCCGCCTACAAACTGTTCAGAAGATGCGTGGTCAAGATGATCGACTACTCCCTGGGTAATAAGTATCTTGCTCTTATCAAGTCTATTTAAAATATGCTCGGTTAACGCTTCAGTCTCTTCAAGTTCAGGTGCATTTTCTCCTACAAACAGTGCATGTTTGACAAAACTCATCTGCCCTACTCCCCAAAATGCGTGCATGAACTGCTGGGCATGCCCTTTGTAACGTGTTTTCATCTTTGCAAGAATTAAGTTATGAAAAACTCCGTTTTCAGGCATATTATAATCGATAAGATCCGGAGCCATAGGTTTAAGTGCAGGTAAGAAGATACGCTCTGTTGCCCAACCCATATACTTATCTTCAAGGGGCGGTTTTCCTACTACCGTTGCTTGAAATACCGGGTTCTTTTTCATCGTAATGGTCTCTACTTTCATAACAGGGAAAGGTTCTTTGAGTGTATAGTAACCCGTATGGTCGCCAAAAGGCCCTTCTATCTCCATGAGTTCAGGATCAACATAACCCTCTATAACTATATCTACATCACGCGGAATATAGATATCATTGGTAATAGACTTGACTAGCTGTGCATTTTTGTTACGTACAAAACCATAAAGCAGCATTTCAAACATCCCATGAGGCATCGGTGCTTGTCCACACCAAATGTACAGAGGATCACCGCCGATGGCTACAGTCACAGGCATCTTCTTTCCCGCCTTTTGATACTGGTCGAAAAAATGGGAAGCATCTTTATGTATCTGCCAGTGCATTCCCAGTCTATTTTTATCGTACTGCTGCAGTCTGTACATCCCGAGATTTTGCATCTGCCCATCAAGACTCTGCGTATAAACCTGTCCCATTGTGATAAAAGGTCCACCATCTTCTTCCCACGTTTTTAGTATAGGTAAAATATCTAAATCCACCTCTTCTTTAGGGATGACAACCTCTTGACACTCTCCTTTGAAGTTCAGACGTTTTGGGAATACATTTTTAAGTGAAAAAAGTTTAGGGATCATGGAGAGTTTTGCCTTCAGTCCCTTAGGCGCTTTAAGTTTAAGAAGTGCATCTATGCCCTTAGCTAGCTCATCGGGATGTTTACCAAATATTTTTTCTGTAAGAAGTTTGTTTGCAAAGATATTCATAAGCACAGGTATATCATACTCTATACCTTTTGCCTTATTGATGGGTTTAGTAAAAAGAATAGGACGAGAGTCATCTGTTTTAGCTTCCACATACGCCACATGAGGAATTTCAAGCTCCACATCAAGAGGCTCATCTATTATCTTTAAATCACCATTATCTTTAAGCCATTCCACTACATCTCGCATTGTACTACCTTTTAATTTTTATCTGTAAATTATAGCTAAAATGAGTTATGCTGGTGTTTAGAACGTGTTTTTACATTACGCTCATGAGACTGTAAGTTAATGCAGAAATTAAAAAATTTCTTTAAAGCCTTTCAGGCATCTCATCTTTAAAAGCTATCTCTTCAGCTTTTGAGAGTATTTCTAAAGCACCATCGGCTATCATTGTGTCTGCCAGTTGTTCACCGAGCAAATCACACTCAGTGAGCGAAGAAGTAAGCTCTTTTCGTATAATATGTGTTCCATCAGGGTAACCAAGCATGGCTTTTATTGTGACGCTGTTATCTTTGATGAGAGCATTCACTGCAACAGGAGCGGAGCATCCCGCACCTATCTTAGAGACAAAATCACGTTCAAGTTTTGCGCAAAGAAAAGAGTCCTCATCATTTAAAGTCATTGCGATTTCACGTACTCTGTCATTAGTATTTACGATTTCAATGCCTAGTGCAGCCTGACCCATAGGCGGTATGAAAAAATCCAACTTCTCTACAAACGGTATGTCTTTAAGCAAGTCCAGTCTATGCAGACCAATATATGCGAGTATAATCGCATCATACTCTCCCTCTTTAAGCTTTCTAAGACGTGTGTTAACATTACCTCTAAGCTCTTTTACTCTCAAGTCAGGTCGCTTTTCAAGAAGTTGCATGCGTCTTCTAAGGCTCGTTGTTCCTACGATTGCACCCAGGGGAAGTTCATCTAGGTTTTTGTATGTATGGGAAAGCAGCACATCGCTTTGATCTTGCCGCGTGGTGATAGCACAAAGTTCCAAGCCGTCTGGAATATACGTAGGCACATCTTTAAGCGAATGCACGGCGAGATGCGCATTACCTGCGAGCATCTCATCTTCAAGTTCTTTGGTAAAATGCCCTTTACCGCCTATAAGTGCCAGTGGTCTATCTAGTATCATGTCACCTTTGGACGTAATTTTATTGAGTTGGACTGTAACTTCTGGGAACAAAGTTTCAATTCTTTCTTTAATATGATACGCTTGCCAAAGGGCAAGATTACTTGCTCTTGTTGCTATGATTAATTTTTCCACTGATTTTGCCTTGTTTCCATTTATTACTGTAGCGCAGCATTTCCTCTCATGGCGGATTTCTCTTTGCTCTATTCGCTTGGAAGGGTGTCTGCACAATGCCTATGAAGAGATGACTACTTTATAAATTTTTCGTAACCGTTTCTCATTTTATCCCACTGGTCATCAAGATAGATCGTTGGTGTTCCTGAAACCATCATTTTCCCTGCCGCCTCACCGTCAGCCTTAATGGCATCTTTCACTTTTTTAGTATTGATCTGTGCTGGAGTTACATCATAGTTTGCATGTTGTTTTACTGCGGAGAGTATCTTCGTTACATTTGTTTCTCCCGGGTCAATCTTTAGACTGTAAATCTTTTCTACCATATCTGCTTTACCCTCATGTTGTGCTACATGCATTACACGTGTCAGAACATCAGAAACAGGATGGATATTTAATAGTGGCAAATGATAGTAATAAACTACTAACTTTGTCGGATTTTCTCTGGCAGCCTTAAAAATTTCAGGTACCAACTCTTGACAGAATGGACACTGGGGATCAGAGAAAATAAGCACTTTATGCTTTGCATCTTTGTTACCAAAAAGAAGATGTGCTTCATTGTACATAGCTGCTGGTACTGTTGGTTTAATCTCGTCGCGATAATCTTTTCCCGTTTTCAGGTTGACCAAATGACCCGTAATAAGTCCGTCTTTGACAAACATGATCTCCGGCGCATGTATCTCTTTTTTCTGGTATGTCAAATCCATAGTCGTTAAAAGTGCTGTCCAGCCCGGAAGCGCTTCTATAGTTTTACTCTCAATCACTGTTACACCATCTACTTTTACCTGTGGATTCTTTACCACATTTCTTTTAACATAGTTAACCAATGATTTATTATCAGGCTGTGCAGATGCACTAAGAGCGACTGTTACGATCAGTGTGCTCGTCAATAATTTCGACATCAATGACATTATCATTTCCTTTTTTCATATCAAATTTTGTTTGTTCAGGTGTTATTTTAGCCACAAATTGTAAATATAACGTGTATCCAAGTGAAACTAAACCTAAAAAATCTGTCAAAACTCCCGGAAGAACAAGAAGTATTGCCCCTAAAAAGTAAGCTGTGCTTGCATTTTGAAAGCTTCGCATACTCAACTTTCCTCTAGATACAGAACTTAAATTCCCCATGAGGGTTAGTGAGGAAGATTGAAGGAGCCTAACACCTATAAGCATACTTGTCACTATCCATATAGCAGACCACATAAAACCTATATTCTCACCCACTGTAAGAGAGAGATACAATTCCAACAGTAGAAACGGTATAGCTATAATAATGATCATTTATAAAACCTTTTGTGTCACAAAACTCAAGATTGTATCTGCTGAGACTTCTTCTTTTACAAGTCCTTCCCTGATAACAAATTCGACAAAACCATCTTGAAGTTTTTTGCCTATGATTACTGCGTAAGGTACACCTAAAAGTTCATAATCTTTTATTTTTGAGCCAAATCTCTCTTTTCTGTCATCAAGAAGTACATCCACCCCTTGGGCTTTTAACGCATCATAGAGTTTTTCACCTAAAGCCACCTGTTCATCATCTTTAGTGTTTGAGACAATAATCTGCAAGTCAAACGGTGCGGACTCTTTTGTCCAGATACACCCTTTGTCATCATGATTTTGCTCTATGATGGCTGCTAGCAAACGGCTAACACCTATACCATAGGTTCCCATTACCATGGGTTGTGATTTACCGTTTTCATCTAAAAAGTTTGCTCCTAAAGGTTCTGAGTATTGTGTGCCAAGCTGGAAGATATGTCCTGCTTCTATCCCTTTGGTGTAACGCATAGGCTCGCCACAACAAGAACATAAATCTCCCTTTTGTACTGCTACAAGGTCATGATAGTCAGCTTCTACACCTATGAAACTGTTACCGATTAAGTGATAATCCTTCTGATTGGCTCCACATATCATAGAATTGGCTTTCATAAGATTGTTATCTAATATAACACTCACACCTTCTGGGACTACTGTAGGCCCCATATACCCTGCAACCAAACCGACTTGCGCTAATTCCTCTTCGCTGATATCAATCAAATCATTTGCATTGACTGCATTACAGGCTTTTACTTCTTGAAGTTCATCTGAACCTCTAAGCGCGAAAAGCACTACTTTTGTCTCACCCTCATCAAAAAGTGCCCTCTTGGCTACAGTCTTCACTAGATAATAAGGATCTACATGGAAAAATTTACTCAACTCTTCTATGGTTTTAGTCTCCGGTGTATGAAACTTTGCAAAAACTGCTTCAGGCGCATCTGCTTCACACGCTTTTTCTTTACGTATAGCAGCTTCTATATTCGCACCATACGCGCAGTTGTCACATACTACAATGGTATCTTCGCCAGAGTCTGCAAGCACCATAAACTCTTTACTCCCACTGCCGCCTATGGCACCAGAATCAGCTTCAACAACTCTAAATTCTAATCCAAGACGTGTGAAAATCTTTTTATATGTCTCTTCCATCAGTGCAAATTCGCGCTGCATATCTTCTTGTGATGTATGAAAACTGTAACCATCTTTCATTAAAAACTCACGTCCACGCATCAAACCAAAACGGGGTCTTATCTCATCACGAAACTTGAGGTTGATTTGATAGAGATTAAGTGGTAACTGCTTATAACTCTTCACTGACTGTCTTACAAGGTTTACCATCATCTCTTCATGCGTCGGTCCCAATATAAAATCATTATTCTTACGGTCTTTAAAACGCAACAGCTCTTTGCCATATTTCTCAAAACGCCCGCTTTCCTGCCAAAGTGATGCGGGTGTGACAAAACTTAAGCTTACCTCTTGACAATTAGCTTTATCTAACTCATCTTTTACAACATTGCGCACTTTGTCTAAGACTTTTTTACCTAATGGCAAAAAGTTGTAAAGTCCACTTCCACCTACAGACTGAATGAAGCCCCCGCGGATCAGGTAGATATGGCTTGCCAGGGTTGCATCATTTGGGGTCTCTTTGGTAGTAGGGATTAATAATCTTGAAAATCTCACGCGCTGTATCCTTTTGTATGATGATCGTTTTTGTATTGTTTGAAATCTATATTTTCTGTATCTATGTTGAACATTTTCTTTACGGCTTCAATAGAGTTTGCATTCTCTTTCTCAGAAGATGAATACCTTAGGTTTTGTGTAGGGTCATGTAAAAATCGATTAAACATCTGTTTTGCCATTTTTCTCATATTTTCTTCATACTCCGCTGGCACAAACCCTTTTTTTATGGCTCTATGCATCTCTTTGTCTATCGATTCATAGACATACTCCCTCATCTGCTTGATCACTGGTTCTACAGAAAGTGCCCTAAGCCATGCATAAAACTCTTCTTTGTACCTTCTTACTATTTCAGCTGCCCTTATTGCCTGTCCTTCACGTAAAGCATGATTTTCATTGGAGATACTGCGCAAGTCATCTATACGAAAAAGGTGTAACTTTTCCAACTCCATATCTTCTATGTCACGCGGAATAGCCATATCAAACCAGAGTCTAGGTAGAGTTTCGTTTTCTATAAGTTCCTTTGTAATGACAGCTTCTTTAGCAGACGTTGCTGAAAAGAGAAGCTTATATCTATTCACATATTTAGACAGTTTATCTATAGTATCTGCTTTGGCGTGCTCACCTAAAGTATCTGCCACGGCTTGCACTTTTTGAGCATCCCGTCCTAAAAATACGACATCACATCCAATTCTTAGCAGATGCTTGGCTGCAAGCACACCCATTTCACCTGCACCGACAATGACACCTGTCATCCCTTGTATGTTGTCACCCAAAAGTTTATGCGCCTGGGCTACAGCCACAGAAGCTATGGAGATGGGATTTTGTGAAATGTTTGTTGCATTTCGCACCTCTGCTGCACACTTCACAGCGTAAGAGATAACGCGGTTGAGTTTACGCCCTGCCGTGGCATTCGCATGTGAAAATCTAAATGCTTCTTTCACCTGTCCTGTGATTTGAGACTCTCCTATAACCAAAGAGTCCAAAGAAGAGACCACTGAGAAGATGTGCCCTATAGCTTCTTCATCATCATAACGTTTTACACTATCTTTGAGTACATAAAAATCTACATTACTTTTTTGACTCATCAGCCCAAGGACTGTATGATAACTTGAAAAATTATCGTTAGTTGCCAATATAATTTCTACACGATTACAGGTTGAAATGATAAATGCCTCATGTACAAAATCGAAAGCTACTAGCTGATCGAGCATCATCTTCTTTTCATCATCATTAGCAAAAGCCAGATTCTCTCTTATGGCCTGATCACAACTTTTATGGGAAAAACTCATTACTTGATAATACATTAGAAATCCCTCTCTATCATCGCCATGGCGATAGAACTCAATGCGTCTTCACCCAATGCATTCATTAAAGAAATAGCCTCTTCTACCAACAGCCTCGCTTCTGCATAGCTTTTTTGAATGATACCATGCTCTTGCATCTTAGTTTTGATCCACTCCTCTTCACTTGAAGAGAGTTTTTTTGTATGCAAAGATTTGAGTATCTCTTGTTCCTGGGCATTTAAGAGTTCATAAAGATAGATATACGGCAGTGTTGTTTTTCCCTCTTCAAAATCATGCAGTGCCGGTTTACCCAGAGTTTCAGAGTCCATTGTAATATCCAGTATATCATCTATCATTTGAAAAGCTATTCCCAGATTCCTGCCATAAGTCATATATGCCACTTTATCTTTACCCGCTAACAAAGCAGCAGCTCCCGCAGCTGCTTCCATAAGTGACGCAGTCTTCTGGTAAATCATTTCGAGATAAATCTCTTTATTCAAATTAAACGCTTTGGAGAGTGAAACATCTTTAAGTTCGCCAAGGCTAAGCTGTATAACTGCATTGGAAACTATCTTCGCGATCTGGGGGCTAATATTGTTTAACTCAAAAAAGCCTTTAGAGTAGAGAATATCCCCTAACATAATGGCTGTTTTATTTCCATAAAGTGCGTTTATTGAAGGTTTATTGCGACGTGTATAAGCATCATCTATGACATCATCATGCAGAAGACTCGCTGCATGTATCATTTCAACGATCGCTGCTGTTTTTACCGCAGAGAGGTTTGTCCCCGCGATCTTCAAGATGAGTTTTGCCCTAAGTCTTTTTCCATGAGGAAGTCTTGTATACAGTTCCAAGACCTCTTTGTCATTCAAATCGGTTATAAATTGTTCTATCTTTCTTTCAACTGCACTTAGCACTTATCTGGCCCCTTACTCACACTGAGTAACGATGCTTGCAACAAGATCTATAAACACCGTAGCTGTTCTGTCGTCTATATCTTTATCAATCATCGTTGCACTTATTTGTTGCTCATGTTCATCATCAAGGCCTCTTTCCTCTAGCATTCTTTCTGCTACGGCAAGTCTTCTAAAGACTTGTTCCAATTCCTTTTCGACTACATTTTGATTTGCAGTTTTTGCAATTTCAAAGTAACTAGACTGTGGAGTACGACCCAAAAAGTCATCTTTATAATCACCATAATCATCATCTTCATCAGTATATGTACTCATTTTTCATTTCCTAATTGTAGATTGTCTTTCAAAAGAAAGTATTATATCTAACTTTATATTTGTTAAATCTTGCTTTAAACGGACATGAAGTTATTCAAAGGTCTCTTTTATATCTAGAGGTTTTGCTTTTCACAAATAATATCCCTCAAATACTTTTTATCCCTCATCAATAACAAAAATAGTATCTGTCACTCTATTTTTAAATTTTAGTGCCTCAACGTTTTGTAGAAGCATGGTTTTTTCTGCCTTCAGTGTTCCTACTTCTTGTTGTATTTTATTGACATTTTTACTCTCATAATAGATTTGATTACTCAAATAAATTTTAATCATCGTAAGTATGAGAACAATAGTCACTGACACCAAAATGACACTTATCATACCAAAAGTAATACCATTGGGGTTAGATTTTTTCTTTTTAGTTGTCATCACTGTTAAACCTAAAACTTCGTAATTTTGCAGACCTGCTTCGAGGATTTATTTTGAGTTCTTTTTTGGAAGCAGTGACGGGTTTACGGGAAAGAACTTTCCCCAATGCATGATTTTTTCCACAGGTACAACGCATCGCTTGTGGATCACAGATACAAGCAGTGCTCCACTTTTTAAAACGGTTTTTTACCAGGCGGTCTTCCAGCGAGTGAAAAGTAATGAGTGAAACCACTTCACCATTATAATGTTTTGCCTCTATGGCATCAAGCAAACCTTCTATCTCGCCGAGTTCATTGTTTACTTCAATACGGATCGCCTGGAACATCAATGTTGCAGGGTGTATTTTCCCTCCTTGGGGTATCACCTCTTTAGCAATCTCACTCAAAACCTTAGCACTATGTATGGGCGCTTTTGCCCTGGCTTCAATCACTGCTGCGGCCAACTTACGGTATGAACGTACTTCACCATAGGCATCAAAGATATATTCTAACTTCTCTTTAGAATATTCATTAACCACTTCATAGGCACTCAACGGCGCATGAGCATCCATACGCATGTCTAAAGTTTCAGAGGTAAAAGAGAACCCGCGCTCTTTTTTGTCCAGCTGCAAAGAGGAGACACCAAAATCTGCAAGCAGTGCAACAATAGGCGCTTGGGTTAAAACAGGAAGTACTGTCGAAAACGTCCCTTTATAAAGTGTGCTTCTGTCCGCAAAAGGTTCAAGCTGCTTTTTTGAAAAGGCCAGAGCTTCATCATCTCTGTCGATACCGATATGTTTCAAGTGCTCATACCGTGCCAACATCTCATAACTGTGCCCTGCATAACCCAAAGTACAGTCTACAAAGTATCCCTCACCAACATTAGAAAAACTTTCCAATACTTCATCTAGCAGTACAGATATATGTGGTGTTTGCACAGTGTTCCTTTAAAATTTATTCTTAATTTTTTAAAATTGTTGATATATAAATAATCAATGATATAATACCAAAATTAGATGAAAAGGCTCTTTTTATGGACAAACACATCATTGATGATATCAAACGCGTTTCACTCTCAATGTTTAACAAAAACTTTTTTAGTGTCTTTCATGGTTCTATCTCTGCACGAATATCTGCAAGTGGATTTATTATTAATTCCAAAGATACTATTTTAAATGCGGTTACCCAAGAGTCTCTTGTCAAGCTTGATTATCAAAAAAGAGACTACCGTTGGAACATGGCAAATGCTGATGTACATATACATGAACGTATTTATGAAACTATCCCCAATGCCAAATATGTTTGCTACACTATGCCCCCTTACGCGACGGCATATTCACTCAAACACGGTAAAGTTTTGCCTCAAGACTATTACGGAAAACAAGTTTTAGGAGAGACCATCGTCTATGACCCAAAACTCATAGAAGACTGGATGGAACGTGCTCCATACGAAATACCTCAGTTCTTCCAAAAATACGACAGTCATCTCCTTCTTATTAAAGGCTTTGGGCTCATCTCTTATGACAGAGACATTATTGAAATGGCAAAGAAAGTTTCTATTTTAGAAAACTCTTGCAGACTGTTGGCTTTAAGTGCAAATTTGTAAACACTTTTGTAAAGCATAGTTTTGTTATACTTTAATCTACCTCTCTTTAGGATAAGCATATGAATCAGACAAAAAAACGTTTAAAAATTATTAAACTTGCTATCTCCATTACAGATATAGAGACTATACAACTTCAAATATTGAAACTCAGCGCCCTTAAAACAGATGTGAAAATTCAAAAGATCATCGATGGGCTTCAAGCAAAGAACTATGTGCAGACACAGGCACTTATTACTTCGTATATCCAAACACCTATGGAAGAGATACTTCAAAGAAGTTCTCAAGACGAGAGACACATAACAGAAAAAAAAGAGAGAGCTATCATCGATGAATTTGATCTTTTTATGACAACACCGGAGAATAAAAAAGAAAGAAAAAAAGAATTTTTTGATTTTAATACATTGACATCAGAAGATATCCCAAGACAAAAAAAAGAAAATATTGATTTCGATGCACTGCTCAATATTCAAGCTGATGATATTTTCTCTGTCAATACAGAACAAGATATCAACCATACACCAAAAGATACTTTTTTTGATACGTTGGAGCAGGACACAGAAAATACCAAAGAGAACCATACAGATACGACATTTATATTTAAAGATACTTTTTTTGACACGAAAGAGGCGCCAGCCGTTGAAGAGGTAGAGAGTGAAACACATGTCACTTCTTTTGAAAAGCATGACAAAAAAACAATTCGGGAAGATTCTACCACAACTTCCTCTGAAGAAGATGTGTCTTTCCAATACAAAGCCATCCCATACATAGATCAAAAATTTAAAAATATGTCTGCTCAATATCCGCCGGTAGAGGAGAATAATGAAGAGTTTTCCACGGTCAATACCTGGTTGCAGCAAATAAGCAGTGATGGCTATACTGATGATGAAATCAAAGAGATGATCACGTATATTACAAAATTGACTGAAGCAAACAATCTGGCAGAAGCAGCGCAACTACTGCTTATTACTGGAGCAACAAGATCCAAATTTGCACAGTTCATGTTAGCTAGAGCACTTTACACAGGCAAGATACTTCAAGAAAATCTTCCTGAATCCTTTACTCTCATCAACCGCTTAGCCATGGATGATGACTATCCCGAAGCCATCTGTGATTTAGCACAATTTTATGAAAACGGTATCGGTATTGACAAAGATAAGCAAAAAGCTGAAGCTCTTTACAAGGATGCAATGGATTTAGGTATCAAAAGAGCAATTGGCCATTACGAAAGAGTAAGCAGACAAAAAAGTGGTTTGTTTTCTCTTTTTAAAAGATAGAAGCACTTTCTTATAGCAAATTCTATCGTTTCTAATTTCTAATTTCTAATTTTTTTATCCCTTCATACGCAACCTCTATCATTTTATCTATCTCTTTATAGGTGATAGTGTATGGAGGCATAAAGTAGATAACATTTCCTAATGGTCGGAGTAAAACTCCCTGACTTAAAGCATATTCGTAGATGCGCACACCTATGCGTTCGTGAGGTTCATACCCTTCAAGTTCTACAGCGCTGATCATGCCTTGCTGCCTTATCTCTTTTACATTGGAAAGATTTGAAAACTTTGCTAGTTGCTTTTTAATGTAAACACGTTTCTTATCATTTTCACCCAGTATATCATTTTGCTCGAATATTTCTAAAGTTGCCAAGGCAGCAGAACAGGCCAAAGGGTTACCTGTATAACTGTGAGAATGTAAAAAAGCCTTATGTTCATTATAGTCACAGTAAAAAGCATTGTAAACTTCATCTGTTGTCATCACTACTGAAAGTGGTAAATAGCCACCCGTAAGCCCTTTGGATAGAGTCATGAAATCTGGTGAAATATTTGCATGCTCACAGGCAAACATTTTACCCGTACGTCCAAATCCGGTCATAATTTCATCTGCTATAAGGTGTACATCATACTTTTTTGTCAACTTTCTTGCCCCAACTAGATAATCAGGATGATACATATGCATACCGCCGGCCCCCTGCACCAGAGGCTCCAGTATCAACGCTGCTGTCTCATGGGCTTTTTCCTGTAATACTTTTTCTAACGCTGCTACTGCCTCACTTGCTGATGCCGCACTCTGATCTTTGGGGACAGGTACCTGCATATTTGCTATAAGCAGCGGTGCATAAGTCTCTTTATAGAGTGCTACATTTCCCACAGAGAGTGCCCCTATAGTCTCACCATGATAGGAGTTGGTCAAAGAGAGAAACAAAGATTTCATTTTCCCTCGGTTAAGATGATAATGGTAGCTCATTTTCAATGCTGCTTCTACAGCACTTGAACCATTGTCAACGTAAAATACTTTTGCTAATTCTTGAGGTGTGATTTTAACAAGTTTATGCGCCAACTCAATGGCTGGTTCATGTGTAAAACCAGCCAAAAGTACATGTTCTAGCGTATCAAGCTGCGCTTTTATTTTATTATTTATTGTTGTATTGCAGTGCCCAAAAATATTGACCCACCAAGAGCTAACTGCGTCTATATAACTATTGCCTTCAAAGTCATAAAGATAAATACCTTTACCTGACCTAATAGGCACAAGAGGCAGTGTCTCATGATCTTTCATTTGTGTACAAGGATGCCATATGACTTCCAAATCGCGCTGCATCATTTTACTGTTTTTTTCAACCATTGTGTCTTTATGCCCCAATACAATTACTACGATAAGTTTATTTAGATAGAATATTGTACAAATTTTTAGATTAAAGGTAAGAGAAGCATGATTACTTGGATGCAAAAGCACAATAAATATCTCGTATGGACCATTTGGATAGCAACTATCGCATTTATAGGTGCAGGTTTTGTAGGATGGGGGAGCTATAGTTTTGGCTCCAAAGCAGGTAACGTTGGTAAGGTAGGCAATATTGAAATTACTCAATCTAAACTCAACATGGTTTACAGCAATGTATACAATCAGTATAATCAAATGTTACAAGGTAAACTTGATGAGAAACAGGCAAAAGAGATGGGCCTAATAAAACAGGCATTTGCTACACTGGCAACACAAGCAAAGATACTTAATTTTGCTCAAGATCTTGGTATTATTGTTTCAGATGAAGAAGTAGCGAATATGCTCGAATCAATCGAAGGTTTCCAAAAAGACGGTCTCTTCAATAAAGAGATCTATCATGGTTACCTTAAGAGCCAAAGACTCAAAGCAAAGGTTTTTGAGGAGACCCTAAGAGAAGATCTTACCATAAGTAAAACACTTGCATTGCTTCAAACAGAAAGTTTACCCCTTGAAGAAGAAGCCATCTCTGCAGCGATGAATGCAGCAGATAAACTTGCCTACAAAGTATTGACCCCTTCAGATGTCAATATCACAGCAGACGAAGCTGAAGTAAAAGCATATTGGGAATCACAAAAAGAGAACTTTATGACAAAAAAAGCGTATTCACTCTCTATTGTTTGGACACAAAGCAGTGATACCAACATCACTGATGATGAATTAAAAGCCTTTTATGAAAAAAACATTTTTAAATACACAGATGCAAGCGGTAAACAACTCCTTTTTGATGAGGCTAAAGAAAATGCGAGTAGAGACTTAAAACTTCAAAAAACAAAAAGAGATGCGCAAAAAAGTTATATCGCATTCAAAAAAGGCGAACTTGAAAATTCTGAAAATATTACGCTACCAGTGGGTGATCTTAAACTGACAAAAGAACTTTGGGATGAAATTAAACAAAAGAGCATAGGTGACATTCTTAAACCCAAAGTGGTGGGAGACCAATATGCTACAGTAAAGATCAATAGTATTAAAGAACCTGAAGTTATGAGCTTTGAAGAGGCAAAAGAAAAAGTGTCAACAATTTATACTGCACAAGCAAAAGAAAAGTCACTCTTGACGCTTGCTAACGCAACACTTGAAACCTTAGATGAGAGTCATGCAACGGTTTCAGATTTTATGAGTTTAGAGAAGCATGACAACCTCAAAGGATTAAATTCACAAGAAAGTTTACAATTTTTACAAAAACTCTTTACATCTTCTAAGGAAAAAGGTATTATTAGCATAACGAATAAAGTTGTAGTTTACAATATTATGGAGCAGAAGTTTTTAGGGATGGATGACAATAAGACGGATTTCGTAAAAGAAAATGTCAACCAAATGAAACAAAGAACATTTGAAACTAACCTTATAAAGATGTTAGATAAAAAATACCCTACAGAAGTTTATATGGAAGGACTTGCAAATTGAGTGATACAATTTTAGCTATAGATATCGGTTCAACTAAAGTATGTGCAATCATAGCTGAAATAGAAGATGGGAACGTCAAAATCCAAGGTCATGGTATCGCTAAATCCCAGGGAATTAAAAAAGGCGCTATTACCAATATCGAACTTGCATCTAAAGCCATTAAAAAAGCTATCAACGATGCAAAACGTATCGCCGGAAGCAATATGACTTCCGCGACGGTTTCTATCTCCAATGCATATGCAAAGAGTCTTAATTCTACAGGTGTTGTCAACATACCACATAAAGACATCTCCATAAAAGAGATCAATCGTGTTATGCAAACTGCACTCTATAATGCAAATGTACCAAACGAATATGAAGTAGTACATGTCTTGCCATACAACTTCAAAGTAGATGATCAAGACTTTATAGAAGATCCTTTTGGTATGAATGCCAGTCGTATGGAAGTAGATGTCAATATCATTATGACACAAAAATCAAATCTTTTAAATCTTAAAAAAGCTGTCCGCTCAGCAGGTGTAGAGATAGATGGTATCGTGCTTAGCGGGTATGCTTCTGCTATCGCAACAATGGATGAAGATGAAAAAGAACTCGGTGTTGCAGTTATCGATTTGGGTGGACAGACGAGCAATCTTGTCATACACACAGGCAATTCTATTAGATACAACGACTTCCTTGGTGTAGGTTCAAACCATATTACCAATGACCTTTCCATGGCACTGCATACACCATTACAAATAGCAGAAAATGTAAAAATACGTCATGGTAATCTCATAGAAACCAGTAATGAGGTCATTGAACTCCCAATCATCGGGGATGAAGAAAATCGCAATGGTGTTTCACTGGAGATCGTACACAGTGTCATCTTCTCTCGCGTTGAAGAGGCATTGATGATATTGGCCAGATCTCTTGAGAAATCTGCACTCAAAGAGCAGATAGGCGCAGGTCTCATCCTAACTGGGGGGATGACAAAACTCAAAGGCATCAGAGAATTGGCACAATCTATCTTCCCTGCTATGCCTGTACGCATCGCTAAACCTGGAGACGATAATATAGATGGGCTGTTTGATGAGCTTAAAGACCCGGCATTTTCAACAGTTATAGGGTTGCTACTTTATAAAGCAGGTGAACATACACAGTACGAAATCAACTTTCAACAAGAGTTATTACACTCTAAAACTGGCTATGCAGATAATCTCGGCGATATTAAACTAGGAAATACCATCAAGGTAGAAGAAAAAAAAGAGGCAAAAACACAGATAAAACAAAGAGGCACATCTGGAGAGCCTCAATCGATCATTTTTGATGAACTGCCAGATATCGGGAGTGAAAACGCTAACCCATTAAAAAAGTTGGTCATCTGGGCAAGACAACTTTTTTAATACGAAGCATATTTAAACACATCATAAAAAAAGGGAAGAATTATGGAAGAGTTTCAAATTGATATAGTCGAAACAAAATGTCATTCAAATGGTGCAAAGATAAAAGCAATCGGTGTCGGTGGTGGTGGTGGTAACATGATCAACCATATGATAAGCGAGGGGATCAGCGGTATTGATCTTATCGTTGCCAATACAGATTCACAAGCGTTAGACTCTTCACTTGCACCATTTAAAATGCAACTAGGAATCAATGCAACAAGAGGTCTTGGCGCAGGTATGATCCCTGACAAAGGCAGAGAAGCTGCACTTGAAAGCTTTGAAGACATTAAAACTATGCTTGAGGGTTCTGATATTGTATTTATCTCTGCTGGGCTTGGTGGCGGTACAGGTACGGGTGCTGCTCCTATCATCGCTCAAGCTGCTAAAGAAGTAGGTGCATTGACTGTTGCTATCGTAACGAGCCCATTCAAATTTGAAGGCAGAAAAAGAACAAAGCTTGCAAAAGAAGGCTTAGAGGAACTCAAAAGAGAGAGTGATTCCATTATTGTTGTTCCCAATGAAAAACTTCTTTCCATAGTAGAGAAAAATCTTGGTATCAAAGAAAGCTTTAGAATGGTAGATGATATTCTTGCTCAAGCGGTAGGAGGTATCTCAAAAGTAATTCTTTCTCATGGAGAAAACGACATTAACCTTGACTTTGCTGATGTGAAAACAGTCATGAGTCACAGAGGGCTTGCACTTATGGGTGCAGGTTACAGCACTGGAAAGAATGCAGCCTATGACGCGGCAAAAGCTGCTATTGAGTCTCCATTGCTTGACAATATCTCTATTGATGGTGCAATGGGTGTACTTGTACACTTTGACATTCACCCTGATTATCCTATTATGGAAATTGGTGCAGCAATGAGTATCGTTGAAGAGAGTGCAGATGAAGATGCGGCTGTGATCTTTGGTACAACTACCAATGAAAATATGGATATTGATGAAGTCAGAATCACTATTGTCGCCACTGGTTTTGAAGACAAAAATGCTCTTCCTGAAACAACTATTAAAAAACAAGAGTCGCTTCCAGGTACAAGCGCTGCTAGCATCAATACCCTTAGATCTGCAAACAGAATGGTTGTAGGCGGATACAATAGTGACAATGAAGACATTTTAGATGTGCCAACATTCCTTAGAAAGCAAATGGATTAGTCGAACCTTTTTTATACGCAGTTGAACCCCTCTTAATCACCTTAGATGCTTTAAAGGGTTCAAGGAATACAAAAACGCTTCCTCCTCTCCTTTTATAACTATTCCTTCCTGAAAAGAAGCTAAGCTCCTTATCTATTACACACAGAAAATGTCTAGGGATACACTGCACTGAAGCTTCAGTGCGCCTCTGGCGCATGGTCTACTTAGTAAAACTTTTGTCTATATATTAATTATTTTTTGCTATTATTACCCAAACTTTTCACATTTAGGAAACAGGATGAAATATATCAATACACTCTCAACTATCGCAACTGCTACAGGGCTTGGTGCGCTACTTGTAACGGGCCTAACAGGGTGCACCAGCAACAATCAGCAACAGCAAGAACAAGCTCAAGCAAAAGGTGCTTTTGTCATTATCGAAGAGACTGCCGCTGGCAAATACAAAATTAAAGATGAGTTCCCTGCAGATGAAACACGTATCGTACTTAAAAAATTGGATGGTACAGAAAAAGTGCTCACCAAACCGCAGCTAGATGCGCTCATTCAAGAAGAAGCTGCCAAAATAGACAGTGGCACTTCCAATCTTACTAAAGAAAACCCGCAAGCACACCAAGGGATGGGTTTAGGCGAAACCATTATGGCAAGTATGGCTGGTGCTATGCTTGGTGCTTGGATAGGCAATAAGCTCTTTGGAAATCAAAACTATCAAAATAACCGTAAAGCAGGCTATAAATCTCCCTCAACTTATTCAAAAAGTCAAAATAGTTTTAATAAAACGCAAAAAAGCAGCAGTTCTAAAAGAAGTGGTTTCTTTGGTGGAAAAAACAGTAGCAGCTCTCGTAGCAGTTCTTATGGTGGATAACGAATGTTAACTTTACAAAAAACAACCCCCCTTGACACTGACTATCTTGAATCGTTAGGCTTTGTATGGCATACAGATAGTGATGAAACATCTTATATCTCTGATGCACTTGTTATCATCTCCCAGCCTGAGGCAGAGGCATATTATGAAGCAACCAATACACTTTATGATATGTACATACAAGCAGCTGAACATGTAGTAGAAAATAATCTTTTTCATGAGATAGGTATCCCTTTTAATCTTATTGATATTATCAAAGAATCATGGGAAAATGATGTGCACTGGCACCTTTACGGCCGTTTTGACCTTGCAGGCGGCATAGACGGAAAGCCTATTAAACTTTTGGAGTTCAATGCAGACACACCAACTGCACTTTTTGAGACGGCTATCATCCAGTGGGCGATACTCAAAAAAAACAATCTTGAAGAAGAGAATCAATTTAACGCGCTCTATGAGGCGCTAATTGATAACTTTAAAAGGCTTGTAACACTCGAAGAAGACGTCTCAACTTTTGAAGAGAAATACGACCGTTGGTCTTTCTTGTTTACTTCTGTCAAAGGCAACCCAGAAGAAGAAAATACAGTCAAACTTCTGCAACATATTGCTTCTGAAGCTGGTTTTGAAACTATGTTTGCATATATAGATGAGATAGAGTTTTCAGACGAAGATGGCATTATGTATCATGGTGAAAGTTATGAACTCTGGTTCAAACTCATCCCCTGGGAAGATATAGCCCTAGAAGAGTCTGACTTGGCAATGTTGCTCACAAACATCATTAAAAATCAAAAAGCCATCATCTTTAACCCAGCCTACACGCTGCTTTTTCAAAGTAAAGGTTTACTCAAAATTCTATGGGATTTATACCCTAACCACCCTCTTCTGCTCGAAACCTCTTTTGAGCCTTTAACAGGACAAAAGCAGGTTAAAAAGCCTATCTTTGGAAGAGAAGGCGGAAATGTCAGTATTCTAGATGAAAAAGCCAATGCAATTGAAAGTGCGAAGGGCGATTATGAAAACCATAAAATGGTTTACCAAGCATACACAGAACTAGCAACAGACGCAGAAAATTTAAGTTATCAAGCAGGTGTCTTTTATGCCTATGAAGCCTGTGGACTAGGTTTTAGAAAGGGTGGGAAAATACTGGATAACATGTCTAAATTTGTGGGACATTTAGTGAAGTAGTTCTACTTCACTTTCATCTTTTTTTGTACACTCTACCGAGACTATCTCAACTTCATCTCCATCAATCCGCGCAGCGGTCAATGTGCCGCCCCAGACGCAACCTGTATCCAATGCCAACACATTCTCATCTTCATAAAAACCCAATGTTGACCAGTGCCCAAAGATGATTTTAAGCTCTATATCTTTTCTATTTTCACTCTCAAACCAAGGCTTTAAGCCTTTTTCTCTAAGTGCTTGTGTAGGTGCACCTTTTTGCTTGAAGTCTAGTCTATGGTCTTTATAGCAAAAACGCATACGGGTAAAGGCGCTTATTATGTAACGATCTATATCTGTTTTGCTTGACTCTCTGTTAAAGCGGTCAATACCATTTTTGAACATCTTTTTAAGCCATACTTCTGCATCATTTTTTTGCAGCTTCTCCTCTACTCTCTTTGCATAACGAATAGCCATACCCAAATCAAACTCCGGGGAGATGCCTGCATGTGCCATGCAGTAACCCAGTTGATAATCCACATGTAGGAATTTTTGTCCTCTAAGCCATTGTATAAGCTTTTTAGCGTTAGGTGAACTGAGTATTGGATCAAGAGTAGAATTGGACTTTTTGATACCGTAATAAGCTGCTATAAGAGTAATGTCATGGTTGCCAACAACAATCTCTACATTTTTTCTTATGCTGTATAGATATTCAAGTGTTTCAAGTGAACCCTCACCTCTGTTGACTAAGTCTCCAGCTATCCAAAGTCTATCCTTGTTTGGATCAAATGATATCTTTTTGAGTAATTTTCTAAAGGGTTTGTAGCATCCCTGAATATCTCCTATTGCCCAAACAGCCATTATGCCAACTTTGTTTGAGTAAATAGTGAATGGCAAGCAAACAGTAGTATTTGTTTCATTATTTGACCTTTAATGTCTGACGGTATTGTACTGTTTTTTCCTCGAAACTCATCTTCGCATATGCTGATGAGGGAGAGGGTAAATAAACTGTCTCTATCTCAAGATGAGAAAAATGTATTTTAAAAAGAGCTTCTGATTTTTTACCCGTAAAAGCCAGTTTTTTTATACTGGGATACGCTTCTAAAAATGCTTCGATGTCATTTATCTCTTCGTCTTCCAAAGAACTGTCCAGAGAATTTTCTCTGCTGCAAACCTTAATCATATCCCAAAGCCCCAATTTACACTCTTTGAGTAGCCATATTTTCTGGTCACGATTATTGACAGGGTACTGTGTGATGGCATGAAGGATCTTCCAAAACTGGTTACGCGGGTGTGCGTAGTAGAAATTATTTTCAAAAGATTTGATACTGGGAAATGACCCGAGTATCAAGACTTCAGTATCCTTAAAGACAATAGGCTTAAATGGGTGTTCCAGCGACTCAATATTCATTTCTAATTACTAATTTATCTACATGCTTTTTGCATATTGCGTACCAAGAGTACCAAGAGTGCCACGGAGAAGATCTTAAAGTTAATTTCACTTCCCTTATGTATATTGGAAAATATTTCACTCTGTGTCATTGTTTCACCTGCCATTTGCATGGTAAGTATATCGGGGATGTAGTACTGTGAAAAAAGTAATCCCGTAGCAATGACAAAGAAAGTAGCTATTTGAGTAATGGTATCTCTTTCAAACTTTTTGTACTTATACCCCTCATAAAGTGCCACAGCAACAAGTGCAACATTTACCAGGTATGAGAGTCGCACAAAGTTTTCTGTCATAATGAGCCCCTCTTGATGATGACTCAAAATCTCAGATCCCAACCATGTTTCTGTGTGAAATGTTACCGGGGCTACAACAATACCCGCAAAGAGTCCTGCGCCCAATGTTGCCCCTAAAAGTATAATATATGCCATCGTTGTCATTCTAAAATATTTATTCATTTTTTTATTCCTTTTATCCTACGTAAATTTGATTACAAACCCTCTGTCAAATCCAGCCAAGTCTTTATAGAATTTTATGAATTTTACACCAATTTTATTAACAAATGCCTGCAATGCCTCTTTTTGATCATACCCCATTTCACAAGCAAGATACTTTATATTTCTGGCTTTCACATCCAAAATGATCTGTTTGAGCAGTTCATCTCCTGTGCTACCGCCAAAAAGTGCCTCCTTTGGTTCATAATCTGCAACATTGGATTCAAGTAGAAAATCCTCTGCAATATAAGGAGGGTTGGATACTACCAGTTGCACCGTTTCAAAGACTTCATCTATAAGATTAGATTTACGAAGCTCTATTTGTTTATTAAGGCCAAAGGTATCGATGTTTTTTCCAGCCACCTTTAATGGTATATCACAAATGTCTGTAGCGATAATACGAAGCTCAGGAAACATTCGTGAGAGCACCACGCTAATCGCTCCAGAACCAACTCCTATCTCAGCAATACGGATGATATTCTCTTCTTTGATAATCTCTGCGACTAAGTCAATAAGTATCTCCGTCTCAGGACGGGGGATCAGTACACCCTTTTCTACTTCTAAATGAATATCATAAAAGCTGACAGACCCTACAATATACTCATAAGGTTCATTTGCGGCTCTTCTTTGGATCAGTCTTTTGAACTCCTCTGTGTTTTCAATAGTGTCATTTTCGTGTGTAAGTAAATAGGTACGCTCTTTTTTTACATGATAGGCTAAGAGTAATTCTGCTTCAAACTGTGGGCGTTCACACGCCTCTTTAAGCGCTTCTCTACTCCATGACAACCCTTCTTTAATGGTCATTCTTGTCCATATAGGTAAAAATTCCATCCTGAGGCAGGGATTGCTCTTTTGCTTTTTCTTCTTCTATAATCGTATTTGTTGCATCATAGCCCAATGCTTTAAGTCTCTCCAATACCGGAGGATGCGTATAGTAAAAGAAGATGACCAAAGGGTGTGATTTTGGAAAGGCTTTGTTTTCTGTGATAAGTTTTAAAAGTGCTGAGACAAGATTCTCTTTTCCACCCATTTTTGAACCAAACTCATCTGCCGCATACTCGTTATGGCGACTTACATAAGACATAAATGGGGTAAAAACGAAACTCACTAAAGGCAGTAGCAACATCAATACAGCTATCTGTACACCCGCTTGCGGAACTACACCCATCTGAGTAAACAGTGTATCGGGCAAATGTCCAAAAAGATAAAACACAATAAAAAGAAGTAAGCCCATTAATCCGATATTTTTCCAAATGTCGCCATGTGAAAAGTGCCCCAACTCATGTCCAAGAACTGCCAAAAGTTCTTTTTTGTTCAGTTTTTCAATCAGTGTATCAAAAAGCACAACTCTTTTGCTCTTACCAAGGCCACCAAAAAATGCATTAAGACGACTGTCGCGTTTGCTGGCATCCATTACAAAAATACCATCACTTTTTAACCCTGCCTGTTCCATAAGTTTAATAATAGCAACTTTTAGTTCCCCCTCATCCAAAGGAGAGAACTTGTTAAAAAGGCTCATGAAAAATGGTGCCAATACATTTGCCATAATTGCTATAGCAAACATGAGCATATACCCCCACAACCACCACATTTCATACTCTTTGATTATCCAGGCAAGCACTGCAAATATAGCGCCGCCAAGCACAATAAACAAGGCTGTAGATTTCAATGTGTCAAAGATAAACATTTTGGCTGTCATTTTATTGAAACCAAATGCTTCATCTATCTTAAATGTCTGATAGAGTTGAAAAGGAAGCCCTACTATATAATTGACAAAGATAAAACCAAACAAAAAAAGTACCGCTTGCCCGATGGCACCTTCTACTTGCACCGCAGAAGCAAGGAGTGCAAACCCTGCCAATACCCACCATACAAACATAAGGTAATCAACAAATGTCTCAATCAAAGAGAGCTTCTCTTTAGCAACAGCGTAATTTGCTGCTACCATATATTTACCCGCGGGGATCAAAACAGGGTCTTTTCGTTTTTCATCATTAATATATCCTATCTGCATAAAAGATATATAAAGTCTCATAAAAGTATAGAGGGAATATAGGGCAACTATTATTTCTAACATAGGTCTTCTTTTTTATTTGGAATATACCTTACCAAGCCTTAAACCCCACTCAATTTGCTATAATTGCACACTATATTTTAAGGAATACTCGTGGCACTCATAGATCTCTTCAATATCAAAAAACAATATGACGTTAAACTACTTCTTGATGATGTGGATTTTCATCTTGATGAGGGTGAAAGAGTCACCATAGTAGGACAAAATGGTTGCGGCAAATCTACACTGATGAAGATCATCATGGGAGAAGAGGAACCAACAGAGGGCAAAAAAGTTCTCAACAGTACCATACAAATTGAGATGCTCTCGCAGCAACCCCGTTTTAAAGCAGGAGTTACCGTAAAAGAAGCCATAGAAAATGAGTTGACAGAGCTACAAACAGCAAAAGCAGAGTTTGAAACGCTTAACCAAAAACTCTCATCTGATTTTGAGAACAAAGAACTTCTTAAAAAGCATGAACGCGTCTCTAAATTCCTTGACCATCACAATGCGTGGAATCTTGATGACAAAATTGAACGTATTTTACAAGAGTTTAAGCTCAAAGAGTATGAAAACCGTCCTGTTGGTTCACTCTCTGGCGGAGAACAGCGTCGTGTGGCACTGGCATCACTCATACTTAAAAAACCCGATGTGCTTTTACTCGATGAACCTACCAACCACCTTGATGTCTATATGGTTGAGTTTCTTGAAGAGATGCTACTTAAAGAGAAATTCACTCTGCTTTTCATCTCACACGACAGACACTTCATTGACACCATAGCAACACGGGTGATAGAGGTTGATAACAAACAGCTCATCTCTTACAATGGCGGGTATATGGATTATCTTGAACAAAAAGAGGCTCGCATGCATGCACTTCAAAAAGGGCATGATAATCTGCTTAGACTTCTTAAACAAGAGGAGGCATGGCTGTCAAAAGGGGTAAGAGCGAGAGAAAAAAGAAACCAAGGACGAAAGAAACGTGTATTTGAACTGCGTGATGAAGCCAAACACAATCCCACACTTATACGTAAAATGATGGTCGAACTAGAACGTGAAAAAAAGCACTTTAACCGTGATGAAGGGGTTTCACGAAAGAAGATGCTTTTTGAGCTTGAGAATATGAGCTACGCTGTACCGGGGAAAAAACTTATAGAGAACTTCACGACACGTATTTTACAAAAAGACAAAATAGCTATTGTAGGCATTAACGGTGCAGGTAAATCAACTCTGCTTAAACTTATGCTGGGAAGACTCAAGCCTGACTCTGGCACCATTAAGCAGGGTGATTTTTCTATAGGTTATTTTGACCAACACCGTGAAATGCTCTTAGATGATAAAACCCTTATAGAAACTTTTTGTCCTAACGGCGGAGATCTGGTTGAAGTACAGGGGAGTACCTTGCATGTGTATGGTTATCTTAAATCTTTTCTCTTTCCCAAAGAGTTTTTAGACAAAAAAGTAGGAATGCTTAGTGGCGGAGAGAAAAACCGTGTAGCACTTGCTCTGCTTTTAACCAAAAAAGTAGACTGTCTCATTTTAGATGAACCAACCAATGATCTTGATATCCAGACTATCAATATTTTAGAAGAAAAACTCATCAACTTCCCTGGAGCGATCCTCTTTGTCTCACATGACCGCTACTTCATAGATAAGATCGCTTCCAAGCTTTTCATTTTTAAAGGCAATGGCGTAGTAGAAGAGTCATTTCAAACCTATACAGAGTATCTGAACATAGAAAAAGAGTTAAAAGAACTGGAAGATTTGGACAAAGAAGTCAAAGCTGCATCTGTTAAAGACAAACAGAAACATAAAGGGGGAAAACGGACAAAATTAAGTTACAAAGAACAACAGGATTTTGATACGTTACCAGACGAAATAGAATCACTTGAAGCCCAAATAGAAAAACTCAATCATTGTTTACAAGATCCCAAATGTTATCAAGAAAAAGGGTTACATAGCATTACTGAAGAATTGGCTCTACTCGAAGAGATATATGAAGAAAAAAGTGACAGGTATCTTGAAGTTTTAGAAGTTTTTGAATCTCTTTAATTACCAGTAAATGGGTGTGTAAAATAAACTGTGTAAACTCACCTCTTGCCGTCTAATCACTTAGTATATTTTGACATAATTTCACTAAAGAATATACTAAGCTGAGGGTAAATCTCAGGCCAATTCCTCAAACTGTTAGCTTTCCATTTCT
>JACDJA010000390.1_pt1 | contig 52387 bp, 58 predicted proteins | sample 7449241 | NCBI WGS metagenome assembly JACDJA01 (sample SAMN14253289, study PRJNA609438) | sludge metagenome | isolation source: initial anaerobic sludge | collected 2018-12-20 | reverse complement strand
GTAGAGATTGCGACCGGTACTGTTCAGGCCGGCGGGGTTGGCAAAGGTGTACAATTCGATGACGCCCAGCATCGTTCCCACCCCATCGGAATCGAAGGCGGTCACCGTCCCGTTCTGGTCGACATGAAGGGAGATGGTATTGTCCGGCACGTTCATTTCAGGCTGGAGTCGGTCCCCGTTCGGGGTGACGATGTTGCCGGTGCCATCGAGCTTGAAGTTGCCGGACCGGGTGTAGCGTTCTTCGTCATTGCTGATCACCCTGAAAAAGCCCTTTCCCTCGATGGCCATGTCCAGCTCGTTGTCGGTCAGCTCGAAGTCGCCCTGCATGAACAGTTTGTGCACCCCCAAGGGCAAGGCGCCCATCCCCACCTGAATCCCGGTGGGGATCTGACCCCCGTCCGCCGTGACGGCACCGGCCATTCTCGTGGTCTGGTACATCAGGTCCTGAAAATTAACCGTGCTCTTTTTGAATCCAGCGGTGTTGACGTTTGCCAGATTGTTGGCAATCACATCAATGGTCAACCTCTGTGCGGACATACCGGAAGCAGCGGCCCATAATCCCCGTAACATGAATCAGTCCTCCCTGCTTATCCCTGCATTGCGTAGTTATTGACCAGTTTCCTGGTCATTTCATCCAATGCCTGGATGGCCTTGTGGTTGGCTTCATAGGCACGAAAAGTCTCGACCATCTTGATCATTTCTTCCGTCGGATTGACGTTGGACTGTTCGATACAGCCCTGATGGATCACGGCATTTTCCGCCGGCTGTTCGGCATTTTCCCCGTCGGGATGGGAAAAAAGCCCTCCTCCGCCCTTTTCCAGGAGCGACAGGTCCTCAAAGTCGACAATGCTCAGGCGGTCCACCGGCTGACCATCGACCAGCACCGCGCCCCGGGAGTCGACACTGATCGTGCCGCCGGCGATCTGGACGGGCCCGTTTTCCCCCATCACCGGGTTTCCCGAATGGGTGATCAACACCCCATCGGCATCCTGTGAAAATGAGCCGCTCCTTGTATACTGAGGCCCCTCCGGTGTGATGATTTTAAAGAACCCCCGCCGTTCGATGGCCAGGTCGAGCTGGTTTCCGGTCGCCAGAATCGGCCCCTGATCGTGGTCAACCAATGACTCGTAGTGCCGGGAAAGGGTTTGGTCAAAGGAGATGAAATCCTTTTTGAACCCGGGTGTGCTGATGTTGGCCATATTGTTGGCAATGCTGTCGAATCTCAGTTTCTGGACCAGGAATCCGTCGATGACGTTGTAAATGACAGGTATCATTTTCAGTCCCCTCTCTCCATCGCTGCCCAGAAATATGCAATAGAAATGCCAACACCAAAAACCAAACAAAAAAGCGCCAACACCGCTGCGGCGCGGCAAATCAGGCGCCATGGCCCCATGGCCGGGGCCATCGATGGCCCCCGGAAGGTGGGAAAGAAATGCCTAGCGGATTTTTTTGCCGCCGTTGAGGGTGTACACAAAGGAAAGAATCTCCGCCACCACGACATAGAGTTCCGGGGGAATTTCCGCGTTCAGATCCAACTGGGACAGGGCTTCGACCAGATCAGGGTCTCGATGGATGTAAAGGCCGTTTTCCTGCGCCAAAGCGATGATCTTTTCGGCCACCCGGCCCTTGCCGAGCGCCACGATCCGGGGGGCGTTGTTGACGCCCGGTTCGTACTTGAGGGCAGCTGCCTTTGGCTGAGCATCGGTCATTTTTTATCCCTTTTGCCGGCCCTGACAGCGGCGGACGGCTCATGCCATGCAATCGATCTGGGCCGCATCGGCTTTTGCCCCATCATCGATGAGGGGACTTCGTGAAACGGTTTTGGCGTCCCGCAGCAAGCATCCCGAACATTCAAAGCTGAAGCCCTGGTCTGCCAGGCGCTGGCCGAGTTGTGGCATCTGGGCCAGGATCACCTGACGGGAGGCTTCCCGGGCGACCATGAACACGGACCGAATCCGGTTCTGGCGAACGGAAAGATCGATCCGCAAAGGCCCCATCGCGGAAAGCGCCATGACCAACGACAGCCGGAATCCTCCCTCCGAGTCCTCCGGACGCTGTTTGGCCTCCTCCCTATCGGGACGAATGAGAATCTGGGCCACGTTGGTTTCGCCGTCGGGCAGTTGGAGCGGCAACGGCAGAAACAGCCGCCCGTCTTCCTGCCGGGCCACGTGGTTGAACCGCTGCACCTGCTCTAGGAGCGAAAACAGCCGCCGAATCAGGTCTCCGTTGTCCTTTCCACCGGTGATGCATTTGGCCAGGGCGCCTTTCAGGTCGTTTTGCGCCAGCAATGAAGCGCTTTCCTTTCCGGAGCGGTTTGTTTCCAGCAGCCGCCGCAGCTTGGACTCCCAGAACAACCCCGACCGGTCAATGACGGTCCTGAGCATTTCCGGCCCCGGATCCCGCCACGGCTCACGGATCAGGCCGTCCAGGGCGGCCTTCAATCGCCCCAAATCATCAAGAGCGGAAGGCTTTTGATTCAGGTGCGCCAGCAGGGTTTTCCACGGATTGCCATGCAGGATCGACAAGATGCGCCCGATACGGGGGGAAAACCGTCCGCCGACGCGCTGGTCGAGCACCTGGAGAACCAGGGGGCCCGAGGCCTGCCGGACCTTCAGCGAAACGACCGTTCCCTGCCGGAGCGGCACCTGGGTCCGGGCCGTCATCTCCCGACCGTTGATCCGAACCATCACCGATCCGGGATCCAGCGTTTTCACCACTGTCGCCTTGAAAACCATCCCGGGCTTCAGCCCAGCCCCGTCGCCTCCGGCACCGGATCGCCGTGGATCGGCCACAGTCCCGGAATTGAGATGCGGTACGGATCGAATCATGCCGTCTGCCGCTTTACATCCAACACGAGTTTCACTTCTTCCTTGGAAAGAGAGAGTTGACGGGCGATCTCGGCCGGGTCCACACCGGCCTCCGCCATCTGAAGAATCGTTCTCCGGGGCGGGGCCGACGTCTCTGCCTGCCTGGCATCGACAGCGGTCTGGGCACTTTCCAGAACGGCTTCCGCCCGGTTCAGCAGCATTTGCAACCCGATGATTTTCTCGTCGAGCATCTCGACGACATTATTCGCCAATTCCTTTTTTTCAGAGAGCTGATCCTTGAACGCGGCGGCGACCCGATCCGCCTCGACGAGGACATCTTCGATGGCATCCAGGCGGGACACCTCCCCGTTTTCCTTGTCTCCCCGCTTCAGCCGGTGCAGAAGTGTCAAAATAGTGACAACCAAAAGGCCGTCGATGACAATCTGGGCGATGATCAGGCGTGTCAGGTCACCGGTCATGGTCAAACCTTGATATCGAGATGAGTTCTGTCGGCTCCCGGTCCAATCGGAGACTCAGCCCCCCGGTCCTGGCCGGATTCGGTTTCCTGGCCCGGTTCCGCAGGGCGCCGTTCTTTTCCGAAACTGCCGTCTTCCGTCTCGATTCGGTTTTCGGCGTCGGTGGATTCAACCTGGGATTTCTTTTCCCGCCTTCTTTGCGCCTCGATCTGGTCGGCGGTCTGCTTCCGCGTCTGCATGCTCTGTTTCAACAGGTTGTGCATCTTGGAAACCACATGGGCTTGCGCAATAACGATGTTGATGTCGCCGGGTCCACTCATGACGCCTCCGATCTCGGTTACAGCGCAAAATACTCGGTTAAATACACCTGCCGCGGATCGTCCGATGGGAAACACCCCCGAATTGCCTCGAGCAGCAGCCCTTTGACCACCGCCGCGGGCACCAGGGCCTCTTGGCTTCCGATGTGGCGCCGCATCTCATCGTACACCCGCCCCCGGACTCGCAGGATCTGTGCCTCCGTGGGAACGCCCGCCCCCCTCCATGCGACGGCAAAGCTCAAGACCGCAAAATCGAAGGACCGGTTTTCCGGCAATGGCACGATGAAATCGTTCAACCGGATCGTCCGCGACTCGGCCCCGTCCAAGTTTTCCGCGACAGGTTGCCCGACAGGGTAAAAGCGGGGCGGCGTTGGGCCCTGCCGGTAGCCGGGCACCCCGGCAAGGCACAGGGTCGCTCCGGCCAGCCCAAACAGACCGACGGCCATCACTCGGCGAAGAAGCCTCATTTTAACTGACGGTGATTTCAAGCTCTTTCCCTCCATCAGCCGGAAGCCGACCGGTAGTTTTTCAGCCGACTGCGCAACTTGACGATGGCCTGGGTGTGAATCTGGCAGATCCGGGACTCGGTAAGATCGAGAATCGCGGCGATCTCTTTCAGGGTCATCTCATCGTAGTAGTAGAGAGAGATCACCAGCTGCTCCTTTTCCTTCAAACCGGCAAGGGCTTCCGCGGCCTGCTGCTTCATTTCCTTTCGTTCCAGTTCATCCATCGGCGATCGGTTGTTGAGCAACTGGGGGAGTTCCTCGGGGCTGTTGCCGTCGCCGGCAAGGTCCTGGAGGCTGAAGCATCCCACCGAATGGATCCGGTCGAGCATTCTGTGGTAGACGGAGAGAGATACGCCGAGTTCGGCCGCGATTTCCATCTCTTCTGGTTCGCGCATCAATTCAGTCTGGAGGTGTCGCACCGCCTTTTCCACTTTGCCGGCCACCTGCCGGATGGACCGGGGCACCCAGTCGGTTTTCCTCAGTTCGTCCAGCATCGCCCCCCTGATCCGGTGCTTGGCGTATGTCCGGAATTGATTGCCCGTTTGAGGGTCGAACTTATCCACCGCATCCAGCAACCCGAAAAGTCCGGCGCTGTAAAGATCATCGATGGGCACGCTGTCGGGAAGTCGAAACGCCAGATGATCGGCCATGTACCTGACCATCGGTGCATAGTCGAGAATCAGCTTTTCCCGTTGGCGCTCATCGACGCTCGCCCCGGCGGGTTGCGCCATCCGGCGGTATTTGTCGATTTCCGGCTTGGCTGGCATGTTATCGATCGGCCTCCGCCAACAGTCGCTTCCAGAAGAATTTAATATTTCCGTCCAACCGGGCCCCATCGTCCTGGTTCAGCAACATCTCCGCCAGGCGGGCAAACCCGCAACTGGACGGGGCGCCCGGCTCGCGAACGACCACGGGGCTTCGAAGGCTCACCGCCCGCCTTAAATGGTCGTCCAGGGGGATATAGCCGGCAAAATCGAGACGGATACCCGCCAGGAACCGTTCGATCACCCGGCTCAGGTGCTCGAAGACCGCCCGGGCCGTCTTTTGCGACTTGACCATGTTCATCACCAGAATAAAGTGTTTGACGCCGTGGTGCTGGAACAGGATCTTGATCAGCGCATAGGCATCGGTGATGGATGTAGGCTCAGGGGTAACCACGACGAGGCGTTCCTGGGCGGCCAGGTTGAAATAGATCACGTTGGAAGAAATCCCCGCCCCGGTATCGATGAGCAGTACATCGTAGCGCGTGCTCAGCAAATCGAATTCATTGAGCAAATTGATTTTTTGCCCCTCCGAGAGATGGGCAAGGTCCTGAATGCCGGAGCTGGAGGGAATCAGCGACACGCCTTCCGGGCCTTCCACAATGATCTGGGACAATTCACGTTCGCCGCGGATCACCGAATCGATGGTATGATCGGGATGCAAGCCGTACAGAATATCGATGTTGGCCAGCCCCAGATCAGCATCGAGGATGAGCACCCGCCGCCCCCTGCGTTGCAGCGTGATGCCCAGGTTGGCCACGATATTGGTTTTCCCGACGCCCCCCTTGCCGCTGGTCACCGCCATGACCCGCGGCCCCGCCTCGGAAATCACCCCCTGCCGGTGCCGGTCATCCTTTCGCATGCGGATGAGTTCGTCCGATTCGTCCTTCAACAGATTTCTTAAATTCGTGGCTTGGTCCATCCAATCGCTCTCCGGGACGGGGTTAGTTTTTTGCAAACAACAACCGCACGATGTTTTCTCTGTCCGCCTTTTCGATGTCGTCGGGAACATTCTGACCGGTTGTCAGGTAGCTGACCGGAAACGGCGTTCGGATCACCTGGTTGACCATGGCGCCGCATCTTTCCGCTTCGTCCAGTTTCGTGAAGATCAGACTGTCAATTTCCAGGGAACTGAATTTGAGGACCGTCTGGTGCATTTCCGACGAATCGGTGCCCACGCTCAGGCACAGGTGGCAACTGATCGAAGTGTTGCCCTGCAACAGCGATCGGAGTTCCGTCACCCGTTGAAGGTCGTATTGACTCTGCCCGGCCGTATCGATCAAGATGACCTCGCAGTGGGCCAATCGGGTCAGCGCAACGGTCAGATCCTCTTTTTTGAAGGCCTGGTAACAGGGAATCCCCAGTATTTTCGCATAGGCATTGAGTTGCTCGAAGGCACCGATGCGATAGGTGTCCACGGAAATGAGCCCTGTCCTTTTGCGCTCCTTGAGCATCAGCAGCGCGGCAATTTTGGCGATGGTGGTGGTTTTCCCGACACCGGTGGTGCCGATCAGGGCCGCCACGGTCCGGGTCTCCCCGGCGCCCGGGTGCAATTCGGCGATGGGAATCGCGTTGGCGATGGCGTCGAAGGTCCGCCGCGAAAACGAAGGGTCATCACCGGTCGCCGATTCATCGAAAATCCCGCTCTCTTCCAGAAACCGGCGGGCATTTCGTTCCTGGATCCCGCTTTTGATCATCCTGGCGTATAACTTGAGGGCCTGGGGGTGCCCGATCATCTGTTCCATGATCCCCTGGGTATGCTGGGCGAAAGCGGCCATCAGATCCTCCAGGTTCAGGCCGTTCCCGTCAGCGCTCCAAGAACTGCCGACGTCGGTCTTGCGGGCATGATTTTTTTCAATATTTTTCGTCAGGGGCGTCCCCGGCGGGCCGGCTTCAATTTCAAACACCGGCTTGTGATCCGTGGTCACCGTCTGGCGCGTACTCAGAATCATGGCCTCCGGCCCCAGCCGATTTTTCACCCGGGCCATGGCCTCATAGATGGTGCGGCCCCGAAACGTGCTAACGGTCATGGCTCAACCCTACCTCTCCGATGCTCTGAATTCGCGTATCGCCCATCAGTTCGCTTTGAGACATCACGATCAGCGTCGGCACGAAGTATTCCATCATCTTTTTCAGATGCCGCCGAATCGCCGGGGACGTCAGTACGATCGGCTGGATATTCTGGGTCATGGCCTTGTCGGCTTGCGCCTTGATGTTGGAAGCGATGATGTCGGCGTGTTTCGGACTGATGGACAGATAGGCGCCATAATCGGTGGTCTCCACGCCTTTTGCCAACACATCCTCCACTTCCTGGCTCAACGTAATCACCCGGAGCGTGCCGTCCTGACCGATGTGGGGCTCGAGGATGGACCGTGCCAGCTTGTGCCGGACATATTCGGTGAGCAGATCATGATCCTTGGTCAGCGGCGCATAGTCGGCCAGGGTTTCGACAATGGTCAGCAGATCCCGGACCGAGACCCGCTCCCGCAACAGGTTCTGGAGCACCTTCTGAACCCCGCCCAGGCTCAGCAGGTTCGGTACCAGTTCTTCCACCGCCTTGGGATAGCTCTTGGCCAGATTGTCCAGCAGGCTCTGTACCTCCTGCCGCCCGATCAATTCCCAGGCGTGGTTGCGAATCACTTCACTGAGGTGGGTCGCCATCACGGCGACATTGTCCACCACCGTATAACCGGACAGCTTGGCGTCTTCTTTCTTCGACTCCGGAATCCAGATCGCCGGCAGATGAAAGGCCGGTTCGGTGGTGGGCACACCGTCGATTTTCTGGACGGCGTCCCCCGGATCCATGGCCAGGTAATGGCCCACCATGATCTCGGCCCCGGCGACCTTGACCCCCTTGAGCAGCACCTGGTATTCGGCCGGGTCGAGCTGGAGGTTGTCCCTTATGTGGATGGGCGGAATGATGATGCCCATCTCCAGAGCGAACTGGCGCCGGATGGAACGCACCCGCTCCAGGAAATCTCCCCCCTGCTCTCGATCCACGATGGCGATGAGCCTGTAGCCCAGCTCCATCTGGATGGGATCGATGGCCAGCAGGTGTTCCACCGGTTCCGAGCCGCGGTCGATGGCTTCCGTGGGCGCCTCGGCCGCGGTGAGGGCGTCGGCGGTCTTCTGCCGTTGGCGAAAAAAATACATCCCCCCGGCGACCACCACCGCCAGCGAAATAAAGGAGAGGTGAGGAAGCCCCGGGATGAGGCCGAACAGAAAGATGCTCAGCGATGCCATGTATACGGCTTTGGGAAATTTGAAGAACACCTTTCCGAATTCGTTGCCCATGGTCGAATCCGAGGCGTTTCTGCTGACGACGATGCCGGCGGCGGTGGAAATGACCAAGGCCGGGATCTGCGAAACGAGTCCGTCTCCGATGGTCAACAGCGTGTAGGTCTGGGCGGCGTCGAGGGCGGGCATTCCGCGTTGAAAAACCCCGATGACGAAGCCACCGATGATGTTGATCAGCGTGATGATGATGCCCGCGACGGCATCTCCCCGCACGAACTTGGCCGCTCCGTCCATCGATCCGTAAAATTCGGCCTCTTGGGCGATGCGCGCCCGTCGATCCTTGGCCTGCTTCTCATCGATCAACCCGGCGTTGAGGTCGGCATCGATGCTCATCTGCTTGCCGGGCATGGCATCAAGGGTGAACCTTGCCGCCACCTCCGCAATCCGGGTAGCGCCTTTGGTGATGACCACGAAATTGATGATCACCAAAATTACGAACACCACCAGCCCGACCACGTAATCGCCGCCGACCACAAAGCTGCCGAAGGATTTGATCACCCCGCCGGCCGCCCGTTCACCCTGGTCGCCATAGAGAAGAATCAGGCGGGTGGAGGCGACGTTCAGGGAAAGCCGATACAGCGTCATCACCAACAAAAGACTGGGAAAAACACTGAAATCGAGGGGCTCCAGGGTGTACATGGCGATCAGCAGCACGGTCATGGCCAGAGTGATGTTCAGGGCCAAGAGGAAGTCGAGCAAAATGGGGGGCAGGGGAATGATCATCACCGCCATCACGGCCATGACGCCGATGACGGAAATCATCTCTCCGGCTGCAAAAAAAGGTATTTTGGGGGCCAGACTGGTCTCCATGCGCTGCACGTTTCCGTTTCGTTTTCGGATTTAACCGGCTTGTGGACGCCCGCGGTCACCGACGGCCTTGGATCTTTCGTCAAGGTTCCGTGCCGATGACACGGCGACGTCAAAAAATTGGCATTTCGTCAAATTTCTCGCTTGGGAACTTAGTTGATTTTACCTTTCATCTTGTAGACATAGGCTAAAATTTCAGCGACCACCTGATAATAGTCCCCCGGGATTTCATGGCCCACCGCCACCCATTTATACAAATTTCGGGCCAACGGCTTGTTTTCCATCAGCGGAATATGATGAAGCTCCGCCAGTTCGCGGATCCGCTCGGCGATCTTCCCCGCGCCCTTGGCAACGACACACGGCGCGCCCATCTTGGAATGGTCGTAGCGCAATGCCACCGCCAGCCGGGTCGGGTTGGTGATCACCACGTCCGCCTTGGGGACATCCTGCATCATCCGTTTTTTGGCCATTTCCATCTGAATGCTGCGGATGCGGGATTTCACCAACGGGTCCCCTTCCGTTTTCTTCAACTCATCCTTTACTTCCTTCTTGCTCATCCGCAGCTTTTTTTCGTGGTCCCACTTCTGGAAGGCGAAATCCAGGATCACGATGGCGATCATGGCCAGGGTGCATTTGATGAAGATGGAAAAAATAGTGGACAGGGTGTAGCCCGCAATGGCCCCCGGGGCCAGGGTCCCCAGCAGGGCAAGCTCATCCATTTCGGCCCTGATGCAAAAGTAGGCCACCGTGCCCACGATCACCAACTTGAGAATGGTTTTGACCAATTCCACCAGGGAGTTCTTCGACATCAACCGTCCGAATCCCTTGATGGGATCGAGCTTGGACAATTTGGGCGTGATGGACTCAGCCGAGAGCAAAAACCCCACCTGCAGAATATTGGAAAACAACGCCGCCAGCACCACCGATACGATCAGCGGCAACAGGATCAGCACAAAACCACCCACCATCTCGTGGAAAAACTCCAGGAAAACCTCCGCATCAAAGGCCCGCTCATCCGCCATGGCCCAGGTGCGTTCAATCACCGTCTGGAAATGGGCGTACATGTTCCCGCCGAACACGGCCAACGCCACCAGTGCCGTCATCAACACCGCCACCGACGGCAATTCCTTGCTTTTGGCGACCTGACCTTTTTTCCTGGCTTCCCGCCGCTTCAGAGGTGTGGCTTTTTCTGATTTTTCTTCAAAAGACGAATCCGACATCCACTAGGCCCTCATCCAGTTCATGGCGGTCATCAGCAAGGCATCCAACCCGCCGACAAACTCCGTGATAAAAAACGCCAACAACTGCATCGACACCCCAAAGAAGAAAAGTCCGATGACGATCTGCAGCGGAAAGCCCACGATCATGATGTTCATCTGGGGAATCAGCTTGGTGATCAGACCAAAGGCGACCTTGGTCAACAGCAATGCGACAATGGCCGGCGCACCGATCTTGACGGCAATCACGAACACGTCGCCGGCACCGTCCACCATCAGGTGATAGATCTTGTCCCCCAGGTGGGTGCCTCCGATGGGAATGACTTGAAAACTCTCCTGAAGGGCGGTGATAAAGATGTGGTGACCGTTTATGACCAGAAAGACCGTCATGGCCACCATATAGGCCATGTTGGCCATCAGGGAGATCTGGATCTGGTTTTGGGGATCGATCACATTGGTGATGGCAAAACCGGTCTGGAATCCCACCATATGCCCCATCATCTGGACGCCTTCAAAAAACAGGCGAATCATGAGGGAGAGCACCAGGCCGATGAGAAATTCAAAGAGGACAAGAAGCCCCATGCTCAGCGGGGCCATGTCCATCGGTTCCACGGACGTCTGCACGGCGGGAAACAACAGCAGGGCAACGATGAGGGCAAGCCCCACCTTGGCCACCGCCGGTAGCATCTGGGTGCTGAAGAATGGGAACATGAACAGGACCACGGTGACGCGAACCAAAACGGCGAAAAACACGTAAAGCTCAGTGGAAGATCCCGGTAGTAAGCCCATGGCCGCCCGTATCGTTTTGCGCTTCAGGTGAACAGTTCGATGCCGTATCCCGTCGGTCAGCGGATATAGTAGGGAATTTGCTCAATGAGATGGATGGTGAAATCCATGATCTGCTCGAGGATCCAGTGGGCGAACACCAGGAGCGCGAGAAGGACCGCCAGAATTTTCGGAACGAAGGTCAGGGTCATCTCCTGAATCTGCGTAACCGCCTGGAACAGGCTGATCAACACCCCCACCACCAACCCGATCCCCAGCATGGGCAGTGAGATGTAAATGGTGATCTTGATGGCTTCCTGGGCCAATGTTACGACGAATTCGGGTGTCATGGCCCCCCTACGGTAAAGCTTCTCACCATGGACCCGACAATCAGATGCCATCCGTCCACGAGCACAAACAGCATCAGTTTAAACGGCATTGAAATCAGGATGGGCGGCAGCATCATCATGCCCATGCTCAGCAGAACGCTGGCAACCACCATATCGATGATCAGAAACGGCACGTAGAGAACAAAGCCGATGATAAAAGCGGTTTTCAGCTCGCTGATGACAAAGGCGGGGATGAGAACGGTGGTGGGGACCTCATCGGGAGATTCCGGTTTGTCCATATGGGCCGTTTTCATGAACAGGGCGAGATCCTTTTCTCGCGTTTGGCGGAACATGAAGGTCCGAACCGGCGCCAGGGCCCGCTCCAGGGCGATTTCCTGGGTTATTTCTTCCTCCAGGTAGGGCTGGAGCGCCTCGGCGTGAATCTCCTGCCAGACGGGCATCATGATGAAAACGGTCAAAAACAGGGCCAAGCCGGCAATGATCTGGTTTGAAGGGGTTTGCTGGGTCCCCAGGGCCTGGCGAAGAAAGGCCAGGACCACGGCCAGCCGGGTAAAGGAGGTCATGAGAACGAGAATGGCCGGCGCCAGCGTCAACACGGTGAGCAGAAAAATGATCTGCAGCAAAACCGACACTTGGCCGGGATTTTCCGCCGGCTGAAGGCCGACTTGAAGGGAAGGAAGAACCAGATCGGCCGCCGCGGCACAGCCGGCACACGCCAACACCGCCAGTCCCGTCGCCAGGACCGTCCACCCAAGGCGCCTGGGACCGAACCCGAGGCGGTACACGGTTGTGTTCTGCTCAGGGTTCAAGATCATCATGGGCGACATCCCGGCCAGGGGCCACTAGGGTCGTCAGGTAGGAAAGCCCGTTGGCGGCAACCCCCACGACAATTCGATCGCCGCCGATCTCCACCACCTCGATCCGCTCTTTGGGCGAAAAATAATACGTGGCAACGGGCTTGATGACACCGCCATTGGCGGCGGCATGCTTGTTCCGCATGAATCGCTTCATCAGATACAGCAGAAGCACCAGCGCGCCCAACACGATGCCCAGCATTGAAGCGGTCCTGACGGCGGTTTCAACCAGATTGAAGGATGCCGTTGTCATTTTTTTTAACCGTTCTCCACCTTCCCTTGCGCGGTGGTTTTCCAGGTCAGCCCAGGGACCTGACCCGTTCCTGGGGGCTGATGATGTCGGTGAGACGAATCCCGAAGTGATCCTCCATGACCACCACCTCTCCCTTTGCGACGAGCTTGTCGTTGATGTTGATGTCCAGTGGGTCTCCCACGGCCTTGTTCAGTTCCACAATCGATCCTTGCCCCAGTTGCAGCAGTTCATTGACCAACATCTTGACTTTTCCGAACTCCACCGAAACCGTCAGCGGGATATCGAGGATCATCTCCATGTCGTACCCCTCTGCCCCGTTGTTCTTTTCAGGCCCTGCGGCAGCCTGTTGTGCACCGTCGTCTTTTCCGTCCATGACTCAATCCCTCGAGATTTTCAGATCAATTCGAATGGCTCGTTTATTGTTGTGTTTGCCGAGGTATCCCTTGAACTTGGGCACCTGCTCCAGGCAAAGCTCCACCGGTTGATCGATCCGCTGGTCCAATCTGATGACATCTCCCACTTTCAGGTTCTGCAGATCCCGGGTCTTGATTTCCGCGGTACCCAGCATGCATCCCAGTGATACCGCGGTTTCCAGGACTTTTTTCTCCATGTACGAACGCCATCGCATGTCCGCTTCGAAATTGTTGTTTTTGTAGCTCGACTTGAGTTTGCCCCGGATCGATTCGATGGTTGAAAAGGGGATGCAAAGGGCCATGTTCCCGGATGCATGGGACAGGTCCACTTTAAAACGGATGGCAATGACGATATCGTTGGGAGAGACGATGGAGGCGAATTGAGGATCCATTTCAGACCGGTCATAGATCATTTTCACCGGGTGATAATCGGCCCAGGCCCGCTGGAAATCCGCCAAAACGATCTTTACGATCTTGTGGATAATCTTCATCTCGATATTGGTGAATCCCCGGCCCTCCAGCTTGACGTGACTGACGCCCTTGCCGCCGAAAAAGGTGTCCACAAAAGCAAAGACCAACTGCCCGTCAAATTCCAGAAGGGCATACCCTCGCAGGGGGTTCATCTTGAAAACATTCAGGCTTGCCGGCAGCGGCAGACCACGGCAAAATTCACCGAACTTGACCGACTCCATGCGCAAGAGGGTCACGTCCACCCCGTCCCGCGTCACGGCGGAGAAGCTGGTCCGCAGGTAGCCGACCAGCCGCTCGTTGATGATGCCCAGGGCGGGCAGACGCAGATGAACCGGCCCCGCCTGAGCGGTAAAATCAAAGGCCATGGGCATGTCGTCGGCTTCGATGGCATCGGTTTCCGTTTCCACCTTGCCGGCGCTGATGCCCTCCAGGAGGGAATCGACCTCATTTTGTGAAAGCACGTTGCCCATATAACCGCCTACTGAATGACGAATTCGGTAAATAGAATATGGGTGACCAGTTCCCGGCCCAGCAGGGCGTTGATACGGGCCAGCAGCGCCTCTTTGAGCTGCAATTTTCCCTGCGTGGAGCTGACATCGGCACATGTCTGGCTTGAAAGCAGCAACAGCACCGTGTCCCGGATTTCGGGGTTGTTTAGTTCCAGAACCGCCCGGCTATCCTCCCCTTTGGCCACCAGTGACAGGGAGAGCTTCAAGTACCTTTTCCCGAGGCTGTTTTCATCGCTCAGGTTCACGATAAACGCATCGAGGGGATATTTGATGCCGGGCGCCTCCGGCTCTGAGGCCACCGGCTGCCGATCCGCATCGCCGGCGGCGTATAGGGAGTATCCGAGAAATCCTCCCGCCCCCAGTCCAACGACCAGGACGGCGACGATCAACCATTTGCGTCGGGATCCCTTTTCCGCCGGATTCTTTTCCTGCGGTGCACCATTTTCAGTCATTAAAATCCTCCCTGCTGTTGCTTGATGAGGTCATCGCTGCTGCCGGGTAGCCGGCGAATTTTTCGGTCATCGTGGCATATGTTTGAACACAATTTCCACTCGCCGGTTTTGAGCCCGATGGCGGAGCGTGTCGTTGGAAAAGGCCGGCCGGGAGGCGCCGCATCCCCCCACGGAAAACCGATGGGGCGACAGCCCATTGGTATGCAGAAAATGATCGAGCACCGCCAACCCCCGATGCATGGACAGCTCCCAGTTGGAGGCGAAGGCGCTTCCCCGCATCGGTGTGCTATCCGTGTGACCGACCACCTCGATATCGTTGGGGCAGGCCGCGATGGCGGCGGCAATACGATCGAGCACCGCGAAGCTTTCCGGTTTCAGGTCGGCACTGCCCGAATCGAAGAGAATCTCGTTCTGAAACGAAACGACCAGTCCCCGATAATCGTCAAACATCCACACGAGTTCGTCGAGCTTGACGGCAACCCGTTCAGGAAGCTCACCGTTTTCTTCGGACCGCGGCAGAAACATCTGTTGCAAGAGTCGCTGATCCACCACGAGGCGGTTGTCGCTGGTGTTGAAATCCTCGACGACGCCCGAAAACAATTCAGCATCTTGGAGATCGGAAAGGACGATCGCTTCCGCGGCGCCACTGAAATGACTGAACATATCTTTCATCTTTTTGGTATCCAGCGCCGACATGGTGAGCAGAAGAACGAAAAAGGTCAGCAGCAACATCACCAAATCGGAAAAGGTGACCATCCACAGGCCGCTGTCGATGGGAGGCGCCTCGATATCCGTTTTTTTTCGGGCCATGATCAATACAATTTGAAGGAAAACTTCTTATAGGTGACCTCGCCATCGGCGCCCCGGGTCATGATCCGCTTCAGATACGGCGGCAGATCGTGATACAGGAGAATCTCGACGCGCCGGTTCCGTGCCCGGGATTCCGGTGTTTCCCCCGGATTGAGCGGATGATTGTCGCCGGCTCCGCCCGAGATGATCCGCTCCGGGCTCATCCCGCCCGGGTCGATCAAAAACCCATGCACCTGCATGGCCATCCGGGCCGTCAATTCCCAATCGGAACGGTAACCGCCCTTTTCCACGGAAGCCCGGTCGGTGTGGCCGATGATCTCCACCGGAAACGCTTTTTCCTTCCCATAGGCCGCCAACCGGGCAAGCAGGTCTTCTCCCACCGGGGAGAGCCGGATCGGCTTGGCGGAAAACAACAGGTCCGCCGCGATTGAAACCAGCGTCCCCCCCGGTATGGGCTGAATCGAGATCTCTCCCATGACCGGCCCGTCCGGCATGTCCATGATCAGTTGCTGCAACCCCAACGTCCACTCCCCCGGGGTGGGAGACGGTGGCTTGGTCAATTCGCCGGTTTGGACGGGCGACAGTTTGCCGGCGGAACCGCCGAAAGCGCCGATCAGTGATCCCAGGCTCAACCGCACCCGCCTTTCATCCAAAACGGCGATGGAGTTGAGCAGGATAAAAAAGGTCAGCAGGATGAGAAACAGGGAGACGGTCATCACCCTGCCGACATCATCCAGGTTGCCACCGTCGGATTTTTTGCGCCGGCGAGCCATGGCTATCGCTGTTTCACCGGCAGAAAGGCCAGGAGCTTTTGTTCCAGGACACGGGGGTTTTCGCCCTTTGACAGGGAGATCACCCCCTGGATGGTCATCTCCTTTGCCAGGGTCTCTTCCTTGCTCCGGGTGCGCAGCTTGCCGGCAATGGGCATGCAGACGATATTGGCCAGGAGCGAGCCGTAAAAGGTCGTGAGCAGCGCCACGGCCATGGAAGGACCGATGCTGCTGGGATCGTCCATGCTCTGGAGCATCTGCACCAGACCGATCAGGGTGCCGATCATGCCCATCGCCGGGGCAAAGGTGCCCATGGTGGTGAACACTTCAGCCCCCAGTTGGTGGCGATTTCTGACAAAATCGAGCTCGGTTTCCATGATTTCCCGGATCTGCTCCGGTTCGAGGCCGTCGATGGACAATTGAAGCCCCTTCTGGAAAAACTCGTCTTTCAGGCCTTCCATCTCCGATTCCAGGGAGAGGATTCCCTCCCTTCGGGCCTTGTTGGCCAACTCCACGAATCTCGTGATCAGTTCCCGCACACCGACGGTTTTGACGAGCAGGGCATTTTGAACGATTTTGAAGACCCCCAGGACTTCTTTCAGGGGGTAGTTGATCATGGTCGCCCCCAGGGTGCCGCCGACAACGATCATCAGAGAAGGCAGGTTGATAAACAGCTCGAGGCCGCTTCCCATGGCAATTGCCGCAGCGACCAGGCCGAAAGAGGAAAGGATCCCCACAACGGTCGCGATGTCCATTGACACTCCTCACTCAAATGCGTGACGCCATGCTCACCGGTGGCCATCACGCCGTGGGTTGGCGCTTTTAACCGGGCCGCCGCCTCATCCAGACGGCCAGTAGAGCAATGTTTGTGCCATCCAGAATCCGAAAAGGGGATGGGTCGGGGAGAAGGTGAAAAACAGTGACAACATCAATGATGATGCAGAAAACCAGGGCCCCTTCGGTAAAGGGCCGGCGGGTCAAACCGAGGCCGGAACGGCGGCAGTCGTCAAGATTTTGACGACTGCCGCAGGTATTGTGACGCTATCGCTTCAGGTTGATCAAATCGGCCAGCATCTGGTCGGTGACGGTGATAATCTTGGAATTGGCCTGGAAGCCGCGCTGGGTGGTGATCATTTTGACGAATTCACCGGCCAGATCCACGTTGGACTGTTCCAGCGAGTTGGGAGAGATGCTCCCCAGCCCGTTGGTGCCGGGCTTGTTGGTGATCGCCGCCCCGCTGGCACGGGTTTCCCGGAACATGTTGCCGCCTTCCTTGAACAACCCCTGGGTGTTTTGAAATTTGGCCAGGGCGAGCCGATAGAGCGGAACGAGCTGGCCATTGGAATAGGTGCCGGTGATCACGCCGTCGGTGTCCACATTCACCGACTGGAGGTCACCGGCCCCATACCCGTTGGAGGCCTGGAAGATGGTGTTTGATGCCCGCGCGAACTGGGTGGAGGTCAGGGCATCGTTAACCCAGGCCGTGCCGTCGTGCTTGGCGCCGAAATCCAGTTTTAGGTTCACGGGGCTGCCCGCGATAAATTCCGGGGCGACGGTGAAATAGCCATCGGTCAAATTGGTGGCCACATCCTGGGGGGTCCAGGTGCCGGGACCGTCCAAGTGATCCAGCTTGATATCGGCGATCACCCCGGAGGCCTTGTCGAAGTTCAGCGTACCGCGGGCCAGCATGCCTTTGCCCTCAGGGGCGCCGACGAAGATGTTCCGCTTGTCATCGTCCGGATTGCAGGTGACGATGAACTCCCAGGCCGACTCACTGTCCGCCTTGTCGAAATACAAGGTGACGTCGTGGGTGCTGCCCAGGGAATCGTAGGCCTGAACGGTGGTCTGGTATTCATAGGCGTTTTCCCCCAGGGCCGGGATGGCCGAACCGTCCCACGCCTCGGATAGGGAGACATCGCTGCCGGCGGAGTTATTTTTTCCGTCGGCGTCCAGGTTGATAATGGCCTGGACCAGATCGGTTTCTTCGGGCGCCGATGTAAACGAATTGAGCCTGATGTCGGTCACCGAGCCCATGTCCTCGGCGTTTTCATCCAGCATCCATCCCTGGAGAATATAGCCTTCCGGATTGACCAGATTGCCGTCCTTGTCGAACTTGAAATTTCCGGCCCGGGAATAGAAGGTGTTTTCGGTGCCGCCTTCCTTGATGATGAAAAAGCCGTCGCCGCCGATGGCCAGGTCCGTGGAACTCGCCGACGATTCAAAAGATCCCTGATCGAAGACCGAAGCGATGTCCCCCATCCCGGTGCCCCGCCCCACCTGGGCGGTGCCCGACATGGTGGAAACGCTCTGACTGAGCAGATCCTGAAAATTGAAGGTGCTTCCCTTGAATCCGACGGTGTTGACGTTGGCGATGTTGTCGCCGATGATCTGCATTGCATTGCCCAGTGCCCTGAGCCCGCTGATCCCCGAAAACAACGCGCTGGATAGTGCCATGGTATCCTCCTTGGGTCCGTTGACGCGTGAGAATTTATGTTATGAATTGGTGGATGATCGAATATCCACGACTTCCGACAAGGCCACGGGAATCTGGCCCACATACAGCAACGGTTCCGCCCCTTCCATATTCACCCGGGAAACCAGTCCCGACACCTGAGCGTCCCCCTTTACCGTTTCGCCATCGGCATTGATACCCTCCACTTCGAAGCGATACACCCCGGGGGCGGCATCGGCGCCATCCATCGTCTTGCCATCCCAGGTGAAGGTGTGACTCCCGGCCTTGCGATTCCCGAGGGAGATCAAACTGATCAGGTTTCCGTCGACGTCCGACACCCGAGCGATGCATTCGGCGTCCTCGTCGATACCGAAGCCGCCGGTGGCCTGGCCTTCGTCTTCCAACGTCAGCAGGTTACCGCCGGCCACGATCTCTTTTCCGATATAATCGAGCGCCTGGCCGCGGGAGACTTCCGCCTGGGAGGCGTTGAGCTGCTCCAGCTTGGTGTTCAGATTGACCAGTTGCTCGAGACTGCTGTATTGGGCCAGTTGCGCGGTAAACTGCGTGCCGTCCATCGGGTTCAGCGGATCCTGATGCCGCATCTGGGTAACCAGAAGCTTCAGAAAATCATCCTGCCCCAATTCACTGCCGGATTTGGCATTGGACGAGACGGTTTCGGCAAAAAGCTGGCTGACGTTTCCGATCCCACTGATGGCCATGTGTGGCTCCTTTCACTGCCGGTCAGGCGGTTACGTCCAACAGACGTCGTCCGGTATCGGCGACGGTGGATTCCCTCGCCTCTTCGACGTCGTTGACCGTTACGATGCCCTGCTGCGATCCGCGGTGGGGCCGCGGCTGCGGTTGATGTTCCTGAAAGCCTTCATTTTGGGACATGGACTGTCCCATTTGCGGCTGAATGGTGACATCCAGCCGATCCACCTTGACCCCCTGGCCGAGCAGAAGATCCCGGAGTTCGTGGAGATGGGGGTGAAGCAGATCCCGTACTGCCTGATTTTCCACCACCACCGCCAGCTTCATTCCGGATTGCTGCATGTCCATCTGAATCTTCACGCCCCCCAGCTCCGGTGGCTTGAGACGCAGTTCCACCACCCGGTCGCCGGCGGCGAGGGAACGGGCCAACTGGCGGCCGACCTGGTTGACGACATGGGACGGCACCACGTTTTCGGGGGCGGCGGCAAACAGCCGCTCCCCCGGAGCGCCGGTTGCGTCGGCAGGCCTGGCCGGTCCCCTTGCAAAGACCGGGGGGGTCGCATCCCGGGAAACCGCGGCCGCGAAGGACGGATCAGGGCTTTCGGCGAATTGGCCGGTCAATGCCGCTTCCATTCCCGGCAAGGAACTGTCATGGGCCGCCGAAGGGTGCAGTCCTGAACCGGGCGAGGAACCCGCCACGGCGGCGTTGGGCAACGGCTGGCCGTTCCCCCCCCCCTGGAGGGGACGAACCGCCGCGGGCAACCCGGTGGCGCCTTCCCCCGAAGGCGTCAATGGGAGCCGGGCCGATGGAATGTGGTTCTCCTTCTTGGCCACCCCTTCGGCCTCGGTCTGGATCTGTTGCAAAATATCCCTGATGGCCTGGTCCACAGCCCCATCGGCCGGGTTGGACACCCCACCACCGGAAGCCTCCCTTGATCCCGGCCCGCCGATATCCGGACCGACACCGGCCGGATGACCCGCACGGTGCAGCCCGTCGGCAATCGGGGCCGACCGCTCCTTGCTCTTCGGCCCTCCTTTGGCCATCGCATCAATTCTCGTCCCAGCGCGTTCATTTCGGTCTGCCAACCGGCTCAGCCGGGCCACCAACGCCTCGGCGGCCGCCAACCGGTTGGCCTGCACATCCGCGGCGGAGCCACCAGCGGTCTTTCGCAGCCGCTGGATCAGCAGCCCCGTGTCCACCCCGCCGCCTTGAACCCGTGTCGCCGCCAGCGCCTCGGAAACGTTGGAGGCCCCGAATCCGAGCTGACGTAAAACACCTTCCAGACGGGGAACGGTGCCGGCATCCAGCACAGCGGACTTTGCCGGGGCCGACGATTCGGTCTTCAGCGCGGTGGCCGATTGGAAAAAATCCGAAAGGGAGAGTCTTCCGTCCCGGCAGCGATGGTCAAGCATCGTCATGCACTGCTGGACCTGATCGTTGGAAAAACCGCCGAGCTGGAGAAAGATTCCCAGCAGGGGAAGATCCTCTTTGGCAAGGAAGGTGCGGCTCAGCGGCCGGCCCTGCTTGACCAGCACCTCTTTGAGCCGGTCCAGATACCTGTCCTTCTCACCCTCTCCAGCGGCCAAGGCGCCGCGGGCCGCGCCGCCCAACTTCCCCGACAGGCCGGAATCGGCCGTCCGCGCCGCTCGGATCATCTGCAAAAACCGCTCTGAAACATCGGCTGCCGCAGCGGCGCCGTTACCGGTCTTGAAGGAACCGGCGGCAGACAACATGACGTTTAAAATGGCCGCTTTCATCGGTATCGAAATCCTGTGGGGGTAAAATTTGCGGATAACATTGGCAAGGGGCGTGCCATCCAGGCAATATTTTTATATTATTCCATTAAACAAGGCAGTTAGCCTTAAAGTAAACCTACCTCAAAACATCGAACCGGCAAAAAGCGGCAAAAATGGCCCCTCGTTGATGGCGCCGGTGGGCAATTTTTGCCACCCCATCCATCCGGGTCATGGCAGACTCATGCCGGATACGAAAAAACAGCCATGGCGGATGGTCTCCGGCGGCGGATGGTCCCCGGGGAAGCTTCACCTCAGTGAAGCTGTTCAGATCGGGCAGTAATAGAAAGGGGAGAGCAATGGACTTGGGGATAGGCAGCGTCCATCCACAACTGGTCTTTTTTGCGCCATCTCAGCGTTGGGCGCCAAGATTCAAACCCTCGCAACAGCGCTGCTATTGCTTCGGTTTAAATCGGGCGCCCGCCCTGATCACACGAAAAATTCCTCATTTCTGGACGAACAACAGCAATGAAAGGCGGCCCCTGCTCGAGCGCCAGGCCCGACCGTGACCGAGGACGGCTCAGTTCTTTTGCAGGAGGCCTTCGCTGATCTCGGCCGCCTTTTCGATTTTGACATAGGACAGGATGTCGCCGACGATTTCTCCCTTCATTTCCGAAAAGAGCCGGATTGCCAGGCGGGTGTCCATTTTTTCAATAAGGCTGGCGGCGTTTTTGGGTTTCATCGCCGAATAGACCTTGATCAGATGCTTAAGTTTCTGCTCTTCAATTTGCAGCTTTTTTTCCTGTTCGCTTCGGATTTCCTCTCGAAGTTGGCTCAGGGTTTTGATTTTTTCATCCAGAGAGATCCGGATCTTTTCCAGGTCCGCTTTCTGGGCGGCAAGCGCCGCCGCCTGGCGCTTCAGCTCATCCCGGTGGGCTTCCAACCTTGAAAGTTCCGTGGCGGCGGATGATTCCGTCCTCGTTTCGTCCATGGGAACCGGTTCGACCGCCGGTGGCGCCGGCTCCGAGGCGACGGCTTCCCCACCGGCGGAGGTCGCCCATGGATCCCATCGGTAGTAAAACAGTACGCCCAACAAGAGTTTGGTGATCAGCAGTATTGTGAGAAAAAAACGGATGCGCCGTTTCATGATTGTCTCCCGAACCTCAAGAGGACCATTTCATCGAGGCGGTCCTGCTCCATCTTTTCCGCCGCCGCGCGGAATTTTTCCCGATTCCGATCCTTGAGCGTTTCCAGGATTTTTTTGTCAATCCTTGCCTGGTTCAGCCTGGACCGCCGCTGCGCGACGGCATCCGTCTTGACCTTCAGGGTCTTGCGTTCCCGGACAAGGCGGGCATCGAGAGCATCGATGTACGTTTTTAAAACGCGATAATGGTCGCTGGTGACGCCGGTTCGGCAGCATTCCCGGCATTGTTGGACCGCGTCGGCCCGGTGATGAAGAAGCGCGGCAATGGTTTCCTGTTGACGCCGCTGTTCCGCCCGGGCCTCGAACAGTTCCTTTTGTGCGGCCTGCTCGAGAAATTCCCGATACCGCAGGACGCTTTGGAGTCTGAATACAAACGACATCTCTGGGTCCTTATGGCGCCGTTCTGGAGATCATCGGCCGAGAATCTGATCCAGGGAGGCAAGGCTCTGGGCGAAATCCACCCGCTCATCGACCGCCTGCCGGAGAAACCGGCGGAGAGGCCCGATCATCCGCTTGGCCTCATCGATCTGAGGGCTGCTACCGTCTTTGTAAGCTCCGATGTTGATCAGGTCCTCGGCTTCGCGGTAGGTGGCCAGGTACTCCACGACCCGGGCGGCTTTCTGCCGATGGGACGGCTCGACGATGTCTTTCATCACCCGGCTCACGCTGCCCAAAACATCGATGGCCGGATAGTGCCCCTTGTGGGCGATGGCCCGGGAAAGGACGATGTGCCCGTCAAGGATGGACCGCACCGCGTCCGCGATGGGTTCGTTCATGTCATCCCCTTCAACGAGCACGGTATAGATGCCGGTGATGCTCCCCTTCCCCTCTATTTTCCCGGCCCGCTCCAACAGTTTGGGCAGTTGTACGAACACGCTGGGGGTGTATCCCTTGGCGGACGGCGGTTCTCCGGCGGCCAGCCCGATCTCGCGAAGACTCATCGCATACCGGGTAACCGAATCCATCATCAACAGAACATCCAGGCCCTGATCCCGGAAGTACTCGGCCAGTGCCGTGGCCATGTACGCGCCGCGGATCTTCACCAGAGCCGGACTGTCGGATGTCGCCACCACCACCGTCGATTTCTTCAGCCCCTCTTCTCCCAGATTGTGGTGAATAAAATCCTGGACTTCGCGCCCTCTTTCCCCGATCAGCGCGATCACCACCACGTCTGCAGCGGTGTTTTTGGCGATCATTCCCAGCAGGACGCTCTTGCCGACCCCGGAGCCGGCCATGATACCGATCCGCTGTCCTTTTCCCACGGTGAGCAGGGCATTGATGGGCCGGACCCCTACGTCGAGCGGTTCATCGATCATGGGCCGGTCCAGCGGATTCAGCGCGGCGCCGGAGAGGGGATACTCCTTTTCCGGCACGATGGCGCCCTTGTTGTCGATGGGAACGCCGGCGCCGTCCACCACCCGCCCCAAATAGCCCTGTCCCACGCCCACCGCCGGACGTTGTTCGATATCGATAATCTTTGAATCCGGCCGCACCCCCCGGATGTCTTCATAGGGCATCAAAATGAGTCGGTTGTCTCTGAACCCCACCACCTCCGCCGCGATGGGTCGGCTGCCCGGTGTTTGAATTTCACAGAGGGATCCGATGGCCAGCCCGGGACCACGCGCCTCGGCCAGGATGCCGGCGACCTTGACGATGCGGCCCTCAAGACGGATCGGATTGCATTTGTTCACCGCGTCGCTGTATTTGCGCCAGTGAATGCCGCGTTTTGCCTCGACGCCCCCCATGGTCACCTTCCCGCCTCGAGACGATAGACCGATTCCAGAACGCTCCGTATCCGTTCCATCTGGCTTTCGACGGTGGCATCGATGCCGCCGTGGGTGGTTTCCACCTTGCATCCGCCACGGCTGATGGACGGGTCAGTTTGGATGCGCACCGAGGGGTGCGGCTCAAAAGGCGGCTGAACATCCGACCTGATGCTCTCCATCAGCGCGGCGTCATCGGGATGGATCCACACGGTGAGCCGGCCTTGGTCGGCCGCATGGCCGACGGCCTCCCGGATTGTGTTTCTCACCGCATCCGTGTCGATTTCGATCTGGGCGCGCACCACCTTTTGGGCAATGCAAAAGACGATGTCGAGCAACTCCTTTTCTCCCTGTTCCATCAGGGTGTGCTTGAGCCGCCCCATTTCCAGCAGCAGCGCCTCGATCTGGTCGACGATGGTATCGGCCCGCTGCCGGCCGTAATCGAAGCCGTCCTTTTCCCCCTGCTCGAAGCCCTTGGTGTAGGCTTCCTGTTCGATAGCGGCGGCCTTTTCCCTGGCCTCCCGGAGGAGGTCTTCCACCTGCTGCCGCGCACTGCATGTCCCGTTTTTTTCGTAAAACGGGACAAAAGCTTCGGAGTCGTTCCGGCTGCCACCGTATTGGCGGAACGGCTGGTCGCCCTGCCGGCCGGCCGGGTCGGGGGAACCGGTGAAGGTCTCCAGTTCGACGGCTTCCCACGGATCTGCGGCCATGGCCCCCTTGCCAGGGGCTTCAGACAATGACATCGTCTTTTCCCTTGCCGGCAAGAACGATCTTTCCTTCCGCTTCCAATCGTTTGGCCGTCTTAATCAGGGTTTGTTGGGCTTCCTCGACGCTGCTCAACCGGACGGGCCCCATGACCTCCATATCTTCCCGGAGCATTTCCCCGGCGCGGGAGGACAGGTTGGCGAACACCTTTTGGGTCAATTCCTCGGAAGCGGTTTTCAGCGCCTTGGTGAGCAGTTGGTTGTCCACATTCTGCAACAACTCCCGGAACCCCTTGTCGTCTATGTAGAGGAGGTCTTCAAAGACGAACATCTTCTGACGGATGCGATCGGCCAGATCGCTGTCTTCCTGTTCGATGAAGGATAAAATGTGTTCTTCGGTGGCCCGATCCACGTCATTGAGAATCGTGGCCAACCGTTCAACGCCATCGAACTTCTTCGTGCTGCCGCCGCCCAGCTTCGAAATATCGTTTTTGATGGCATCCTTGAGCTCTTCGATCACGTCCGAGGGCACCTGGGACATCTTCACCATCCGCAGCGCCACGTCGGATTTGACGTCGTCGGCCAGCAGGCTCAAAATCTCCCCGGCCTTCTCCTGAGGGAGCTGGGACAGAATCAGCGCGATGGTCTGGGGGTGTTCGTTTCTAATGACGCTCAGCAGAACCTCCGAAGGGATATAGACGATTTCCTTGAACGGATCTTCGCTCTCCTTGTTTCCGATGAGGCGAAACACATCCTGGACGGTTTCCTCATCCAGGCTGCTCTTGAGCACCTTTTCAAGCATTCCCCTTCCATAAACCAGCAGATCTTCGTTGTTTTCAAAATTGTCGATGAACTCGTTGACGACGCTGTTCAGCACATCGCCCGGCACGTAACTGATCTCGGACATGTAGGCGCCGATCTTGGCAATGCTATCTTCATCCAGATCCTTGAATAATTTTGCGGCCTGTTTCTCACCGACCATCAGCAGGAAAATGGCCGCTTTCTGGGCTCCGTTCAGGTTTTGGGCATTGACGGCGAGCATGGGCGTTACTCCTTCAACCAACTGCGAATGAGCTGCTGCGTCTTTTCCGGGTTGGATTCAATCAAGCTGATGATCCGCTCGTGCTGAGAGCGATTGTTTTCCACCGCAAGCTGAGGCGCCGGCTTGGCCCCTTCCACCGCCAACTGGGGCTGGGCCTCCTGCACCGCTTTGGCCGGCAGGTTCCGAAAGCTTTTCAGAAGCGGCCGCACGATGAGAAAGAAGATCAGAAGGACCAGGAACAAATTGACGATCACCTGCCGGTACTCGCCGAGCATCTCCCGGATGCCCACCGCTGGCTCATCCATGGACTGCACCGATGGATCGTTCAGCACCCGGGAAAACGCGATGGACCTTACGGACACCTGGTCCTCCCGGTCCTCGTTGTATCCCATCGCACGCTTGACAATCTCCTCGAAATTCCCGATTTCCTCATCCGTTCGCGGCACATAGACGCTCTTTACGGTGCCGTCCTCCTGCTTCTCCGGTTCATATCGGCCGTCGATCACCGCGGCCACCGAAAGCCGTCGGATACTGCCGGCCGGTTTGACCACCGTCTTGACCAGGCGGTTGATTTCATAGTTGGTGGAAACATCCCGTTTGGTGCGCGACTGGCCCTCCGCGCCGTCTTCCGGCATGATGCCGGCGCGCTGGTTGATGACCGGATCGCCGGCCGCACCCGTTTCCGCTCCGGAATTGAAGAGTTCCTGGATGTCCCGACTGCTTCGCACCGCGGTGGCATCCGGGTCATATTCTTCCGCGCTCAGCGTCTCTTTGTTGAAATCGATCTCGGAAGTGACCCGGACGATGGCCTTGCCGGCACCGACGATTTTTTCGAGCATGGACTGCACATTGTTCCGGATGTCGTTTTCAATTTTCCATTTGTAATCGAGTTGCGCGCTGCTGAGGGAACCCGCTTCCGGAGAATCATCCCTGCCCTTGAAGATGACCCGGCCCCGGGTGTCCACCACCGAGACCTGGTCCGGCTCCAGGCCTTCGACGGCATTGGCCACGAGGTGAATGATGGCCGAGAGTTTGTCGGGGGGAAGATCTTTGTATAATTCCAACTGGATCGAGGCCGAGGCCGGCTTCCGATCCTCGACGAAGAGCGAATCCTTGGGAATAACGATAAAGACCCGGGATTGCTTCACTTCCTCAAACTGATTGATGGTTCGGGCCAGTTCGCCTTGCAACGCCCTTTGGTAGTTGAGTTGCTGGACGAATTGGGATGTTCGAAAATCGCTCCGGTCGAAAATCTCGAAGCCCACGTTTCCGCTGTTGGGCAGTCCCTCTCCGGCCAAGAGCAAACGGGTATCGTAAACGCTCTCGGCCGGGACCATCACCACGCTGCCGTTGGCCTCCAGCCGGTAGGGCAGGTTGAGCTCCTTGAGCCGGGCGACCACCGCGCCGCCGTCTTCCGGCGCCAGGTTCGAAAACAGCACCTGATACTCCTGCCGGTTGGCCAGGAAAAACATCATGGTCAATCCGGTCATCACGGTGCCCAGCAGAAACACGAGACTGATTTTCTTTGAGAGCGGCAGCGACTTGATGAATCGCAAAAACTGAGAAAGTTGGGCATTCATGAAATGAACCAATGGCCGAAAGTGAACATCAACCCCCGGCGGTCAGCGGGGATCGACGATGGGAATAGGGTGATGGCCTCTTTTTCCAGCTTTTCAGAATTGCATGCGCATGATTTCCCGGTATGCATCGATTACCTTGTTGCGCACCGCCAGGGTCAGCCGCATGGAAATGTCCGACTTCTGCAAGGCCATCATGGTATCGACGACGGTGGCCTTGCCCTCGAGCAGTTTCAATACGGTCTGGTTCGCCGATTTCTCCGCCTGATCGACCCTTTGGATGGCCGTTTGGATCACATCGCCGAAACCGCTGCCCTTGCGCGGTTCGGAGGCCGACGCGGGCCGTGGCGAAGCGACATGCAGGTCAATGGAGGGGATATCCGTCATGCCTACCGTCCAATCTCCAGGGATTTGACAACCATTTCACGGGTTGCCCTGATTGCGGCCAGATTGGCTTCAAACGCCCGCGTGGCCATAAGCAGATTGGTGTTTTCAACGATGAGATCGACATTGGGTTTGAGCACATAGCCGGCCTCGTCCGCATCGGGATGACTTGGATTGTACTCTTGTCGAAAAGGCTGCTGATCTTCGACGATCTCCTCGATTTTCGCCATCCGCGCCTCGGTGTTGTCGAGCATCCGGGCAAACGGGGAATCCGGCCCGCGGCTGCCCATCACCACCATCTGCCGCCGGTACGGCCCCCCCTCGGGGGTCCGGGTGGTCTCGATGTTGGCCAGGTTGTTGGCGATGACATTCAACCGCATCCGCTGAACGTCCATTCCCGACGCACTCACGTTCAGTGCCGTGATAAAATCCATGGCTATCTTCCTCCCTCACGGATGATTTCCTTCAGTGTGGCAATCCTTCTGAGCATCATCTCCAGCCCGCTGCGATAGATGAGGTTGTTTTCGGTCAACTTCCCGATTTCCTTGTCCAGATTGACATTGTTGAGTCCGTTCCACTCACCGGCGTCCTCCTCGACGGCCACGGCAGGGGCCTCCGCGCCGTTGGACGGAAGATGCCGGGGATGGGTGCGTTTCAAGCCGACGCTGCCGGTCCGGTCCATTGCACTCTGGAAGGACTCGTGAAAATTGACGTCCCTGCTGCGATATCCCGGGGTGTCGACGTTGCTGATGTTGCTGGCGATGACCGAATGACGGCGCTGGGCGATGCGAACCGCCTGCTGCAGCGCATGCACGGCATTGTTGAAGGTGACCTGATCCGGCATGTTTTTCCCCTTTCCCCCTCAAATGGAACCACTGCCGACAACATAGCAAATCCTGTGCCGACCGACACCAACGACGGTGACACCCGTTCCCCGGGACAATGGGAGGGGCCGCCTCATTGCATTTCCATCCGCCCCCGGTATTCGTTGAGTTTGTTGCGCAGGGTGCGAACGCTGATCCCGAGGATCTCGGCGGCATGGGTCCGGTTGCCGTTCGTTCGGTCAAGGGCATGGAAAATCGCGTTTTTTTCCATCTCTCTCAGGGGAAGGAACCGGAACTCCGGAGCGGGCCGGGCACCCGGATTCGGCGGGGCCCCCACCACCGAAAAACTGGCGGCCTCGATGTAGTCGGTCTTGCACAGCAACACGGCCCTTTCGATGGTGTTCTCCAGTTCCCGGACATTGCCCTTCCAGGTCATGTTCGACAACACCGAAAGGGCCTCGTCCGTCAAACCTTTGACGGATCGGTTGTCAAGGGAATTGTATTTGCGGATGAAAAAATCGGCGAGCAGCGGGATATCGCCCGCCCGATCCCTCAGGGGCGGCAGGTGAATGGGAATGACATTGAGCCGGTAGTAGAGATCCTCCCGAAAGCCACCTTCAGCGATCTGGTCTTTGATGGACCGGTTGGTGGTGGCCACAACGCGGACATCGACGCACACGGGCCCCTTTGCCCCGATACGATCGATTTCTCCCTCCTGCAATACCCGCAACAGCTTGGCCTGAAGCGGATAGTCCATCTCGCTGATCTCATCGAGCAGCAGCGTGCCGTTGTGGGCCAGTTCGAACCGACCTTTCTTGGCGGCCACCGCACCGGTAAAGGCGCCCTTCTCATAGCCGAACAGTTCGCTTTCCAGCAGGGTCTCGGGCAGGGCGGCGCAGTTGACGGCGACAAAGGGGCCGTCCTTTCTCTGGCTGCAATGGTGGATGTAGCGGGCAAAAAGTTCCTTGCCGGTGCCGGATTCCCCCTGGATCAAAATGGGCGCCGAGCTGTCGGCCACCTCCCTGGCCATTTCCAGCAGTTGCCGCATCCGGGCGTCGTGGGTAATGATGGTGTGCTTTTTGATTTTCTCGTTGAAAGGAACATCCGGCGCATCCACCATGGCGTAACCGGCAACGGCCCGGAGCATCTCCGCCGTCAGCGGTTTGGTTAAAAAATCCACGGCACCGGCCTTGATCGCCTCCACCGCCTCGTCGACTTTCCCCGCACTCGAAATCAGGACCACCGGCACCGGATTCTGCAACCGGCGGATCTGGCGGAGAAGTTCAATGCCGTCCATCCGCGGCAAATCCACCGTGCTGAGGACCAGATCGTATGATCGGGTGACGATTTCCTGGAAGGCCGATGGGCCGTCGGAAACTGAAGTAACCTGATGCCCGGCATCGCAGAGCACCCGGCTGACCGCTTGTTGATCGGCACCCTGGCCATCGGCCAGCAATACCCGGGATCCTTTTCCGTTCGATCGGTTTTGGGCAGTCATATCACTCCATCATCGCGCTTCTGCATGGAACCGGATTTCGGCGATCATCTCCGCCGCCAGCGGGCTCCAGACCGGATCCCCTAGAGAACTCACCCGGGAAAACATCTCCAGGGCTTGGTCGTAGTCTTCCATCTGGCGATGGCAGCGGGCAATTTTGAACATCAGTGGAATATCGGTTGCGGCATCGGCGCCGTGGCCAAGGGCCTCCGTATAGTGATCGAGACTTTCCGGGTAGCGTTGCAGGCTGAAAAACACATCCCCCATGCGGCGTTCCAGCCCCGGATCCCCACTGTCCGCCGGATTCGCGGCGGACAGTGATTCCAGCACGGCCAAGGCCTCATCAGACCGCCCCGCGGCCGCCAGCATCTCGGCCCTGGACACCAGGATTTCCATCTTCCGGTCCATCGGCATCGAAAACGACAGTGCCCTGGCGAAGATGTTGTCGGCTTCTTCGTAGTGATTCTGGCGCCGGAGCACATCCGCCAGCAGGACGAATGTCCCGGGGGCAAGATCATGGGTCGGGTAGCGCTCCACCAGTCGCCGAAAACGCGCCTCGGCCTCTGCCAGGCGGCCGTCTTCCAGATCAGAGAGGGCCAGATGGTAAAAGAGTTCGGCCGGTTTCTCCGATTCCGCCATCAAGGCGTCGATCCGGTGAAACAACTCGGCCGCTGGGGTGGGCAGCCCGGCATGAACCATGGCCAGAGCCACCGGGAGAAGGCCTTCCGGCACCGCCATGCCATCGAAGAGGCAACGGTCCCGGTAGTAGAGATCGATGATTTCATCGTAGGCGCCGTCTCTCATCTTTTTCTGCAAAACCGCAGGAACCACCTGGTCCCGCACGAAGGCGATCTTGCCGACAAATTCATGAGGCGGCGGGTTTTCCAGAAGACTGTTGAGGATGGCCAGGCTTTCTTCGTCCCGCCCCTCCTTGTGGTGCAACACGGCCAGCTTCAGATTCGCCAGGTAGGGCAGCGGCGTTTCCTCGGCATTCACCGCTTCACCGCTCCCGATTTCTTCATAGATCTGCTGGGCCTCACCGATCTTCTGCGCAAAGATGATGTCGGGGATAGCGCCTTCCTGGCCATCGGCAGCGGGGGAGGCCTGCTGTTGCTCCGCCAAACGGATGAGACAAATAACGGCCCCTTCCGAATCGGGGTGTTGGTCGGCCACCAGGCGGTAGATTTTCGCCGCCTGATGCGGTCGACCCGCGTCGCGGTAGGAATCGCCGATCAGCGCCCCCACCAGGGAAACCTCGTTGCCATCCGGCTGGATGTTGATGTGTTGCAGATAAAAGCCGGCGGCGCTGTCGTGCTCGCCCAGTTGCCGGTGGCAATGCCCCAGGTACAACGGGATGTCCGGAAACCGGTGGCATCGGAGCGGGTCCTGGTCCACCAACCGCGCCAGAAGGGCCTTGGCCTGCTGGAACCGTTGTTGGCCATGGTAAATCTTGGCCATCTCCACCTGGGCCTCGGTGGCATCCTTCTCCGGCCCCAGGCGCTGGATCACAGATTCCAGCAGGGCCAGCGCCTCCGGATACTGATCCTTTTCTCCCATGATGCGGGCTTTCTGCAGCATGGCGGCGGCTTCGACAACCGCATCGGCGCCGCGGTCGATCACCATGCTGTAGTAGGCCAGGGCCTCGGCCGCATGCCCTTTTCGGTGGTAAAGACGCCCGAGGGCCAGGTAAGCCAGCGGGATGTATCCGGAATCGGAAAAACGATGCACCGCCTGTTCGTATTGATGCGCCACGTCTCGCCAGGTCAGCGCCGCCTCGTCCGCCGCCGCGAGGCCGTCCTTGGCTCCGGCCAGCAAAAAGGCGACCCGCTGGTCGAAATCGGCGGGAAGGGTTGTCTTGCTCAACCGATCGAAGCCGGCCACCGCCCGGATCCAGTCCCTGCGCCGAAACGCGGCCAGGCTGTTTTGAAACAGCGCCATTTCCGCGCCTTCCGCCTCTTGGACGGCCTTGACCAGTGCCTTTTGAGTCGGCGATTCGGGCAGTTGGTCCAGAATCGTTTTCGGTCCTGCATGAACGGATGCATCCTCGAGCATCGGCGCATCGATCCCACCGGCCTTTTCCTCCCCGGGAGCGCCTTCAATCTGAACCCCGATGGCGGGAGGTGTCTCCGGAACAGACAAGGCGCCCTTCGGCCATTCAAACCGGAAGCGGAGCTGGCGGTCGAAAACGGCACTGGAAACCGCGGCGGGCAACGCGCCATCGAAAAGAACCACGGATCGGATTCGGTCCGTCAGATAATTGACGTCGATCTTCGCAATGCCGGGCGTCTCCACGGTAAAGGTTGCGGCCGGAAGCGGCGGCGGCGGATGCAAAATGTCGATGACCAATTCCGAATCGGTTTCTCCGGCGGCGGTGCGATAACGGAAAACCGCTTCGCTGGCCGAAATGGTCAGCGCCACCCCCTGGTTCACCGCCACCGCTGCCACATCCTCGATCCGCGGGGGGCGCTGCGGGGAGGCCGCCGCCGAGGCGTACCCGACGGGCCAGATGGCACAACATCCCAGCGTCAGCAGCAGAAGACCGATCAGCCGCCTCCCGGCGTCCATGAATCGATGCGGGTTCATGCGCCTTGGCATAGCAAGGACCATGCCGTTCCGGAAACACCCGGGGCATAAAAAAAGTGTCGCGGCATCGACTCGCGACCATCTCGGCTGTTCGGAACGAGACGGCGGAAGCGGAGAATGATCCGGAAATTTCCAAAGCCGACGGCAGTGCTGAAAAAAAGAGGAGGGGCGGGAACAAGTGGAATGCCAAGATGGCGTTCAAAAAAATGTCATTTTTTTGACGCGCTGAAAGGCAGGAATCACCCGGATGCCTGGCGCTCCAGGTTCTGTTTTTTTATTTTTTCGACCAGCGTGGTGCGGTTGATGTTGAGCATCTTGGCGGCGGCGGATTTCACCCAGTCGTTTTTTTCCAGCGCCTGGAGAATCAGATCTTTTTCGTATTGCCGCACGGCGTCGGTGAGGTTGATGTCCTGGTCCAGGACAATCTGATGCGCGGGGGTGGGGGGGATCGAGCCGGCTTGAATGGTTTCGGGCAGATCATCGAGGTCCACCCGCTTGTTGGTGCATAAAATGGAGAGCCGCTTGACCAGGTTTTCCAGTTCCCGGACATTGCCGGGCCAGTCATAGGCGATCATCGCATCCATGGCCCGGGAGGAGATTCCCTTGATGGTCTGGCGGTTGCCGTTGGAAAATTTTTGGCGGAAATGGTCGATCAGCAGGGGAATGTCCGTCTTGCGCTGCTTCAACGGCGGCACCTTGATGGGAATCACGTTGAGGCGATAGTAGAGATCTTCCCGGAAGCTGCCCTCGTTGATGGCAGTGACCAGATCCTTGTTGGTCGCCGCGATGATCCGCACGTCCACGTGGATGGTTTTCATCCCGCCGACCCGCTCGAAGCTTTGCTCCTGGAGCACCCGGAGGAGCTTTACCTGGAGCGCGGGACTCATTTCCCCGATTTCGTCGAGAAAAATGGTGCCGCCGGATGCCATTTCAAACCGCCCCACCCGGCTTTTGTGGGCCCCGGTGAAGGCGCCTTTTTCGTGCCCGAAAATTTCACTTTCGAGCAGTTCTTCGGGGATCGCGCCGCAGTTGATGACCACCAGCGGTTTTTCACTGCGACTGCTCCCGTAATGGATGGCCCGGGCGATGAGTTCCTTGCCGGTGCCACTGGAGCCGGTAATGAGGATGGTGCCGTCGGTATCGGCCACCTTGTCAATCAGTTCATAGATTCCCTGGATGGCGCTGCTGGTGCCGATGATGTTTGAATAACAGTACTTCTGTTTCAACTCCCGCTTGAGCTGGGTATTCTCCGTTTCCAGGCGCTTGAATCGCAGCGCCCTTTCGACCAACAGTTGCAGCTCACTGGCCTTGACCGGCTTGGTGATGTAATCGAAGGCCCCTTTTTTCATGGCGGCCACCGAATTTTCGATGCTGCCATAGCCGGTCAGAATGATGCACAAGGTGTCGGGAAAAGATGCGCTAAGGTGTTCCAGCACGCCGATGCCGTCGACTTCGGGCATGGATAGATCGGTGAACACCACATCGAACCGGTTGCCGTCGATGAGCTGGATGCCCTCACGGCCATTGGTGGCGGTTTCCACCTCGTATCCCTGGTTTTCAAGAATAGAGGCCAGCAGCGTCAAACCGGTGGTGTCGTCGTCGATGACAAGAATGCGCGCCATGCCATGCATATAGCGAAAATCCGGAAAGGATGCAACATGGCCCGCATCGCCTGAGCGCCTCGTCAAAACAGGGCCTGGCGCGGCGGCATGGCCGGCAGTCCGGTGGCAGCGGTTTTTCCCGGCTCCGGATCGGCGCCGGCGAATCGGGGCCTGCCCCGGATGCCCCCGGGCCGTCTAGACGAAATCCCCCCGCTGATATTTCATTACGGCCACCTTGGCCGCGATGCGGGCATTGCGAACGAAGCCGGCCAGTTCCGACTTGTCCTCGGGCAAAAGGCAGCTTTCCAGGCGGCTGGCGGCCTGCTCGACCTGCTGCACCAGCGGCGACAGCTCCCTGAGCGACGTTCCCCGGTCCGCCAGCCGATGGCCATAGTCATCCAGGGCGTCGAGCAACAGTCGGCTTTTTTCCATCAACTCCGCGTTGCCGACCTCCCCGGGTGCCCGGGGCGAAGCCGTTTCGGTGACGGTGCGATGAAAAATTTCCTTGAACCCCGGCGCCGTGGCATCCGATTTGGGCCGGGACGGCAGCAAATGATACGGATTGTAGGTGTTGTTGATCTTCATGGCGGCCTCTCTTGGGTTGTACGCTTCGGCCATCGACGGCGGCTTCACCCACCGAAAACCTTCTGGAGTTTCGCGCTGATGGTTTCGGCCGTAAACGGTTTGACCACGTAGCTGCTGACGCCGGCCTTGACGGCTTCGATGATATTCTCTTTCTGGGCTTCGGCGGTCACCATCACGAAAGGGGTGCTTTTCAATGCCTCATCGGCGCGCACGGCGTTGAGCAGGTCCAATCCGGACATCTCGGGCATGTTCCAGTCGCAAAGCACCAGGCCGTATTTTTCATTTTTCAGTTCTTTCAGCGCCGCCTTGCCGTTTTCGGCCTCGGCGATGTTGGTGAAACCGATTTCCTTGAGAATATTTTTCAAAATGCGTCTCATGGTGCCGAAATCATCCACCACGAGAACCTTCATGTTCAAATCCATGCTGCCCATTGACGCCTCCTCCATTCCTGACTGCATCCGGGAAAACCCCGGGCCGGCTTTTTGTTTCGGACAGTTCGGCGATCCGTGTTTGGCTTACAGGTTGGCCAAAAGCGCGTCGATTTCCGCCTGGTCCATCCCCTCGCCGGCACGCTGGGGACCGGCCAACAGCTCCACTTTTTCATCCACCGCTTTTTGCAGATCGGCCCGGGAAATGTCCGGGTTCTTCTCTTTTTCCGACAGCTTGATCCCGAAGGAGATGATCATCCGGGTAATCTTATCCTCCATTCGACTGATAATGTTGATAATTTTTTTAATCCGCTGACCGGTCAGATCCTGAAAACTCATCTGGACGAAGGAGTCGGATATCAGTGCTTGCAGTTTTTTCGTGTCGCTTTCCAGATCCCCCAACACCGGCAGCAGCAATCCCACCGCTTCATCATTCAGGCGGCTGTTGCCGTTGTCGCCGGAAGGCTTGGGCATCGATACCTGCCCCTGTTTGAGCAGATCGATGATTCCGGCGGTATGCTGGATATCCGATCGCATCCCCTCGAGATTGTCCATGATCTTGTTGGTGGCCATTTCAGTGGTCTCGATGATGCTTTCCAACTGATCCGATGTCTGCGGAATGTACTTGGTGGCGATTTCCGTCAGATCCGGATGGATCTTGTCCTTCAGCTCGGAGCGAAAATCGGACAGCAGGGTAACCAAGCTTCTGAATTCACCCTTCATCTCGTAAATCAGAGACTTGAAAAAGGGGTCTTCGTCATCCAGGCGGATCGAATCGATGAAGGTTTCACGCAAAAATCCCATCAGCTCTTCGATGTCCTCACCGGTGAGCTTGTCCTGGAAGATGGCTTCGATTTTTTCCTTGATCTCTCTGTTCATTAAGCCTCCAATGATCCGGTCCACCGCTTACTGACCGGTCACCATTGTCAACGTTGTTTTCGTGATGAGTTGCAGCGGCACCACCTTGTCCACGGCCCCGGCCTTGATGGCCTCCTTGGGCATGCCGAAAACCACGCAACTTTTTTCGTCCTGGGCCACGGTACCGGCGCCGGCCTCCCGCATCTTCAACAGTCCCCGGGCCCCGTCCGCGCCCATGCCGGTCAAAATCACCCCCACGGCGTTGCTACCGGCGTACATCGCCACGGAGTTGAAGAGGACATCCACCGCCGGCCGCTGATGATGCACCATGGGGCCGGTCTTGACCTGAACATAGTAACGGGCGCCGCTTCGTTTGAGCAACATGTGATAGTTGCCCGGCGCAATCAGGGCGGTGCCGTTGAGGACGGAATCGCCGTCCTGGGCCTCTTTGACGGAAATCTTGCACAGTTCATTGAGTCTTTCGGCAAACGAGGTGGTAAACTTGGCCGGCATGTGCTGGACCACGACGATGCCCGGGGCGTTGGCCGGCATGCCCATCAGCACGGTTTTGATGGCTTCCGTGCCGCCGGTGGACGCACCGATGGCGATGATCTTGTTGGTGGTCTCTTTCAACGCCCGGGAGACCTGGACGGGCGGCGACGGCACGTTCACGGCCCCCTGGGGCCGTTTGGCCAAGGGGATCCGGGAGACGGCCCGGATCTTGTCCACCAGTTGCATGCCCATGTCCCCCGCGGAATACCCGTCGGTGGGCTTTGAAATCACCTCCAACGCCCCGCAGGCCAGCGCCTCCATCGCCATTTTACTGCCCTCCCGGGTCAGGGAACTGACGATGATGGTGGGAATGGGGTAGTATCTCATCAATTTCTTGAGAAAGGTGATCCCGTCCATCCGGGGCATTTCGATATCCAGGGTGAGCACATCCGGCTTGAGCTGGACTATTTTGTCCCGGGCCACATAGGGATCCGGTGCCGTGCCGACCACTTCGATATCCGATTCCCGGGACAGATACTCCCTGAAGATTTTCCGGACGACGGCGGAGTCATCCACCACGAGCACCTTGATGGGTCGATCCGCGTTCATGTCCATGAAGTCCCCCCGGGCCCGGTTGAGTCCAATCGAACGGCGAAAAACAGATGATGGGTGTCTGATTCGACGAAATGTCCGCCGGCCCTCTCCCCGGCGAACCGCCCGTAGGTCTGAGGCGGCGTGAGAACCGGTTCGGGAATGCCGGGCTTGAATCCGGCGGTGGCATCGAACAGGGACAGGGTGTGCCCGCCCACCATGTTCAAGATTTCCTTGACGGTGTCTTCCACCTGGGGCCGGGTGGGGGATTGGGCGTCGAGCCCCAGAAAATTGGCGGTGAGCTCTTCGGCCAGTTTCAGGGGAATCAGGAACAGAAACGCTCCGCCGACCGAGCCGGTGAAGCTCATCGTGGCGCCGATGATGACACGCTGCCCCTCCAGCCAGTTTTCGATGCCTTCCTGATGCCGGCTGATGCCGATCGGCAGAAACAGCATCTTGTCGAAAACATCAAAAATCGAATCCTTCATTTTCGCCAAGATCTGCGACAGATCCATCACACGGTTCTCCCATGACGCAATTGAGGGTGTCTTTGAGATCCCTGGGGGTAAAGGGTTTCTTGATGTATCCGGCGGCCCCCATGGATTGGGCCTGCTCGACGCGCTGGTGGCTTCCCTCGGTGGTGACCATCACCACCCGGATGTCCCGGAACAGGTCGTCCCGATTGAGGGTTTTCAGCAGTTCAATCCCGTCCATGTTCGGCATGTTGATGTCGGCCAGGATCAGATCGACCCAGTGCTGTTTCAGCACGGAGATGGCCTCGAGACCATCAGCGGCTTCCAGGTATTGCCCCACATCGAAGCCGGACATTTTAAGGGCTTTTTTGATCACGGCTCTCATGGTAGACGAATCATCGACGATCAGCACATTGAATGCCATTTCAATCCATTCCCCCGGTCAGGCTTACCAGCTCCTTGATTTCCTTCATTTTTTCCCAGTAGAAGGCAATGGCCGCCTGAAGATCCGCCGCGTTCAGCCCCAACTCGGATATCGCTTCGGTATCACACTTATAGGCCAAACCGTCGGCCCCCACCCCATTTCCGATCATCATGCAGACGCAGTCGGCCAGATGCACGATGGCCACGGCCTGGCGGTCGAGCTCGGCCTGTTTCGGACTATGGTGCCAACGAATGATGTCCACCATCACGGGGCTGAAGTTCCACTTTTCCGCGGCCATGGCCCCCAGCTCGGCATGATCGATGCCGATCACCCGTTTTTCCGCTTCGTCAAAAGGGATCCGGTGCTCCGCCACTTCCTGCAAAATGGCCTGGTAGGCCGGCGCCACGTAGTCGCTGAGGATAATCTTGCCGATGTCCTTGAGCAGCGCGGCGGTGAAAATCAACGCGCTTTCCGGATATTGGCAGATTTTGGCCAGATGCTCGCCGATCACCGCGGCGGAAACCGAATAGTGCCAGAGCTGGCCGGCCTCCAGGTCGTAACCCCGCTGGGACTGTCTGAAATTGGACGCGCTGCTGCCCAACATGGCCAGGCAAACCACCTTGTCCACCCCGATGTACGTCACGGCCTCTCGCACCGAGGTGATCTTCCGGCGCAGCCCCATATAGGAAGAATTGCAGACCCGCAACAGGTTGATGGTCAGGTGCTGGTCGTAGGAGATGATATCCACCAAATCCTGGAGGGAGCTTTCCGGATCAGCGATCACGGCGGCGACCTTTTCGCTGATGTTGGAGATCGGCACGAGGGTATCGATTCCCGAGATGATTTTTTGGATGTCCATCATTGCAGCTTTCTCATTTTCGCGCCGGACGCCTTGAGCCAGAGATCCCCGGTGGCGAGGTCCAGCTTGAGGGTTCGGGAGACCATTCCGCCCACCTCCTCGCGGTCGATCATGATGTTGTTCTTCCAAAACAGTTTTCTCAGCACGAGGATGTTTCGTTTGCCGATGTTGAACAGACCGTTTTGATCGAGAATCTGGGCGCCGCCAAAGACAAACACCTTGAGTCGATGTTTCTTTGCCCCGTAGCGATAACTCGTCTTGAACAGCAGGGGGATGCCGGTATCACCGAACATGAACGGGTTCTTTTCGGACTTTTTCCGGTCGAGCTCCGATTCGGGCAACATGTAATGCAGCAGGCCGCCGACCTTGGCCACCGGATCATAAATACAGACCCCGATGCAGGATCCCAGCGAATAGGTCGCCAGCACCGAGGTCGGATCGTTGCTGACTTTCATGTCCCCCACGCCGACAATCAGTTCCATCCCTACCCCTCAACCTGCATTTCAAACACGCCTGAAATATCGATGATCAAGCCCACCCGGCCATCTCCCAGGATGGCGCCGCCGGCAATTCCCTTGACCTTTCTCAGCCACTGGCCGAGACTTTTGATCACCACTTCCTCCTGCCCCACCAGTTCATCGACCAGGAGGCACTTGCGTTTGCCCTGGTGCTCCACGACCACCACCAGCTTTTTCCACGGTGGTTCACGGGTCTCGGCGGAAGGATTCGAGTGGCCGTTTCCATTGGCCCAGTGGTCAAGCCGGACCAGGGGAATCAGGTCCTGCCTGACCTTGATCATTTCGCCCTTGCCCCGGACGGTGAGGTATTCGCTTTCCCGGGGCTTGTAAAATTCCTGCACGCTCAAGGTGGGCAGAACAAAACGATCCGGCCCCACCTTGACGATGATGCCGTCAACGATGGCCAGGGTGAGGGGCAGCCGCATGAAGAAACGGGTTCCCTGGCCCTGGGTGGATTTCACCTCGACGCGGCCCCGCAGTTTTTCAATCTTGCTCTTGACCACGTCGGTGCCGACGCCCCGGCCTGAAATATCGGTGATCCGGTCCGCCGTGGAAAAGCCGGGCTGAAAAATGAGGTTTTCGATTGCTTCATCGCTCAGGTTTTCGTTTTCCTGGATCAGTCCATTGGCAATCGCTTTTTGGCGTATTTTTTCCTTGTTCAACCCCCGACCGTCATCCGCGATCTCGATGACGATATCGCCGCCCTTGTGATAGGCCTTCAGGTAAATGGTCCCCCGGGGGGGCTTCCGGTTCGCCGTTCTTTCCTCGGGCAGTTCCAGACCGTGATCGATGGCGTTGCGGATCATGTGAACCATGGGCTCATAGATCTCTTCGACCATGTTGCGGTCGATCTCCGTTTCCTCGCCGGTCATGCGCAGCTCCACTTCCTTGCCGGCCTTCTTGGCCAAATCCCGTACCAGGCGGAGCATTTTTTGAAACGATTGGCTGATCGGCACCATCCGCAGCGACATGGCCGTCTTCTGGAGACTCGAAGTGATGACGTTGAGCTGATTGACGATCTGGAACAGTCGGCGATCGGCGGTGCTTTGCACCAGGGGATTCTGCCGCAGCATGGACTGGGCGATGGCCAGCTCCCCCACCATGTCCACGATATTGTCCAGCTTGTCGGTGTCCACCTTGACATGGAGCAATCCTTGCGGTCCGTATCGCCGCTGTTCCCGCAGCGCCGAGACCACCTCCTTGCTCCCGGCCTTCTTGTCCTCGACCAGGATCTCCCCAAGCCGGCGGCGTTTGTCCCGTTCCTGCAGCTTCAGGGCATTCTGGACATCGTCGGCGGCCACGATTCCCCGATCCACCAACAACTCACCGAGCTTTTTCCGATCCCCGGCATGGCCGGCGACATAGGCCTCCACCCGATCCATGAACGGGCGGATGTCGATGCCCCCCGCTTCCGGGGCCGTTTCCACAAAGGAGGCCTGGACGTCCTGGATCATCCGCCGTAGTACGTCCACGCTGTCCAGAACGATATCGATGAGCTCTTCGGTCACCGGAAGCTGGTGATTGCGGGCCTTGTCCAGCAAATTTTCCACTGAGTGGGAAAGGTGGTTGATGCGGGTGAAATTGAGAAACCCCGACACCCCCTTGATGGTGTGAAACGGACGGAAGATGGCGTTGATGATTTCCGAATCGGCGGGATCCTGCTCCAGATCCATCACGCTGATTTCGATGGCACTGAGATTTTCCAGCGATTCCGCGGCGAAATCCAGGATGATGGCCTGGTCCTCATCGCTGATGGCCGTCTTGGTGTCGGCACCGGCGCTCGTGCCAGGCCCCTCCGTCGCCGAATCCGGCGGTGGCCCGCCGGCTACCGGCACCGGCCCTTCCGTTTTCCCGAAAAGCGCCAGGGCCTCCGCCAGGACAGCCTCCACCCGCTCGCTTCTAGCCCGTTTAAGGCAGATTTCCTGCAACTTGGCCACCGCCCTCTCAACCGGCGCCAGATCCGCAACCGCCCCCATGACCATCTGCTCCAGATAGTCTTTCAGGCGCTGGAGCACCGGTTGGATCGGCGGGTCTCCCCCTCCCTTGTCGATCATGTCCATCAGTTGTTCGATCGAATTCAGCACACGGCCCAGGGCCGGAATATCCGCCGGGTCCAGCATGACCGTTTCCAGCGCCAGCCCCTCCAGATGGGCCGTTACGTCTTCAAGATCGCTTTTCATGATCCAAGATGCCTCTTTTTCGATGATGGCAACAGATCCCCTCCGTCTTCGGGCCGCCAAAGCCGACCGTCTAGGTCGTTTCCTGGCGTAATTCCCGGATCATCTCCCGGTTTTGGCGAAAGATGATGGCGATGATCTTTTCCTTGTCATCCGGCTTGAGGTTGATGAATTCAATGCCCACTTCGTGGCGCCCGCCCGCCGGCTTCTCCTTCACCCGCGACACGACCCCTTGCACGTCAACGAACAGGAAGACTTCCTTGAACAGGGCGAAGCTGAGATGAAGCACTTGCCCGACGACCAACGGGATATCGGTGACCATCCGGATGCCGCTGCCGCTGATGCATTCCCCGGCGGCCTGGAAGTAGGGATGGCCGAGCTGCTGATCCCCGGCGAGGGCATGGATGATCAGATCGAGCTTTTCGTCCAGTCTCAGGATGAAACTGATCAGCGAATGATCTATTCTGTCCGTGCGGTATTCGATGATCTTTCCCGGTTCCGGCGGAAGAGAATCCTCCGGGGGGGAAATTTTTTCCCCGTCCACTTCTTCCGGCCGGTCATCTTTTGCCGCCTCGATGATCCGAAAATTCACCTTGAACGAAACCTGGCACCGCACAAACGCGCGACGGTTTTCAGTTGACATCGTTCGCCTCCCTCGTGCCATTGTCCCCTCGAACGGGACAACCGGATGTGGCCGATTTCATGCAAACCATGTGCCATTTGTGACTGATGATATCGGCCGCTTGTCCCACCGCCGATCCCTGCGACGAAAGGCCCCATCGCCCAGACGCCGTCTTTTCGGTGCTGCCGTCGGGTTTGGAAATTTCCGGAAGCTTTTCAGGCAATGACGCCGAAAAAACACGGCAACAGCGGCCCGACGGCTCATCACCGCCAATCGATTGGCGCCAAAATAATGACGTCCTTGCGTCCAACGCTTGCCGAACCCATTATGATACTGAAAAAAGATCACCGCACCGCCTAATTATGCGGACCGTCCAATTTTATATCAATTTCGGCACAATTATTGCGTTGACTCGACCCACCAAGACAAATGGCTTTTCATCAAAAGCCGCCGTTCAGAAAAGGAGAAGATAGATGGCACGAGTCGGTTTGGACACCGGGCCGGAAACCGAAGGCACCCAATCCCGGGGGGGCAAATATCTCACCTTCAGCCTGAGCAATGAACAGTACGGCATCGGCATCCTCAAGATCAGGGAAATCATCGGGATGATGCCGATCACCGCGGTGCCCCGAATGCCTGACTTCGCCAAGGGGGTCATCAACCTCAGGGGCAAGGTGATTCCGGTGCTGGACCTTCGGCTGCGGTTCGGGATGCCCGAGTTCGATTACACCGAACACACCTGCATCATCGTGGTGGAAATCACCAGCAGCGGCCGTGAGGTGAACATCGGCATCGTGGTGGACTCCGTATCCGAGGTGCTCAACATCAAGGAGGCGGACATCGAGGACACCCCGGCCTTTGGCACCCGTTTTGACACCGACTTCATCCTGGGCATGGCCAAAATGGACGGCGGGGTGAAAATCCTGCTGGACATCGACCGGATCCTGGGCGCCGACGAGATCAAAGCGCTCGAGCAAACCGCTTGAACCGAACCGGCCGGCGGAAGAAACCCGTTACCCTCTGAAAGCTTTTGCCATGAGCCTGACCTCCAAGCAATTCAGAATGCTCAGCGATCTGGTCCATGCGCAGTGCGGCATCGATCTGCACGACGGCAAGCAGCAGTTGCTGCAAGCCCGCCTGGCCCGCCGGCTTCGTGCCACCGGGATCCACGACGTCGATGTCTACATCCGCAAGCTGGAAGAAGACTCGGATGAACTGGTCCGGTTCCTGGACGCCATTTCCACCAACCATACCTTCTTTTTCCGGGAGAGCCACCATTTCCAGAGCCTGACGCCCCGGCACCAGCGGATCTGGAGCGCCGCCTGCTCCAGCGGCGAAGAACCCTACTCCATCGTCATCGCTTGCCTCGAGATGGGATTTTCCCCCACGATCGTGGCCACGGACATTTCCACCCGCATGCTGGAACTGGCCCAACGGGGCATCTATCCCATGGAACGCGTCAGGGACCTGCCCCCCCAAATGCTGAAGAAATACTTCAGGAAAGGCTACAATCGCTGGGAGAACCATGTGCAGGTCAAGGACGAACTGCGCCGTTGCGTCAGCTTCCAGCGGTTCAACCTGATCAGGGATGCCCAAGCCGACGGGCAATTTGACGCCATCTTCTGCCGCAATGTGCTGATCTACTTCGACGCGCCGACCAAGGAAAAAGTCGTGAAAAAACTCTACGCCGCGCTGAAACCCGACGGCCTCCTGGTCATCGGCGGCGCCGAGAGCCTCAACATGCTCTCCCATCGCTTCCGGTACGTTCGCCCCAGCATTTATCTCAAGTAATCCCTCCTTACCGGTGTCCGCTCAGGGCGCCTCCACCTCAAGCGCCACCCCGAGCTCGAACCGTCCCCGGTCCGGTTCGTTTCGCTGAAATGCCCGGTAATGGTGTTCCGCCGCCAAACCGATCACCACCCGGGTTCGCCGGTCCGCCGCATCGTGGTGGACCGACACCAGGCGGATCCAGTCCCCCGCCACCGACTGCTTTCCCGCAACCCCGTCCGCCGGTGCCGTTCGGGGAAAATCGGCCACGATCTCGGGAGCATCGCCATCCATGAAAAAAGTCAGCACCGGCGCGGTCCGGCCGGTATAGGTCATGGAAACCACCTCCCGACCGGTTTCCGCCCGCCTGGCGAAGGCGACCCCTTGGAGCTGCGCCGTCTCTTGCGGCGGTGATGGCGCCCGGTCCGGCTCGCCTTTTATCTCGGTCGGCGCCGGTTTCGCGGAAACGGGAGACGATTCCGCCGCTACCGACCCGGTTTCGGTCTCGGCCGGTTTCGGCATGACAGCAGGCGCTTTCTCCGGTACCGCCTCGGCTTGGGGCTTGTCCCGTTTCGGCGTGACAAGGGGCGACTTTTCCGCCGCCAGTTTCTGTTCGGTCCGGGTCAGTTTGCGGATGATATAGGATGATCCGCCCGTTTCGGCCCCGGGTCGCCCCGCGGCGGCAAGGGCCTTTTCCCGGGAAGGGTACCGTCCCTGGTAAAGCCGGTACCAGACGCCCTTGCCCGGAATGGCGGCGCGAAGCCAAAAGGCGTCGTACCCCTGCTGCTGGAGCCGTTCGGCCTCCGCGGCGGCCGCCGCGGCGTCCCGATAGGCGGCGACCTGGACGGCGTACGGGCCGTCGGCCAGGGCCACGTCGGCGAGGCAGGCGACCAGGCAAAAAGCCAGCACCGTCGCCCAACCCGTGCCGGAAGCGTCCCGCCCTCTTTTTGACAATCCGCCCACCGTCATTTACCGCCCTCCCGTCGCCGTGGGGACACCGGAAACCTCACCGCTGATAGCGTCTTCGTGTCCCGCATGCCCGCCGCTTTTGCTTGGTTTTCATTATTGCAAGAAGATGATTTGCAGCATGCGTGCCAATACCAATAGGAAGGGGTTTCCCGGCGGTGTGGGGCAGCGGCCGGGGGGGCCTGGCGGCGATAGCGCCAAAACGTTGACATTTCAAGGGGGAAAGACCGCCGGCGTGGGCCGGAAACTTTCGATGGAAGGCAGAGGGGGGCTGATGGCCGGATGCGGCAACCGAAGCGGACCGCATCCCGGCGCATTATATTAAGGAGTGTCCGTCCAGAAATGAGGATTTTTTCGTGAGATACGGCGGGCACCCGATTTAAACCGGAGGAATAGCAGAGCTATTTCGAGGATTTAAATCGGGGGACCCAACGCCGAGATCGCGGAAAAAGACCATTTATGGATGGACACTAAGGAAGCCGCCTCCCCCGCGGGGACGGAATCAGATGCCCAGCAGGGTGTCGACCAGTTTGTCGGCCACGGCGGCCTGATCGACGCGGTAGGCGCCCGAGGCAATCGCTTCCTTCAGCACCGTTACCCTCTCGGTTCGCACATCCGGGGCGGCGGTGATGGCCTGCCGCGCGACATGGGCCGTCCTGGAAGCTTCGGAAAAATGGATGACCGGATCGGTTGACACGCTTTCTCTTTCAGCGGTTCGGGCACCGCCCGGCAACTGCCCTTCGGCGGCACCGGTGCCCTGGGCCCGGTTCGTCTTTGCATGCTGGGCGGCATCATACATTTGAATATGGGAATCGATTTTCATCGCGGCTCCTCCCGTGTCAACTCAAGTCATCGTAAACCGTTTCATTGATAATGCTTTTCAATCGGTGTGTCAAAAACTTCGAATCTTCCAGGGACAGGGTGCGGGTGGTTTCCCCGTCCTCGTCCAACTCCTTGAAAACGAATCCGGCATTGGGATTGCGGTCCACCACCAACTGGCGGCCGACCTGTTCCTGCAAACGCTCGAAGACGGCCGTTTCCATGCCGGCCTCGCCCTCGCCGCCCTGGGCCCCGGATTTTCCGGAAAAGCGCTGGGTCACGTTTTCCAGCACATTGGCGGCGATCCTTTCGATAATGGCGTTTTTTCTGGCCTCCGACGAGATGCTGACCTGGTCCGGGGCCTGGCCGCTTCCGTCCTTGGGCCGGTGGGCAATCTTGCCCTGGCGCAGTTGGTCGCTGTAAACCCTCAGCACGTTATTGACTTGATAAGGTGAAATAACCATGGTTTTTGCCTCACCCTTCAGGTGACATCGGGACACGAGTATTTGATCTTTTTATCGGCTTCTTTTCGGGAAACTTTAGAAAATAATTTGAAAAGTCTCGAAGGGGACCGAAGTGAAGGGGTCATCCCGACGGAGTGTTTTCCCCTGTCATCCCGACGGAGTGTTTCCCCCTGTCATCCCGGCGGAGTGTTTCCCCCTGTCATCCCGACGGAGCGAAGCGACGAGGGATCTCAACGCTTCTGACACCCTTTCCCGCCGGATTCCCAACCGCGGATTCGCGTTTGATCGTCGTTTCGTTCGCCTGCCGACAATCTCACCCCGAATCGCGGGCATGGCCTGGTCCGACATGATTCTTTGCGCGGGTATGGCTGGTCCGACACGGTTGTTTTCGCGGGCATGGCCCGCTCCTACAGTGTTGTCTTGGGAGTCCGACACGGTTGTTTTCGCGGGCATGGCCCGCTCCTACAGTGTTGTCTTGGTTGTCGTGGGAGCGCAGTGTTGTCATAGAAGCCGGCCATGCCCGCGAAAACGGACGGGGAAATGGCCGAAACGGTGATCAAGGCCCCAGGATCCCTCGCTGGGGCTCGGGATAAGGCAATATGCGTTGGGTCCCATGCATCGGATAGACTCCCGCCAAAGACCTGCTGAAATTTTGATTTAAGTTTTCCCGGAGAAGTTCCGAAAGAATGGGCAAGAAAACAAAAACCCAAAAACCGCGGCCAACACCGGAGGCGACACAGGAGGGCGCCTGGCCCCACCGGAAACGGAATACGGGACAAAATAAAAAGACGTTAGATAAAAACCTGCCGGCGGGGATGCTGGCAAATACCTGAAAACCTAAGGAGGGAAAAAACCATGGCAATGACCATCAACACCAACATTGCATCGCTGAACGCCCAGAGACAATTGGGGCAAACCCAGAGCCTTCTGAATCAGTCCCTACAGCGGTTGTCATCGGGCCTTCGCATCAACAGCGCCAAGGACGATGCCGCCGGGTTGGGAATTTCCAACCGGATGAACTCCCAGGTCCGCGGCCTGAACCAGGCCGTGAGAAATGCCAATGACGGCATTTCCCTGGCGCAGACCGCTGAGGGCGGATTGCAGGAGTACACCAACACCCTGCAACGCATGAGAGAACTGGCCGTGCAGTCGGTGAACGATTCCAACACCTCCACCGACCGGGCAAGCCTCAACGCGGAAGTCACCCAACTGAAAGCCGAGCTTGACCGCCTTGTCTCCACCACGTCTTTCAACGGCAAGAAGCTCTTCGACGGCACATTCAGCGCACAGGCATTTCAGGTGGGGTCCGAATCCGGCCAGACCATTGCGTTCAGTATCGACAGTGCAAAAACGACCGCTTTGGGCGCGTATGCTTCCGCTGTCGGCGAACAATCAGTGACCCATGCTGCTGATGCTCTATACACCTACACGGGTGTCAGCGCCACTTCAAGCGATGGATCGAACATCGAAATCACTGTTGGCGCCGAAACCAAAAACGTTATCGCTTCGGTCGATGTAACTGGCGTAAACGGTGCCACGGCGGACAGCGCTTACGCCAAGGCCATCGCCGTAAACCAGTCCGGATTCACGGATCTGACTGCCGAAGCCCAGGCAACGACCTTCACGGGCCACACCACCACGGGCATTTCTTTAACCGGAGCTACTGATGATGGTACAGGAGATGCTGGCGGTTCGACTTATTCGCTTTCGATCAACACAGTCGCGATCTATGAAGAACAGACGATTTCTGGCGGTGAAACCTTTGAAAAAACTGTCGATGAATTGGTAGCAGACATCAACGCCAAAACGGCTGCTCATGGTGTGGTAGCGTCCAACAACAGCGGCACCCTGGAGCTGACGGCTTCAGACGGCAGAAACATCGTCGTCGGTGAAAATTTCAATGGAGCCTCAGCAGGTACTGGAGGTTCTGCTTCTACACTGGACACCGCGTTTCGAACAATTCAAGAAACAGGTGACGGCAATGATGATGATATTGAAAAAACGGTCCGCGGAGCCATCAAGCTCACATCGAATGACACCATTAGCTTCAACTCAGGCGCCACCGTTCTTGGCTTCGCGGGTAATGAAAGCGGCCTTGATTCCGCCAATAACGGCGTCATTTCGTCCGTTGACATCAGCACGAAAAGCGGTGCGAGCCAAGCCATCCTGAACATCGACTCGGCGCTTTCCGCCATTGACAGCAGCCGGTCGAATTTGGGCGCCATCCAGAACCGCTTTGAATCGACCATTGCCAACCTGCAAAACGTTGCCGAGAACGTGTCCAACGCCCGCTCCCGCATTTTGGACGCGGACTTCGCCGCCGAAACCGCCGCGATGACCAAGGCCCAGGTCATGCAGCAGGCGGGGGTTGCCATGCTTTCCCAGGCCAACCAACTCCCCCAGATGGTGCTTTCCCTGCTCCAGGGATAACGATAAACCGGGAGTCGCCCGCTTGAATGGACCTTGATTCAATCGGGCAGGCGCCACCATCGGCCTCTAAAAAGGCCCCGGAAAGGCTTCCGGGGCCTTTTTTGTCCCCGGGCAAAATCGGCATTCAAGTTTTCCGGCAAACTGCCGATATAAGAAACAGCGACATCAGACGTACCCATGCAAGAACCCACTGGGCCTTGAATGTCGAACCTGGAACCTTGAACGCCGCGCAGCGGCTTTGAACGCGCCCCAGGCGCCTTGAACCTTGAACCGCAAGGGGGAAGGAAGCGGCCATGAGCATTTCCGTCGGGGGGCTCATATCCGGTCTCGACACCAACAGCATGATCAGCCAGATGCTGGAAATCCAGCAGCGGCCCATCGCGATCCTCCAGAACCGGGAGGTCGCCTACCAGGTGGAACTGACCGCCTATGGCAACCTGAAGAGCGTTCTGAGCGGCCTGAAATCCGCCCTGGAAGGTCTCGATGCCACAAGCGAGCTGACCCGCTTTTCCTCTGCCTCGGCCGATCCGGACCTTTTCACCGCCGCCGTCGGCGAAAACGCCGCCGCCGGCACCTACGATATCCGGGTGCAGCAACTGGCCACGGTTCACAAGCTGACCAGCGGCGCCTTCTCCGAGGACGAACCCGTCGGGGAGGGGACCCTCCACCTCCGGGTGGGCGACGGGGATACCACCGATATCGCCGTTTCCGCCGGCGACACGATCCAGGACGCGGCCCAGGCCATAAACGATGCGGGTGCCGGGGTGCGGGCCTCGGTGGTCTTTGACGGCACCGATTATTTCCTCGCGCTGGCCGGCCGGGAAACGGGAGCGGAAAACGTCATTCAGATCACCGTCACGGACACCGGCGACGGCAACGCCACCGATCCCGACGGACTCTCCAGATTGGTGTACGATCAGGGGGTGACGGAGCACCTGTCCAACACCCAGGCGGCCGCCGATGCCATCATCACGGTGGACGGGGTGGCCGATATTCACCGCGGCGGCAACAGTTTCGATGACGTCCTCCAGGGCGTCACCCTCAACCTGCTCTCGGCCCCGGCGGCCCCCGACAACGCGGCCACCCTGACGGTCAGCAGGGATACCGGGGCGGTTTTTGGCAAAATCAAGAGCTTTGTTGATGCGTACAACAAGGTCATCGACGTGTTCAAGGGATTCCAGGGGTACGACGCGGAAACGGAACAGGCCGGCATTTTGATGGGGGATGCCACCACCAACGGGATTCGCCGCCATTTGGCCGACAGGATCACCGGCACGGTTTCCGGCGTTGAATCGTTCAGCCAACTGGCCGACCTCGGCATTTCCCTCGACAGCCAAGGCCGACTGGAAATCGACAATTCGGTTCTCGACGATGCCCTCGACAATCATTTCGACGACGTGCTCAAATTTTTCGCCCAACCCGCTGCAGGGGCGGAAGGGTTTGCCGGACGCATGGTGAACGCCCTGGATCAGATGCTTGATTCCGGCAGCGGGACTCTTGCCGTGCGAACCGACGGCATCCAAGCCAGCATAGAGGGCATCACGGAACGGGTTGAACGCATGGAAATACGGAACCAGGCGTGGGAATCGCGGATCAGGGCGCAATTCAACGCCCTGGAAACCCTCTTGGCCGAGTACCAGACCACCGGCGACTTTCTGACCCAGCAGATCGCGGGTCTGCAGAATCTCAACAACTTCATAGCAAACCGGTAATCGGCAGAGCGCCGGTGGAAATGTCTTGAACCAATCACCCCAAACAGAGGAAAGGTCGTTTGATGACACCCACGGGATATGCCGGCTACCGGAAGGTGATGGCCGAAACGGTTCAGAAGAAGGAAGAAATTCTGCTGCTGCTCTATGAAGAGGCCATCACCGCCCTGAAAATGGCGCAGCGGGGGATTCTGGAAAACAAGCCCCGGTTCAAGGGAGAAAAAATCTCCAGAGCCTTGAGGATCATCACGGAACTCGACTGCGCCCTGGACAGGGACAAGGGCGCGGAAATGGCCGAAAACCTGGCCGCCCTGTACCGCTACTTGACCCATCGGGTCACCATGGCAAATATCCACAACGATGCCGCCGCGCTGGAAGAGGCCGAAAACCTGTTGCGCGAATTGCACGAAGGATTCAAATTCGCGGCCCGGCAGGAAGCACCGGCCCTGGCCAGCCCCCCCCACCCGGAATCAATGGAAGGGATGAGAATTGCCGTCTGAGACCCATGAAATGCTTTACCGGCGCCTGGTGGACATCACCGCCAGGATCGAAACCGCCCTGGGAGACGATGATGCCGGGGCGCTGCTGAACCTGGCCGGGGAACACCGAGCGGTGATGGACGCCCTGGGCCGGGCGGGGCAACCCCGGGACCCGGGATTGCTTGAGACGGTCACCAGGGCCCATGAGCGGGTCACTTCCGCCATCTCGGCCATCCATCGACGGCGGGATGAGCTGGGCCGACAACTCGGCATGCGCGCGCAGAAAAAAAGGGCAATATCCGCGTACGGCAGTCTTGACAAACTCGTGAAAAATCATCAATCCACTTGAAACAGGTCATCGTTGCCTGCCGCGGAAAGGGAGGGAAAACGATCATGCAAGTGCAATCGACATCTCCACTCGTGACGCAACCGCACCAGAGCCGGGGAGCGGCCGCGCCCGCCGGTGACGGTCCTTCGCAAACATCGACGCCCAACGCCCAGGTGCCGCATGAACCCAACGTCAACGGGCCCGAGACGAGGGAACTGATCGCCGATCTCCAGCAGAACCTCGATATCGTGCATCAGGTGGGGCTTCAGTTTTCCGTTCACCAGTCGTCGGGGCGGGTGCAGGTCAAGGTGGTCAACGAGGAGACTGGAGAGGTCGTCCGTGAAATTCCGCCCGATGAAATCCTGAACCTGGCCGCCAAACTGGACGACATGGTGGGCGTGATTTTCGATAAAAAGGGATAATCCCCCGTCCAAGGCGGACCGACACGTGCCCGAAACGAGCCAAAACGACATTCGGATTCTCATTGCCGACGACGACCGCATCCTGGCGGAGATGCTGCGGGACGTCGTGGCGGCCGAAGGCCGGCGGGTCGATGTCTGCAACGACGGCCAGTCGGCCATCGACGCGCTTCGGGCCACTGACTACGACCTGGTCCTGGCCGACTTGATCATGCCGGACATCAGCGGCATCGAGCTTTTGAGGTTCGCCAAGAAGCAGGACCCGGACGTGATCGTCATCATCATCACCGGCTACGCCTCCCTGGAGACCGCCATCTCCGCCATCAAGGAAGGCGCCTACGATTACATCACCAAACCCTCAAAACTGGAAGAAATCAGAATCGCCGTCGGCAACGCGATTGAAACCATGCGGTTGAAGAGGGCGAACCGGGACCTGATCACCAAACTGGCGGAAGCCAACGACGCATACAACAACCTGTTGAAAATGAGAGCAGAAGTCGAGGGCTCTGACCGCATCCGGTTCCTCTCCGCCGGCATGACCAGCCTTCACCAGCTCTATAAACGTCCCGAAGCGAAGCAGACCGATCTGGCGGACAAGTTGCAGGCGCTTTCCGCCCTGAAAGACAATGGCGTGCTCACGGAAAAAGAATTTCAGGCGTTCAAAACCCAGCTTCTGCTACAGGGACGCCACGATTTTTGAAGGGCGATGGCTTCGCAAAAAGTCTAATATCTCCGGTAACCTTCAGCCGTTCGACATGGACCCCGGGCTTGACCCGGGGTGACGGGCTTCTGAAAAACCCCGGATTCGTCCGGCCCTTTTTCCGTCATTCCGGACCTGATCCGGAATCCATGTTCATCGGAACGAGGCGGCGGAAGGGTTGCCGGAAAGAACCGGAATGTCTCCGGTAACCTTCAGCCGATCAAAATGGACCCCGGATCAAGTCCGGGGTGACGGGCTTCTGAAAAACCCCGGATTCGTCCGGCCCTTTTTCCGTCATTCCGGACCTGATCCGGAATCCATGTTCATCGGAACGAGGCGGCGGAAGGGTTGCCGGAAAGAACCGGAATGT
>JACDJA010000389.1_pt1 | contig 52395 bp, 47 predicted proteins | sample 7449241 | NCBI WGS metagenome assembly JACDJA01 (sample SAMN14253289, study PRJNA609438) | sludge metagenome | isolation source: initial anaerobic sludge | collected 2018-12-20 | reverse complement strand
GCAAATCCGCGGGGAACAAAGAGTTGCAGATTTTCAACATCGTCCAAAACGATGGAAAATGATTTCCCAAAAGTCTCGGAATCTTTCCGTATGTCCACCACAATGTCCAGAACACTGCCCTTCACAACTCGTACGAGTTTGGCCTGTGCCATCATCCCTCGCTGAAAATGGAGCCCGCGAAGAACTCCCTTGGAAGAGATGGATTGATTGTCCTGTACAAAATCGATTTTTAAACCTGTTTTAGACTCAAAGTTCTTTTGGTTATAGGTTTCATAGAAAGCCCCACGTTTGTCTTGAAAAACGTTCGGCTTCAGTAGGAAACAATCTTTTAAGGGTGTTTTTTGTAGTTCCAAATCTAATCGAGTTGAAGTAAGTGTTTCCCATACCCACTTTTGAGCAAGGGCTGGGCCAAAGCTATCAATTCTTTTTTGGAAATATAGCCCATTTCATAAGCGGCTTCCTCAATGGATCCAACCTTTAATCCTTGCCGTTCTTCGATAACTTCCACAAATTGGGCCGCCTGCATCAAGGATGTAAAGGTACCGGTATCCAGCCACGCTGTTCCCTTGTCCAAAATGCTCACGTTGAGTTTTCCCTGCTGCAAATAAACGTTGTTTACATCTGTGATCTCCAATTCTCCCCGGGCGCTGGGTTTTATTTTTGCTGCAATATCCACCACGGTGTTGTCGTAAAAATAAATTCCGGGTACCGCGTAGTTGGATTTTGGATGGATGGGTTTTTCCTCGATGGATAAGGCTTTCCCGTGCTGATCAAATTCCACAACCCCATATCGCTCTGGATCCAGTACGTGATAAGCGTAAATCACACCGCCGTTGGGATCGTTGTTGGATTGCAACAATTCTTTTAAACCCGAACCGTAGAAAATATTGTCGCCAAGAATTAGGGCTACCTTGTCATTGCCGATAAACTCCTTTCCAATAATAAAGGCCTCGGCAAGACCTTTTGGTTCCGCCTGTTCTGCGTATTGGAAGTCGCATCCCAGTTTTTTACCGTCTCCCAAAAGTTGTTTAAAAAGTGGAAGATCTTGGGGTGTGGAGATAATTAAAATGTCCCGGATTCCGGCGAGCATCAAAGTTGACAGTGGATAATAAATCATTGGTTTATCGTAAACCGGCATCAATTGTTTGCTCACTGCCAAGGTAAGCGGGTGCAACCGCGTACCGGATCCTCCTGCTAAAATTATTCCTTTCATCAATCTTTGATTTTTAAACCTATCAACGTATTAGCTTCAGAATTTCAGAAAAAACTTATAGTCTGTCCTTGTTCTCCAAATACCAGGTAACGGTCTTTCGAATGCCACTTTCAAAATTTTCATCTGCTTTCCATCCCAATTCTGTTTCTATCTTTGAGGCATCTATGGCATATCTAAAATCATGGCCGGGGCGATCCTTTACAAAACTTATTTGCTCCTTGTATGATTTTTGATTGGGAAGCATTTCATCCAATAATTCACAGATATATTCTGCAATATAAAGGTTTTCACGCTCATTTCTACCTCCAATATTATAGGTTTCTCCCAGTCTGCCGTTGTTTAGTGCCAAGAAAATTCCACGGCAATGATCCCTTACATACAGCCAGTCCCGCACATTTTTACCATCGCCATAAATGGGAATGGCTGCTCCCGAAATTGCTTTTCTTATAATTGTGGGAATCAGTTTCTCCTTATGCTGATACGGGCCGTAATTGTTGGAGCAATTGGTGGTAACCACCGGCAAGCCATAAGTGTGGAAATAGCTGCGTACAATAAAATCTGACGATGCCTTCGATGCGCTATAAGGACTGTTGGGGGCATAAGGTGTAGTCTCCAGAAACAAACCATCTTTTCCCAAAGTTCCGTACACCTCATCCGTAGAGATGTGTAGAAATCGCGCACTGCCAAACCCCTCCTTCAAATCAATGGGGCCGTTCATCCAAGTTTTATAGGCCGCCTGAAGTAAATTGAAAGTACCCACAATATTTGTTTGAATGAATTCCGAAGGACCCGAAATGGAATTGTCCACATGGCTTTCTGCAGCAAAGTGGACTACTTTTTTAAATTGATTCCTTTCAAAAAGACTTTCCACAAATTTCGCATCACAAATATCCCCTTTTATAAAAGTGATCTGTTTAGAAACTGCCTCTATATTCTTCAAGTTTCCGGCATAGGTAAGCTTATCCAGAACGAAAATTTCATCGTTTGAATGTTGCAGGGCATATTCCACATAATTGGAACCTATAAATCCTGCACCTCCGGTAATGAGCACTTTATCTTTTGTCAAATTTATTTTTTAGATGAGTCTAATATCTGTTTTAACATTTTTTCCGTGATCAGATAGGTCGGTTTTACCCCGGTAGTACCCAAGCCACCTGAGGCCAAAGTACTCCCCGTTTCAAGAGGATTATCGGAGGCATAATAGGCATAACGTACCTGCACATCGGCACTAATACTTCTTCTGATTTTTGAAGCCGCTTGAATTGCTTTTTGATAATGCGCTCCCTCCATTTCCAGTCCAATCACATTCCAAGTGGAATTATGGAAAAATTTAAGCACATCACGGTTTTGTAGAGAGGTTCCCAACACGGAGATCATGGTTCCAGACCATACCTTCACATCGTCATTTTCAAAGGTGGATTCATCCATTTGGTTTTTAAAGGGATAATTGTCTGCTGTACCCTCAAACACATGGGCAGAGGGAATCATTATGTCGCCCTTGCCCCCTTCAAGGATCCCGGCCTTCCCCATTATGGAAACGGAAGCCACATTGAGAAAGAAGTTCTTTCCCTCTTCAGCTTCATAAGGCTTTAGCAATTCATCCATCGTCTCATAGGCCTGCTCCCCAAAGGCATAGTCCATAACAATAATTACCGGCTTCTCGGCATCATCGATCTCCTTAATTCCCTCAATATATTCCTCATTCTTTATTTTGGCCGTGTCGATAATCTGAATGTCAATATTGGTTCCGCTTTTATCCGCTATAAACACCATTCCCTCGGCGCGGGCGGTTTTCATTACCTTGTCACGGAGGGCCAAGCTGGTAGGGCTGCTAAGAGTTTCAAAAACCTGAAGGGGTTTCTTTTTTGCAAACTCCTGAGGTAAGGCCCGAGGCGCAAAAAGTGTATTCATAACGCTGTGCATATTGGCACTGATAATGTGGAGTGGGCGTTCCAGCAACCCCAAATCCTGCAGGGTCCTCTTTATTCTGTAAGCCCATTCTTCCCCGTGTATGTGGTGCCCCAATCGTTCGCGAAGTACCGGGCTGAAAGTGATGATACGCTTCTGGTCTTCCACAACCTCAGCAATCGCCATTTTCCCGAGATAATATATAATATTAAAAAATCGATCTTCATTCTTTTCTGTAGCGAAGTAGGGATATACATTCATCACCTCTTCAAAAGTCCTTCCCAGGAAATTTGCGGTATGGGTTAAGGTCACTTCTTTTTCTTCTTGGGTGAGTTTTCCCTCTTTTAAAACGGATTGCTCCAGTTTTTTCCAGTCCCGGATTACCTCTCCATTTTCATTGATCAGCACTTGTTTCATTATTTTATGCGATTCAATAAAAAGAAAGGTCAGGTGGGTAAGAATGTCGTAGATCTCAGACCGGCCGCGGGTAATTTCAATATTCATCTGTTCAGAATCTATTCTGTAACAATTTCTTCGGCGCTTAAGGGGGATGATGGGCTTAAAGTGCGAATGTTTATAGCCCTCATCACTCGTTAGGTTGATAAAGCGACATTCCTCTATTCCCTCCGGCAAACGGTCCATGACATACAGTAGGCCTTGGAGCTCAATTTTATCTTCGGTGATGGAGCCATAAATCTCAGGCCGGAGAGTGAGCAAGGAGTCTCTAAGGGTCTCTCCGGAAACTCCCATTGGCTTGTAAAAACCACGGTTATACAAATGCCTCATGGTAATGTACAATCGTTCAATGGCGCCCGTACTCTCTTGGGCACGTGTTCTTGTATGTGATTTCAATTTGTTCATTAAGCACAAATATACTACTAAATTTAGGTTTGGATTTGAAGCAGATCTTCTGCCATATTCCTGTCGTTGGAAAGGCGGGGCAACTTATTTTGCCCGCCCAGTTTCCCTTTTGACCGCATATAATCCTGAAAACTGCCGGGCCTAAGGCTTGAAATTCTTAAAGGCTGAAGTACCTTACCGACGATCAAATCGTAGTAATACGAATTTTGACGTTGCATTTCTCCATCAAGAAACTTGGCGACCTCGTCAAGGTCTTGCGGTAGCGAATCAAATTCCACTAGCCATTCATGGTAGGGCAATCCCCCATCGGAGGGAGTAATTTGCGGAGCCACGGTAAATTCAGTGATTGAGATGTTGAACTTTGAAATGGCCCTGTTCATGGCCTCCTCCACTTCCTTGCCTATTACGTGTTCTCCAAAAGCGGAAATAAAATGTTTTATCCTTCCGGAAACAATAACCCGATAGGGATTAAGAGAGGTAAACTGGATAGTATCACCTAAGTTGTAGGCCCAAAGTCCAGCATTGGTGGAGATTATCATAACGTAATTCACCCCTATTTTTACTTCCCCGATGGTCAGTCGTCTTGGTTTTTCCTCAAAAAAAGATGCCGCCTCAATAAATTCGTAAAAAATCCCCGAATTCAAGAGTAACAGCATTCCCTTCTCCTTTTGACTGTCTTGAAAAGCAAAGAAACCCTCACTGGCGGGGAACAATTCAATACTATCCACTTTTCTTCCTATCAAAGACTCAAATTTTGCCCGATAGGGTTCAAAGTTCACTCCGCCATAAATGAAGAGGTTGAAATTTTTAAAAAGATCACCAATCTTTTTCCCGGTTCTTTTTTCCAGTCGTTCAAAATACATTTGTACCCAAGAGGGAATCCCGCTAATAACGGTCATATTCTCGTCCTTGGTCTCTTCAACAATGGCATCCACTTTGGTCTCCCAATCGTCTATACAGTTGGTCTCCCAACTGGGCAGACGATTTTTTTGAAGATAGGCGGGCACGTAATGTGCGACAATTCCGGAAAGTCGTCCGGTCTGGATTCCATACTTTTCATCCATTTCTGGGCTGCCTTGGAGAAAAATCATTTTTCCATCTACAAAATCGGCATTACCGGTTTCATGAATATAGCACAAAATGGCATTCCTCGCCGCACGAATATGGTAAGGCATGGACTCCTTGGTAAGCGGGATGTGTTTTGCGCCAGAAGTGGTGCCGGAAGTCTTTGCAAAATAAAGCGGCTTTCCCGGCCAGAGTATATCTTTCCTGCCGAGAATTACCTGTTCCATGTACGGTTTTAGCGCTTCATAGTCCCGCACGGGTACTCGTTGGGCAAAATCCTCAAAGGAATGGATTTGATCAAAATTATGCTCCTTGCCAAAAACAGTTTCTTTGGCCTGAGAAATAAGCGTGGTAAACACCTTCTGTTGCGTTTCAATCGGGTTTCTAGCCCATTTCCGGATTCCCTCCACAACAATTTTGGCAAAAATTTTCGAGGCTATGGATTTTATGGACATAATCAATCAAAATCAATAAAGTTGGCAGGATTTATCGGAAACCCATCCCGCCAAAGTTCAAAGTGAAGATGGGGTCCCGTAGTGAGCTCTCCCGTACTGCCCACGGTTGCAATTACTTCTCCAGCCTTAACCCGTTCGCCCTGACCCTTGGTGAGCATCGCATTGTGCTTGTATACAGAAATTAAATTATTGTTGTGTTTTAAAATTATCACATTACCTGTTTGGGCAGTCCATTCTGCAAAAATCACCGTGCCATCGGCCACGGCTTTTACCGGGGAATCCTTTGCCGTAACGATGTCTACCGCATAATGTTTCGTCTTGCTGTCATATGGTTCTGAAATGGTTCCCTTTACGGGGGCAAACAGCGTATACTGCTGTTCATGGACGGCGACAAGAGGATTGTACTTGTCCTCCTTGGAAACTTGCTCGCGCAAAAGAGAGTCTTTGCGTGAAATCCTAATCAAAACAGAAGGATCTGTCTTTGCCACTTCTATTAATGAATCCTTATTAAAATCCACCGTCTTCACATCGCCAGTGAGTACTTTTTTGATCGAGGCCAGGTATTGTTCGTTTAAATTGATTATTTTTTGGAGCGAATCGGTTCTGTAGGCCAAGACAGTGGCACGGCGCTTAAGAGCTGTGGATGAATACCCTGGAATATACTCGCGAAGAGGGGTAAAGGCTATTATAAGTGTTGTTGTCAGGACGAGAAAAACAGCGAACAGAGTGCTGAATACAAACACATTGAGCCTGTTGAGTTTAAAAGAAAAACGCTCCTCAAAGGTTTCTTCGTTGAGAATAACTAACCGGTACTTGTGCAAAAGTTTTCTTCGGATCCTCTTTGCCCGTTTTTCTTTTTTCTCCATATAGTCCGATAGCTTTTTTGCAAATATAAAATAAACTATAGCCCCAACGCTAAAGTTAGTCTTAAAACGTTCTATCTAAACATTTCTTGCTACCTTTGTAATTAAATTTAAAAAAATGGACGCATTGTTTATTCCTTTGGGAATCATAGGACCTTGGCAGATTATACTGATAGTAGTAATAGTTTTGCTTCTTTTTGGAGGAAAGAAAATCCCCGAGCTCATGCGCGGTCTGGGCAGTGGATTAAAAGAGTTTAAGGATGCTTCCAAGGACGATACCACAGATAAAAAAATTGACGAGAAAGAATAATACATTCCCTCTCTAAATAGAAAAATCCCCATGCTTGTTAGAGCACGGGGATTTTTTTATACGCCTATGTCACTAATCAATTTTGGCAGAGAGCAGTATGGACTCCAGTTCAAATTGAAGGTCTCTTTTCCTGGCAGCCGGTGCATAGGTAAAGCCTTCTAAAATCAAATATCGGTTGTTCTTTTCATCTTTAACGGCATAGTTTAAAAAGGGACCGCCCATAAAGGCATCGGTCACTTCCCAGGTACCCTTCGTCTCATAAGCAAACTTTCCGTCAATCTCAGTCTTAAATAAATAAGGGGCATACGCACCTTCGGTTACAAAGAGACTCTCATCTTCCACAGGCAGCAATTTACTTCCAATGGAATCCCTGATTTTTATTATGTCCCCCACAGCCGTACTGTCATTCCTAATCATATCCAGGGGTACCTCGTAGACCATGATATTTGTGGTACCATCCCTTAGGTCTTTTCTATACCAAAAAAAGCTATCTGTAGCTTTTGCCAAGCGATACGCAGAAGGAATTTTCAAACTCACTCCCATTGTTTTTTTTAAGGAATCGGTTTTTCTCAAAGAAATCGCCGTGCGTCTTTGCCTTTCCTTAATTTCACTTTTATGGAAGGCCTCGATTATCTTAGGTGCATTTTCATTTATTAGTTCCACGAGTTTTTCCTCAGAGGTAGCCTTGATAATAGCGCCGGTTTGGGGCTTGGCATATTCATCTGTGGCGAGTTTTACTCTATCTTCATCGCTGAGAACCACATAAAGAAACAGTCTGTTACTACGTGCAAAACCAGTAAAGGCCTCAGGAGGCATCTGGTTCATGGAGAACAAGGGTTCGTCTTGGGGGAGACCGTCGGTAGGCGCAGCAAAATTATCGCGAATGGCTCCTCCCACAATTCCATTCCACAAGTCATTGGGGGTAATAACCTGAAGGACATTAATATTCCCTACTGAACTGGGTAATAAGGTCTTGTCTTTTTTGCTCCGCTCATTGCAGGACGAAAACACAATGAGTAATGAGAGGAGCACAACATAAAATGGCTTCATTTAAGGATGTTTTGCGGAACTATCCTTTGTAGATTTTGAGTTTAGTTCCAGGTTTTAAGTTAGAGCCACTAATATCGTTCCAATTTTTGATATTCTGGACTGAAACTCCTGGAAATTTTTTAGAAATGCTCCATAATGAATCCCCACTGCGCACGGTATAGGTTTTTTCTGAAGAATTATTCTGCGCCGGTGAGTTGCTGGCAATATCCTGTGAAGGATTCTTTCTGGGATAGATAATCAGGTTTTGTCCCACACGTAGATTGGAGTTTCGTAGACCGTTCCAATTTTTTATTTGGCTCACGCCCACACCATATTTTTCTGCGATTCTCCCCAGAAAGTCTCCTCTCTTAACGCGATAGCGTATTTTTGAGGGTTGTTCATAGAGCTCTGGCAAGGACGATTCTTTCTGTTCTTCTTGGGCAAAGGCATAGATGGCATCTTCATTGTTTACAAAGCTCCCCACAGCGGTAAGTGGAAGTCGAAGAACATAATTCTCACCTTTTACCACGGGTATAATTCCCAATTTATACGATGGGTTCAAAAATTCCAGCTCCTCCTTGTCCAGGTTTGTAAGTTTTGCCACCTGATCCAATGTAATCTGTTGTTTTACCTTGATAGTGTCGGTTGCCACATAGGGAATTCTGGAAGGCTGTTTATGAAATCCATGCTCGGTTGCATATTCAAAAATGTACATAGTTGCCAAAAAGGCTGGCACATAACCCGCCGTTTCACGAGGAAGATAGCTCCGCAACTTCCAATAGTCCGTTTCACCCCCGGAGCGACGAATGGCCTTTGAAACATTTCCCGGACCAGAATTATAGGCAGCCAGGGCGAGGTCCCAATCGTTGAAACTACTGTTTAGGCTTTTTAGATATTTACAGGCGGCTTCTGTGGCCATGAGCGGATCGGAACGCTCATCCACATAGGAGCTCACGTCCAATCCGAACATTTTCCCGGTAGCAAACATAAATTGCCATAGCCCCGTTGCCCCAACACGTGATTTAGCCTTTGGATTAAGGGCAGACTCTATCACCGCCAAATATTTTAATTCCAAAGGGAGGTCATACCGGTCCAGCTCGGCCTCGAACATAGGGAAATAGTACTCGCTAAGCCCCATTAGGCGCTGGAGGACGCCCCGCCGATTTTTAAGGTATTGTTTGATCACACTTTCCAACGAGGGATTGTAGGCCACGTCAAAAGGAGTTCGGGCATCCAGCTCTTTTAGGCGTTGTTTTAGTACCTCTGTGGGTAGTTCGTCATATTCAACTTCATCAAACTCCTGATTTGCCACTGTGTTGTACACATCCTCGAACAAATCTGATTTATAGAGCTCCTTTAACCAAAGACTATCTTTCTTTCTCGCTATGGCGATATCCTCCAAATTGTAAATTACACTGTCTTTTAGGGTGGTGGCTATTACCGTAGAGGGCAATTCATCTGCAATTTTGGAAACCCTAATGGAGTCCACCACTTTTACATTTTTGGTTTGAAGTTTTTTGGTCTGCTTCTTGCCCTGCTGGGCAAAGCCTAAGCCATAGGAAACAAACAGTAAAAGGAAAAGGATTTTAGATAGTTTCATCAGCTTTTGTGTTGCTTGGGGACTGTGGCAAAAGTCGCCTGATCGTATTTAATTTCAGAATTCTCATAAACTGGTTCCCCCATAACGAAAATAAGGGGGGAAAATTTTGTTAAAGATAAGAGTTTTGCGAAATTAAGCAAATTTTCTATCCGACTCCACTAAGACACGGACTTTTAACGTTTTAGCCCAGAGCAGCTATTCCCGGAAGCGTTTTTCCCTCCAACATTTCAAGCATGGCACCACCGCCTGTAGAAACATAACTGACCTTATCGACCAAATTCAATTTTTGTACGGCTGCTACGGAATCGCCGCCGCCCACCAAGGAGAAGGCTCCATTTTTTGTAGCTTCGGCAATGTGTAGCCCCAACGCTCTCGTGCCCTTTTCAAATTTCTCCATCTCAAAAACTCCAACTGGGCCATTCCATAAAATGGTTTTGGAAGCGGTTATTATATTCCCGAAAAGCTCATTGGTTTTTGGTCCTACATCCAATCCCATCCATCCCTCTGAGATTTCATCAATGGGTTCTATCCTCGTATCGGCATCTTCGGAAAAACGGTCGGCTACCACAGAATCTAGCGGTAAATGCACGTGTACTCCCTTGGCCTTGGCCTTCTCTAAAATCTCGAGGGCCAGTTCCTGCTTGTCCTCCTCTACCAGAGAGTCTCCAATATGACCGCCTTGCGCCTTTATAAAGGTGAAAGCCATTCCCCCACCAATGATTAGGTGATCAATTTTATCAAGGATATTTTCGATAACGGTAATTTTGGAGGAAACTTTCGCACCTCCAATAATGGCAGTAACGGGAGGTTCATTGTCCTCCAAGACTTTTTTAAGGTGTTCTACTTCTGAAGCGAGCAACAGACCAAAACACTTATCGTTGGGAAAGAAGTTCGCAATAACGGCAGTAGAGGCGTGCGCACGGTGGGCAGTGCCAAAGGCATCATTCACATAAACGTCCCCAAATTGTGAAAGTTTCTTTGCAAAATCGCTGTTGCCCTGGGTTTCCTCATTGTAGTATCTAAGGTTTTCAAGCAAGATAACCTCCCCGGTCCTTAGTTTTGATACCGCTTCCTCTACTTTTGATCCGATACAATCATCCACGAATTTCACTTGAACCCCGAGAATTTCAGACAGCGTACTTGCAATATGGCGCAAAGAGAACTTCAATTCCCTGTCCTTGGGCCTTCCCAGGTGCGACATCAGTACACAACTGCCGCCATCTTCCAAAATCTTCATTATGGTTGGTTTTGAAGCTCGGATCCTGGAAGCATCGGTTACTTTAAAATCGGCATCCAACGGTACATTATAGTCCACTCGGATGAGAGCCCTTTTCCCTTTAAAATCGATATCGTTGACTGTTCTCATGCTCGCTAATTTCATTCGCGCAAAGATAACCTTTTGTCGATTAAAAATTCAGGATTCCACAGGGAATATGCAGTTCCTACTTCCGGGGACAAATTCTCATTCATAAATAACGAGGGAGTCGCTCGAAGTAGGAAATTGATTAGATTTGCAAATGGATTTTTCAGAGGTAATTGGAAACGCACATTTAAAAGCCCATCTCTCCACGACCATCGAGAACGGTCGTATTCCGCATGCCCAGCTTTTCAGTGGAAACAATGGCCATGGACTTTTGCCAATGGCCCTTGCCTATGCTACCGAATTGTTATGCCAACAGTTTGACAAGGAAAGCCCACAATATCAGGCGTGCAGGCACAAGGTTTCAAAACTGGCACATCCCGACCTCCATTTTGTGTACCCCGTGAACACCAGTGAAGAAGTGAAAAAAAATGCCGTTTCAGATGATTATGCGGCCGCATGGCAAAATTTTGTTCTCCACAATCCCTACTCCTCGCTCTTCGAGTGGTTGCAGAGCATCGGCATAGAAAAAAAACAGGGGAACATCAGTAAATACGAGGCAGAACAGATCTCGAAAAAACTCTCATTAAAGTCGTTTGAAGGGGGGTATAAGGTGATGATAATTTGGATGGCGGAAAATATGAACCACGAATGTGCCAATAAGATACTCAAGTTGATAGAGGAGCCTTCCGATAAAACCGTTTTGCTTTTATTGACCGAAGACGAGGGACAAATACTGACCACGATTCGCTCCCGTTGCCAAAGTTTGAGGTTCCCAATGCTATCTGAGGCCGATATTGCTGAGGGATTATCGAAAAACTTGCATATTGCAGAAGCTGAGGCACTACAAATAGCCCGCCGGGCCCGGGGCGATTACAACAAGGCAATACAACTGACGCAAGAATTGGGGGAAGATGAACTCTTTGAAAAGTGGTTTATATCGTGGGTGCGAACGGCGTTTAAAGCAAAAGGGAACAAGGGGGCGATAAACCTGCTCTTGGGATGGAGCGATGAGATCGCTGCCCAAGGGCGGGAAACCCAAAAGAAATTCTTGGAATTCTGTAGCGAAATTTTTCGTCAGGCACTGTTAAAAAACTACAAAGCGGATGCCCTTGTCTTCTTTGAGCCCAAGGACAAATCCTTTTCAATTTCGAAATTTGCACCCTTTATCCATCAAAACAACATTTTTGAAATCACCTCAGCACTTGGGGAGGCCTCGTATCATATTGAGCGAAATGGAAATGCAAAAATCATTTTTACGGATCTGTCCATTAAGCTGACGCGGCTGATCCATAGAACTCCATAGCAATAATATTCCCTTATAGAAAAAGTTCTTCCAATAAGAAGTTGCTATTCAAAAGGGGCGTGTCTAAGCTGTTTTGCGGCTGTTTTTAAATTTTACCGGACAGAAATGCCACTTTCGGCCGAAAAGTGCTGAAACGTCCTTAAAAACCTGTTTTTATCTTCCTAAAGCAATAGATGTGTGATGAGTATTCTTTGGTATGGGCTCCCTTAATATTGGACCATAATCCTATCCAAAATGCTTTTAGTGAAATTTTTTTTCCAGACTTATATTTTTCAGAAAGCAAACTCACATAAAACGAATCGAACATCATCGGAACAGTCTTTTCTAAATCAAAGTGGTCAGAAAAGACCGTTTCAATTGACCTTTTAGAGAAGTGCCACAAATGCCGAGGAACATCATAGGCGGCCCAATAAGGACCATAATATTTTGCATCGTAACTTTTAAAATTTGGAACTGCAATGATGAGGCACCCATTGGTTTTTACCAACTCCGATAGTTGTTCAACGGTTTCTTCAAGGTTGGGAATATGTTCCAACACATGCCACAGGGTTACTACATCCAATTTTTGCCCCTTAAATCCGCGAAGGGAAGACATAAGGCTAACCCCCTTTTTCGCCGCTAAATCACGTGCTTTTTTATTTGGCTCTACGCCTTGAACCTCCCAACCTTTCTCCCTGGCAGCCTTTAAAAAATCACCAGTTCCCGCACCGACATCCAAAACAGATCCCAATCCTGAATTCTGGCGGAAAAGGAGTTGTGTTTTTTTACTTAGCGACCGTTTTTTTACCCATTGATATAGGCGGGAAATCAAATCTCCCTTTTTGTCGGTATGTGAGATATAATCCTCACTTTCATAATACAAAGGAAGTTCGGCAGCCGGTGGTTGGGGGGTTGTCTTCAACAGATCGAGCGGTTCATCGTATACCAAATCAAAGGACTTGCCCGAAACAAGAAAATCCTTTACCGTTAAATATTTGTTAGATTGACCCAAGAGAAAGATTCGTTTTGGAAATAAAATTATGAGGAATGTTCCACGTGAAACAACTATCTTCCCATATAAACGAGTAGAACAGACACGTCATTTGGAGAAACACCACTAATCCTCGATGCTTGTGAAACTGTGGTCGGCCTAATTTTATCGAGTTTCTCCCTGGCCTCAAACGACAGTGATTTCAGTTTCGAATAGTCAAAAGAAGCGGGGATCTTCACGCCTTCAAGCCGATTCAATTTGTCCGCATTGTTCATTTCCTTTTCTATATATCCCGAATATTTCACTTGAATTTCGGCCTGCTGGATCATCTCACTGTCCAACTGGTTGTCCCGAATAAAATTCTCAACCGATGGAATAGTACGCATGTCTTCCATGGTAACCTCCGGACGGGAAAAGAATTTGAACATCTTATCGCTTTGCGAAACGGCAGCAGATTTCCGCTTTTCAAAAATAGCGTTGATTGTATCTGGCGCCACACTTGTTTCCTTAAAATATTGTACAAAAGCGGCAGTCTTATCCTTTTTCTCTTCCACTTTTCTCATCCGCTTTTCGCTCGCCAACCCTATTTCAAAGGATTTAGGGGTAAGTCTAAAATCGGCATTGTCCTGCCGTAAAAGGGTTCTGTACTCCGCTCTGGATGTAAACATCCTATAAGGCTCCTTTGTGCCCTTGGTAATCAGATCATCTATAAGAACTCCAATATATGCCTCATTCCTCTGCAATACAAAAGAATCCTTCCCATTGATTTTCAGATGCGCATTAATCCCTGCCATAATCCCTTGTGAGGCCGCCTCTTCATATCCGGTAGTACCGTTGATCTGACCCGCAAAATAAAGTCCAGAAATCAATTTCGTCTCCAATGTGTGTTGCAATTGGGTGGGCGGGAAATAATCGTATTCTATGGCATAGCCAGGCCGAAAAAATTTCACTTTCTCAAATCCCACTACCCGACGAAGAGCATTAAACTGAATATCCTCGGGTAGAGAGGTGGAAAATCCATTGACATAATATTCAACGGTATTCCAGCCTTCCGGTTCCACGAAAAGTTGATGCCTCTCCTTACCGGCAAACCGATTTATCTTATCCTCGATAGATGGACAGTAACGCGGGCCCAGACTCTTGATCGATCCATTGAACATCGGCGACCTATTGAAGCCTTCCCTTAAAACCTCATGAACTTCAAGGCTCGTATAGCTCATATGGCAGGAGCGCTGCTTTGTAAGAGGTTGGGTAAGGTCTGAAAAAGAAAATTTTTTGGGATTCTCATCACCAGGCTGTTCAATCATCTTAGAAAAATCCAGGGAGCGGCCATCCACTCTTGGAGGGGTCCCAGTTTTCATCCTACCGGCCTCAAACCCCAGTTCCACCAATTGCTGGGTTATCCCTGTGGAAGCCCTTTCGCCCGATCGACCTCCGCCAAATTGTTTTTCCCCTATGTGGATCAATCCATTTAAAAAGGTGCCGTTAGTCAATACCACAGACTTCCCCCTAATTTCCAATCCGAGAGAAGTCCGGACTCCTTGAATCTTTCCACCGGCAACCAGAATACCAGAGATCATCTCCTGATAAAAATCCAAATTAGGGGTTTGCTCCAACATTAATCTCCAAGTCTCAGCAAACCGCATGCGATCGCTCTGAACCCTCGGGCTCCACATGGCAGGACCCTTGGATTTATTTAGCATTCTAAATTGGATGGCCGTCTTATCCGACACTATCCCGCTATACCCTCCAAGAGCATCGATCTCCCGCACGATTTGGCCTTTGGCTATACCCCCCATGGCAGGATTGCAACTCATTTGTGCAATGGTTTGCAAATTCATAGTAACCAGCAAGGTCTTCGAACCCAAATTAGCCGCAGCAGCAGCAGCCTCAGATCCGGCGTGACCGCCACCCACAACAATAACATCATATTCTTCTTGAAACATCCTATCCCAATTTATTCCCATTGTTCCACGTGGAACATCCGTACGCCACGCGAAAAAGGGATGCAAAATTAATTGAAGTTCGGAAAACTAACAAATTCCCTTAGTTAAAGAATTGTACAGGCAGTTTTTCCAGTGCCTCATCCTCTTTCCGCCGCATCAACAGCGCCTCCTCATACAATTTATCCTTATATCCACATAAATGAAGTATACCGTGGACAATAACCCGACAGAGTTCCTTCCCAAACGAAGTTTGGTATTTATTAGAGTTCTCCAGCACCCGATCTACCGAAATATATATTTCCCCATTGATCTGTTTGCCTAAACCATAATCAAAGCTGATAATATCGGTGAAGGTATCATGCTGAAGGAACTCCAGATTGATCCCGTGCAAATAATCGTCATCACAGAAAATATACGAAATATCCCCTACCTCAAAACCCTCACATCCAATTATTTCCTCAATCCATGAACGGACCATCTCGGCCTTGTCGAGGTTGAAATCCGTTTGGTAATCAAATTCAATCATGGCCCATTCTAAAGTATTCCTGAACCTTTTGTTTATAGTCCGAGCGCAAAGGTAAGGCCTCACGGTTCAAAATCTCAGTGGTATTGAAGTATTTTTTTACATCCTCGGGGCTTAACTGTAGCTGATTCCGGAATTCCCTGCGATTCGTCTCCGATTCCCTCCTGCTCTCCTGCCCTTGTTCCAGTTCCGCCCTTTCCAATTTTAACAGTTCATATTTCAAATTCAGCATCTGTTGGAGTGTGTTCTGATTAAAACCCTTATCCAACAATTGCTGCTCTATCCCTTCCATTTGACGAAGCAAATTACCCCCATTGCCGTTAATACCTTTCCTATTCAATCTATCTTGTAATTGTTGCCGAAGTTGCTGTTGCTGTTTGTAAATTTCAAACAACTCGCCATTTAACTCCTCGCTGTTTCCATCCCTGCCAAAACCATCTTCCAGGCCCTCCTTGCCCTTATTTCGCCCATCCTTGCCTTCCTGTCCATCTCCATCCCCCTCACTATCGCCCTCTCCTTCTCCTTGTCCGCCTTCCCCCTTATTTCCCTCATTTTCTCCTTTTTCCATTCCTTCCTTCATCTTTTCATTCAGACTTTCTTGCTTTTGAATAATATCAGGAAGTTGAAAACCATCTCCGGAACCTTCCCCAGGAGCGGGCATGCCTTTGCCAGATCCAGACCCCATGGACATTTGCATCTGCATCTGCATATTACTCAATAAACCATTTAATAGAACCGCGAGATCATTAGCGCCAGTTATTGTATATTGCTGGTTACCAATACCTTGTCTCGTTTGATTTTGAGCGAGACGCTCTAAGGACTTGTCTATATTATATTGCGTCTCAGTCAAAATAGTATTGATCTGGTCACCAATCATGGGAACCCTCAGAGAGAGAGCGAATAAACTGTCATCGATGTGCTCAAAATTTAATTTAAGTTCGTTTTGAACATTCAACTTTTTCCCATAAATAGGATTTCCATACTTAATACCCCTAAAAGTTTCCATTAAATCCTCCTGCCAAAAAGAAAAAACAACAAGATTGTCCAAAATCTGACGTAGCATCTTCACATCCTCCTCAATGGTTTCCATCTGCCCGGATTGCATCTGCTGTTGCATTTTCTGGCCCATTTCCTTCATTTTTTGCCCCGCTTTCTTTTGGCTCTTCCCGGCCTCCGCCGGTCTCTGCTGTTCCAGTTTATCCGTGGCGTTCTGCTGTTCTTGGTCGATTTCAGCTTCGGCAGGCTTATCTTGGGGAATATCCAAAGGTTTTTTGAGTGCCTCATTTTCCTTTTGAAGCTTTTCCATTTCCTTTTTGAATTGATCAAAAGCCTTGTTGAGTTCTTCTTGATTCTCTTTTAAATTTTCATCACCCGATTTCTCCGAAAGTTTCTCCTGTTCTTCCCCGAGTTTAAAAAGTTCTTCAGCCAATTTCTCGGCCTTTTTTTCTACGTAATATCTCTTGGTAAGCTCCAATAATTGTTCGAGATTCCTTTCTTGGTTCTTATTCTGTTTGGCGAGTTTTTCAAGTTTGTCGGTCAATTCCTCCTTTTGGATCTTGTCCTGTAGTTTCTCCAACTCATCCAACAGTTTTTCGTTCTCCTTTAATCGCTCTTCATTTTCATCTAAGCGTTTTTCAAGTTGTTCCTTATCCAAATCCCTTTCTTGGTTCTCGGGTTGGAAATCTTCCAGCTCCTCCTTTAACTGTTTCGAGAAATTTTTCATCATTTCCTCTTGCTGCTTCTGCCGGTTGATAAAATTTTCCAGTTTTTTCCTATCGTTATAATTGAGTTCACTCTTTTCCTTTTGGTTGCGGGAAAGCTCTTCTAAAGCCAGTTTTCTATCCTTCAATTCCTCCAAAGATCTGTCCAGTCCTTGAATGGCCTTCTGTTGGTTTTGAAGCTGTTCATTCTCCCTTTCATCCTTAGTGAGCTTTCTATAGGAATAAACTCCAGACTTGGAGGATTTAAAATTATGGAGTGCATCATTATCAAAAACTTCAAAATAATATTCATAGGAAATACCTTCATCCAGTGGTAGGTCTCCAGGAAAGACATAGGTGAATTGATCAAAGCTCGTTTTGCTCACAGGCAACTCCCGAATTTGGGCCATTACCTCCTTCCCTAACGGATAATAAACCAATTGAAGCTTGGTAAGACCGTAGTCGTCCGAAACCTGTCCTAAAAAGAACAGACGTTGTGAATTTGTACTATCCACCTCGGATTGAAGATCAATCTCGGGAAATTGGTCTTTCACCACATTCAATGTGAATGCCAGGTTTTCATAGTCCTTCAATTTTTGATTGGATGTAGTAATGGCATAATCGAGTTTATTATACACTCCCCTTTCTAAATGAAAGGCATCTCCCTGTGAAGTGAAGGAAAATACCGTGTCTGGAGTTTTTAGAGTCACGGCCTCGGTGTTTTTTGTGGCAACCCTCCAACTCACACGCGTACCCTCTGGAATAGTGGCATTTCCCGTGCTTTTTAAAGTTTCATCCTTTATGCCGGTATAGAAGGGGTAGTCCAGAACCATTTCGAAATTGAGTAAGGAAGGCGTTTTCACAACTTCTAGCGTATACGGTCTGGAAGAAACCTTGTTCCCCTTTAAATTAAAGGTAATGGGCTCTATGGGTTGTTGGAAAGTATATGAGAAAAATCCCCGTTTCTCACGCTGCATGTAATAGGTTTCCCCATTGTAATGGATGCTAGCATTTTCCGGGATGAGACTTCCTTCGGCCCGCACATTCAACGTGAAAGCCTTATTTTCAATTGCGCTTAGATTTTCGTTCAGAATCACAAAGGAAAAAGGGGCAGGTGGCTCAAAGGCCATATCATAATGTACTACCCGCATATAACTGCTGGAAAAAATATCACTGCCTCCCAGAACACTGAACATTATAAAAACAAAGACGGGAATCGCCGCGTATTTTAAATATTTGGCGTTTTTCTTAAAGCTTACAGCACGCTTAAAGGGAATTGGGTGTAATTCCTGGGCTTTTTGTTCAATGCTCGCAGCCAGTAGTTCGCTCTGACTCTGGTCGTGATTGAGTTGGATAACATTAAGCAACTTATCACTGACCTGCGGAAAATGGTTGCCGATAATTCTTGAAGCCTCTTCGTGATCAATCCCTTTTTGCAGCTTGAAGAGTTTAGCAAGCGGAAAGGCTATGAAACGAGCAAACAGAGCGAGTTCCACACCTATAAAAGCCCAAAACAACAGTCTTCTTCCCAGAGGATTCAACCACAGAAAGTATTCAACCAAGAGAGTGAGAAGAAAATAAAGCAGTCCGATGGCAAAAAAAAGGATGGTGCCTTTAATTAGCTCATTCGTGTAGTATTTTTTAATAAATTCCTCCAGTTTCTGCTGGATGATACCAAAGTTGCCCATAATTACTGCTTTTCTACTCCCAAAAACTATACCTTAGAGAGAATCCTCCTGTCAAATTAAATAATTGCGCTACAAGGTCCCTACCGGCCACTCATCCCTCCGGCGCGAGAGAACCTCATTCAGGATATATAAAACTCCTAAAATACAATAATATTTTCTTCTTACCACGAAGCAAATATTACCCGAAAAAATATAAAAAACGCACGAGCCGCAACTTTTAAAATACGGGTGTAGAATTGTACCTTTGCCAGTTCATATAAAGAATGCAGATTATGTCTCAAAAAGTTAGAGTGCGTTTTGCTCCCAGTCCAACAGGACCTTTGCATATTGGTGGTGTCCGCACTGCTCTATTCAATTATCTATTTGCAAAAAAGCACCAGGGTGATTTTTTGTTGAGAATTGAGGACACCGACCAAAACCGTTATGTGGATGGTGCTGAGGAATATATTATTGAAGCCTTGAACTGGTTAAACATTCCTTATGATGAGGGTCCAGGAAGGGAGTCGGTCTATGGACCATACCGTCAGAGTGAGCGAAAACATCTATATCGGGAATACGCCGATACATTAATGGCATCCGGCAATGCCTATTATGCTTTCGACACCCCCGAAGAACTTGACGCACATCGAAAAGACCACGAAGCAAAGGGAAAAACTTTTATCTACAATTGGCACAACCGAATGAAGTTAAAAAATTCATTGACATTGTCTGCGGAAGAAACAAAAGAGAAAATTAAAAAGGGAGATGCTTACGTTATTCGTTTCCAATCGCCAGAGGACCAAACCTTACATTTAACCGATTTAATTCGCGGGGGAATGCAGGTAGAGACCAGTATCTTAGATGATAAGGTTCTTTTTAAAAGCGATGGGATGCCTACCTACCATTTGGCCAATATTGTGGATGACCATTTGATGAAAATTACCCACGTAATCCGTGGAGAAGAATGGCTCCCCTCCTTGGCATTGCACGTGTTATTGTATCGCGCCTTGGGTTGGGAAGAACCCCAATTTGCCCACTTACCCTTAATTTTAAAACCGACGGGTAACGGAAAGCTAAGCAAGCGCGATGGAGATAAAATGGGATTCCCCGTGTTCCCCTTAGAGTGGAAAACAGCGCAGGGGGAAGTTTTTTCTGGCTATCGCGAAGACGGATATCTACCCGAAGCTGTAGTGAACATGCTGGCCTTTCTGGGCTGGAATCCAGGAACGGAGCAGGAAATTTTCAGTGTGGAGCAATTGGTTACCGCATTTGAATTGGAACGTGTCCACAAGTCGGGGGCAAAATTTGATCCAGAGAAAACAAAATGGTTTCAACATCAATATTTCCAAAATATGGATGATGAAAAGGTATCCGCTGAGTTTAAAAAATATCTTGCGGAAAAGAAAATCGTATCCTCCCTCGATATCAAAAGAATTGTATCTCTTTTAAAGGAGCGGGCCAGTTTTGTTTCAGATCTGTGGGAGCAGGGCAGTTTCTTTTTCGAATCTCCCACCCATTACGATGAAAAAGCGTCCAAAAAGGCATTCAAACCAGAAACCTCTCCCTTGTTAAGGCAGGTAATAGCCATTTTGGATACCACCGATGATTTTTCAACAGAGAATCTTTCAGACAAAATAAAAACTTGGATCACTTCTGAAAATATTGGTTTCGGAAAGATAATGATGCCCCTGAGACTGGCGTTGGTTGGCGAAATGAAAGGGCCAGAAGTATTTGATATCCTGTCCATCCTCGGGAAGGACAACAGTGTACTAAGGCTGAACAAAGCCATAGAGTTTATCGGTTAAAAATAAATAATTGCTGCCAAAACCAGTGTGGAAGAATTCCCTTTAAAATTATCCTTTTCAAGCCCTTTCTTGTTTAGGCGCCCTAAAACATTAGTGAGCCCGTATTGATATTGAATATTCACACGAAAATGCTCCAAGCCGGTGGTAAGACCCCCTGCCAAACGCAAATCAAATTGGGAAATATCCTGAATCTCATCGGCGGCGAGATGATCATATCCTGAAAGAATATAATTTCCATATTCGCTCCTATCGAGTTTCATCTTACTATTGATGGAAAAAACGGGGCCAGCTTCCAGGCTTAAATGTTTTACTATAATATTATAGCTGCCCAAAAAATTGATTTGTACTCCTTGAATGCTATATTCTAAATCGCGCGCTGCTCCTCCAAGGGGGCTTTTGCCCGCTACGGAAAGTTTTGCACTTTGAAAGTTAATGCCATAAACCAGATCAAAATCGTTGCGGAAGGCGCCCCTGGTGGTAAAACCTCCGATAAAACCTTCCTTGGAATTTGTCACCAAATCCTTAGTTTGGATATCAAAAAGACTAAGGCCTCCGGTAATTCCCAATAAATTATAGCCTCGATAGTTCCGCTGTGCGGAAAGGTGTTGTGCCCCGACCAGAAAAAAGGCGACAAAAAGGAGTTTTGCAAGGTTCATTTTAAGTAGTGATTTCGCCCGTGAAAATAGCTTTAAATTCGTATATTCCACGATTATTTAAATATAAAATTCTAAAAAAAATGTCCGGTTCCCTTTTTTTGATTCCCCTCCTGATCATCGCGTTTTTTCTATTGCTTTCTGGAGTATTCACCGTACGACAGCAAACGGCCGCAATAGTTGAGCGTTTTGGTAGATTTCACAGTATTCGTCAATCCGGTTTACACATAAAAATTCCTCTTATCGATAGAATTGCCGGTCGCATAAACCTAAAGATCCAGCAATTGGATGTACTTGTAGAAACCAAAACAAAAGATGATGTTTTTGTGCGCTTAAAGATTTCTGTACAGTTTCAAGTACTTGCCCAAAAGGTTTATGACGCCTTTTACAAACTTCAGAATCCCCATGACCAAATTACTTCTTATGTATTTGACGTAGTTCGGGCCGAGGTGCCAAAGATGAAACTGGATGACGTATTCGAGCGCAAGGACGATATTGCCATAGCTGTAAAGGCTGAACTCAATGAGGCCATGAGTGATTACGGCTACGACATTATAAAAACATTGGTGACAGATATTGATCCCGATATCCAAGTAAAAGCTGCGATGAACCGGATCAACGCCGCTGAGAGGGAAAAGGTAGCAGCCGAATATGAAGCAGAGGCCGAACGGATAAAAATTGTAGCCAAGGCCAGGGCAGAAGCCGAAAGCAAACGATTACAGGGGCAGGGAATTGCCGATCAACGAAGGGAAATAGCACGTGGGCTTGAAGAAAGCGTGGACGTGTTGAACAATGTAGGAATTAATTCACAGGAAGCATCAGCTTTGATAGTAGTGACGCAGCATTACGACACCCTGCAATCTATTGGAGAGGCAACCAATACCAATCTTATACTTTTACCCAATTCACCCCAGGCAGGAAGTGATATGCTGAATAATATGATTGCCTCATTCGTGGCGAGCAATCAGATAGGGGAGCAAATGAAAAAGGAAAATGAGAAAAGAGGCATCCTTCCAAAGAAACGTTCACGACCAAGACCTTCTGAAATAGATGAAGAAAATGACGATAAAGATTGATTTTGATGAAACTACAAAAAAGCCCTCCGATTTGGAAGGGCTTTTCTCTTAAAATAACTTAGAGATCCTATATATAAATGTTTTTAATCGCCCTCCCTATTTCACAGGCTTAATCCCTAACAATCTATCAACCACCTTTAGATAGAAGGCTTTTTTTATAATGGAACTGACTACCCCTGCGATGAGATTGATGGGTGAAAACGTTTCCCTAATATTCTCTTTACTCCTATGCAGGCTTAGTTTCACCTCTTCCAAATCAATTTTGGATTTGAGGCGGAGGTATTTCAAATCGCGATCTATTTCATCAAAACTGGTATAGTGTTTCATAGAATTATTTTCACGTAGTTTCTTTGTTCAACGCGTCCTTCCTTAATCTTGCTGCAAATTCCTCAATTTCCTTTTCCGCAGCATGTTTTGGCTCTAAATCATCCTCATCATATACGAGCCTGGAAAATTGATAAAGAAGCCGCCGCTCAATAAGTTTTCTTCCAAATATGAACATGAATATGAGCAAAATTCCATAAAATCCACCCACCAAGAAAAACCCAACAAATGCATTTTCAAAAAAGGTTCCCAACCACAAGGCAGCTCCCACGGATATAAACAGCATTACAAAAAGAGACAAGCTTCCGTACACCAAAAGATTGACTAAGGAAATGGCCCCTTTCATAAAGGATTTGAACAGCCAGAGTTTGTAATATTCCACAGTGCTGAGCCCGTAATCCTCCAAACGCGCCACTACCTTATAAAGACTATCTGTAAGGCTTTTAAACGCCATTTTACACGGTGGTTTTTTTGACAGCAGCTTTAGTTTCCCCTGCGGTGGCTCCTTTTTGTAATTTTGCGTTCTGTTTTCTAAGTGCTTCGAGTTTATCCTCCATAGCCAAAAGGATATCATCTGCCTTATAGCTTGCTGAGGAAAGGGTTTCATTGAGTTTCTCTTCAAAACTCAATCTTGCCAGTTGAGCCTTCTCGCTCAATGTTTCCGTAGTTTCACGAATCTGCTTGGACAGGCGTTTTTGTGTCTTTCTCGCCTCCTTATTCAATTTTTCACGGGTGTTTGCTCCCTTATCCGGAGCGTATAAAATGCCCAATCCCGCACCTATTACTGCCCCGGTTAATAATGCCAACAATGTTTGACCTGTATTTGACGCCATGATATTTTGTTTTAATTTGTTAATAATACCAAAGATAGGCAAGGAGCCTACGTCATCTTGTTAATAAGCGGTTAATAGTTTAAATTTATTCTACAAATTTCTCTTAAAATCAAGAACGATACCAAACAATACCAGTATAAAGATAGGAATCATCAACATTAAGGAATTGGGAAAACGCCGTGAATAAAGCAGGTAAAATTTTTCTACTCCGAAATCTTGGCCCAAGAATCTCGCAGAGGAACCGTCCTGTTAAACACTATTTTCTCAGGGGTAGAATCACGATCAATCACAAAATACCCCAACCTCTGAAATTGAAACCTATCTTCAACATTGGCGTTCTTAACACTCGGTTCTGCATAGCCCGTTACCACCTTAAGGGATTCAGGGTTTATAAAGTCCTTGAAGTCCTTTTCCTTATGGGTATCCGGAGATGCTTCAGTAAATAGACGGTCGTAGAGACGCACTTCTACGGAAACTGCTTGTGCTTCGGAAACCCAGTGTAAAGTACCTTTCACCTTTCGCAGAGACGATTCAGAGCCACTGCCACTTCTGCTTTCCGGATCATAGGTACAATGTATGGCTTCAATAGCTCCTTCAGCATTCTTTTGAACGCTTTCACCCTTGATGATATATCCATTTTTCAATCTTACTTCTTTCCCAAGGGTAAGGCGGAAGTATTTGCGATTGGCCGCCTCCCGGAAATCGTCCTTTTCAATCAAAAGTTCCTTGGAAAAAGGTATTTTTCTATTCCCAGCGGTTTCATCTTCCGGGTTGTTTTCCGCGTCAAGCCATTCTACTCCATCTTCGGGATAATTATCTATAATCAGTTTTACGGGATCTAAGACGACCATAATACGAGGAACCTTTTTATTTAGATCTTCCCTAACATTAAATTCAAGGTGAGAAACATCTATCAGGTTTTCCCGTTTGCCAACCCCAATGCTATCCGCAAAATTACGAATGGACTCAGGGGTATATCCTCTTCTTCTCAAACCTGCAATAGTGGGCATTCTCGGGTCGTCCCAGCCTGTTACCACTCCCATGTTTACCAATTCGGCAAGTTTTCGTTTGCTCACTACGGTATGGCTTAAATTTCGACGTGCAAATTCGCGTTGTTTTGGTCGTAATTTGGAAGGATCGTGTACCTGATCCAAGAACCAATCATAGAGCTCTCTATGGGGTAGAAATTCTAAGGTACAAAAAGAATGGGAAACCTGTTCAATGTAATCGCTCTCCCCATGGGCCCAGTCGTACATGGGGAATATTTTCCAATCCGTTCCAGTACGGTGGTGAGGCTTGTGCAGGACACGGTACATCACAGGGTCTCGCATTAACATATTTGGGGAAGCCATATCAATCTTTGCGCGCAACACGTGCTCACCCTCCTTGGTCTCGCCGTTTTTCATCTTTTCCAAGAGCTCTAGATTTTCCTTTACCGAACGATCCCGGTATGGACTGTACCTTCCAGGGGAATTGGGTGTACCCTTTTGTTCGGCAATCTCTTGGGAGGTTTGTGAATCTACATAGGCCTTATCATTTTTTATCATCTCAACAGCCCAATCATAAAGTTGCTGAAAATAATCGGAGGCATAGCGCTCTTTGCTCCATTTAAAGCCCAACCAAGTAACATCGCGCTTAATGGCATCGACAAATTCCTGTTCTTCCTTAATAGGATTGGTATCGTCAAAGCGAAGATATACGGGTGCATTGTATTTTTCACCCAGGCCGAAATTTAAACAAATGGAAGAAGCATGGCCAATATGTAAATATCCATTGGGTTCCGGAGGAAAACGGAAACACAATTGATCTGTAGTATACCCTTCTTGTAAATCTTCCTCAATAATATGTTCGATAAAATTGAGTGGTGCAGCTTCTTTTTCCATAGATGGTCTTATAAGATGCCAAATTTACCAAAAATTATCACGTTATTTATTTTACTCAGGAAACAAATAAATTTCAAAAGGACATTGGAATTTAAATAGATAATAAATGGGAAAATAATGGGTATTGGCTCCTCCTTGGGTTGTTTTATATTATTTTTGCCCAGCATTCAACCTTCATTATAAATAATACGTTGCCTTGTGGACAGTATAAAATTAAAAAATATCCGTGTGTATGCCTATCACGGTTGTTTGGTGGAAGAGGAACACATTGGTTCGGACTATGTGGTAAACCTGGAAGTTAAGGCCAATTTAACCCAAGCTGCTCAAAGCGATTCATTGGCCGATACCGTGGATTATGTTGAAATACAATCCATTGTGAGAAAAGAGATGTCGGTGCGATCAAAACTTTTAGAACACGTGGCCAAACGCATAATCGATTCTATTTTAAGGAAGCTTGAAATGGTGCAGGAAGTAAGAGTTTCAGTGGCAAAAAGAAATCCACCCATAGGAGGCGATGTGGCCGAAGTGAGTGTAACCATGAGGAAGAAGCGCTAAATTTATATTTAAGCTGTTCAATTCAACTTAAAATTTTATATTTGCACTCCCACAGAGGAATTTCCTCACCGGAATTTGGCATCGTGGCCGAGTGGCTAGGCTCAGCTCTGCAAAAGCTGCTACAGCGGTTCGAATCCGCTCGATGCCTCATAAACCTTCAACCCGAAAGTTGGAGGTTTTTTTATTTCAAAGCAGTATTCCATTTCCCCGTTCAAACTACAAAAATCCTGAAAGATCCAGTCTTTAAGGAGGGTTATACCCTTTAGAAGTTATTGAGGGACTTCAAGAGGTGGAATCGGTTTTTCCAACGGATGCGAGTTTGTAGGTATTTTTTCCAGTCCCGCTTCCATTCCTTTTGGAAAGATCCCCTGGAAAAGCAACAACACTCCAAAGACCAAAATCAATATACTCACCCATTTCTTTGTTTTAAAAATAAATCGTGGGGTCATTTTATTTTTTAATCGTTTTGCCAATAGCATTTTTAAGAGGTCTGTGGAAAAAAAAGTAGCCAATACAGTAAAAATAAACCAGAATATACCGTTGTCTGTCGTGGTTAACGCATTCGCCATAATCAGGGTTCCTATCCACCCTATTAGTACTCCAAAATTCACGAAATTAAGAAGAAAGCCTTTTAGAAAGAGGCCTCCCAGATTCTTTTTAACCTTAATGGCATAATGTTCCCGGACAATCTTGAAAATAGATTTGTTCGTCCTTATATAGGAAATAATTCCATAGGCAATAAGAATGACTCCTCCAAAAATGAGAAGAGCTGGATCACGTTTTACCTTTTCCAGAATTTTACTGGTACTAAAAAAGGCGATCAAAATAAAGATAATGTCTGCCAGAAGTGCTCCGAGATCAAAAAATATCGCGGCCCGTATCCCCTTTGTGATCGCGGTCTCGATCAGAGTAAAAAATACAGGTCCTACAGCAAAGGCCAATAGAAATCCGTAGAATGCCGCATAGAGTAAGCCGTCAAACATAGTGGGGTAAAAGTACAAAGTTTTTTACGATGGGTACTTTTTTTAATACGAGTGATGGTATTTCGGGTCTTTTATATCCTTTCGATGCCCGAGCATTGTAAAATCTAAATGTTTTTTCACCAGATCGGCGTTTTTTACCTTGACGTATACTTCATCCCCCAATTGATATATATTTTTTGTTCGTCGTCCCATCACTGCATATTCCTCTTGGTCAAAAATATAGTGATCGTCCTTTAGATCCTGGAGACGTACCATGCCCTCACATTTATTTGAAATTATTTCGACGTAAATTCCCCATTCGGTCACCCCGGAGATTACTCCGAGAAAATTCTTGTCCTCATGGTCCATCATATATTTTACCTGCATGTATTTGATACTGTCACGCTCTGCATTGGTGGCTAAATTTTCCATATCACTGCTATGGCTGCATTTTTCTTCGTATTCTTCCTCGTTTGCCGATTTTCCATTGTCCAGATAACGTTGTAAAAGTCGATGGACCATCACATCGGGATACCTGCGAATGGGTGAGGTAAAATGGGTGTAGTAATCAAATGCCAATCCGTAATGACCGATATTGTGCGTGGTATATAAGGCCTTGCTCATACTTCGAATGGCTAGGGTATCTATTAAATTTTGTTCCTTTTTACCTTGAACATCTTTTAAAAGCTTGTTCATGGAAGTCGCCGTAGAATGACGGTCCTTAGTATTCAGCTTATATCCAAAGCGCTTGATAATATTTTCCAAGGCAGCAATCTTTTCATCATCCGGCTCATCGTGTACGCGATAGACAAATGTTTTCTTAGGTTGTTGCCTTCCAATAAATTCGGCAACACTTCTATTCGCCAAAAGCATAAATTCTTCTATCAGTTTATTGGCATCCTTGCTTTCTTTAAAATAAACACCTTCAGGTTCGTTCTTTTCATTTAAAATAAATTTCACCTCTACCTTATCAAAGGAAATGGCACCTTCCCGCATACGCCTTTTCCTGAGTATTTTTGCCAAACGATCCATCTCTAAAACAGCATCCGCTATTTTCTTGTCCACGGAATAGGGTTTGTCAGTAATGGATATATTCGATGGAATACGGTGGTCTTCCGCCTTTGGATTTTCAATAATATGCTGTGCTTCTTCGTAGGAAAAACGAGCATCGCTCAAAGTGACGGTCCTGCCAAACCATTGCTTAACAACCTGTGCCTTTTCATTTATCTGAAAGACAGCCGAAAATGTGTACTTTTCTTCATTTGGCCTAAGGGAGCAGGCATTGTTTGAAAGAATTTCTGGAAGCATAGGGACCACTCTATCCACCAAATAGACGGAAGTAGCCCGTTCATAGGCCTCATCATCAAGCGCATTTCCTGGAGTTACGTAGTGTGAAACATCGGCAATATGGATACCAATTTCATAAGTTCCATTCTCCAATTTTTTAAAGGAAAGTGCGTCATCAAAATCCTTGGCATCTTTCGGGTCGATGGTAAAGGTTAGATCCTTGCGCATATCCCTTCTTTTTTTTATTTCAGACGCTTTTATGGAAGTATCGATCTTGTTGGCAAAATCTTCAACTTCCTTTGGAAATTCGTAGGGAAGCCCGTATTGTGCGAGGATGGAATGGATTTCGGTATTGTGCTCCCCTGGCATTCCGAGAACTTTTATTACCCGGCCAAACGGAGAATCGGCATTTTCTGGCCAGTCTTCCATTTCAACCAAAACCTTTTCTCCATTTTTCGCTCCGTTTATTTTATTCTTCGGAACAAAAATATCCGTATACATCTTATAATCACTTACATCTACAAAGGCAAAATTTTCTTGGACTTGAATGGTTCCAACAAACTCGGTTCGTTTTCGTTCCAAAATTTTGGTTATCTCTCCTTCACTTTTCCCCCCTTTTTTTCTCTTAAAAACATAGACCTCAACCCTATCCCCGTTTAAAGCTTTGTTGAGGTTTTTATTGCTTACGTAAATGTCTTCCTCTAAATCATCAACCACAATATACCCTTGGCCACGACCCGCAATATCCACCTTGCCCGTATAATAGTTTTGGGAGGGCGTAAGAATATATTTGCCGCGTTCAATCTCCTGAATGGTCCCCTTGCTTTGCAGTGACTTTAATTTTTTAATTATTTCATTTCTACTGCTGGGATCATCAAGACCAAGCTTAGCGGCAATCTGCTTATGGGTATATGGCTTTGAGTGATCTTTCCGGAGGATCGTTAGAATGGTTTGTGAAAGATTGTCAATTTTAGTTTTGTTCTTTCTTTTTTGCTTGGCCATAGTTTAATTTGTAATTCTTGTAAAAGTACTATTTCTCTGTTAATGGCGTAATTACATTAGCAAAGATTTAGTACCTTAGTGTAATCGGGAAATTTCTTAAAAAACACGATATGAATAGTTTTCATAGGTGGGATCAGGATGTGATTTCCAAAAAATTGAACAGATAGAATTAAAATCCATTTCTAAAAGATAATTCGTGATCACCTACATTTTAAAAAATTTGTATCCCGAGGTTGAAATTATAATTATAAAAGCCAAATGAAACACTTTCAAACCATTGCAATCTTCCAATATCCTGCAGAATATGCAGTTCTACGATTGTTATTTGACCAGGAGGAAATCCGTTATGTTTTTTTAAATGAAACCATGATCAGTGTCTTTCCCTTTTATTCCAATGCCATTGGAGGGATTCGTTTACGAGTCCACAAAGAGGATATTTCCCTCGCAGAAGATATAATGAAAAATTTGGACCGACCTTCGAATATGAAAATAGTTTGATCTCCCCACTTCACCAATTTCCTCCCAGGTCAGTTTAAATTTTCAATTCGCTCAGCTCTTTTATAGTTATCAACATATATAACAATATCATTTCTTTCTTCTAAATTTTAAAATAAAAAATGATGATGATGATGGGTTGTTAATAATGCCAATAACTTTCTTGTAAATAATTTGGAAATTAATTTATAGGTACTTGATAATGGGTTATTAACATAACTTTAAGATATAATTCCCTTTTGTACAGGCGTCTATGGGCAATAATCAACAGATGTGAACAACCCTAATCCACAATGTTTTTTTAATAAGTTTTTAAAGAAAAACTGTTATCAACCCAAGTTTTTTTGCTCACAATCTATTCGTAAAAAACCATCTTAAATTTTGTTAAATTCGAAATTTTGGCCGTATTATAAATATTTTGGAAATGTGCAATTTTACTTGTCTATTTTGAGTCCACAGTTATCAACAAGGTTTTGAACGTGTTGTCACCGGGAATAAAAACAGGGTCGATCCCTTGGCTTCCAAAAATCCATAATTCTTTTTTATTTAAGGTTTTATAAAAGGTCTATCCGCTATATTTGTATAAAAATCAGGTTATGAAAATTTCCATTGGCAACGACCACGCAGGTACTGAATACAAATTTGAAATTGTTTCCTTTTTGGAAAAGGAGGGACATACGGTTTTTAATCATGGCACGGATACCGAAGAAAGTGTGGATTATCCAGATTTTATCCATCCTGTAGCTACTGATGTGGCCAAGGAGAAGGTGGATTTTGGGATAATAATATGCGGAAGTGGCAATGGGGCCAATATGACGGCAAACAAGCACCAGGAGATACGTTCTGCACTATGTTGGTCAAAGGAGATAGCAGAGCTCGCCCGACAACACAACGATGCGAATGTTCTCAGCATTCCTGCACGTTTTACCAGTAAGGTGCAGGCTGTGGAGATGGTAAAGACTTTTTTGAACACATCATTTGAGGGGGGAAGGCACCAGACCCGAGTGGCTAAAATATCTTGTTCATAACCATTTTATAGAGCTTTATACATTACAAATTGTGTATTGGAAAATGGATATGGGGAAGGTTTCTAAGGGAGTATTTTAAAGTGATAGGGACTTTTTAAGATACTGAGATTCAAACCTGAATTGTAAAGCCCACACATAGGAGTAGATCATGGAAATTAAAATAAAAACGTTTAGCGAATTGTCCACCGAGGAACTTTATTCCATGTTGCGGTTACGGAGTGAAGTATTTGTTTTGGAGCAAGATTGTGTTTACCAGGATATCGATGGAAAAGACCAGCGCGCAATCCACGTACTGGGGATGGAAGATGACTTATTGGTGGCCTATGCTCGATGTTTTAAACCTGGAGATTATTTTGAGGAATCGGCTATTGGAAGAGTTTTGGTACGGGAGAATTATCGAAAGATGGGCTATGGACATAAAATAACCGCCGCAGCCATTAGGGGAATACAAAAGGAATTTGGAACCGATAGAATTAAAATATCAGCCCAAACATATTTAGTTATTTTCTACGAAAGCCATGGCTTTAAAACCGTGGGAGATCGCTATTTAGAGGATGGAATTCCCCATGTCTCCATGATTAGAGTTTAATCAGGTTTTTTTCCAGGTTTAGATCTTTTAGCATTTCATCGGTAAACTTGTAATGGCCCCTGCGTGTGATAATCTTAAAACGCTGGTTTCTCATACGCGTTAAGGTATCCAAAAATTGCCATTTCGACTTCAAGAGTCTTGGTTTGGATGATTTTAAGCTAATTTCAAAATAATGCTTCACTCCTGCCCGATCGGCGACGATATCGGGAGTTATCACTATATCACTATCCTTTTTGTGATAGGATTTTGGGGTTTCATATCCTTCCACATCGGCCTGAATGTGTTCAAAACCCCTACTTTCAAGGTAGGCCAAGGATTCCATTAGAATCTCTTTGTTTTCTTCTCTCTCTGATTGTACCATAAGCGCTAAATTACGATTATATTGATAAACAGTAGGTTAACTTTATGTTAAGTGATAAAATTTGTAGTTAAAAGTGCCAATTGGCTTGCTTCGAGAAACTTAAGTGCTACATTTTTCTTCATTTTGTTCTAAAAATAGATCAATGAACAGGGAGTCGCTATTGAGGAAAGCCGGAATCCTTTCATTTAAAATCTATATTGTCTTTCGCATCTTCAGTTTCACCAAACTTGTCGGCATATTTTTTTTCTAGTTCTGCCTGAAACTCCTCCATCACGGGCTTTACTGTACTTTCTGGCAGGTCTGCTATGCGGATATACATCAGGCCATCCACCGCGTTGTTAAATAGGGGATCCACGTTAAATGCCACTACCTTGGCATTTTGTTTTATATATTTTTTAATCAGCACCGGTATACGCAAGCTGCCCGGTTCCACTTCATCGATTATTTTATCGAATTTATTTAAATCTGCCGCTGTTTCATCAAAGATAAAATCCTTATCGGCATCTTTCAACTTTACTTTGTATTCCTTCTTAGGCTTGATGTATTGGGCGATGTACGGATCGTAATAATTGGATTTCATAAACTCGATCATCAAACCTTTAGAGAATTCAGAAAATTTATTGCTGATGCTCACTCCTCCTATCAAATAGCGATGTTCGGGATAGCGAAGTGTGGTATGTACAATTCCTTTCCACAATAAAAAGAGGGGCATAGGCCGCAGCTGATATTCCTTGATTATAAAGGCTCGTCCCATTTCAATTGATTCGCTCATCATTTCATAAAGCTCTGGCTCAAATCGGAATAGATCCTGAAGGTAGAAGCCATTGATACCGAACCGAGGAAATATTTCGTATCCCAATCCCATTCTATAGGCCCCGGCAATTTTCTTTGCATCGTTGTCCCAAAGGAACATATGGTGGTAATAACTGTCAAATTTATCCAGGTCGGTGCTATTGTTGGTACCTTCCCCCACTTCGCGAAAAGTAATTTCCCGCAACCTTCCTATTTCCTGTAAAATGTAGGGGATGGCATCGGCTTCGGCCAAAAATACCTCGTAGGTTTTGCTGATGAGCAGACGCTTGTCATCTTCCCTGAGCGCAACAATTTCAGCTTCCATTTCTTCAATGGGAATAGGCCCGGCAATCTTCTTCGGCGGTTTGGGAAACTTGAGAGTTTTTGGAATATTGTCCAATAGCTTTTTCCGCTGAAAGGCATTGGAAAGCATATAGGTCTTCCGCCGCAAGAATTGGGTAAAGACAGAAAGGGAAACTTGCTCGTTTTGATCCTCAACGGAAATTGGGTTTCCAATGCGCACTTTGATCAATCGTTCTTTTTGTGTTAAAAGTTCTGAAGGTAGTTTAGCCGTACGCAACGTATTGCTTATTTTTGCCAATCGATAGAACATCTTACTGTTCTTGGCATGAAAATAAATGGGGACTACTGGAACCTCTGCTTTTTTTATAATTTTCATGGCGCTCTCTTCCCAGGGCCGATCCACCAGGAGGCGCCCTTCACGGCAGGTGGAAACTTCTCCCGCGGGAAAAATGCCAAGGGGATGGCCTTCCTGAAGATGCTTCAACGCCGTTTTTAACCCCAATACGCTCGATTTTGCATCCTTATGGCTTTCAAAGGGATTTACGGGCATTACAAAGGGTTTTAGTGGCTCTATTCTATGCAATAAGAAGTTGGCCACAATCTTGAAATCTGGACGTTGTTCCAGTAATAATTTCAACAATAAAATACCGTCGATGCCACCTAAGGGATGATTTGAAATGGTGATAAAAGGGCCACTTTTTGGAATTCGACGCAAATCTTCCTCAGGAATTTCAAATTTTACTTCAAACTCGTCAAGAAGGGCATTGATAAATTCCAGATCGGAAAGATGCTTCTTGCGATCATAGATTTTATTGAGCGTACTGATATTGAGTATTTGCATCAACGACCAGCCAACGAACGTGCCCAAAAAGCCAAATTTCTCTAAATTGATAGCTTTTGCAACTTCTTTTGCGTTGACTAATCCCATATATTATGTAGGTTGGTTATTTCAACAAATATAAGGAAACCATTCGACTCTATTCTTTAATTACAAGCTGGACGGTTTCTTGGGTTTCCTGCTTTAGAAGCACATGTTTGTTTTCTCTAAGTGCTTTTATTTCAATGGGATTAAAATGACGAATGGTGTACAGGGTGACATTTTCGTTCCATTTTACACTGAATTTTTCACGAAGTTTTTCCAGCAAAGCCTCCAGGTTTCCGAATTTGTCGTTGACACACACCGAAAAGCTTATGGCGGAGTTCTGGATTAGCTCTACTTTCATCTTGTATTGGTGAAGCCATTTAAACACATCGCCAATATGATCTTCCATCATAAAACTGAAGTCTAAAGAAGAAAGGGATATAAGAGTGAGATTCTTTTTGAGGATAAAACACGATACTTCCGGTTCCAAGGGCACGCTTTCCCCAACACAGGTGCCGCCGTCCAGAGGAGATAAAAATGATTTTACATACAGTGGGATCTCCTTTCTCTGAAGAGGTTGCAAGGTTTTGGGATGGATAACCGAGGCGCCATAGAATGCCAATTCAATTGCTTCTCTATATGAAATCTTTGAAAGTAATTGGGTCTGGGTAAAGTATCGCGGATCGGCATTGAGAACCCCGGGTACGTCCTTCCAAATAGTCACACTTTCAGCATTTAGGCAGTACGCGAATATTGCGGCCGTATAATCACTCCCTTCACGTCCGAGGGTGGTGGTAAAATTATTGGTGCTCTCTGCACCTACGAATCCTTGTGTAACGGTGATCCCCTTGGGATTGACCATTTTATTGATTTTAATCTCGGTTGTTTTCCAATTTACCTTGGCATCTCGATAGTTTGCATCTGTTTTCAAACATTTCCGTACGTCCAACCACGTGTTTTCTATTCCATTTTCAGAAAAATAGGCTGATAGAATCATTGAGGACATCAGTTCGCCATAAGACACGACCTGATCATATACGAAAGCATGGTTTTTTGATTTATTGGTTTTAAAAAACCGATGGAGTTTCTCAAATAGCACCTCTATTTGGTTATAAATAGGGTGGTAAGCTAATGGGAAAAGTGATTTTATTATATCAAAATGGAAATTGTAAACAGATTTCAAAGCATTTCCACAGTCTGCGGATTCAAAATAATCATCAACAACTACTTCTAATGCGTTGGTGATTTTCCCCATAGCCGAAACAACCACCACTAGGTCGTTTTCATTGGATTGTTCAATGACTGAAAGAACATTTTTTACGTTCCCTGCATCCTTCGTCGATGCCCCGCCAAATTTAAAAATCTTCATATTTCTATCTGTGATTGTTCAGTGCACAAGGTGCTATGATTGAGATCAGGTACAAAAGATAGGAGGAATACAGTGTGCCCCAGAACGTCCGCATTTCAAATGATACATTGTTGGAATTATACGAAAACTATTTTCGTTCTATATACTTTCTCAATCCCTGCTCGTCCATATGCACCACTCGCCATTCTTTCATCAGCTTTGCTCCACTGCGCTCATAAAATCGAATGGCGCCTTCGTTCCAATCCAACACATCCCAAGCAACCCGCTTTAAGCCTCGTTCATGGGCGTACTGCATTACGGTTCTGTATAGGGCCTCGCCAATACCTTTTCCGCGTTCAGATTCTTTCACGATCAAATCCTCCAAGTGCAATATCCTTCCTTTCCACGTAGAAAAACGGAAATAGACCAAGGCAGCACCTACAATTTCCGATTCGGTCGTTTGGTTTTCCGGGTCGGTGGAAACGTCTGCCACAAAACAAGTAAAGAGGGAATCTTTGCCGAAGCCTTCCCGTTCCAATATGTCTCTGGTTATTTCCACGGCCTCAGGCTCATTCTCGAAGACTGCTAATTCCTTTATCAACCCCAATACCTGGGGCATATCTTCTATTCTGGCTTCTCTAATTTGCATCTTTTGAACGAATCTTCTTTGTATCCTTCGAAATCCGTACAAATATCGGTTCAATTTCTTAAAAATCCCGATATTTGCGTGAAATTCAGGACATCTTCCATCATGGCAAAAATAAACCAATCGCTAGGCGAATTTATCATCGAGAATCAAAGTGAGTTCAAATATTCTTCTGGTGAGCTCTCGCGACTAATTAATTCTATACGTCTGGCGGCAAAGGTGGTGAACCATAAGGTAAATAAGGCCGGTCTGGTGGATATTCTCGGGGCGGCGGGCGAACAGAACATTCAAGGGGAAGACCAACAAAAATTGGATGTTTACGCAAATGAAATGTTCATCAATACACTTACCAATAGGGAAATTGTCTGCGGAATTGCCAGTGAGGAAGAGGATGAGTTTATCACCATCAAAGGCCGGAACCAGAAAAATGACAACAAATATGTGGTCCTGATCGATCCACTGGATGGGTCGTCAAACATTGATGTCAACGTTTCGGTGGGCACCATATTTTCGGTATATCGAAGAATCTCACCTTCTGGAACTCCCGTAGATATGGAGGATTTTCTTCAGCCGGGGATAAATCAGGTTGCGGCCGGCTACATTGTATATGGCACTTCTACCATGATTGTATATACCACGGGGCACGGAGTGAACGGTTTTACACTTAATCCCGCCATTGGCACGTATTATCTTTCCCACCCCAATATGCACTTTCCCGAGAACGGACATATCTATTCTGTAAATGAAGGCAATTATGTTCATTTCCCCCAGGGCGTAAAGGATTATATCAAATACTGTCAAAAAGAGGAGGAGGATCGGCCTTATACTTCCCGATATATCGGCTCGCTGGTCTCCGACTTCCATAGAAATATGATAAAAGGTGGTATTTATATCTATCCGAATACTTCCAAAAATCCCGATGGAAAACTCCGGCTCCTTTATGAATGTAATCCCATGGCCATGATCGCCGAACAAGCTGGAGGAAAGGCTAGTACGGGTTTTGAAAGAGTATTGGACATTCGCCCTACCTCCTTGCATCAACGGGTTCCGTTTTTCTGTGGTACCACCTCTATGGTGGAAAAAGCAGAAGAATTTATGCGGAATTCAAAATAAACTTTAAATATTTTCTTTTTGAAATTTAACGTTTAGGAAACATTGGCAGATGTGAAATATCGGTTCTTTGTGGAGAAGCAACTGAAATCCGTGTTCTCAATGCGTTGGCCAATTATTGTTTCCTGTACACTCTTAATCTCCAGTCTAACCGTTTTTGGACAGGAACCTACCGACAATTTTTTCAACTTTAAATGGGACAATGGATTTGTCCTGGAAAGTGCAGATCAAAATTTTTTACTTGGTTTTGGGGCACAAGTGTTTATAGATCACGCCTATTTTTTTCACAATATCGATCTCGATAACAACTACGGTTCCTTAAAGAGTAAAAGTGGAATGGAAATTCGAAGTGCCCGTTTATTTTTTGAAGGAACTATTTATAAAAACACCAATTTTAAATTTCAGGTGGAATTTGCGGGGGAAGAAGTTTCGCTCAAAGATGTTTACATTGGGATAAGTGATGTTCCCGGAGTTGGAAATATCCGTGTAGGTCACTTTAATGAACCTTTTCGGCTCTCCTCCCTTACAAGTGGCAAATACTTGACATTTATGGAACGGGGAGCAAATAGCTACTTTATACAGAAACGGAACAACGGACTTATGGTGTTCAACGATTTTATAGGGAAACACCTCTCATCGCAATTTGGGGTATTTCGAAATGCAGATAATGACAGTAACGATGTTCTGGCCAATACCGGTTATGCCCTTACTGGGCGGGTGAGCGCGCTACCATATTTTGATTCAGGGAACTATCGGTTACTTCATATAGGATTGGGATTCAGTTATAGAAAGCCCGATAGCAAGACGTATAAAATTTCAATTCCTCCCAGTTCGCATTTAGCAGAAACATACATACACACTGGAGACATACCGCACGTACGTGCAATAGACTTTACAAATTTGGAGACTGCCTTTGTCTTTGGGGCTCTTTCCCTGCAAGCCGAATATCTGTGGGCCTCTGTGGATACTCGCGAGCAAACCTATCATTTTTCAAACTATTATGGGGAACTGAGCTGGTTTCTTACAGGGGAACATAAAAATTATAAGGGTTCCTACGAGGGATTTGGCAGGATAAAACCTAAAAGAAATTTTGGGAATGACAAGGGTATGGGTGCCTGGGAAGTAGCGGTGCGATATTCTGAAACGGATCTATCCCACCAGGGTATTTTTGGGGGCAAACAGTTGGAAATGGTTTTCGGATTGAACTGGTACTTGAATCCTGCAACTCGATTGATGATAAATTACGCCTGGACAGAGATACAAAATAAGGGAAGTTTAAACCTTATTCAGGGAAGGTTTCAAATTGACTTTTAAGCAATTGTTAATGTTGTGATAACATTCTATTCAAAACTAATCGGGAAATTTGCCCACTAACCAATCTAAAGCATGGAAAATATTTACTTTTTGATGATAGTTGCCCTCGTGGCACTTTCGGTTGTGAATTTGGTGGTGGGCGTTAGCAACGATGCAGTGAACTTTCTCAATTCTGCCATTGGCTCTAAGGCAATCTCCTTTAGAGGTATTCTAATTATTGCCAGCTTGGGAATTTTTATTGGGGCGAGTTTTTCCAGTGGCATGATGGAAGTGGCCCGAAGCGGAATCTTCCACCCCTCCAAATTCTATTTTGACGAGGTAATGATCATCTTTATGTCGGTGATGATTACGAATATTCTGCTGCTCGACTTTTTTAACACTATTGGCCTACCTACATCCACGACAATCTCCATAGTTTTTGGATTGCTTGGAGCGGCTGTGATTATGGCATTAATAAAGATTGGACACTCTGATACCGAAGGGCTTTATTCGTTAATTGGTTACATAAATGCAGATAAAGTTCCCGAAATAATCCTGTGGATCATTCTCTCAGTGATAATTGCTTTTACGGCGGGAACAATTGTTCAGTTTTTTTCAAGGCTGCTCTTCACATTTCACGCGGAAAGACAAATGAAGTACTTTGGAGCTATCTTCGGTGGGATAGCCTTGACGTCGATCAGTTATTTTATTTTTATAAAAGGTTTGAAAGGAACCCCATTTCAGAAATCCTTTGAAAGCCTCCTCGAGATAAATACCTGGGTTCTCTTAAGCCTTGGTTTTGTTATCTGGACTATTTTTTCGCAGTTGTTCACTGTTATTTTTAAGAAAAACATCTTGATCGTCGTTATAGCGGCAGGAACTTTTGGTCTTGCTTTGGCCTTTGCCGGAAACGATCTTGTGAACTTCATTGGAGTACCCATGGCCGCATATCACAGTTATGTGGATTGGGCGAGCTCTGGGGCCGACCCTACCAGCTACCTGATGCTAAGCCTCAACGACCCTGTTCCTGCAGAACCGCTATTGCTCTTTGGTGCAGGGATTATCATGGTGCTCACGCTTTGGTTCTCTAAAAAATCGAGGAGCGTTTCCGAAACAGAAATAAACCTTGGCCGACAAGGGGAAGGCCGTGAAAAGTTTGAGCCAAATATGCTATCGCGGTTTTTGGTGAAATCGAGTACGCAAGCCGCATTTTATCTCAATTATATAATGCCTACTTCCCTGCAACTTAAAATAGATAAACGTTTTGAGAAACCTGTTATAAACCTACCCAAACACAAAACCTACGAACTTCCTGCTTTCGATTTGATTCGTGCTTCCATAAATTTAATGGTTGCGGGGATACTGATTTCCATAGCAACTTCCAAGCAATTGCCGCTTTCTACAACCTATGTTACCTTTATGGTGGCCATGGGCACCTCTCTGGCCGATAGAGCCTGGGGGCGTGAAAGTGCGGTCTATCGAGTTGCGGGGGTTCTTAAGGTAATAGGAGGGTGGTTTTTTACCGCATTTGTCGCTTTTGCAGCGGCGGGAATCTTGACTTATCTCATTTATATTGGCCGTGCCACGATGATAGCTGTTCTCTTGTTGATAGCTGTTCTTTTATTGGTTAGGAATTACCTTTCTCATAAAAACAAAATGCGGATAGAACTTACGAGTACAGGCCTTAAAAAGACAGAGAGTAAGACGGTTCAGGGCATCATTAGAGAGAGTGCCGAAAACATAAGTAACGTTGTTAACAGAACCAATAAAATTTATACCGACATGCTCCGGGGATTGGCCAAACAAGATACGAAGAAGTTAAAAAAGAGCAAGAAAGGTGTCAATAAGCTCAACGATGAAGTAGAGGAGCTCCGCGATAATCTGTTCTATTTTATTAAGAATTTAGATGATAAAAGTGTTCGAGGCAGCAATTTTTATATAATTATCTTGGGATATTTGACTGATGTGGTGCAGAGTTTGGAATACATTTCAAAGGCGAGTTATAAGCACGTTAACAACAATCACAAGGCGCTCCGTTTTAATCAAATAAAAGATTTACAGGAGATTGACCGCTATTTGGAAGACCTTCTTAACGAGATTGAGGAGATTTTTCATAAAAAGGAATTTGTGCGGATTGCGAAGGTTTTGGCCAAAAAGGAGGAGATCTTTGCCAGTCTTTCCAAGAAGATCGAAAAGCAAGTGGAGCGTACGCGAACAGAGGAATCGAGCCCAAAAAACACCACGCTCTATTTTAGTCTACTGCTGGAAACCAAAGATTTGGTCACCGCCTTAATGAACTTGATGGAAGAATATTATTCCAGCTATAAGAAGAAGTAGCAAGGTGCTCACCAGTTTCATTTAACGAGAACGCATACTTCTTTTTTATTCCACTAAAAATAAGTGGCTGATCGATGCAGGGATTTTGGTGGGACGTCGGGTTTCCATATTCAAAAGACACCAAGAAGTCTTTGCTTCCACTATGGTTTTTGAGTCTGCCGGACGAATGATGCGGTAGCGTCTTTCACTTCTCACACCACTATAAGATTCAATCCAGGTTTGTGTTTGGAGGGCTTCCCCCACAAAGGAAGGATTTTTATAGGAAATGGAGTGGTTCAATACTACCCAAACAAATTGTTCCCGTATGCGGGTATCGGTTTTTGAAATCCAATGCGCTTCTGCCGCATCCAAGCACCATTGAAGATAAGTCACGTTATTTACGTGGCCTAAATTGTCTATGGCCGAAGCCGGAACGACAAAATCCTGTGTGAATATCTCTGATTTCAAAATCCCAATATTGTTTTGGCGATAAGAAAATACGTAAAAATCCCCAATACATCATTACTTGTAGTTATAAATGGACCCGTAGCAACGGCAGGATCAATTCCTCTCTTATAAAGAAATAGGGGGATGAGGTTTCCAATTATAGCGGCCATGATTATCACCGTAACTATGGCAATACCAATGCTCAAGGATTCTAGGTAACTAGTATAAAATACAAAATGGCTGATCATTAATACTATTAAGGCAATTGAAATACCGTTGACCAGAGCCACTGTGGTTTCTTTTACAATTCGAGGAATAAGATGGCCTTTTAAGGTATCGTTCGCTAGGCCCTGTACAATTATGGCACTGGATTGAACCCCCACATTACCCGCAGTGGCTTGGATAAGTGGCACGAAAATGAGCAACTTGGGGAAGGTGGTCATAATGGTTTCAAAATTTGAAATGATGGTTGCGGCTCCAAGACCTCCCATCATACCTATCAACAACCAGGGCAGGCGTGCCCGGGTCTGTTTGAAAAGCCCGTCACTGGCTTCCACGTCCTGACTGATACCTGCAGCGAGTTGATAATCCTTTTCAGCTTCCTCACGGATAAAGTCCACAATATCATCAATGGTAATTCTACCTACGAGTATCCCTTGGTCATCTACCACCGGAATAGCCTCCAAATCATATTTTTGCATGATGCGGGCCACCTCCTCAGCTTCCGTGTCTACCCTCACATAATCCACTTTTGGGATATAGACCTCGCTGATATGGGCACGGCTGGGTGCCGTTAGCAGATCTTTTAATGACAGACGACCTTTTAATCTCCCCTCCTTATCGGTAACATAAATGGAATGGACCCTAGTTACGTTTTCTGCCTGTCTGCGCATCTCCCTTACACAACCCGCAACAGTCCAACTTTCCTTTACCTGGACAAGTTCCTTGGCCATCAAGCCTCCTGCCGTATCTTCATCATAACGGAGTAATTCTACAATATCGGCCGCATGCTCTTCATCATCAATATGGTCTATTACCTGTTTCTGGATGTGGTCATCGAGTTCGGCAATTATATCTGCCGCATCATCGGTGTCCATTTCTTCCAACTCGTCGGCAATCTCAGAAGGAGTAAGATTATCAAGGATCTGTTCCCGAAGCTCGTTATCCAGCTCGATCAGTACCTCACTGGTTACTTCACTGTCTAGAAGCTTGACAATGTAGGTGCCCTCTTCAGCATCCAGTTCCTCGAGAAGTTCCGCTATATCGGCAAAATGGAAATCGTGTAGCAGCACTTTTAAAGCCTCCCCGTCTTGGGCAGCTATTAATTCCTCTACCTGTTCAATGACCTCATTTGTCAGTTGAAATCGCATCGTTTTCCAATTTTTGTGATAGGGTTATAAATTGTGCGGTTGAAAGTTGCTCCGGACGAAGGCCAAATATAGTATCTTCTTTTATTTTATCGGAAATATTGAAGGATTTTAGACTATTGCGCAGTGTTTTTCTACGTTGTTGAAATGCCGTTTTAACAACTCGAAAGAGCATCTTTTCACTACAGGGAAGTGGATTGTTTTCTTTTCGTGTCAATCGTATTACCCCACTTTCCACTTTGGGTGGGGGATTGAAGACCGATGGAGGGACCGTGAAGAGGTATTCGGTGTTGTAAAATGCCTGAACGAGAACAGAGAGGATTCCGTAGATTTTACTCCCTTCTTTTTCACAGATCCGTTGGGCGACTTCTTTTTGGAACATGCCTGTAAATTCGGGAATCCGCTCTTTCCATTCCAACATTTTGAAGACTATTTGGGTGGAGATATTATAAGGGAAGTTTCCGGTTATGGCGAACTGTTCTTCTTTAAAAAGTTGGGAGAGATCGTATTTTAAGAAGTCGGCCTCAAGAATCACCAGGTTTTTATTTTTATAGTGGGCTTTAAGATAATTGATAGATTCTGAATCGAGGTCCATCGCTGTTACTTCAATATCTTTTTCTAGCAAATATTTGGTAAGAACCCCCATCCCGGGGCCTATTTCCAAAACATTTCCATAACCCTTAAGGCTTAAAGTATTGCTAATTTTCTCTGCTATTGTCTCGTCCTTGAGGAAGTGTTGGCCCAAGTGCTTTTTGGCCCGTACCGTCCTTTGGTTCAGATACTCTCCCGATGGGAGAGTAGGCGCCCCTGTTTTATTTTTGGGATTACTTTTCTTCATTTGAAATATTTCTCCCTCCTTTACCGGGATTTGTGGTGGGTTTGAAAAGTTCGTTATGCGCTTCACCAATAACTTCCAACTCAGTGCAGAAGGATACATACTTACCCTGGAAAGGCTTGAGAAGCGTTTGTAGCTGGCGAGCGTTTTCCTCATAATATTTTTGGAGGGTCTCTTTACTGTCGGTGGTATATTGAATGGAATAGGACATACCACCCATTTCTTCCTCAATTGAAATGCGTGACATCAAAGCCTTGCTGAATTTTCCAGTTGCCAGCATAGCTGGAATGTATTCGGTCTTCATCCACTGCAGCCAATGGTGGTGGACGCTCTCTTCTATGTTTATCGTTACGTTATAGATGACCATGGTCTCGTTGTCAGGTTTGTCTTTGGGATTCAGGTGTTCCCCTGGCAATGGTCTGTCCATTACCGACATATGGGGTCTTTCAATTTATGGCATCTCCTCGCAGCATTCTAAACTTTTTCCGCGCTTCGACAAAATAAATGCTGTCGGCGTGATTGAAAATTATCTGTTCATATTGTTCCTTCGCCTTATCGGGTTGGTCCAATTTATTTTCGTAAAGTTTTGCCAATCGGTAATGGGCGTCATCAGCGAGGATATCATCGCTATAGAACTGAATTATTTTTAGATAATTGGCTTCTGCCTTGGTGTATTTCCCCAGCTTTTCATAAAGTTCCCCTTGTTTCAGCAAGGCTTCGTCCTCGATGGATTCTCCTTTGTGGTCAGTAAGAATATCCTCCAATGCTTGTATAGCTTCTGGAGTCTTTTCTTGAAAGGCCAAGAGGTCTGCTCGGGCATATTTTTTTAGTGCGGTCTGGGTAGAATCTTCTAAGGAGTTATCTTGGATCAATAAACTGAGCTCCATAGCGTCGTTTGCAATCAACTGGGAAGTGGATTTCTTTAACACATCCAATTGTACCTGAGCCCATTCAAAATCACCTTTAAAGTAGCTGGTCTGCGCCACCTTAAAACGAGCGTCCTGTGCCAAGACGTCATTTTGAACCTTTTTTTGTATCTGTGAATAGTATATAAGGGCTTCGTTAAATCGTTCATCAAGAACTAATATATCGGCCAGTTCCATTTTCACCCGGGCCTCTTGAAAATTTGTCAAAGGCTCTTGCATGAGTACCCTTAGGTTGTTGATCGCTTCCTCCTTTTTGTTACTCTTCACGGCCAAAAAATGGTTATAATCTATTTGCAGGAGATATGTTTCACGGCTTCTGCCGAATTCATCCAATAAATTTTCAAACTTTTTTTCTACTTCTGGAAATTGTTTGGGCGTGGCTGTGGCCATTTCCATTTTCATAAGGATCTGATTTCCATTTAATCTATTTCGTGGCGTAAAGGAGTTTTCTATAACATAATTTACAATTTCCCTGGCACTGGTATAATCTTTATCGGCAATTGCTATATAGGCAAGGTCTACAATACCACTAAGGTCGTCGCCAGTACGCCTGTAAATAGCTTTTTCCTGGGTAAAGGCTTTTTTGTATTCTTTTTGCTGAATGAAGAGCCAGCTTAAGAGTTCGTTGTACAGCAGCTCTGGATTGTCTTGTGAACGCTGTAATAAGGCTTTTCGAAGAACAATATTGGCTTCATTACTGGGATCTTCGTTGACGAAAAGGCTAAAATAACGTTGGGCCGTACTTTTAAAGGCATTATTTTTTTCTATGAGGTTGAGGTAGCTGTTAAACATTTTTTCCAGTTTCCCCTGTTCGCCATAAATCTGTGCCAACTGCATATTAAAATCCATCCTATCACTCAGTTCCATCGCTTTTTTATAGGTGGTGACAGCTTCTTCCAAGAGGCTGTATTTTTCAAAAGTATTTCCAATGTTGTATGCAAAATTTGGATTCTCATCCAGAGCTGCTATTGCTTTCTGATAGTTTTGGGCGGCGAGTTCGCCTTTGTTCTGAAGTGAATAATTATGGCCCAATTCCACATAGAGTTGCGGGTAATTTCGGGCGTTCCCGAGTTTTCTTTCTAAAAGTTCTTGGGCTTCAGAAAATTTTTCCAACTGCTGGTTGCTCTGGACCACCCACATAAAATAGTCTAAGCGATAAGGGTTAGACTTGCTCAGTTTTTCATAGACGTGCAGGGCTTTTTCAAATTGTCCCTGCGCAAAGTAATTTTTGGCCAAGGCATCACTTTGGGAGAAGGACGTCGTGGCTGTTAGGAATAGTAAAAGGATACAAAGAATACGCATGGTGTAAATATAAGCAAATGATGTAATAGCTATTAGGTTCTGTAGCTGTTTATCAAAAACAAGACCGTAGTAGAAGACATATAAAACAAAAAGCCGAAAACGGTGTGTTCTCGGCCTTGATAGTTTAGATCGGTTTTTTTACCCCAGCTTGTTCAGTTTTAAGTCTTCCACAGCATCCCACGTTTCATCCAGGTCCATATTGGTGCCTTCTGCCTCCAGGTAAAAGCGGTTGTTTTCCATGAGCTGGATCTTGCTGTGATTAGTGTTGGTACGGTGTTCTTCCATCGCTTTTTTTCCGTTGCGCTTTACAGTTCTTCGCATTCCATTCTCATCCTCTTCCTCATAGTCTTGCGACATTGCCAAGCGCATGCCAGCGGTTGCTGCGGCGCCTACTTGCCCGGCACCATCAATAATATTTATGCTAAACTTCTTCGATTTGTCCTCGTTGGCATAGGTGGCCTCAATGGACGAGATGCCCATCATTCCTGCTTGGCCCGCCTTATAGCTAATTCGCTTCATGCCGCGGATATTATCCGGCAACCACGCCTTTAACTCGTCATTGGTAAGGGGTTCCGTTTCTGAGAGGTCTTTGATATCGTCCTGCATTTTGGTCATCTCTCTCACTGCATTGGTCGTGTTGGATACTCCTTCTTTTGTCTCCCTGATTTTTTTGCTCACGGGATTGTCTTTGCAGCTTGCAAAAGCTGTGAAAATAAAAAGGATAAGTACATACTTCTTCATAGTTGAAAATTGATTTAATTAATCTATTTGTTAGTTTTTGAACTACCAATATAATTAAAATCAGAAGAATAAAGAATATCGTGCAGATAAAATGAAAGAAGAAACTACATTTGGTCCGCTACTTTTTCAAGCTCGGCATACCAGTTTTCGCCAAACTTTCGGATGAGTGCAGTTTTTACAAATTTATATATGGGCACTTGCAGTTCCTTGCCCAGGGCGCAGGCGGGATCACAGATGGGCCATCGGTGATAGTTTACTGCTGAAAACTCACTATACTCCTGAACGCGGACCGGGTATAAATGACAGGATACCGGCTTTTGGAAGTCTATGGCCCCAGCGTTGTAAGCATCCTCTATTCCACATGAGGCAATACCGTCTTTAGTGAACGTAACATAGGCACATTCTTTGCCTTTTACTAAGGGCGTTTCCAGTTCCCCCATATCCGATTCAACGTGTGTTCCCTGCATCTCTATGGCTGCAATACCTTCAGGGCGGAGAAAGGGCTTTACTTTTGGGTATATTTCTTTTAAGATATCCACCTCTTCCTCCGTTACAGGAGCTCCGGCTTCACCTTCAATACAACAGGCACCTTTGCATGCGCTGAGGTTGCACACAAAATCCTTTTCAATTATATCTTCGGAAACGATTGTTTTGCCCAATTGAAACATAATGCAAAATTAGACAATTCCACAGGACAAAAAACAAAACCTAAATAAATTATAAAATAAGAATCGTTTCTACCGAATGCCAAAACAATTGGCTTAATTTTGCGGTCCAAAATAAAAAATGCGATGAATCTAAATTTCAAGGAAATAGCCTCAGCCACCATGGTTCTTTTTGCTGTTATCGATATTATTGGCGGGATTCCAATTATTATCGGTCTACGGGAAAAAGCAGGACGAATCCATTCGGGAAGAGCTTCCCTTATTGCGGGTGTGGTGATGATTGTCTTCCTAATTTTGGGGGAAAGGATTTTGCACCTCATCGGTATAGACGTCAATGAATTTGCCGTTGCGGGAGCCTTGATTTTATTTTTTATTGCATTGGAAATGATTCTTGGAGTTACTCTTTTTAAAGAGGGTGATGACAACCCCGACATGGCGTCCTATTTCCCTTTGGTGTTTCCTCTGTTGGCCGGTCCGGGAAGTTTAACGACATTGATATCCCTTAGAGCTGAATATTCGCTTGAAAACATTATCGGAGCCATTATAGTGAACATTATAATTATTTATATAGTGCTGAAAACCTCTGGAAGACTGCAAAGATTTCTGGGGCCAAATGGAATTGCTGTGATAAAGAAGATTTTTGGTGTAATTTTGCTGGCTATAGCGGTCAAACTTTTTACCTCGAATATCCAGTTGCTGTTTAATTAGTTTTGATAGGGCAGACCCTTTTGTTAATAATGGTAAAGACCTTAGTATACCTATCTTCTTAGGGCTTTCTCTTGTTAATTTGCGTTGTTTTTTAAAATTTTACAAATGAAAATATTTATCTACATCTTGATCGTGTTAGCACTCGGCGTTGTTAGCTATAACGTAACCAGACTTAATTTTGACCATTTGTTTCAAGGCGATAGTTCTATTGCCTCAGTGAGTATTCTTTCAGGGTTGTGCGCCATTCTGGTACTCTGGATTTTGCTTATTTCCAGGAAGATAGGGTCGAAACTAAAGAAGTAGGGTTTTTATAGCTCAATCCAAGTGATTCTCGGCCTCCAGCTCAAGTACTTTTAAAATCATTGGATCATCTTGATTGAGAATCATTTCGTATTCATTGGGGCCGTAAAGTTGCTGTGCCATATTGGCTTTTAAAGTTCGCTTTAACTCCTTTGTGTATTTTGAAAGGTCAATTTGAGCCTCGTTGAATTTGGCATATTCGCTAAATTCCTTTGAGAGTTTATCGTCAACGTGATAGTTGTTTTTAAAATCTTCGAAGTTCATGTCTTTAAATAGCTCTCTGTTTTTTTCCAGATATTCAAAGATGAAGTAGCTCATAAACCCGCTTCTTGATACGTATTGGATGGTTTCATTTTCTATGCTGGTATCCTTGGGCACAAAGACATCTGGGATAATACCCCCTCCTCCGTATACCACTTTGCCCTTGGGAGTGACATATCTCAGAGAATCGGCTACTTTAATACTATCGGCATGGAGCAGCTCGCCATTGCGATAGCGCTTTTCGTAATCGCGATAATACATATCGTTGCCTTTGCCATAAGGGCGCTGAATGGATCGGCCTGTGGGGGTATAATAACGGGCAATCGTAAGTCGAACAGCACTGCCATCCCCCAGTGACATTTCTCGCTGTACAAGTCCCTTTCCAAAAGATCTCCGGCCTACAATGGTACCCTTATCGTTGTCTTGAAGGGCTCCGGCCACAATTTCACTGGCAGATGCGGAATTTTCGTTAATTAACACATATAGCTTTCCGTGTTCAAAATCACCGCGCCGTGTAGCGTATGTTTTATTGATATCGCCACTTTTGTTTTTGGTGATGAGCACCAGCTTGTTGTTTTCCAAAAACTCGTCCACTACCCTTTCTGCCGTTGAAATGTATCCTCCTGGATTGTTGCGGAGGTCCAAAACCAGTTTGGTAATATGCTCATTCTTCAACTTGTCCAGGGCCTCCTTAAATTCCTTAAAAGTAGTTTCGGAAAATCGGTTTAATTTGATATATCCCAGATCATCGGTGAGTTTATAGGCCGCGTCCACACTGATTATGGGGACTGGTTTTCTCCTAAGCTTAACATCTAAAATCTTTTTTTGACTTGGGCGATATACCTGTAGGTCCACTCTGCTGTTCGCCTCTCCTTTTAGGTAGTTGGTAATGCTGTCTCGATCGGCAAGGTCGCCGAAGAGTTTCTGTCCATTGGCATATATAATACGGTCTCCCGACCTGATTCCGGCTTTTTCCGCAGGTCCACCAGTGATGGGCCTGATCACGGCTATGGAATCCCTGTAAAGATAAAAACTCACTCCTATACCAATGAATGCCCCTCGCATATCGTCGGCGGTATGGGCATACTCCTTTTTAGGGATATAAACCGAATGCGGATCTAAATTTTCCAGTATTCCGTTTACAGTAACATCTACAATACTATCTGTATTGACATCATCAACATATTCATAGTCTATATAGTCAATAAGCCGATTGAGCTTATCTTTTTTTGAATTTGTGGCGAAAATTTTTTCCGTACTGTCGTTAAAATTTAGCTTTGATCCAATAAAAACACCTGCGGCAGTCGCGATTCCAATAAATAGTGGCAAGTATTTTTTTATGTTTCCCATCAATCTGCTTCCAAATCTGAAATATGTTTTACGTTAACTCCTGCTTTTACTAAAAATTCAATCCCAGCGTCGTCCTTGTATTTATTTTGATAAACCAATCGTGTTATTCCGGCCTGATGTATCAACTTACTGCACTCTCTACAAGGTGACATAGTGATATAGAGCGTAGCTCCTCGGCAAGCTTGGGTGGATGAGGCCACTTTTAGTATGGCATTGGCTTCCGCATGAAGCACATACCACTTAGTATAGCCTTCCTCATCTTCGCAGATGTTCTCAAAACCGGTAGGAGTTCCATTATAACCATCGCTGATGATCGTTTTATCCTTTACAATAAGTGCGCCAACCTGCTTTCTGCGGCAGTAAGATAGTTTGCTCCATTCGCGTGCCATACGCAGGTAGGCTATGTCGTACTTGCGTTGTTTGCTGTCTTTCATATTCTTGAGTGATAAAACGAAATTAATGTGAACTTTGGCCACTGCCAAAAAAAACCTTGTTAACTATTTGCCAAATCAGTGTATGATGGCTATAAGTGGAAATTGGATTGAGATTTTTAAAAAGGGAAAACACTTTTTGGGGATGAAATAATTACTTGTTACAATGCATAGGGAGTTTCCTTCTGTTCAGTTTCTCTTTAAAAAATCCAACTTTCAATCAGCATAGGAATTAAGCTTCCTATAACTAACGAAGAAACGACAAGTACCCAATCTCTTTTATTAAAACGGAAGATGGTCTGGAAGACAAAAGCAATTATCAGAACAACAATAACCACTATAATTTGAGCCACTTCAATTCCCAGCTCAAACTCAAGGAGTGGCACAAGCCTACCTCCGGTATCCAGAGCATGGAAATAGGAGGCAAACCCCAACCCATGGATTAATCCGAAAAAAATAGCAATCATATAAAAAACGCCTATTCTCTCCACCTTTTTTCCTTTTCCCGCCGTAAAAACATTAAACAAAGCCGTAATTAAAATGGTGACGGGGATGAGAAATTTTATGACTTTTCCAGAAACACTAACTACATCATAACTAGCCAGCAGCAATGAAAAGGTATGGCCCAAAGTAAAAAGAGTGACCAGAATAAGAAGTTTTTTCCAAGAGGAAAAGGTATAGGCCGCACATATTACAATTAAAAAAAGGATGTGGTCGTAGGCCTTCCAGTCCAAAACATGATGCAGGCCAAGATTAAAATATAGCCAGAAATCTGACATGGGGAGAGGGTTGTTTCGCGGTTCGCCCAAATATAGGCATTATACATAGAATTTCATAAATATGGGAAAAATATCGTTAAATGGAATTATAACTTTCATATTTGGCAATACAGATTTGCCGAATTAAAACCGCTAAAGTAAAGGGGAATAGCTGAACAGTAATCTCAATGCCAACCCTTAAAGTAAAAAGAATAAATTTATTTTTCCCCGCTGATCAAAATTTATTTTTTATTTCCTTAATGCCAAAAAACCCAGCTTTAACTATGTTATTTAACTCATTTAATGCAGAATTACATTTTCTATTCAAAAGCCCCTGATGCCGTGTTTGATACAGGCGGATAAACGGATTGCTCTATTTTTAGAAACCGCTATAATTCAATAGTTTTACGTGAATTCTTTAAAAATTAATAAACTTTTATAAAAAACTATCCCTATTCCTTGTGGCGTTCGTGGCTATAACAATGAACCAAGCACAAAATTTCCCCACCTCCTCGTGGAGTGATGTCGCTGACACGGGTTGGTATGATGCCATTCAAGATGAATTTACAATATCCACTGCCGAGGAATTGGCTGGAGTATCACAACTCGTTATTGACGGGAACACCTTCGCCGGCAAGACCTTTAATATTAATGCCGATATTGATTTGAACGGAAACCTGTGGACTGCTATAGGTGTTGACAATCATTTTCCTTTCTCGGGTACAGTGCTTGGAAATGGTCATGTAATCAGTAACCTGTGGATCAATTTACCAGTGGACGATTTTATTGGGATTTTTGGATACACCGAGTCAGCTTCACTAAAAGATATTCACATCGATACAGCTAACATTGTGGGATTGGATAACGTTGGCACTCTGGTTGCTAATCTTTTCAACAACGGTTTGGTAGAAAATTGCAGCGCCATAAATGTCTCCGTTACAGGAAATAATAGTACCGGTGGTCTTGTAGGTGGTTTTCTCACCAACTCAACCATTTCAAAAAGTCATGCTATAGGTGATGTAAGCGGTGGAACCCAAGTGGGCGGCTTGGTGGGAACGGGCTGGGACCAATCCAAAATACAAGAATGCTATTCTGAAGGTACGGTAAACGGCACCTTTTTAGTCGGCGGGTTGATAGGAGCCTTTCCTTTTGCCTTTACTGCACCTAGTACGGTGACAGATTGTTATTCGCGCTCCTCTGTGGCCGCTGTGGAAGAACGTGCAGGAGGTATTATTGGTGGAGCAGATAACGCTTTTGCATTGAGTAACGCATATTCTACAGGAACCGTTAGTGCAACCGACTTTGCGGGGGCTGTAATTGGTTTTGTAGGCGGTGGAATTACTATTGAAAACACCTATTTTGACACAGAATCTTCAGGAATGACAGAAGGAGTGGGTGGTTTTGGAGGCACTCCATCTACACCAGATATAACTGGAAAGACTACTGCTGAAATGAAAACATCTGAAATGGTAGATCTTTTAAACGCAGGTGCTCCTGATGGTCCTTGGAGTATAGATTCCAGTGTAAATGACGGTTATCCGGTTCTGAACTTCGTACTTTCAATTGCTCAAAATCAATTGGATGCAAATTCAATTGTAATTTATCCTACCGTTTTTGAGAACACACTTACCGTTTCTTCAGCTTTCCCATTAACTGCGTATGGCATATTTAACAATGCTGGAGCTATTGTTTCAGAGGGAAAAATGGATGGTGAAACTACGGATATTTCCGCTGCTTCACTTTCTTCTGGTGTTTATTTCATCAGAATCGATACGGCCAACGGCTCGGTTGTTAAAAGAGTAATAAAGAAATAAGCATAAGGATTTTCAGGAATCCATAAAGCTTTTGTTCAAAAATCCTCAGGTCCTGACTTCCTAATTTTAACACCCAAAATCAAAAAGCTCATCTAAGAGCTTATGTTCTGGTGTCAATAGGAGCGTTTTTATTATTTTTTCTTTTGTCGTTGGCGTAATGATTTCTATCTGATAAATACTCTGTAAAATCT